>LFRM01124420.1_pt1 | contig 14971 bp, 18 predicted proteins | sample 618341 | NCBI WGS metagenome assembly LFRM01 (sample SAMN03654438, study PRJNA283298) | anaerobic digester metagenome | isolation source: pool of bioreactors CSTR01a, CSTR02a, and CSTR03a thermophilic anaerobic... | place: Denmark: Kgs. Lyngby | collected 2014-05-21 | reverse complement strand
GCGCTTGACGACGCCTACACGGCGACGCGGGCGGAGAAGCTGGACAACCTCGACGTAGCGGTAAGTAGCCGGCTGGCCGCCGCTGATTACGCAGCCCCTGATAACGCAGGGATTGCGGCCGCCAAAGCTGCCGCCGAGGCGACTAACGCTCGCCTGCCGGCCAATCCAGCGCAGGAGGAGACGGTGAGTAGCCGCCTCGCGGCGGCGGACTACGTGACGCCGCCGACCGTGGCGCAGGTGCGTGAGGAGTTAGACGCGCACTCAACCAGCCTGGCGGCGCTGATGACGCGCCTCTCCGCCGAGCGGGCGGCACTGCTGGATACCCTCGCACGGCTGGATGTGGCGGTAAGCTCGCGGCTGGCGGCGAGCGCCTACACGGCGCCCGACAACGCAGGCATCGCTGCTGTGAAGGCGCAGACCGACAAGTTGCAGTTCAGCGACTCGAATGACGTGAAGGCAACACTTGACGGCGAGGCCGTCACCGCTGCGACCGTGCAGGACAAGAGCGGCTATAGCCTCGCCGCAGACCAAAGCACCGTCACCATCGGCACGGTGAACAACCTCGGGGCGAACGCCAAGGCGCACGTCAACGCGGAAGTTGACGCCGCGCTCAATACCGAGATCCCTGACGCTCCTACGGCAGGCAGCATCTTCGAGCGCATCAAGGCGCTTGACGACGCCTACACTGCAGGGCGCGCCGCGAAACTGGACAACCTCACTGGGCCGGTCGCGCTCGAAGAGACGCTCACGGCCCTGATGGGCAGCGGGTGGTCCACCGAAACGCTGAAGGCAATCATGGACACCCTGCTCACCAGGATGCCAGCAAGCAGCTACGTCGCCCCAGACAACGCGAGCATCGCCGCCATCAAGGCGAAGACCGATGGGTTGAATTTCGTCGGAACGGACGTGAAGGCAACCCTTGACGGCGAGCCCGTGACGGCAGCGACGGTCAACGACAAGACGGGCTACTCGCTGGCCGAAGATCAGAGCGGCGTGACCATCGGCACGGTGAACTCCCTCGGCGCGTCGGCGCAGGAGCAGGTCGAAAGCAGCGTCAACGACGTGCTGAACGCCGCCATCCCTGAGGAACCACTGGCGGGCAGCATCTTCGAGCGCCTCAAGGCGCTTGACGACGCCTACACCGCCGCGAGGGCAGCGAAACTGGACTACCTGACGGGTCCGGTTGCCCTGGAGGCGACCCTCACGGCGATGAAGGGCGTCGGGTGGACTGACCAGACGCTCGTCAAGCTGGGCGAGGACATCCTCTCCCGGCTGCCGGCGGCAGGTTACACCGCCCCCGACAATCTGGGTATCGCCGCTATCAAGGCGCAGACCGACAAGATCCGGTTCGTCGGCAACGACGTGAAGGCAACGCTTGACGGCGAGAAGGTCACGGCGCGAACCGTAGAGGACAAGACCGGCTACTCGCTTGCCGCGGACCAATCCGGCGTGACTGTCGGCATAGTCAACGCCCTGGGGGCAACGGCGCGGGAGCAGGTCAACGCGGAGGTTGACGCGGCGCTCGACACCGCCGTGCCCGACGACCCGGTCATCGGCAGCATCAACGAACGCATCAAGGCGCTTGACGACGCCTACACGGCGACGCGGGCGGCGAAGCTGGACTTCATTACCGGAGCGGTTGCCCTCGAAACAACCCTGGCGGCGATGAAGGGCGCGGGGTGGACAGTGGAAACGCTGAAAGCTCTCTACGACCAGATCCTCCTCCGCTTGCCGACAGCATCCTACACGGCACCCGACAACGCAGGCATCGCCGCCATCAAGGCGAAGACCGATGGGTTGAATTTCGTCGGAACGGACGTGAAGGCAACACTTGACGGCGAGGCTGTGACGGCAGCGGTGGTCAACGACAAGACCGGCTACTCGCTTGCCGCAGACCAATCCGACGTCACCATCGGCACGGTCGACGACCTGGGGGCGACGGCGCAGAGCCGCGTTCGCACGCAGATTGACGCGGCCCTGGACACGCCGATAGGCGATGCGCCTGCGGACGGCAGCATCAATGAACGCATGAAGACGATGGGTGATGCCTACACGCCGGAACGCGCTGCGAAACTGGACAACCTTGACGCGACCGTAAGCAGCCGCATGGCGGGGAGCGCCTACACGGAACCCGACAACGCGGGCATTGCGGAGATCAAGGCGAAGACGGATCGGTTGCAGTTCAGCACCGACGACGACGTGAAGGCGACCCTTGACGGGGAGGCGGTCGAAGCAACGGTCAGCGACAAGACCGGCTACTCGCTTGCCGCAGACCAATCCGGTGTGACCATCGGCACGGTCAACGCCCTTGGGACAACGGCACGGGAACAGGTCAACACAGAGGTTGACGCGGCACTCGATACCGCCATACCCGACGACCCGGTCATCGGTAGCATCAACGAGCGCGTCAAGGCGCTTGACGACGCCTACACCGCCGAGAGGGCGGAGAAGCTGGACTACCTCGACGCGGTGGTGGGTCCGGTGGTTCCGCCCGTCACGGGTGCGAACCCGGTAACGATCACCCTCGTGGACACCGACGGCGCCCCTGTACCGGGGCTGACGGTTACGGCGTGGAACGACGCCATCACCGCGCGCCTCGCCTACGGCACCACGGACAGCAACGGTCAGGTGGTCTTTAACCTGGAGAGTGGCGCCATCAAGATCGTCGTCACAACGACGCTGGCCTGGGAAGCCGTTGGAGCCACGGCCTACACCGTGACGGACACCGGCGCACAAAGCGTTCCGAACATCACGCTCACAGCGCAGAGCGTCACGCCGCCGGCATCGGCGGACCAGATCATCGGCGTGCTTGATACCTACGACGCCACTGGTGCGTTGAAGGGTAACGTCGCGATTTGCATCGAGATGGTGAAAGGTCCAGGCACCGCCGGCCAGAGTCACGACACCACCGTGAACACGCATACGAGCAACTCATTAGGCCGACTAGAGGTCGCGCACCTGAAGGGCGCGGAGTACCGCGCGAGGCGCGGGAACTCGGACATGGACTGGGTGTACTACACGGCGCCCAGCACCGGCACGTCGTTCAGCCTTCCTGAAATACTGGGGAGGCCGTGACATTCGGCCTACGGGCCTGGAGAAGTGAGATGTCAGATGATCTAAAAGTGATTGACCACCGCCTGGGTGCCATCGAGCGTGGCCTGCGCGAGGAACGCGAGGAGCGCAGGGAAACCGAGGGCACGATCTTCAAGAAGCTGGACGAGTTGAACGGACGTCTCACCGACATCTGGAGGACATTCCTGCTCGCCTTGATCCCGCTCGCCGTGACCCTCCTCGTGTTCGCGCTTGAGAAGTAGCGAAGGGAGCACACAAATGTTCGAGACGCGAAAGAGCCTCGGCTGGAAGACCATCGTGGGCGGCATCCTCTACGGGGCCGTTACCGTCGCGGAGGCGCAGGGGTGGATCGACCCGCAGTTGGCGGATACCTTCAGGGGGTTACTAGCCCCGTGGCTCGCCTACAGCGTCCGCGACGCCATCCGTAAGCAGGGGGAGTAAAGCCATGCGGCCACCACTCCCACTGGTGGGAAGGCGCGTCAATGTGACGTTGCACGGGAGGAGCCAATACCGGAAACAGGACGTACCAGGACATAATATTTGGAGAGGCTACAACACCCCCGGCTACGGCGATGGGATCGATTTATTCTGCGCGGGGGGCACGACGGTGCGCGCGCTGGAGGCGTGCCGGCAGACGCGCCACTACAGCGACGGTACGAAGAAGGAAGTCATCTACCTGGAGGGCGCGCACACGATCGCCGTCTATGCGCACATCGACGCAAGAAAGAAGGGCACGGGCCACGAGTTCGCCGAGGGCGAGGTAGTTGGGAGCGTGCTCGGCACGCTGCACGACCCGCACCTGCACTTCGAGCTGGAGTTGAAGGGATCGCGCCCAATGGGTGACAGAGACCCGCAGGCGCTCCTTGAGAAGATGATGGCGGTCCTCGGGGTGCCGAAGGTTTACCTGCGTGGCAGCTTCCTGGAGAACGTGCCGACGGACCTCCAGGACGGTAAGCTCTACGTGCCAATTTGCGCCTTCACGAAGGCGCTGGGCTTCACGATATCCCCGCTCGGCGGGGATATCGTGCAGGTAAGCGACCCCTCAAGAAAGCGCCTGCGCGAGAACATCAAGGTGGAGACGCGCTTCCTAGATGAGCCGCAGATCCGCTGGGTTCGGGCAACGGACATCCTCAATCCGGCGCTGTTCTCCTACGAATGGAGGAGTGACACGCGCATGCTATTCATCCTCTAACCGCTCCAGAAACGACGAAGACGGCGCCGACAGTCGGCGCCGTCTTCAGCTGTCATTGCTACTCCTCCGAGTCCTCCATCGGAGCGATGCTGATGAAGCGCGAACCAGCCTCGATGAGCACGACGGGTGGCATGCCATCGGCCATGCGAGCGAACTGGAGTTCGAGATCATCGCCTGTCAGCCCCACGAGCGCGGCCTTCAGGTAAACGCCGCTGCAGGACACCGCCACCCGCTCGTCAGCCTCCGCCGGCACGACCTCCTCGGCGTTGCCCACCTGGGGCACGGAACGGGACACGGTCAATCCGCTGTCACCGGCATCGGCGCGCAGGCTTACCTTGCGCAAGGTGCTGTTCTCCTTGTCGGAGAGGATCAGCAGGCGCTCGACGGCTTCAAGCAGGTCACGGCGGTTGGCCTTCACGCGCGTGACCACGTTCGCGCGCGCCCGCTCCACGAAGGCGGCGTAACCCGGGTACTCCCCCTCAGTGAGCGCCGACGCCACCTCAAGATCCGGTATCGTCACCCCCAGGAGCTTGCGCGTGATCGCCACGGTCGCAAGCACGTCGCCGCCCGGTAGCGCGCGGGCGATTTTCTCGGCGTGGTCGCGTGGCAGGATGGCACTCCGCGTTTCCCCGGTAGCCGTGACTTCGGTGTCCATGCTGGTAACGGAAAGCCGGTGCCGATTGAAGCCGACGACGTTCACGCGCTCGTTACTCGTCGCGTCGAAGTAGACGCTACAGATCGTCGGCATTGTCTCATCGCGCGCCGCGAAAGTCGTCGCGTCGCCGATGGTCCGCTCCAGGGCCGCGCACCCGACCTGGAAGGAGAGCACATCGTCACCGCTCGGCACAGGCATCTGCGGGAGCTCCGTCGCCGGCAGGCCGTGGATGTGGTACTCCTTACCGAGGCAGGTGAACGTCGCCACCATGCGTTCCTGGTCCACGTCGAGGGTGATCGTATCCCCGTTGAGCGACTGCACCAGCGGGCGCAGAATGTTCTCCGGGAGCGCGATGCCCCCCTCGCGGTCCACGCGAATTGGTTTCGTCTGCGCCCGCATGTGCAGGCTCAACGAGGATGCCCGCGAGCGCACCACTCCCTCGGACGCCTCGACCGCGATGCAGCGGAGCGCCGACAGCGTGCTCCGGCTCGGCACCGCGGCGCTCACACGCTCCAGCGCCCTCGCCCACTCAACTCTCGGCAGCATAACATTCATGATTGGCCTCCTTCTCTTTCCCTGCGCTCTTCACTTTCACTCCACTCGCCTGCCAGCACGCCTCGCCGCCACTGACGAGGCTGTCGATCCGCGGATCGCCCACCGGCACGAGCCGTTTCTCGTGCGGCTCCACATCGAATAGGACCAACTTGTCATCCGGCATCCTTCGCCTCCATTCTGCGCAGCACGTACTGGGCTTCCTGCGTGTTGTGACCCTCAGAATAGGACATCCATACCTCCCTCCTGTGACGTGCGCTCCACGTGGGGGCGGCGTGGCGGCTCGGGGTTGGCGCGGAACCACTCTACGCGCGCCGTCAGGATCTCACAGTACGTGGTGTCCTGCTCAATAGCAACGACCTCCTCCCAGCCGGCGAGGAGCGCCCCGATCACCTCGGAGCCGACACCGGCGAATGGAATGAGGATGCGCCGCGGCGCGTAGGTGCGTGGCGGCAGGAGCAACGTCGCCAGGTAGCGCGTGAGGCTGATCGGCTTAACGGTGGGGTGAACGTTCCTGCGGCAGGCCACCTCGTACTCCTCGCCTGTCTGCTCATCGCGCTCGATGTGGGTCACGGTGTCGACGCCGCCGCAGCGCACGCAGGGCCACTTCCCGTACAGGCCGCACTCCCGCTCCGTAATGGACGCCTTCGCCGCGTACTTGAACGGCTCCGTGTTCTCCCACTCCCACCCAGCGTTGAAGTAGAACCGCGTACAGTCGCCAGCGTTGATTTGTCTTCCGTCGCCGCCTCCGAGCTCTCCACTCTGCCGCGCCAGCGCTGCCACGGGGCATCCTTCTTCGCAGAGCCACTCCTCGACTTCTTCGAAGCCGTCCTCATCGCCTTTCCCCTTCGTGCCGACGATACGGCACCCCGGCAGGTGGATCAGGATCACGTTCGATGGGAAGCGACCATCAGAGTTGTCGCTGGCCGACGTGTGCTCCTCATTCCTGAGCCCACCAGAGGCTTCACTGAACGTACTTCCCTTGCGCGGTGAGCGCTTCGTCTCTTTCTGCTCCCCGGTGCGTCCGGTCCGACACCCAGCGGCGTTCAGCGCCCCGGCGCCGGTCGTGGTGATGCAATCGAGTGGCTTCCCGACGTAGGGGCGCTGGAAGAGGAGCGCAGGTTCGGTGCACGGGCGCAGCACCTGCCCCCCGTAGTAGTAGCCTTCGAACTCGGCAGCGAGCGGCGTGGCGGGAAGTGTCCTGCTTGCTTTTCGGTACTTTCCGTAGACTGTAGACTGACGGACTTTCCTAACGTAACTGCGTGCGTCTTTCTCCCGCTCCGCGCCCGCGGCCTTGTCGATGGCTAGGGAAACGTTCGCGCCCTTGGTCCATCCTGACTCCTTGATCCAGGAGATCATCGAGAACGTCGGGTGCGGGACGAAGCCGGCGCCCAGGATCGCGTTCGCGATGCCGACCCAGGACTGCATCTGCGCCCCAGCGAACGTACACCCGAACGCACCAGGATGGAGCGCCGCGAAGAAGCGCTCCCACGTCTCCTGCTGGAACGCCACGCCGGTGGAGTCCCACCTATTACCAGCGAAGGCGATCTCATACGGCGGATCGCAGAGGAAGGCGTGGAACGGCTCGCCGTCCCACTCCAACTCGCGCACGTCGGCGTTGACGAGGGTAAGTTTACCCAGCAACGGAAACCTCCTCGAAGTGCATGCCCATGAAGTCCACTCCGCCCGGCATGAAAGCCAACCTTGCGATGGCGTCCGCGACGGCGTTGAAGCCCGCGGCGCACCCCTTGCCGCCAAACAGCACATCCTCGCGCGCCTCGTCGAACGTCGCCTGGATGGAGTTGAGCCGCTCCGGGTCGAGGATCTCCGCTATCGGCTTGTGACGCAGCTCCTCGATCCGGAGCGGCACTGCCGCGCTCAGGGCGATCTTCATCAAGCCCCACTCGTTACTCCCCGACATCGTGGCTCTTCTCCATTCTGCCAGATGTGCGTGGGTAGTCCAGCATCTCACCAACCGCCGGTTGTTCGCCGCGGGCGACGCGGTTCCACCAACGCTCCGCCGCGTCGATGAGAGCAAGCTTCTCGCAGTAGTGAAGTGCCTTGAGCTTCTTGATCAGCGCCGGTCCGTCCACCTGCCACTTCTCAGCGCCGCCGTCGATGACGGCAACGGCAACCTCGTGCTCAAGGAAGCCAGCGGCGCAAGGCGCCGCGAACAGAGCCCCGTTCAGCACGTCGAGCAGGAGGCCCTGTTCTCCTGCGCTGAACCGCGAGCGCATGCCACGACGGGCGGCGGCAAGCGCGTAGAAGTAGCGATCGAGACTCTTGGCGATGGTCGATGAGCGATCAGTCGATCGCTCGTCCTGCGGGTTCGCCTGCCGCGCCTCCACCTGCGCAAGCGTGGCGGGCGGCATAGTGATCGAAAATCGTTGTGCCTTCATCATTCTCCTCCTTAGTGGTGTTATTGTGGTGATGTTATTATAACACTACCTGGAAAGCTTGTCAACCCTCTCGCTGGTCTGCGTCTCTCGGCGCGTCCTGCAGAGCCTCGGCCCTTCCGTGTGACGACCGTGACGGCCTGACGGCAAAATCCGGTTAATTTGTATACGCGCGCGTGAAGGTTAACCGAAATTTGCAGTCAAGCCGTCACAGCCGTCACGCTTCAGCGATTGATGTTCAGCACCTTGCTCTGCGCGGCCCAGGACGCGGTCGCTCCGCACGCTGCCACGACATCCGTTGCGAAGGCCCAGGCGGTGCTACCCCGCATTTCGACGATGGCGACTCCGTGAACGCCGGTGCGGGGGTGTGCGATGTGCAGCGCCTTGCGCTGAGGATCGTACCAAATCGATCCGCCAAGCGCCTCGGTGAGTGCCCGCGCCGGGGCGATGACCCGCCCGTTCATGATGTCAGCAGCGATTGCCGTGGCGACACCGTTGATGCGGATGCTCGGCTTCGGCCTGGGCGGCGTCCAGATGGCGCTGACCTCGAAGTGCATCCCGTCGGGGCGGCTCGTCCACCGCCCGCCCCAGGTGAAGCCGAACCGCTCGAAGCAGGGGGCGACTTCGGCCAGCGACCCGCGCTTTCCGGCGGGGAGGGGGCGCTGCCCTAGAGGGTTGTGTGACGGGTTCAGGTCGAACGCCGTGCCCCACGAGTGGTTCGACGGCGACTGCGTGCTGCCCCGGATTAGGCGCGGCACCCAGGAACCACCCCAGAAGAGGATCCGGTTGAGCAGGCCGGCATCCTCCACAGCGGCGAACCCGGCGAGCAGTTGGTCAACGCAGGCCCGGTACCACTGCACCCGCCCGCTGCACGTCCCTCCGTAGGTTGGCACGCCGCGAAGCTGCGGCACGTCAACCGTTACGATGTTAGCCGCCACCCAACTGGGGTCGATGCGGATCGTACCGTCCGGTTTCGGCTCCCAGGACACCGAACCGACGATAGGATGGTTTGTGCGAGGCATGGTCACTTCTCCTTCGTGCTGGGTTTGTCACGCTCGAACACGATGTTGACGACCCACTTCACGCCGCCGAAGGTGATGGTGACGACGCGGTTGACCTCGAACTTGTCGCGTCTTCGCGCCTCCTCTTCGGCTCGCTTCAGGATGCCCCCGAGGAGCATCTTAAGGATGGTTTTCATGCTCACGCCTCCTTCTCGTTATCACTGTCGCGCCCCGTGATGTAGCGCATGAACCCGTAGAGTTCGTGAACGGTGTCGCGTAGGTCGCCCATGTTGCCGCGTAGGTCGTTCATGCTGTCATTCAGCATCCGGAGGGTCCGCGTGTTGTTATCGAGGCTCTGCTTGACGGTCTTCATCGCTTCGGAGTGCGCGTGCGCTTGCTGTTTCTGCGCTTCAGCGTGCACCGCGGCCTGCTGTTTCTGCGCTTCGGCGTGCATCGCGGCCTGCTGTTCCAGCGCTTCGGCGAGCATCGCGACCTGCCGATCCTGCGCCGTGGTGAGGGTGTTCATCAAGCCCTGCTGCTGCCGCCCAGTGTAGCGGAGCAGGAGCCACACGGCGACCACAATAGCGACCAGGGTCAACCCCGCGAGGCCCAGTTTGTCGAGGACGGCGGGGTTGAACAGGGTGTTGATGAACTGCTGCATGGGGTCCTCCATCAGGGTCCGAAGATCCAGAGTTGACGCTCTACATCTGTCATTCTGCGACCCCGCCCCGCCCTCCTGCCTCGCAGCCGGCGCAAAAGAAAAGGGCGGCGCCCGAAGACGCCGCCCCTTTCTCTCCCACTTACACCTTCGGAGGACAGAAAGCTGGAGACTGCAAGACCTTTGTGGGTGCCCCTGAAAACAGGCACGTGCCCCACGTGTTCAGCATACCACAAATCCAGCCTGATGTCAAGGGGTCGCGGCGACTTTTTTCGGCCTGCCGCGAGTGGTGCGCCTACGCTGAAGTTCCTCCCCGGCCCTTAACTCATCAGCGCGAACTTGCCCGGTGATACAGTATTGTCCGCCGGGGGTAGATCATAGTTTGCCCAGACCGTCTCCGTCCGGGGCACTTTGGCAGTGGCAGAGCCGGATCCCTGCAAACCGGAGGCCCGCGTTCTGCCTGCCGCGTGGCAGGACGTGGCAAAGTCGCGCCGGCGCCACCCCGCGGCCTCCAGCTTGGTATACAGGGGGTTGGCATACCCCGAAATCAGGGCCTTGCCCTTCAGTGCGAGTAGGGCATCCACGAGGTCCTCATGGTCCGATTCGCTCAGCTCGTGGGCATACTGGCCGTCCTTCCTGGTGGACGGCAGGTATGGGGGGTCGAGATAGAAGAAGGTTTCTGCCGTGTCATAGATCGGCAGTAATCGTCGCCAATCCAGGCACTCTATCTGCACCCGAAGGAACCGCTCCGCCACCTCCGGCAGGAGGTCAATGGCAGAGAGCCACTTCGACACCTCGGAGGCCATACCGCGCGAGCTTTTGGATACAGCCACCCCCCAGGACTTGCCGAACAAGCCCCCAAAGTTCTGGCGCGCGAGCACGAAGAACGCTACGGCGTTCTCCACCGGATCGGCCGGGGCCTGGCCGGACCACCATAGCTCGCGGTATCGGTAGAACTCGCCGCGAGAGTATGGTATGAGCTGGACGCGCCTGTGGAACTCCGCGAAGAGATCCGGATCCCGGATCACCCGAAACATGTTTACCAGGCCGGCGTCCAGGTCGTTATACACCTCAACTAAGGAGGGTTCTTTGGCCAGGAGCAGGGAGGCACCGCCCCCGAACACCTCCACATAGATCCGGTGCTTCGGCACCAGGGGGAGCAGCTTCTTTACCATGTTCCCTTTGCCTCCAAACCACTTAATCGGTGACCGCATACTACCTCCAGGAAAAGAAAGGGAGCCGCCCGATGTCAAGCCCCTGCGGCGACTTTTTCAGACGATTTTCGCGCCGCGATTCGACGCAAGATGCCTCGCACCTCGGCGTCTCTCTGCTCCGGATCGGTGACGGTGAGGACGTAGTAGTCGTAGCCGTGCGTCTGAAGTATGCCCTCGATGATGTAGTGTATCGTCCACTGGTGCCCCGGCTCGATGACCCGCAGGCCGTCCGGCTTCACCGGTATCCCCGGCTGCACCAGGATCACGGCGTCGTAGAACTCGCGGCGCTCCGCGACGACCTTCTGAATCTGCGTCAGCCACGCCTGCGCCTCCGGGGCCATGCCCAACCAGAAGAGGGAGTAGGCGAGAACGTCAACCTCGCACCGGTCGCTGACGAAGCCGTGTGGGCACGCAGAAACCTGTTTGAGATGCAGGAGCAAGATGTCCTCCTGCAACGCGATCCGCTGCTCGGTGGTCAGAAGCGTCTGATTGGCGGTCGTGATGCCTCGGTCGCGAAAGACGCGCCGCGCCGTCTCTTCGACGTAGGGGAGGCCGTAGCGGCCTGCCGTCACTTCGGCGAGGGTTGATTTGCCGACTGAGTGCGCGCCGGTGAACACGATCTTCATTCTGCTTGCTCCTTATCCGACCTTCTCTCCCGCAGCAGTGACCTCCTCTTGGTACTGTCGGCAGATAGGCGCGGCGGGGCAGTAGGCGAAGGCGCATCGCGTCGGGCACGGCGGGATGTCGATGACTTCGTAATTCGCCGCAGTCGCGGGCCTCATGTTACCGATAAAGGCGCGGGCGTCAGCTTCGTCGATGAAGGTGCGCCAGGGCTTGCCCGCCCCCTTCCTCTGCACGCCCCACTTGCCCGGTTGCATCCAGCGCTCCTCGGGAGTGCAAATCGGCAGATCCTCATCGGCGCACGTCTCTGCATACTCGTGCAATGCGACCCGCTCCCGCACGTAACCTTCGACCACGTAGTGGTCGAGCACCTCGATGTCGTGCACCTCGATCGGTATGTTGGGGTAGTTCTCTCCGACTGCCTGCGTCTTGCGCCAATCGCGGTAGAAGGCGATGATGCGAATGGCGTCGACGTGAATGTCGGCGACGCGGCGCAACATCCAGGCGTAGATATTGGTTTGAAGCACCCATTCGCGCTTGACCTCGTTCCCGTGCGCCCAAACCGATGTGGTCTTGTAGTCGTATAGGGTGAGGTCATCCAGGTCAACGAGGTCGGGGCAACCCGACAACGTGACGCCCGCCTCCTCGGTGAACAGGCGCTTCTCCGCGATGAAGCGGTGCCCCTGGTCGGCGACAGCCCGTTCCATGATGGAGTGAATGGCGGTGCCGAGGAGTGCGTGAAGCCGATCCCACGGCTCCTGCACGCACTTCTCCGGGTATCGGGCTTGCAGGACGCGGCTCTGCGGTGGGGCAATCAACCCGGTTGCCGAATACTTCGCCTTGCCTTTGTCATAGTCGCTGATGGTGAGCGCCCGCAGGAGAAAGTCGGGCAGGCTCTTTGGGTCAATCTTCATCGATTCCCAGTACCTCCCTTGCTTCTTCCCAGGAATGAACGACGGCGGCGATGGCGCCCGCTTGCCTCCAGCACGCCAGCGTGTGCTCTTGGAGGACGGTAGGTTTGCACCCCGGCACCTTCACCTCCAAACCGAAGGCCCGCCCCGCGAGACACCCAATGATGTCCGGCTGGCCCGCCGTATAGAGGCCCCCGTGTACCTTGAAGCAGTAGCAGTCCTTCCGCGCCTTCAGTTTGCGCATGATCTTGCTGACGATGCGTTTCTCAAGTCCAGGCTGCATGATCACCTCTCCCTTCTCATCAGAACAGTTCGTCCACTCGCACTTCTTCCGTTAGGGGGCCATCAACTCTCCATTCGCGTGCGCTCATTCGCGACTTCGGCCTGGCGCTCTATCCAGGAGCGGAGGCACGGGTTGTCGAGGAGCACCGCGGCTAACCCGCGGGCGAGCGAGGCGACGACGCGCTCCTTCAGGCGGAGATCGCAGGCGACCTCGACGCCGTGCAGAATCTCGTGGAGCATGTACTCCACGGCGCGGGGGCCCTCGCCCCAACTCTCATCGAAGCGGATCACGCAGGCGCAATGGTCGATGATAGCCGCGTTCTCCCGCAGCCTCGGGTCCTCGCGTTCGTTACCCTCGGAGACGAGGTAATCCACGCCGATAATCCTCACCACATTCGGTAGGTCTTTCAAGAGGTCTCCTTTCTTCCGACGAGTCCATTCACTATCAGGATCCGCTCTCCGATCCAGCGCATGACTGGCACTGCCATGCTGTTACCGATAGCCTTGTAGCGTGGTCCATCCGCCGCGGGCTTGCCGCGATACGGCACAAGTGTCCAGTCGTCGGGCAGGCCCATAAGGCGTTCGCACTCACGCGGAGTCAGTCTCCTGACTCCGTAGCCGATCCGCACGGCTGCGAATCCTACGCCAATGCGGCCTCCGCCGCACGTCAGCGGACCGGTGACAGGTTCCTCGTACAGGTTGTTGTTGTTGCTGTAACCCATGCGGACTGACACCGGCACCGGTCCGGATGTATTGTTGTGTCCGAAGGCGACGGGAATCACGGGGTCCTGACCATGTGATTCCCCGGGGTGTGCTACTCCCTGGCCACCTGCTTTAAGGCACGGCGCAATGTCGTAGGTATCTCCTTGCCGAACTTCTCGGCGCGGCGGAGGATCCCACGACAGGCTGTGGCGCTCAAAAAGTACCGCTGCGGCAGGTCGCCAGTCTCCAAGATGTCCGACAACGAAGACACGACGGCGCCGCTGTGGTACTCCGGCGTATTGAGCGTCAAGAACCCGGTAGGCGAACCCATACCCGAGTTGCGCCAGCCCCCCGAGGAAGGCTCCAAAGACCACCCCTCCGTCAATCGACAGGACTCCAGGGACGTTCTCCCACACAACCCAGGTGGGGCGAACTCTGCCAGCAAGTGTAAGGAACTCGAAGGATAGCTGACCACGCGGGTCAGCCACTCCTGCTCTCGCTCCGGCGATGGAGAACGACTGGCAGGGCGTTCCTCCGACAAGGATATCAACAGGTCCATGCTCCTCCCCAATCTTCGTGAAGTCTCCAAGATTCGGCACATGCGGAAAATGATACGCGAGTACCGCGCTTGGAAAGGCGTCGATCTCAGCGAACCACTTAGGCTTGAACCCGAGCGGCTCCCAGGCGACCGACGTGGCTTCGATCCCGCTACACACAGATCCGTAGGTAAGCACGCGCGGTTCCTTTCGTCTCAATAGTCGTTCAGGCAGCAGCCGATCTCCGCCAGCGCGCGGTTGATGTGGATCAGGCGCGTTGGGCCGATTCGCTGGAAGGTGGCTTCCAGGTCCGCGCCGTTAAGCCTGAGCAAATCCAGCACGGCGTAACCACGCGGTTCCTCGTCGAAGTAGTGGTACATGCACGCCTGCACAAGACGCTCTCGCAGGAACAGCGGCAAGTCAAGCGCCATCACTCGCGTTGCCGAAGCAAGACTAAGCTTGCTCATCTTCTCGTCGTAGCCAACCAGCGCAGCGGGGAGGAACTTCGTCTCCACCTCACGCACGATCAACTCAGGGCGAACGTAGGTCATCAACCGCTCTCGCACGCACACCCACCGCCCACCATCGCTGAATGGGTAGATCACCTCTCCCGCGTAGGTCTTCGCGCGGCGTTCCTTGCGACGCACCGCCTCCGCAACGTCCGCGGTCCTGCACCAGATCAGCATGCGCCACCGCCATCTCCCACAGGCACATCCCAATACTCCTTCACGTTGCTACCTCCAATCTACCGCCAGCGGCGATGCCTGCTGGCAGAGCACGAGCACCTCGCGGGCGCGGGTCATGGCGACGTAGAAGAGGCGGAACACGGAATCTCGGCCTTCGCCGTGCAAACACCACTCCTGGTAGCCCGCCTGGGAGAGATCCGGGAAGACGTAAACCACGTCGGCCTCGCCGCCCTTGACGGAGTGGATCGTGCCGAGCGTGATCAGCGGCTCCTCAACGAGCGCCCGCGTTCCATGCGTCTCCACGACTCGCATCGGATACGCGAATGCGTCGTCATTCAACAGGTGCTTCCGGTACCACGCCAGGTTGCAGTTCCATGCCTGCTCGAAGTCAGCGGGGTCCTCGAAAAGGTCCATCAACTCCGCCACGCTCGGCGGGTCGTTCTCGAACACCGCGCTCTTGGCCCCCCGCTTCAGCAGCCCCTTAGCCTCAAGC
>LFRM01125875.1_pt1 | contig 14972 bp, 9 predicted proteins | sample 618341 | NCBI WGS metagenome assembly LFRM01 (sample SAMN03654438, study PRJNA283298) | anaerobic digester metagenome | isolation source: pool of bioreactors CSTR01a, CSTR02a, and CSTR03a thermophilic anaerobic... | place: Denmark: Kgs. Lyngby | collected 2014-05-21 | reverse complement strand
TCCAAAAAGGAGTCCTCCATACTTCTATCCACATAGTTTTTCTTACCAGTATAATAAAGCTTGGTTGGGCATTCCATGGCTAATTTAAATCTTGACTTGGTTAAATATCTTATTTTCACTTGGGGCTCCTTATTTTAAAACTCCAAACTTGTTATTCGGTGTATTATGATTAATAATAGTATACTTGATTTTTTGATGAAAATATCTGTGTATTCTAATATTATCAGAAAGACAAACAAGATTGTAACCCACGTCTGTAAATGCTATAATAATGCTATTACTATGCAAGGAGCAAGGATATGAGTATTCCAGAAGCATTAAAGTACATACGAAAAGTCAGTTTCTTAAGTCAGGAGGCATTGGCAAAAGAACTTGGTGTTGCATACTCAACTGTGAATAGATGGGAAACAGGAAAGACAAAGCCTAATTATCAAGCAATGAAGAAAATTGACATGTTTTGTAAAAAGCAATCAATTGATATTAACATAAGTGATGCTATTGAGTGATGAATTAGACATTTATTAAACTGTCATGGGGAGAAATGTATGAAGCCACCTAAAATTTTAGATAACAGAAAATATAAGGTAGTTGATGAATTAAAGTCTCAGCTTAATAAAGGCACTAAACTATCGGTTATATCAGCCTATTTTACCATCTATGCTTATGCAGAGCTAAAGAAAGAACTTAGCAAGATAGATAACATGAGGTTTGTTTTTACTGAGCCCACTTTCGTCCATAAGGATCAAGAACTGATTAGAGAGTATTACATAGAGCGTAACCCCCAGAAAAAGATATCAGGAAATGAATTCGAAATTAAGCTGAGAAACGAGATGAAACAGGCTGCTATCGCAAAAGAGTGTGCAGCATGGCTAGAGAAAAAGACGCAAATTAAATCGCTTAAAAAACCTAATCCAGCTCAACTCAGACTAATTTATATAGAGAATCCTGAAGAAAATATTTCCATAAACGGAACGGTTGACTTTACTTCAGATGGGTTAGGTATTACCTCGTCTAATCGTTTAGATAGCAACATGTGTTTTTATGGTAAGGACTATACCATTAGCTTTCTTGAGGCTTTTAACGAGCTATGGAATGACGATACTGCTGTTCAAGATGTCAAGGAGCAGGTCCTTGAGCAGATGCAGATCCTTTATAAAGAAAATACCCCTGAGTTTATTTACTTTGTTACTCTTTATAGTATTTTTAGTGATTACTTAGATGAGCTAACAGAAGATAACATAATTAAGAGTCGCACTGGATTTAAGGAAACCCAAATTTGGAATAAGCTCTATAAATTTCAAAAAGATGGTGTTATGGGGGCCATTGATAAAATTGAAAAGCACAATGGCTGTATTATTGCTGATAGCGTTGGGTTAGGAAAGACTTTTACAGCTCTTGCCGTGATTAAATACTACGAACTGAGAAATGATAGAGTTTTAGTTATTGTACCCAAGAAACTAAGGGAAAACTGGACCATCTATACCCAAAATGATAAAAGAAATATTTTCTCAGGAGATAGGTTTAATTACGATGTATTAAACCATACAGATCTTACTAGAACCAGTGGCTACTCTGGGGAACTAAATCTCAGTACATTAAACTGGTCAAATTATGACCTAGTGGTAATAGACGAAAGTCATAACTTTAGAAACAATCCATCGGTAAAAGGGCGTGTCACTCGATATCAAAGATTTATGAATGACATAATAAAAGCAGGGGTTAAAACTAAGGTTTTAATGCTTTCTGCAACCCCTGTAAATAATAAAATGAATGATATCAAAAATCAAATAGCCTTCATAACCGAGGGCAGGGATGATGCTTTTAAAAAAGTAGGACTGGAAAGCCTTGAATTAATACTAAGAAAAGCACAATTGGCTTTTAACAGGTGGTCCGAGCTTCCTGATTTAGATAGAACAACAGAAAACTTTGTTAATATGATGGATTTAGATTACTTCAAACTGCTTGATACCGTAACCATAGCCCGGTCCAGAAAACATATAGAAAAGTACTATAACCTAGAAGAAATCGGTAAATTCCCTACAAGACTTACTCCTAAAAATAGGTATCCTGATATTGATACTTTAGACAAATTTCCCCCAATAGGTTATATCAACAAACTCATTAAACAATTAACTCTTTGTGTGTATTCGCCTCTTTTATATGTGCTTCCAGAAAAAAGAGCTTCCTATGAAGCAAAATATGACATGGAGGTCGGAGTACATAAGAGTGTTTTCAGACAAACTGATAGAGAACGAAATCTAGTAGGACTAATGAGAGTTGGTATCCTAAAAAGAATGGAAAGCTCTATCAACTCCTTTTCTATTACCGTAGAAAATATACTAAACAAGATAAATATGACCCTCGAGGCCATCGAGCAAAAGCAGTTTGACTTTGATCCTGAGTTAAATATAAATAATATCGACATAGACGATGAAGAATTTGATAGTCTAATGTTCGGTAACAATGTAAAAGTGTTGCTTCAAGATATGGATTTAATCAAGTGGAAACAAGATCTTTTAGCTGATAGGGACAAGCTTGAAACCATTTTATTGGAGGCACTAGAGGTAACCCCTGAAAGGGATAACAAGCTTAAAGAACTTAAAGCTTTAATTGATGAAAAAATTAAAAATCCAATAAATCAAGGCAATAAAAAGGTGATTGTCTTTACCGCCTTTGCTGACACAGCCAAGTACCTCTATAAAAACTTAGCTGATTACTACGCTAAAAAAGATCTCTATACAGCTATAGTTACGGGTAGTGGTGATAATCATTCCACCGTACCTATTCCTAAAGGTCTACGTAGAGTAGTTAAAATGACAGATATAAACACCGTCCTAACCCTATTCTCTCCTATATCTAAAGAGTGCTCAAAAATATATCCTGAAGTTAGGGATCACATAGATATATTAATTGCTACAGACTGCATATCAGAAGGCCAAAATCTTCAAGACTGTGATTACTTAATTAATTATGACATTCACTGGAACCCTGTTCGAATAATACAAAGATTTGGCCGTATTGATCGTATTGGCTCACAAAATGAATTTATTCAGTTAGTGAACTTCTGGGCTACAGAGGACTTGGATGAATATATAAATCTTCAGCAACGGGTTAAAGGTAGAATGGTTCTTCTCGATGTATCTGCCACAGGTGAAGAGAATGTAATTGAGATGGATTCAAATAAAGAGATGAGAGACCTTGAGTACCGCAAAAAACAGCTACAAAAACTACAAAGTGAAGTAGTAGACCTAGAGGATATATCTGGAGCTATTTCTATTACTGACCTTACCTTTAATGATTTAAAGATTGAGCTTATGGAGTATATGAAAACTCAAAGAAAAACTCTAGACGAATCTCCTGATGGTATGTATGCTGTCGCTAAAATAGATGCAAGCTTAAGCGATACGGTGAAGCCAGGAGTAATATTTACGCTGAGGCAAGTTGAAGGTAAAATGGAGACAAATGAACAAAATCCTCTCTTCCCCTACTATATGGTTTACATCACTGATCAAGGTGAAGTTTTGTTATCCTTTCTTCATGCTAAAAAGATACTGGACTATTATAAAAAGCTTTGCTCAGGTAAAAATGATGTTTTAAAAGATCTTGTAGATGAATTTAATAAGGAAACAAATGATGGACAGAAAATGGAACATTATTCTGACCTCTTGGAAAATTCTATTGAGAACCTTTTAGGAAATAAAAAAGATATAGGAGTTGCCAGCCTTTTCAGTAAGGGAGGCACTACAATGCCTAAAAGCATCTTTGATGGCATAGAGGACTTTGAACTAGTTACTTTTTTAGTTCTTAAAAATTAGGAGCCACTGATGCCAAACTATGATTTTTTTAATATTCCTTCATCATGCTTTATCGGCTCCACCATTTACAAAAAGCTATTTTATGAAAATGCTAATTTGGGGAGCCAAGACAAAGCTCTTTTTACAGATACAATCAACAAAATAACTTGGGTTTATTGCCTAAAACCTGAAACCATAAATATATCAGCCTATAAAGATGAGGTGCGAGATTATCCAGAGATGGAGGTTATTGAAGTTGATTTGAATAATGATTACAGGCTCAAAAGGATAGCAGAGATTATTATGAGAACCATCCCCTATCCTATGCTCTTAATCTTTAAGCTTGAGGGTAAACTACTTCTCTATGTAGCTCATCAGAGGCTCAGCCAAAGTGACAGCAGTAAAAACACTATTGAGAGCTTTATAGCAACAGGCTGGTTAGATAGTAATGACGTTTTATTCGGCAAGCTGGATATAAGAAAAATGAGATTTACTAACTTCTATGCCTTATATAGTGACATTGTAGATACCATTAGCATACACAATGTGTCGGATATAATTTCAAAAGAAAGTCCTATTACTGGATCAGAAGCAAGAATACTAGCAGGTAAGCTAGAGGATATAGAAGGGCAGATAACAAGCATAAGAGCCAGACTAAAAAAGGAAAATCAATTTAACCGAAAAATGGAACTGAATATTGAGATAAAAAATCTAGAGCATATAAAAAATGAATTACTTAAAGGAACTGCACTATGAAAGAAACAATTTTAAATGGCCAAACACCTGATATATCAGAGGAAAACATTAAAAAACTAAGACAAATATTTCCTGATGCATTTACAGAAGATAAAATTGATTTTGAAAAACTACAACAGATATTAGGTAAATATGTAGATGATAGTATTGAGCGTTATAGCTTTACATGGAATGGAAAGGGACGAGCCCTACGCCTATCCCAAACACCATCGCTTGGCACTCTAAGACCTTGCAAAGAGGAAAGTAGAGACTGGGATACCACAGAGAATCTATACATAGAAGGTGATAATCTTGAAGTGCTTAAGCTATTACAGAAAAGCTATCATGGAAAAGTAAAGATGATATATATTGACCCACCTTATAATACTGGAAAAGACTTCGTCTACCCTGATAATTTCCGTGATAATATTGAAAACTATAAGAGAATAACAGGACAATTGGATAACGAAGGTAATAGAACAAGTTCTAATACAGAAACAAGTGGACGTTATCATACTGACTGGCTTAATATGATGTACCCAAGGTTAAGACTAGCTAGAAATCTACTAGCTGATGACGGGGTTATTTTTATTAGTATTGATGATAATGAAGTAGATAATCTTAAAAAAATTTGTAACGAAGTTTTTGGAGAAGATAATTATATCGCACAATTAGTATGGGAGAGAGCGTATGCTCCCAAAAATGATGCGAAATTTATTTCTAGTAGTCATGATTATGTTTTAGTGTATACAAAGCATCTTAGTAACTTTTCAATAGGAAGACTTCCGCGTACTGAAAAAGCAAACTCACGCTATAAAAACCCAGATAATGATAGCCGTGGAGTTTGGAAAACAAGTGATTTATCTGTAAAAAGATACACACCTTCCGATCGATATCCCATCATCACACCATCTGGGCGCGTAGTTGAACCTCCATCTGGACGCAGCTGGAGCCTTTCAGAAAGTGCTTTCTTAGAAAGACTAGCAGATAATCGAATATGGTTTGGGAAAGATGGTAATAGTGTTCCTCAAATGAAGCGATTTCTTTCTGAATTACGCCATGAAGGTATGGCACCACAATCAATATTATTCTATAGAGAAGTAGGGCATAGCCAGGAAGGGGCCAAAGAAGTTACTGCTTTGCTAGAAACTAGTGCTTTTGATGGGCCTAAACCCGTCCGATTGTTGAACCGCTTATCAACATTGGCAAATCTTAAAAAGGATTCATTAGTCCTAGATTTTTTCTCCGGTTCTGCTACTACTGCCCATGCAGTTATGCAACTGAATGCAGAAGATGGGGGTAATCGTAAGTTTATTATGGTTCAACTTCCTGAACCGACAGAGGAAAGAAGTGAAGCTCATAAGGCTGGATATATGAATATTTGTGAAATAGGCAAGGAGCGTATCCGACGTGCTGGAGAGAAAATTAAAGAAGAAAAAGGATTAGAAGCACTCGACCTTGATATAGGTTTTAAGGTGTTTAAGCTAGATACTTCAAATATCCGTAAATGGCAGCCAGACTATGATGATTTAGAGCAATCCATACTCGATTTTGTAGATAACTATGTAGAAGGTAGGACAGAGCTTGATGTTGTCTATGAGATTATGATTAAGTACGGATTAGACCTTACCTACCGTGTTGATGAGTTTACAGTTTCAGGAAAGAAAGCCTATTCTATAGGCTATGGTATGCTAATGATTTGCTTAGATGATGAGATTACAACAGAGATAGCCAAGGGAATTTTAGACAAGATAAAAGAACTTTCTCCTGAGAGCACTAGAGTAGTGTTTAAAGATAATGGCTTTAGGACTGATGCAAATAAAACCAATATTAAAGAGATTCTCAAATGTGGTGGTGTTGAAGAATTTATAACCCTGTAAGGAGGGATTAGCTTATGAAATTAAAGTTTGATAAGAATCTAGAGTATCAGCAGCAAGCAATTGCCTCCGTTGTAGACTTATTCAGAGGTCAAACTCCTATGCAGGCAAACTTTACTGTATCACCTTTTCTTGGGCAAATAGGGCTATATGATAGTGATAATGGGATTGGCAATAGACTTGAACTTGATGAAGAAGATATATTGAAAAATCTGCAGGAGATACAACTAAGAAATGGTTTAGCACAAACAAAAATTTTAAAAGCTGGAAGCTATGACTTTGATATAGATATGGAAACGGGTACTGGTAAGACCTATGTCTATATCAGGACAATTCTTGAACTCCATAAAAATTATGGTTTCTCGAAGTTTATTATAGTTGTTCCAAGTATTGCAATTAAAGAAGGAGTATATAAATCTTTACAAATTACCAAGGACCACTTTAATGATTTATATGATAATACAATTTACAACTTCTTTGTTTATGACAGCAGTAAGTTAGAACAGGTTAGAAGTTTTGCAGTAAGCGATAACATAGAGATTATGGTTATCAATATTGATGCCTTTAGAAGGAGTTTTACAGATCCTACCAAAGAGAACAAAGCCAATATTATCCATAGACCCAATGACAGACTAAATGGCATGAAGCCTATTGAACTAATACAAGAAACTAATCCTTTTGTTATTATAGATGAGCCCCAATCAGTAGATACTACCCCTAAATCTAAAGAGGCCATTAAATCGTTAAACCCTCTATGCACTTTTAGATACTCCGCAACTCATGTAGAAAAGCATAATCTTGTATATAAGCTAGATGCCGTTGACAGTTACAACTTGGAGCTAGTTAAACAGATTGAAGTGGCAAGCTTTGTCTCCAAAGATTATCATAATAAAGCTTATATTAAACTTTTATCTGTGAACAATAAAAGATCACCCATCACTGCTAGAATAGAACTGGATGTTAAAAATAAAAAAGGTGCTATCAAACGCTCTACTGTAACTGTAAGGCAAGGAGATGACCTCTATGATAAATCCAGAGGACGTGATGTATACGAAGGTTACATCATCAATGAAATTTACTGTGAAGAGGGTAATGAATATGTAGATTTCACTAGTAAGCCTGACATATTGCGAATAGGCAAAGCTATCGGAGATGTTGATGATTTGGCTATTAAGGAGCAGCAGATAAGAAAAACCATTGAAGAGCATCTAAACAAAGAATTGATTCTAAATAAGCTAGGGATTAAGGTTCTGAGCCTCTTTTTTATCGACCGTGTTGCTAATTATCGTTACTACGACGAAAATGGTAATCCTAAAAAAGGTATTTATGCACAGCTTTTTGAAAAGCACTATTCAGACCTCATTAAAAGACCAAAATACAATACACTTTTTGAAGATATAGATTTAGAAACTGCCGCTGAAGATGTCCATAATGGTTACTTTTCTGCTGATAGAAAAGGAGTTTTAAAGGATACTAGTGGTACTACATTGGACGATGAGAATGCTTATAATTTAATTATGAAGGATAAGGAAAGGCTTCTATCTTTTAATACCAAGCTAAGGTTTATTTTCTCTCACTCCGCCCTTAGAGAAGGATGGGATAATCCTAATGTCTTCCAGATATGCACCTTAAATGAAACTAGAAGCGAAGTTAAAAAGCGTCAGGAGATTGGGAGAGGGTTGCGTCTATCAGTAAACCAAAACGGTGAGCGTCAACATGGTTTTTCCATAAATACCCTTACTGTAATGGCTAATGAAAGTTATGAAGAATTTGCTGATGCTCTGCAAAAAGAGTATGAAACAGAAACTGGAATTAGATTTGGCGTCATACAAAAACATTCATTTGCCAATATTCCAGTTGTTCAATCTGAAGGAACTACACAATATTTAGGACAAGAAGCTTCGGAAAAAATCTATAAAGATTTTTTAGACAAGGGTTATATCGACAAGGCAGGAAAAGTACAAGATGATTTAAAAATCGCCATAAAACACAACAATATCCAGGTACTAGAAGAATTTGAGCCAATTAGAGCTGAAATAACAGCCCTTACAATGAAGGCAACCAGTAACCTAAATATAAAAAATAACAGTGATAAAAAAAGTATTAAATTGAATAAACAGGTCTACTTGGATCCTGAATTCAGAGCATTATGGGATAAGGTAAAATATAAAACCACCTATTCAGTAGATTTTGACAGTAAAAAATTAATTGAGGAATGCTGTGATGAGATAAAAACAAACCTATCTGTTAGCCAAGCCAAATCTATATATACAAAAGGTGCCCTGGGTATTAGTGCCGGTGGCATAGAAGTCAAAGAATCGGATAGATATGCAGTTATATTGGAAAACCAACAAGAAAACATTCCTGATATTATTGCTTATTTACAGAACGAAACCAACTTGACAAGAAAAACTATTGTTGAAATACTGCTCCAGAGTAAAAGTCTTTCTCTATTTAAAAAGAATCCTCAAAGCTATATGGAGAAGGTGTCGCAAATTATATCTGCCAAAATGAGACACATGATAGTTGATGGTATAAAATATACTAAACTTGGTGATGATGAGTATTATGCCCAGGAGCTATTTGAAACTGAAGAACTGACTGGATACTTATCCAAAAATATGATAGAAAGCAATAAATCAGTATACGAGTATGTAGTCTATGATAGTGCTAACGAAGAAAATTTTGCCACCAGATTTGAAAGCAATAAAAGTATAAAGTTATATGCAAAACTCCCAGCGTGGTTTAAAATAGAAACTCCTTTAGGTACTTACAATCCTGACTGGGTGGTTCTAGTCGAAGTGGACGGAAATGAAAAATTATACTTTGTACTCGAAACCAAGGGAAGCACAGCATTTGATTTCCTAAGACCTATAGAGATAAGTAAAATAAAGTGTGGAAGAAAACACTTTGAAGCTCTGGGCAATGAAGTAATCTTTAATGATATTGATAATTTTAATGATTTTTTGGAAGAGCATGTAGTGGTATAAATAAAAGCAATATAATAGATTTAGTTATAGTGAAAATTAAGGAAGGGGAGTGCAATATACAATATTTATTGAGTTTTTTAAATGAACTATTTAAACAGCTCATTTTGCACTCCCACATTTTTAGAATAAACTACACTTTGTATCTAACGAAATGTAACATTTCTGATTAATATGCCCTTCTATATTTTTAATTGAAAGAGCGTTAATTACACTTATCTATGAAAATTTATTGCGTCCTAGGTTTTCTGAGACAATCGTTTTTTTATTTCCAAGTCAAAAACTTGGTGAGATTAAAAAGGTGGGCCACACCTATTGTTAGATTCTCAAAACTGCTTGGGTAAAACTATCACCGCACCTCCCTAAAGAGCTCTGCCTTTTCTTCCCTGGTGCTAGCAAGCTGATTCATTAACATCCTCAGCTTCATTTTATCCTTTCTGAACTTGTTAGCTATCTCTCTTTCCTCTTCCCCTGGGAGTCTGGGAATCATCACTTCTTTAAGGTCCCCTATATTTATGGTTGTAATACCTGTTCCCTTAGATAGCCTTTCTAGCTGGGCTATGCCTCTGTCACTTTGTAAGAAAGCCTCTACATATAAAGGATCAATTTTTGACTCATCTAATTCTAGGAAAAAGAGATTTCCTGTGGCTAGAATCTCCCCATCTAGTTTTCCTACACTAGAGACTTTAAAGGGAGCATTCCTTGAGAGGATAATGCTGTTATCCTTTAGAAGGTACTTATGGTATCTCTCTTCAAGATCAGTTAAATATGGTAGAGTTTCATCAATAAGTCCATCCTCTATGTTCTGCAGCAGGATATACCTATAGTCTGTAGGCTCCTCACTTATCAGTTCAGATAGGTCTCTACTAGATAAGGGCGCCCCCCTACTAATATCCTTCACCAGTTCTCCTAGGGGAACTCCCTCCTTTATATCGTCTTTATATTCCAGGTATCTAGCAGGAGAAAGCTCATAGCCCTTATCTACTATTTCTGCAAAACTAACTGACCTAGATATAGCTGAATCCTTTTCATAAAGCTCAGTGATTCTTGACACATCCTCCTCTTTTAAAAGGCTAAAGAAATAGCCTGCCTTGGTATATACCTCCCTAGCATCAACCATCCTGACCTCTCTATTGCCTTCACTTATAATAAGCATACTTACTTCAAGCCTTCTACTAGGTAACATTCCAGAATTTAGCTCAATTACTCCCTCTACAAGTCCCTTCTCAACTAGCCTTTCCCTAATCTCTTTATCTGCAGCATTCCAGGTCCCTCTTTTTCCCATAAGGCATACAAACCTTCCACCTGGAGCCATAGCCAGGGCTCCTGCTAAAACAAAAAGCCAGTCATGGGTTATGGTCATGGGAGCATTTCTTAGGTACTTATAGAGTTTTGGGTTTTCTTCCACAAACTTAAGGCTATCCCTATACCTTAATCCCATAGGAAAGTTCGAGAATATTTTGTTGGCACCAAGTCCACTATAGTCATTAGTAATAATATTGCCCTCTCTAAAATCTACTTCCCTTCCAAGAAAATAAGCCCTTACCCTAGAAGTAAAGATAGCCTCGGGATTTATATCTACACCGTAAACTCTAGAAACCTCCTGGGACTCAAGGCTATCAAATATAAAATTCCCCTTACCCGAACCAAGATCCAGTAGCACATCTTCCTCTTCTAGCTTAAGAAGATTTAAAGCAAGCTCAGTAATCCCCCTAGGAGTAGGGCTTAGGTCAGTCCTATGATTGTAAACATCATCAAAGGTAATAGCTGCCTCCAGAAGATCAATCTCATATTCTTCTAGAAGCTTATCAATAAGGTCCATCTTCCTATCTATGTAAGGCTCAAAGATATGTAGCAGGTCTGCCAACTTGTCATTACTTCTAATCTCTTCTTTTAAATCTATCTTCCTGTTCTTATACTTAAGTGTGGATAGAAATGATATAGCTACAATAAACTCATCCCTGCCATTTCCAACCAAGTTATAGGGACTTTCATAATCTTCTCCTAGTGCTCTAACTAGACTACCAAGTTTAAGTTTCTTTTTATCTTCTCTTGATTCCATAATCTTCCTCCTAAACTTTAATGTGGTTATTCATAACTATACCCAATTATTCCATGGTTAAACATAACCATGGAATAATTTAAAGCGAGCCTTTTTCCTCCCACCAAATATCACGTCAAAACTTATACTGTAATTCAGCAAAGGCTTCCAAAAAGAATAGACAGGAACATAATTACCTTTATAAATCAAAGACTTAAAAGACCTTGTCTATTAATGTTTAATACAGTAAAATTGAATTATTAAATAGTAGCTTCCCTGTGCATAAAATCCACGGAAAGCAGAAGCTATTTTAAGGATAGAGGCATTCTTATCTAATAATTAAGGCCCTTGTTTAAAGGAGTAGGCTAAAATAATGATTGGAAATAAAACATATAAAAACTCAGTAGCCTTTCATCCAGGCTCCTATGTTAGGGATGTTATTGAGGACCTAAATATCAGCCAGGAAGAATTTGCCTCTAGACTAGGCGCCCCTACTAAGAGTATAAGTAGACTCATAAGTGGCGAAGAAAGACTAAGCGAGGAATTGGCCATGAAACTCTCCAAGTTTACAGGTGTATCCTCAGAGACTTGGCTTAACCTCCAAAATAGTTACGATATAAAAACTTTAAATAAATAGTGAAGGAGAACTATATGTCTGCAACATTCTATGTACTACAAACCACTAAACTGAATTTAAAAGAAGCTAGAAATAGTGGCTCGGTTGAGCTAATTGATTTAGTTAAAAACCAGATCCTTGGCTTACCTAAGGCCTATGCAATTGACTTTTTATCTTTAGAGCTAGATGGTGCTACTTGGCCAATAAATTATGAAGCTCCTTTTAAAGAAGAACTCCAAAATTTTATTCTAGAAATAGATAGCAGTGATGAGCTTGTTCTAGAGACATCCTTTGTCACCGAAAGAAATTATGAACAAGCTAATGATAAGAAAACTAACTTCAGATACGGACCTGCCCCAGCTGATAGCCCCCTCCACTTATCCGCTTATCTTGAAGAAGCTAGTGATGATATCCTAGCCAGCATAGAGCATAGCTTCATCATAGAAGATGAGCAGGGTAGCCTTGATGACAACAGCCTGGTCTATTACTATGGCTATTATGACAATAAACCCCACAGAGGTCTTGTAGAAGAAGTAGAAATAAAAATTGAGGAGCTAGTAGATTTTGAACTCAGCCCCCTTGATATGACAGTATATATTGATGATTTTGAGGCCACAGAGGAGGGTCTACAGGTGATTAAGAACTTTGCAGATAACTACAAAGACTGCAGCCAATTAGACGCAGAAGGCGGACTAGTTCACTACTATTTAAATGGCCCAGAAATCACTACTAAAGAAGAACTGGAAAAATTCATTAGTTTAGTTTCTAAGCTACTAGTAGACCTAGAACCCTATAGAAACCAGGAAGAGATCCTAATCATAAGCCCTGTCTTCCTAGACTTAGCCTGTGACCTACCAAAGAAAGTAAGAATTGAATTTGATGACAATGGGGGCCACAAATTATATTTAACTAGCCTTTAAAAAGAAAGAGCGGAGCGCTTCCAGCGAAGCCCTCAAGTTAGATAGGTTTAGTTTTGTAGATTTTTTCATTTTCACTAGGAGCCCAATAGGGCTTCTTTTTTTAGCTTGCATTTAGTGAATCTAGATTTTCTGATTATAGGGACCTTCTTTAGGTAACCCTCTCACTATAAAAGCCCCATATAGGGGCTTTTATGTGAGAAGGCTAATCTTCTTAAATTATTCTATAAAGTCTTCCGCTACCACTTCTTCATTGGTGTATTTGATTGAAAAACCTGTATAGCCATAGATGATGGCAATAATTGGATTTAGCCAGTTTAGGATAGCGTAGGGTAAATAGGCCATGGGACTAACCCCCAGGGCTCCACTTATAAAAGCTCCACAGGTGTTCCAGGCAAAAAGTGGTGAGGTTAGGGTACCTGCATCCTCTAGGGTCCTGGAGAGGACTCTAAGATCTAGGTCCTTTTCCTTATATGTTTCCTTGAACATTTTGGCGGGGAAGATAATGGCTAAGTACTGGTCAGCTGTAGCTATGTTAAGAAAGATCGATGAAACCACTGTGGCTAAGATTAGGTCTCCTGTATTTCTGACTAGCCTTAAAATCCTTCCAACAATTGCCTCAGTTACCCCAGAGGCATCCAGCACCCCTGCAAGAATCATAGCTACTAGTACTAGGGATATGGTCCACATAACATAGTCAAGACCCCCTCCAGCTATAAGCTCATCTATAAGTTCATAACCTGTATCAAGCTCCACCCCATAGTGCATAACCTCTACAACTTCAGCTAGACTGGCACCCTGAAAAATCATTGCAAAGGCTGCAGCAAGAAGAGCTCCACCCATAAGGGCAGGTACGGGGTTAACCTTCTTAGCAATCATAACTATTACACTGACAGGCACCAGGAGTAGGATTGGACTAATTGTAAAGGTCTCCTCTAAAAGAATGTGGAGCTCACTAATCTGGGCCAGATCCACATTGCCAGCATGCTTAAGGCCCAGGAAAAAATAAATAACTGTGGCAATCAGCATACTGGGAACCGTGGTCCAGAGCATATACTTGACATGCTCAAAAACATCCACATCACTAACCCCTGCAGCCAGAACTGTGGTATCAGATATGGGGGAAAGCTTATCTCCAAAGTAGGAACCTGATACTATGGCCCCTGCCATAATAGGAGCAGGTATTCCAAAGCTAATTCCAATACCAAGTAGAGCAATACCAATTGTACCCGCTGTACCCCAGGAGTCCCCTGTAGTAAGGGAGGTGGCTGAAGCTAGTAGAAAGGTAGTAGGTATCAGAAGCTTAGGTGAAATAATCTTTGAGCCATAGTAGATAATGGTAGGTACAACACCAGAGTGTAACCAGGTACCCAGCATAATCCCCATGGCTAAAAGAAATACAATGGATGGAACAATATTTACTATGTTCTCAATAATGGACTTCTCTAGCTCCTCCCATTTAATGCCATTTACCATGGCAAAGACTGTTGCAAAAACAGTTGCCAGTACAATAGGCATCTGGGGATCCTGCTCCCAAAGAATAACACCAACAAAAATAGAAAGTAGTAAGAAGCCAATTATTATCAGTGACTTTCCAAAGGACAGTTTCTTTTCCACGCTAAGCCTCCTTAAATTTTCACCACACATATAGCTACAAATAATAAATAAAGTTGTATATGATTAGATGATTTATATTACTCCGATGTTATCATATGATAGGGGTTAGGTAAAGAAGTCCAGAGGTCTATATCAATAAAAAAGTTCATCATTTCCCTTCTGCTTTCATTTTGCAAAGGGCAAGAGTGAACTTAATCTTTTTCTCCCTGTCTTCTATTTAAATGCTTTCTTCCTATAAAAGCCCTCTTATCCTCATTAGGCACCTAGCTCATTATAACCATAAAAAAGTCAGCTGGAAGCTCCAGCTGACCAATAAGGGGTTTACTTGCTACTACTCATAAATGAAATGGTAGATATCAAAAATGCCACTGAAGGGCTTTGCCTCATC
>LFRM01298883.1_pt1 | contig 14973 bp, 10 predicted proteins | sample 618341 | NCBI WGS metagenome assembly LFRM01 (sample SAMN03654438, study PRJNA283298) | anaerobic digester metagenome | isolation source: pool of bioreactors CSTR01a, CSTR02a, and CSTR03a thermophilic anaerobic... | place: Denmark: Kgs. Lyngby | collected 2014-05-21 | reverse complement strand
AGGTGGTGCGAGAAAGCCAAATAGCATATAGCGGTTACCAAAAAATTAAAATAAAATGGCAAAGTACGGTCGCAGTGAAGTCTTTATGGCAATGAAGGACACCGGTGTGGTACCGGTATTCTTCCACAAAGATATTGAAGTTTGCAAGCAGGTTGTAAAAGCCTGCTATGATGGAGGAATAAGGGTTTTTGAATTTGTAAACCGCGGAGACTTCGCACATGAGATCTTTAGTGAACTCAATAAATATGTGCTTAGTGAACTGCCTGGTATGATCCTTGGGGCCGGATCGGTTGTCGAAGCGGCCACAGCAGCAATTTTCATTCAGTCAGGTGCAAACTTTATTGTATCCCCTCTGTTGAATGAGGAGATAGCAAAGCTATGTAACCGACGTGGAGTAGCATGGGCACCTGGATGTGGTACAATTAGCGAAATAGGTAAGGCTCAGGAACTAGGTGCTGAGGTTATCAAGCTCTTTCCTGCTTCGGAAATCGGTGGTCCTTCTTTTGTAAAGGCCGTCAAAGGCCCCATGCCCTGGACCAATATCATGCCTACTGGTGGTGTTGATACAACTGAGGCCAACCTTGCGGGTTGGTTTAGAGCCGGGGTCTTCTGTGTGGGTATGGGATCTAATCTCTTCCCAAGGGAGATTATTGATAGCGGAAACTATCAGGCTCTAGCCCAGAAGTCAAAGGAACTGATTGAAACCATCAAACGAGTCAGGAAGGCTTGAATAGGTTAAGGATAGCTAATGGAAGGGGGAGCTTGAGTAAATTGAATAAAACAACAACTTCGGAGATATGAATTTGACATTGAGAAAAGACTGCAAATGGGGCTTGCTTGTTCCATCAAGCATGGGAGTTCGCATCACCCCGGCCAACAACCAGCCTGTACATTGCAGCGAAACCTTTCATATGCAGGCCACAAGTGCAGAAACCAATGTGGCTACCATACCAGCGTACCTTGGCCTACCGGTCAAGGTACTTACTGCCTTTGTTAAAGACAGTCCAATAGCCGAGTTTATCAAGAGTGACCTGCGCAAACGCAGATTGGATTATGAAGGTCCTGAGATTGCCCAGGGTGGTCCATGGGGATACAGGCACCAGTTTAATATAGCCGACAGCGGCTTTGGAGTTCGAGGCCCAAAGGTTCAGAACGACCGTGCCGGAGAGGTTGGTCGACTGCTTAATTCAAGCTTTTACGACCTTGAAAGAATATTCGGGGAGGAAGGGGTTCAGATAGTCCACATGTCCGGTCTTATCGCTGCCCTGTCGCCTAAGACGGGCAGGTTTTGTGTCCAACTTGCAAGAATTGCAAAGAAATACGGCACTCTTATCTCTTTCGACATTAACTTTAGAGCTTCTTTCTGGGAAGGAAGGGAAAAAGAACTGAGAGAGATATTCAACGAGATTGCTTCTCTGAGTGATATAATAATAGGGTTCAAGGAAGTCTTCAATCTTTGTCTAGGACATGAGATGCCTGAAACTCACGGTGTGAGCGTAGACGACACAATGGCTGACTTTAAAAAGGTACTGCTTCAAATGAGGAAGTACTGCCCCAATGCTTCGGTTCTTATAACAACCTTCCGTAACGAGATAAGTGTCAACGAACACCTCTGGGGTGGAGTAATGCTTGCCGGGGACGAATGGTACGAAGTTGCTCCAAGACCAATCAGAGTTCTTGACCGTATCGGAGGAGGTGACGGCTTTATGGGAGGACTGCTCTACGGAATCCTCAGGGGTTGGGAACCGGAAAAGTGGTTGCAGTTTGGCTGGGCAACAGGTGCACTGGCAACTACCTTTGTAACTGATTATGCACTACCTTCAGACGAGGCTTCGGTCTGGAGTATATGGAAAGGAAATACAAAAGTGATAAGGTAAAACTTTGTCTATGGTACTGTATCAAAGAGGATCCGAAAATGAGGAGTTAAGCCAGGCTGACCTGCGTGAGGCATTGCATGTGGCATTTGAAAAACTGAGCAGTCGCAGTAAGGTGCTTGCAATACCGCCCGACTATACAAGATTCCATTCACAGGCCGGAATACTCACTTCCTTGGCGTGGGAGTATTTTGGCAATTCAATGACTGATATACTTCCAGCACTGGGCACCCATGCCCCAATGACGCAGGAACAGATTTCACATATGTTTCCTGGTGTGCCCCATGACCTTTTCAGGGTACATGACTGGCGCAACGATGTAGTGACCCTTGGGGTAGTTCCCGGTTCCTTTATCTCAGAAATTACAAATGGGCAGGTCACCTATGACTGGCCCGTGCAGGTCAATAAAATGCTTGTGGAGGGAGGCTATGACCTTATCCTGTCTATTGGCCAGGTAGTCCCCCACGAGGTAATCGGCATGGCCAACTACAACAAGAATATCTTCGTGGGCACAGGTGGATCGGAAGGTATCAATAAAAGCCACTTTATCGGTGCCGTCTATGGCATGGAACGTATAATGGGTCGTGCCAGCAATCCCGTTCGCAAGGTTCTCAACTATGCCTCAAAGACTTTCACATCTCATCTGCCCATCATCTATGTGCAGACAGTAATTGGCCGCAATAGTGCCGGTAAACTGGTAACCCGTGGTATCTTTATAGGCGATGATGAAGAGGTATTCGAGCTGGCTGCCGACCTGTCAATAAAAGTCAATTTTGAGATGGTGGCAGAACCTTTGAACAAGGTGGTTGTTTATCTCGAGCCGGGAGAATTTAAAAGCACCTGGCTTGGCAACAAGAGTATCTATCGTACCAGAATGGCCTTGGCCGACGGTGCCGATTTGATAGTACTTGCACCCGGACTGAGGGAATTCGGCGAGGACAAAACGATAGACCGTCTTATAAGGCAGTATGGCTATTGCGGCACTCCAAAGACGTTGAAATATGTCGAAGAGGACGAGGAAATGAGAAACAACCTTGGTGCTGCAGCCCACCTTATCCACGGCAGTTCAGAAGGTCGCTTTTCAATCACCTATTGTCCAGGTCACCTGAGCAAGGAGGAAATTGAATCGGTACATTTCAAATACGCCGACCTTGGGGAAATGATGAAACGATACGATCCTGATAAATTGAAAGACGGGTACAATATAATGCCTGACGGGGAAAAGATATTCTACATATCCAATCCGGCTGTGGGCCTTTGGGCCCACAGCGACAGGTTTAAGGACTGAGCTGGGTTATCTGGTCCTATTATCATGCTAATACAATTAGGATTTAGGCTGATCAACAAAACTCTAAAAACGAAATAATTAAGCCATTGGCTTGCAGAAGCAATATTTCCCGGAAGGAAGATCTCTTTAAAAGTAAATGTAAAAACTAAGCCATATGAAGGAATTATCAGACATAGGATTGATAGGTTTGGCAGTAATGGGTGAAAACCTGGTGCTGAACATGGAAAGCAAGGGCTTTCAGGTTTCGGTGTACAACCGTACCACCCAAAGGGTTGACGACTTTGTCAACGGACGTGCCAAAGGCAAAAATATAAGGGGAACTCATTCATTGCAAGAGCTTGTTGCTTCACTTGAGCGTCCTCGTAAAATAATGATGATGGTGAAGGCTGGCAAGCCGGTGGATGATCTTATTGAATCTCTTGTTCCCCTTCTCGATCAGGGCGACATCCTGATCGACGGTGGAAACACCCACTATCCCGATACCAACCGCCGTACTGCTTATGTTGAAAGCAAGGGCTTGCTCTATATTGGAACTGGTGTATCAGGTGGTGAGGAAGGTGCCCTGCTAGGTCCTTCTATTATGCCGGGGGGCAGTCAAAAAGCATGGCCTGTTGTAAAGCCAGTCTTCCAGAGTATAGCTGCCAAGGTTGAAGATGGTACACCATGCTGTGACTGGGTTGGCGAAAATGGTGCAGGCCACTTCGTCAAGATGGTTCACAACGGTATCGAATACGGTGATATGCAGCTTATCAATGAGGCTTACCATATCATGAAGGATGTTCTGGGTATGTCAGCTGATGAGATGCACCTGGTATTCAAGGAATGGAACGAAGGACCATTGGATTCATACCTGATAGAGATTACACGTGATATTCTGGCTTTCAAAGATGAAGATGGTCAGCCACTTGTTGACAAGATACTGGACACTGCAGGTCAGAAAGGTACAGGCAAGTGGACTGCTGTATCAGCCCTTGAACATGGAGTACCGCTTACCTTGATTGGTGAAGCAGTTTTTTCACGCTGTCTGTCAGCCATCAAAGAAGAAAGAGTTGCTGCATCAAAGCTAATAAATGGTCCGAAACCCGAATTCAAAGGCGATAAAAAACAATTCATTAAGGATATTGAGTCTGCACTATTTGCTTCCAAGATTGTTTCCTATGCCCAGGGTTATGCCCTTATGGCTGCAGCAGCAAAAGAATATGGATGGAACCTCAACTATGGCGGCATTGCCCTAATGTGGCGCGGTGGTTGTATCATACGTTCTGTATTCCTGGGACGAATCAAGGAAGCATTTGACAGAAACAAAGACCTGAGCAACCTGCTGCTTGACCCATATTTCAAGGATGTTGTAGAAAAGGCACAACAAGGCTGGAGAAACGTAATAGCAACAGCTGTTATAAACGGAATACCTGCACCTGCAATGTCAAGTGCATTGAGCTATTTTGACGGCTATCGCTCAGAACGACTGCCAGCCAACCTGCTGCAGGCTCAGCGTGACTTCTTTGGTGCTCATACATATGAAAGAGTAGACAAACCACGTGGTGAGTTCTTCCATACCAACTGGACAGGAAGGGGTGGAACTACAGCCTCTACAACCTATAACGTCTAATATTTAAGCCCACTCATCATGTCTATTTCAAAAGAGAAAATGTCGCACTACAGATGGTACATCTGTTCTCTGTTGTTCTTTGCCACGACTGTCAACTATCTGGACCGACAGGTATTATCATTGACCTGGAAGGACTTTATTGCACCTGAATTTCACTGGACCAATAGTGACTACGGTAATATCACAAGTCTGTTTTCACTATTTTATGCAGGCTGTATGCTCTTTGCCGGTAAGTTTGTTGACTGGCTTGATACTAAGAAGGGTTATTTGTGGGCCATCGGAATATGGTCTGTAGGTGCCGTACTCCATGCCTATTGCGGTATTGCTACCTCTGGTATTCTTACCGGCAAATGGTTGGTTGGTTTTGAAGGAGCCAAAGAGTCCATCGCTACGGTTGGAGACGTCGGATTGGTCGTTTCCGTAAGTGTAACCCTCTTTATTTTTGCAAGAATAGTACTTGCACTTGGAGAAGCAGGCAACTTCCCGGCTGCAATCAAGGCAACTGCCGAGTTCTTCCCAAAGAAGGACAGAGCTTTTGCAACAAGTATTTTCAATGCAGGTGCCACGGTGGGCGCCCTGTTAGCCCCATTTAGCATTCCAATTATAGCAGCCCACTGGGGTTGGGAGATGTCCTTTATTGTGATCGGTGCACTTGGTTTTGTCTGGATGGGCTTCTGGATCTTTATGTACAAAAAGCCCGAAGTTCACCCTCTTGTTAACAAGGCTGAACTTGACTACATACATCAGGACAGTCATGAGGAGGCAGCAAACGGTGATGAGGGAAGGGATGCAAAGAAGATACCTTTCTTAAAATGCTTTACATACAAGCAGACCTGGGCCTTTACAGTGGGTAAGTTTATGACCGACGGAGTGTGGATGTTCTACCTATTCTGGACTCCGGCCTATCTGAGCGATGTGTATGGACTGACATCCGACCAAACGATGGCGCAGTTCCTACTCTTCCTGTTATACGGCATCACCTTGTTGTCAATTATCGGGGGTTGGTTGCCAACTTACTTTGTCGACAAGAAGGGGATGAATCCATATGCTGGACGTATGAAGGCAATGCTGATTTTTGCCTTCTTCCCCTTACTTGCAATGATGGCACAGCCGCTTGGTAAGCTGTCGTTCTGGTATCCTGTGATCATTATTGGTCTTGCAGGTGCAGCCCACCAAGCATGGTCTGCAAATATCTTCTCGACTATAGGTGATATGTTCCCAAAATCTGCTGTTGCAACAATCACAGGTATCGGCGGTATGGCAGGAGGACTGTCAGCGTTTATAATAAACAGATCATCCGGCATACTCTTCGACTTTGCTGAAGAAACCAGCATGAAATTTATGGGCTTTCAGGGTGTAGAAGCAGGATATTTCATCGTTTTCCTCTTCTGCTCAGTAGCCTATCTTATAGGATGGCTGCTTATGAAAGCACTTGTTCCCAAATACAAGCCAATAGTCATTTAACAATCAATACTGACAAATACCTGCATCACTGGATGCAGGTATTTGTCATACATATTGGGCCTGCAGTTTTTTCTGATGGCTTTTCCTAATTATGAAACAGGTTCGTATCAAAGACATAGCAAAATTGTCCGGCTTTTCCATAGGCACGGTTGACAGGGTGTTGCATAACCGTGGCGAAGTCGCTGCTGATACAAAGGAAAAAATCCTTAAAATAGCCCGTGAGCTTGATTACAAGCCCAATATTGTTGCACAGGCACTTACTACAAAAAAGCAGTACAAAATAGCTGTACTAATTCCAAGAGCTGACAAGGACAACTCATTTTGGGCCATGCATCCCGCAGGGATTAACAAGGCTTTAAATGAGCTGCGTCCCTTCAAAGTAAATGTTAGCTATTACCTGTTCGAACTACACAATGAGGCCGATTTTCTTAGCAAGGCAGAGGAACTGCTCAACGACGAACCTGAAGGTGTTATCCTGGCTCCCATCCTTCGCAAAGAATCATTGCACATATGCTCAAGACTCGAAGAAAAGGGCGTGCCCTACATATTTATCGACTCCCACATAGAAAACTGCGGAAATCTTAGCTTTTTGGGCGAAAACGCCTACAAGAGTGGCCGGGTTGCAGCAAGCCTGGTCGACTTCGGTGTAGGAGCAGATAATGATATTTTGGTTGTAAATATCGCTAAGGATCTTGAAAACACACGACACCTGTACAGTCGCACACGTGGCTTTATGGACTATTTCGGGGAAGGTGGCAGAAATAAGGGAAGGAAAATTACTGTCGAGATAGAATCAAGCAATATGGATACAGTAAGGCAAAAACTCAACAAAGTATTTGCTGACTATCCCGACATAGGGGCTATACTTGTATCAAGCGCAAAGACCCATATCGTGGCATCATACCTTGAGGAAAAGGGGCTGAAAGATATTATTCTGGTGGGATATGAAATGACAAAGGAGAACCTTGACTTCCTCAAACACGGTATTATTAATTTCCTGATTGGGCAAAGACCTGTTGAGTCATCCGAGAAAGCCCTGAAGATGATGTTCGAACACCTAACTACTGGCAAAACCTTCTCTAAAGAAGAGTTTCAGCCCGTCGAGATCATCAATCCGGAAAACGCAGATTTCTGACACCAGCGGGCTGAAACTATTTTGTTGCAACACCTGTTAATACAGGCTACTACTTAGTTATACAGGCCATGACTACTTGTCTTTCCAGAATACCAGGTAGAATTGAGGAGTAGCTATGACATTTGAAGTCAGGCTCTATTTACAGCACCTTAAACCTGATTGCATCATTTTCTATTGGTTGTCCAAAAGCGCAGTCAGTGGCTTCAGACTTATTACAAAACCTCCTCGAGGTAGGGTCTCAACTTCCAACGAGTCACCTTTAGTTACCACTCCGTATGAAGTACTGAATTCCTTGTCGTGTTTTCCATCAGTTATAACACAATACTTGTAGCTGACACCTTCTTCAAGAAATCCAAAGTCAACCTTGATCATCTTACCCCTGAAACCGGAGTTCAGCGCTCCAACATACCACTTGTCTCCTTTTTGACGGGCAAGACATACATCCCTACCTGGATACCCGCTAAGAAACACAAGTTCATCCCAGGCTGCAGGCACTTCCTTCAGGAAGGACAGAGCTGCATGAGGCAATTCCCTGTATGCTTCAGGACGATCAGCCAAATGCTGAAATGCTGATTCGAAAACTACACTGAGAGCCAGCTCGTGACCATAGGAGGTAATATGAGGATACTGTGAATTTGAGAAGGTAACCGGGGTATAGTCCATAGAACCAACCACATTGCGGGTAAAGGGCATCACAGAATTATGCTCCGGAGCAGTAGTTGTTAGTTCAGGATTATTGTTGTACCATTCAGCACCACGTACAGCCTCAGTAGTCATTAGGTTTGGATAAGTGCGTGTCCAGCCACGGGGCACAATGGCACCGTGGAAGTTGACCATCATTTCCATTTCTGCCGCATCTTCCAGAATATCCAGATAGTAATCAATCATATATTGTTTTTCGCTAAGGAAGAAATCAACCTTTACGCCAACAAAACCAAGGCTCTTAAGCCAGGCAAACTCCTTCATGCGACTTTCGTGGGTCTTCATCCTGTCGACAGGAGTTGAGGTAATCCACTTGAACATACCAGAATTGTACCAGATCAGCGGTTTCACCCCTTTGGATACAGCATATCTTGCAGCATCTTCGACATTTCCGCCGTTCTGCATTGCATCCCATTCCCAGTCAAACAAAGTATAGGGCCAATCCATTTCAGCAGCCAGATCGGTAAATTTCTTCACTGTCTGATAGTCACGTGTTCCATGGTTGTCCGACCAGTAATTCCATGACACCTTACCGGGCTTAATCCAGTCGGTATTGCTAATAACAGATGGTTTTGACACATCCTCAACAAGGGTTGACTCAACTATAGTACCAAGGTCACCAAGTATTATCACCCTCCATGGAGACTTCCATGGTAGTTCGATTACCGGAAGTGCATCTCCCTCTCCCTCATGGTCAAGAGGAAGGGCTACTTTAAATCCATTTCCATCAGTGAAGTTGACCAACTTGGTACCCGCATAGCCACGATCAAGGTCAGCTTCATGAATCAAAAACCAGGCTTCCTTATCTTTATCCTTGAACAGAGCAGGATATGACCAGTCGCGCTGTACGCTTCCATCCTTAATCAGAGCATATAGGTTCTCGTTTGACAGATCAAACTTCTGAAGCCATCTTAAAGTACTGTCCTGAACAGTATAAGTGGTAAACTCGTCCTTTACTGTGTACTTTCCTGACTTTTCAGGGAACTCATATCTGAAAACCACTCCATCATTGTACGCTCTTACAATCACATTCATTTTGGCTTTTGAGGGGTTTTCAAATGAGAAAACCTGCTCAGTACCAAAATTCAGCCTCTTGGTACGCTTGCCATGGAGAGCAGTATATTCCTCCTTTATCTGAACAGGCTTACCTATCTTTAGCAGCCTCAGGCCACCGAAAAAGTCCTGATCGCTGCGGCTTAACCCCAGACTGACCTTTGTGAGTTCGGTACTACCTTCACTATCTCTGTAATCCACTTTGAGAAACCAGTGCCCCTCCTCGCTGGTTAATACAGCTCCAACTTTACCGTTTGGAGAACGTAATTCAATATCCGCTGCTGATACAAATGCTGCAGCGTGCAAAGCAATTATCAGCAACAGACTCCTTAAATAGACACACGTTTTACACATAAGACTTGCTTTTTAATAGAAATATCAATCAAAGTCCACAACCTGATTCTTTCCGTCATAAGAGATAATCTTGTCAACCTCCCTGGAAACTTCAATACCGACTCCCTTTTTAGCACTGACAAGTACAATCCTGAAGGTTCTTTCCTTAAGCATACCAGGATGCTCACCTTCAGTGTCATCTACTGTCAGACTGTGCTTCGCACTATCCCATCTGAATGTTATTGTTGAATATCTGCCTTCTTCATAGCCATAGCCGTCACCTTCATCTTCGTACAGCACAAAACAGCCATCTGCTCCATCATAGATTCTAAGTTCTATAACATCAGCAGGTAGTTTACCTGTATGTTGAATATGATTGCCCATGGGAACTATTGAACCTGCCTTTACAAATAGGGGAAGTCTGTCAAATGCAACATTCACATCAACCCATTGCTTACCCTTGTAGTTTGTTCCGGTCCAGAAGTCATACCACCCCTCTGATTCAGGCAGATACACCTTAACAACATCCACACCAGACTCAGTAACCGGAGCAACGAGGAAGGAACTGCCAAACATATACTGGTATGCTTGTTCAGATGCCTCTTTGTCACCAATAAAGTCCATCACCAGAGGACGCATCATGGTACTTCCCATATTGGTTACCTTCCATGCTTCAGAGTAAATATAAGGAAGAAGTCTGTAACGCAGCTCAAGCATCTTACGCATAGCTTGTTCAACCTCATCACCATATTTCCATGGTTCGGTTTCGCTCATATAACCATGCATACGGAATATAGGACTGAAGGCACCCCACTGATACCATCTTACCAGCAGTTCCTTGTAGTTATCATCGGTATACTGCCTCGGTCCGGGTCTGAAGAATCCTCCTATATCTGTAGTCCAGTATGGTAATCCCGTCATCACGAAATTCAGACCAGCGGTAATCTGTCTCTTGTAGCCGTCCCAGTTACCGCCAATATCTCCCGACCAGTTTATTACCCCATATCTTTGTTGACCTGAAAAGGCTGAACGAGTAAGGATACAAACACGCTTGTCGTCAGTTGCCGATCTCTGCCCCTCGTACACAGCCTTGCTCACCATAAGCGGATATGTCAATCGGTAGAAGTTGCCCGGTCCCAAATATGTCATCCTTCCTGCAAGAGCATCATTTTCAGGCTCAACAGCATCCATCCACCAGGCATCCACTCCGTTCGAGAACATATTATCATTAAGGGTATTCCAGTAATCCTCTCTGGTTGCAGGATTAAAGTAGTCAAGCCAGTTGGTTCCGGGAACAAAGCGCCCTTTCTCGGTGTAGGCTTTACCTAGGGTTGAATTTAAATCAGGATTGGACCATATCGAAACAACAAGCTTTGCATTCAGATCGTGAATCTCCTTTATAAAAGCCGAAGGATTTGGATAATGTGTTTCATCAAATTCCGGAACCCCCCAGCCTTTGCTTCCCCAATACTGCCAATCCTGTACAATTACATCCATTGGAATATCCCTCTTACGGAATTCCTTTACTGTCTCAACAAGATGAGTGCCTGACGTATATCTTTCCCGACATTGCCAGAAACCATAGGCCCAAAGTGGAAACATCGGAGCATTTCCGCTAAGCTTACGATATGTCGATATTACCTTATCTGCCGATGGACCATAGAATACCACATAGTCCAGGTTGCGTGCATGAGGAGACCTAAAGGTGCTTAACTCTTCCTTTTCATCCCAGAAAAGCGAAGGTTCATTATCTGCCTTGCAAATCACTGTAACCTCGTGCTCACCCTTACTCAGGTGCACCAGAGTGCCTGCTGTCGGTGGCAGCCACATATTGCTTATATCAAGTACAGGCACGTCATCTACTGCCACAAAATGTCTGTTGCCCATCTTACCCAGATCCAGAAACAGCGAATATTCTCCCTCACGTGGCACAGTAAAACTACCTGTATACACTCTTTGATCCTGGGATACTCTCTGAGTACCATGGGTAGTGGTAACTTCAGCCAACTGGCCTTCGGCCGCATCATCGCTATGCTGAAGGGCCAGCTCTATCTTATTGTCAGCAGGATTAAAGTCTGTCAATCCGTATTGGTGCCAAAGGAGGCCATAGCCCTTATCAGAATAAATAAAGGGAATAGAAATCTGGCTGTTAACCTGAGTCAGACGTCTGCTCAATCCGTTTAGGTTGAAGTAACCATCCTGAAACTGTCCCAGTCCAAGAATCAGTTCATCACTGCCAGTCACAAAACTCTGTTCAGCCACAAAGCATGGCTCACCTTGAACGGTGTCGGCAAGGAATACCCTTGAACCGGCCTGTTCCTCAAGAAAGACGCGACCTTCAGCATCCAGGAAACTAAGGCTTCCACTACGATAATTCAGTTCTACAGCCATGGACCTAAGCCTGAGCTTAAGTCCGCCTTTTACCTCCTCGGTTTCAAACCATGGAACATCAGTTTCTCCGTTTAGGATAAACTCGGGGACTTCTGTTTCCCCTTCTGTAAAAAACTTCACTCTAACCGAGTTATCGGTCAGGGGAATAAGCGTAAGGTTGCCTTCCGGCAACCTTACATTTATACCCTTATCAGTTTCAGTGTATGATACTGACGAACTGCAGGCCCAAAGCCCAAGTGAAGCTGTTAGTGTTAGTAATACAGGCTTCAGTTTCATGTTATTTTTCTATTGTCCACCAGTCGAAGTTAAACAACTCACCTTCACCACCTTTAAATACAAGGTAGATATCATGTACTCCCTGTGCTTTAGCCATCTTGCCTGAGACAAGCTTCCAGGTATCCTTGCATCCGGTATTTTCTACATTCAGGCTCGCAATGAGTTTTCCGTCAACACCACCTAGTCTCACTTCTATCCTGCCACCCTTGGTGTCAGAAGAAACGCTTGCAAGGAAACGCTTACCGCCCTTTTCCAGGTCAACGCTTTTAATCTTAATATAGTCACCGTTGTGAATCTTAGTGACATAGACACCTGTAACACCGCTCTTCGCAGTTTTGACACCCTCAGACCAGGCAATTGTTTCAGCCTCTACCCTCTTGAATGGATTCAAAGGCTTTACGCTCTTTATGTTACCTTCAATAGTGGGAGTAATCATAGGAATAGTACCGTCTTCGTTGTAGCTAAACTCCTCAGCCGCAGTTGACCGCTTGAAGCCTTCGTTTGACAGCCCTTGAGTGTGGTATATGAAATAGGACTTACCTTTGAAATCAATGACACCACCATGGTTAGTAAAGGCCAGGTGATCTGCCCTGTCCATTACAAAACCTCTGAATGTCCATGGACCATCAGGAGTCGGAGCTGTTGAATATGCAATTTTTTCAGGAATACCGGAGGCTGCATAGATCAGGTAATACAGACCATTGCGTTTGTAAAACCAGGGACCTTCAGTATAAGCACAACGTTCGGTACCATCAGGACCAGCTACGCTACCAAAAGCCTCAGTAGTCATTTCTACAGCAAAGATTCCGTTCTTACCCACACTCCTGTCGTACGAAATCATGTCTTCGTTGAGTCTTACATACAGTAAGTTTGGATTGCCCCAGAACAGGTAAGCTTGACCGTCATCATCAATAAAGACAGTGGGATCAATATCCTGCCACACATTTTCAGTATCCAGGATAAGTCTGTGACCCAATGGATCATGGAAGGGACCATAGGGCGAATCAGCCACCAGCACTGAGATTCCTTCGCCGTGAATAGGCACATACAGATAGAATTTGCCATTGCGTTCAATAGCCTGAGGTGCCCATGCACCGTTGGTGCGCTCACACCAACCAAAATCCTTCAAAGAGGCTACTACGCCATGATCGGTCCAGTTGACCATATCCTCAGATGAGAAAAGCATCCAGTCGTACATTGTAAAGAAGTTGTTGACAGTCTCATCCTCATCGTGGCTGGTGTAAATAAAGACCTTGTCCCCATATACCATCGGGGCAGGATCCGCCGCAAAGGATGTCTGAATTATAGGGTTTTGGGCATTTAGTGCTGTGATACAAAAAAGCGATAACGCAATAGTTCTGATTCTCATCATATAGTTATTAATAGATTAGTATCTTATTTCGCAGTAAGAATAATAGTATCTCCCTGACTTGTTTCAATATCATATAAGTAGTATTCAGGCAGATCAAAAGCCTTAAGAGAAGCTTCAGGGGATATCAAAGGTTGCTTGACTGCAGGCCTTTGATAGAAAGGATTGGGGTTTTCGCCCTGGGCTTCAGCAAACTTACCTTTTGCAGTAAGCTGATTAGCCGACCTAATTCTAAGATTACCTCCAAGCCTGGACTTGATAACGGCCTTTACGACCTTGTGATCTTCCCAAATAAGTTCTACAATCTCAAATCCACCTCTTGCCCTTAGACCAGTGACCTTACCAGCAGGCCATACGTCAGGCAGTGCAGGAATAAGATGGATGGCACCATCATGGCTTTGCATCAGCATCTCAGCAAGACCTGAAGTGAATCCAAAATTTCCGTCAATCTGGAATGGTGGGTGGGCATCAAACATATTGGCATAGGTACCACCAGCTTCACCAAAACCCCTTCCCTGTCCGTTATCTCGTCCGACAAGCTTGATTTGCTCCTTTATTAAATCATAGACATGATTACCATCTAGTAGCCTTGCCCACAGGTTTATCTTCCAGTTGACAGACCAACCTGTNNCAGTAGCCTTGCCCACAGGTTTATCTTCCAGTTGACAGACCAACCTGTGGACGGGTCACCACGATGTATCAACGTGGTTCTAGCTGCATCAGCAAGTTCAGGAGTACTCAATGGAGTTATCTGATTAGATGGGAACATACCATAGAGGTGAGATACATGACGGTGTTTGTCATTTGGATTATCCCAGTCGTACATCCACTCTTGCAATTGTCCATGCTTACCAATCTGCATAGGAGGCAACTTGGCAAGGGCTGTTTCCATCCTTTCCTTCAATGGTTCATCAATACCAAGGATCTCCGCTGCCTTGAGAGTTTTTTGCATAATGTCGGCAACAAGCTGATTGTCCATAGTAGTACCTGCTGACATTGAAGACTGATAATGGTCCGCAGGAGAGTTCTCCGGGGAGTTGGATGGTACAATTACAAGCCAGCCTGTTTCCGGATGTTCCTGCAGTACATCAAGGCAAAACTCGGCAGCACCTTTCATCACCGGATAGACCGAGCGCAAATACTCAGTATCACCACTAAATTCATACTTGTCAAACAGGTGTTGGCTCAACCATACGCCACCCATGGGCCACATGCCCCAGTATGCTCCGTCTACAGGACCTGTGATTCTCCAGATATCTGTATTGTGATGGGCTACCCATCCACCTGCTCCATACATTGTCTTTGCAGTTACAGATCCCGCTTCAGCCAGCTCGCGAATCATCTGGATAAGTGGCTCATGCAACTCAGGCAGGTTGGTTGGTTCAGCAGGCCAATAATTCATCTCTGCATTGATATTGATAGTATACTTGCTATCCCATGCAGGGAATAGCTGATCAGTCCAGATACCCTGCAGATTGG
>LFRM01188428.1_pt1 | contig 14977 bp, 7 predicted proteins | sample 618341 | NCBI WGS metagenome assembly LFRM01 (sample SAMN03654438, study PRJNA283298) | anaerobic digester metagenome | isolation source: pool of bioreactors CSTR01a, CSTR02a, and CSTR03a thermophilic anaerobic... | place: Denmark: Kgs. Lyngby | collected 2014-05-21 | reverse complement strand
ACTGTGGTACAGGTGATTGAGCAAAAAATGAATGGTATTGATGGCCTGCGTTATATTTCTTCGGAAAGTAACTCTGACGGCAGTATGAGTATCAGCATTACTTTTGAGCAAGACGTTGACCCTGATATTGCTCAAGTTCAAGTGCAAAACAAACTGCAACTGGCCACCCCACTGCTCCCTCAAGAGGTTCAGCAGCAAGGTATCCGTGTGACTAAGTCGGCCAGTAACTTCTTGATGGTCGTGGGGATCATCTCAGAAGACGGCAGCATGAACCGTTATGACTTGGCGGACTACGTTGTCTCTAACGTACAAGACCCCATTTCTCGTACGGCAGGTGTGGGTGACTTCCAGATCTTTGGTGCTCAATACGCCATGCGTATTTGGCTTGATCCGCTAAAGTTGACCAACTTTGCCATGACCCCCGGCGATGTGACTGCAGCAATTCGTGAACAAAACGTACAAGTTTCCTCCGGTCAACTGGGTGGCTTACCGGCTTCACCAAATCAGCAACTGACCGCTACCATTATTGGTAAAACCCGTTTTGAGACACCTGAGCAGTTTGAAAACATCTTGCTTAAAGTCAATCAAGACGGCTCACAAGTGCGCTTAAAAGATGTTGCACGCGTTGAGCTGGGCGGTGAAAACTACAGTATTAACGCTGAGTTTAATGGTAAAGCAGCCACAGGTATTGGTATTAAGCTGGCCACTGGCGCCAACGCTCTGGATACGGCTCGCGGAGTACGCGAAACCTTAGGTGAGCTGGAAGCTTTCTTCCCACCGGGCATGAAAATTGTTTATCCCTATGACACCACTCCAGTGATTTCAGCATCCATTGAAGGTGTGGTTTACACCTTGGCTGAAGCCATTGTTCTGGTGTTCTTAGTGATGTATCTGTTTATGCAGAACATTAGAGCAACCTTGATTCCTGCTTTAGCTGTGCCTGTGGTTATTTTGGGTACTTTTGGTATTTTGGCTGCCTTTGGTTACAGCATCAACACTCTGACTATGTTCGCCATGGTGCTCTCGATCGGCTTGCTGGTGGATGATGCCATTGTTGTAGTGGAAAACGTTGAGCGAGTGATGTCCGAAGAAGGCCTATCGCCACTGGAAGCCACACGTAAATCCATGGGCCAAATTCAAGGTGCCTTGGTCGGTATTGGTCTGGTGTTGTCGGCGGTATTTATTCCAATGGCCTTCTTTGAAGGTTCAACCGGTGCTATTTACCGGCAGTTCTCAGTCACTATTGTTTCGGCGATGGTGCTCTCAGTGTTGGTAGCCTTAGTCTTTACTCCTGCTCTATGTGTCACCATGCTTAAACCTATCCCTAAAGGTGGCAACTTAGAGAAGCGTGGCTTCTTTGGCTGGTTTAACCGCACATTCCAAAGCGGTGTAAACAAGTATGAGCGTGGTGTTGCTGCGATGATTCGTCGTAAAACACCACACCTACTGATGTACCTTGTGATAGTCGTGATTATGGGTTGGATGTTTACTAAAATCCCCACCTCGTTCTTACCCGAAGAAGACCAAGGCGTTCTTTTTGCTCAGGTACAAACTCCAGCCGGCTCTACCGCAGAGCGTACCTATGAAGTGGTCAGCCAAATGCGTGACTACTTACTTGAAGAAGAATCCGACACCGTACGCTCTGTGTTTGCAATTACCGGCTTTAACTTTGCTGGTCGTGGCCAAAACTCAGGTATGGCGTTTATCGGTCTAAAACCTTGGGACGAGCGCACCCTTGAACATCAAAGTGTATTTTCCTTGGCACAACGTGCACAAATGAAGTTCTTCTCATTCCGTGATGCGATGGTGTTTGCCTTTGCTCCTCCTGCAGTGATGGAACTGGGTAATGCCAGCGGCTTTAATATGTACCTGCAAGACCGTGCTGGTGTGGGTCATGATGTCTTAAGCCAAGCCCGTGATCAGTTTGTGCAAATGGCCAACGCCGATCCACGCTTAACCCAAGTACGGGCCAACGGCTTACGTGATGAGCCGCAATATAAACTGCTTATCGATGATGAAAAAGCCAGCTCCATGGGCCTGTCATTAGCGGCCATCAACCAAACCATCTCCACGGCGTGGGGTAGTAGCTATGTAAACGACTTTATTGACCGCGGTCGCGTGAAAAAAGTCTTTATGCAAGCTGAAGCTGAAGCACGCATGAATCCAGAAGACTTGGAGAAGTGGTATGTGCGTAACAATCAAGGTGACATGATTCCATTCAGTAGCTTTGCCAGTGGTGAATGGACCTATGGCTCACCGAAACTGTCGCGCTACAACGGTGTACCGGCCATGGAGATTCTCGGTAGTGCAGCGCCTGGCTTTAGTTCCGGTGATGCGATGTTTGCCGTGGAAGAGATTGCCAAGCAACTGCCCAATGGTGTGGGTATGGCATGGACAGGCTTATCCTATGAGGAACGTCTCTCTGGTGACCAAGCTCCCGCGCTGATTGTTCTATCTTTGCTGGTGGTCTTCCTCTGTCTGGCTGCGATGTATGAAAGCTGGTCGGTCCCCTTCGCTATTCTATTGATTGTACCGCTGGGTATTTTAGGTGCCGTTTTGGCCACCTATGGCCGTGGTTTAGATAACGATGTGTACTTTAAGATCGGTCTACTGACCACTATTGGCCTATCGGCACGTAACGCTATTTTGATTGTGGAGTTTGCAAAATCACTGCACGAAGGCGGCATGAGTCTGGCCGCTGCTGCGGTTGAAGCCAGCCGAATTCGTTTACGCCCGATCATTATGACGTCACTGGCGTTTATCTTAGGTGTATTACCGCTGGCGATCTCCACTGGTGCCGGCGCAGGTAGTAAGCATGCCATTGGTACCGGTGTGATCGGCGGGATGATCTCTGCGATGATTCTAGCGATCTTCTTTGTACCAATGTTTTATGTATTGGTCAGCTCGTTATTTAAATCTGCAACTGACAAACAGGAGGACGGACAATGAAACGTACCGCACTCGCTGCTGCACTTTTAGCAACTCTGACAGGTTGTTCATTAGCGCCCAACTATCAGCAGCCTACTGCACCCGTTGCTGAGCAATGGGATGGCGCTCAGCAAGAAAACACCTTGGCTGCACTGCCGCACTGGCGTGAATTTTTCCAAGACAAAACACTGCAATCTTTGATTAGCACAGCCTTGGAAAACAACCGCGATTTGCGTATTGCCGCCCTGAATGTTGATGCGTTTCGCGCGCAATATCGTATTCAACGCAGCGCGCTGTACCCATCACTGGATGCAGGCGGCGGTGCAAACCGCCAACGTATCCCTGGTAATATGAACCCTGCCGGTGGTGATTCCACTATTAACAGTCAGTATTCAGCGAACTTGGGCACGACCGCTTGGGAGCTGGACTTCTTTGGCCGCTTAGGCAGTTTGCGTGACCAGGCTTTAGAGTCTTACTTTGCCAGCGAACAAGCGCAGCGCAGTACACAGCTGAGCCTCGTTTCTAGCGTTGCCACGGCGTGGTTAAGTCTGCAGGCGGATCAAGAAACCTTAGCGCTAGTGCGCGAGACCTTAGACACCTATGAAAACAGTCTAAGACTGGTTCAGCGCAGCTATGATGCCGGTGTTGCAACATCGCTTGAGCTACAACAAGCACGTACTGCGGTTAACAGTGCGCAAGTCAGTCTTGCTCAGTTTGAGCGTCAAAGTGTACAAAGCCGCAACGCTTTAAACCTCTTATTAGGTGGCAAAGCTACGACAGATATCAGCCAAACTGTGCCTTTAAGCTACTTTAAGTTCGCTGAATTACCTGTGGGTTTGCCTGCAGAACTATTGCAGCGCCGTCCTGATATCCTGCAAGCAGAATACGAACTAAAAGCTGCTAATGCCAATATTGGTGCCGCCCGTGCTGCGTTCTTTCCCAGTATCAGCCTCACGGCCAACGCAGGCAGTTTAAGCCCAGACTTATCTGGTCTATTTGATGGTGGCAGCGGCTCATGGTTGTTTATGCCAACGATTAATCTGCCTATTTTCACTGCGGGGCGTTTACGCGCTAATTTGAATTACAGTGAAATTCAAAAAGATATCCATATTGCCCGTTACGAGAAATCCATTCAAAGCGCTTTCCGAGAAGTGGCTGATGGTTTAATCGGGCGCACAACCTATAAGCAGCAACTGGCTGCCAGCGATGAACTGGTTAAATCCAGTGCCGAGTACTATACGCTGGCAGACCGTCGCTACAGTGAAGGGATTGATAACCAGCTAACATTACTGGACGCACAGCGTTTACTCTTTGATGCGAAACAAAAACGCATCAGTACTCAGTTCGCGCAACTGGCCAGTGAAATCAACCTGTATAAAGCCCTAGGTGGCGGCTATACAGAGGAGCCGTTAGCAGAACAATAATTCTGCAATAATATAACTGCTTCAAATACAAAAACGGGCGATCTGTTAATTCAGTCGCCCGTTTTTTATGCGGCTCAGGTATACCTTAAGATTATAGCGTCAGACTAAATAGCTGAACCTCTCAACGGCTAACCAAGGCCGCGCTCTTTGTGCATCAGCAACATCGCCTCAATTTCATTAAGTGGTAAAGGGCAGCTGAAGAAATAGCCTTGAAATGACCTGCAGCCATTTGCTAACAACCAATCCAACTGCTGTTGTGTCTCAACCCCCTCAGCCACCACGCTCAGATCCAAACTATTGGCCAATGCCATAATCGTCCGCGCAATAGCAGCATGGCTTGGATCTTCAAAAATATCATCAACAAATGATTTATCAATTTTCAGCTGATTCAAAGGCAACAGTTTTAAGTAGCTGAGCGAAGAATAACCCGTACCAAAATCATCCAGTGAGAACCTAATACCCAATTCACGTAAGGTCTCCATTTTCACAATGGTGCTGTCTATATTGTCATGCAACATGCTTTCAGTGAGTTCAAGCCGCAGCCTGTCGGCACGCGCACCAGTACGCACCAGCACATTCTCTATCTGCTCAGCAAAGTCGGCCTGATTAAACTGCCGAGCACTGACGTTGACAGCCATGGTCCAATCACCCCGATCTGGGTGCATATTCCACCGCACCAGCTGCTGGCAAGCCGTTTCTAATATCCAGCCACCGATCTGTATAATCAGTCCACTTTGCTCGGCTAACGGAATAAAATCACTCGGTGAAATGGTGCCATGCTCAGGATGAAACCATCGCACTAGCGCTTCAAATCCCAGTATCTTTTGCTCAGCGTTAAGGACAGGCTGGTAAAACAAAACAAGCTCATCCTTCTCAAGGACTTTACGCAATTCTTGCATAATCAGTGCGCGTTGATTGGTTTTTTCCTGCAAAGCCGCCTCAAAAAAGCACACCTGATTACGGCCCGCTTCTTTTGCACTGTAGAGCGCGATATCAGCCTGTTTGATTAACTCCTCAGAACTATCATTAAAACCTTCAAAAAGCACCACACCTAAGCTTGGCGTCACATTCACTTGGTGCTCACCCAGTTGATACGGGTTGGCCAAGGCTGTACGAATTTTCTCACTGATACTGCGTGTATTAGTGACTGCTAGATCTGAGTTCAGCCCCACCTGATCTAGGATAATGACAAACTCATCACCACCGAGCCGAGCCACAGTGTCTACTTTACGCACACAATGAGTCAGACGGTGAGCTATTTTTCTAAGCAAAGCATCACCAAGGGCATGCCCTAGTGTATCGTTCACTTCTTTAAAATGGTCAAGATCCATCAGCAAGACCGCACCAAAACTCGGGTAACGCTCTTTACTTTGAATGGTTGTAGTTAATCTGTCATGCATCAAGCGTCGATTAGGTAGACCGGTCAATGCATCGTGCAAAGCCATGCGCTGAGTCTCTGCTTCGGCTTCTTTTCTTAAGGTAATATCAGCTCGAATGGCCACATACTGTTCAGGCTTACCATCTTTACCCATAAAGGGCACGACAGTGGATTGCACCCAGTACAAGGAGCCATCTTTGGCTCTATTACACACGTCACCACTCCAAACATCACCGCGGGTGATAGTGCTCCACAGATCCTGAAAAAATTCTTGCGGGTGATAACCTGAGTTAATCACTTTGTGTGTGCGGCCAATCAAGTCTTCACGGGCGTACTGTGAGATGCTACAAAACTTATCATTGACTCGAATAATAACACCACGCGAGTCGGTCACTACCACGATCGCATGGGCATCCAGCGCCCTTTTTAATTCACTGATTTCTTTTTGGAATACCTTTAAACGCTGTTGATTTTTCTTATCATCATGAATACCAGTATAAATAGCTATAGCGATACACACGTAAGCGGCCATACTGTAGGCACGCCCCAACAACACCAATACTTGAGAACTCGCCGCCGATAAAAACACCAGTTCATGCATTGCCAACATAAAACAAGCCACACCCAACCATATCAGCCGCCGGCTTTTTCGTTTATGAGCTTGAAAGAACAGTACTGCAGTCAGTACAAATCCGATGGCACTGAGAGCCATGTCATGACTGAATTTAAAAGGAATTGCCTCATCACTGTCGGTGTGCATAGCGGGCCAATAATCAAGGCCATAGATTCTCGCCACGACCCACATAATGAATACCGCTACAATGCATATTAAGTAAGCAACACCTGTGTTTACAACACGATGGAAGGCAGTTCTCATTCAGACCCTTATTGATCAGCTAGGCTATAGCACGCGTCATAGTATGTAGGATAACTTTATACTTAAATAATTGCAGCTGTACTGCCCGAACTGGAAAAACAGTTCGGGCAGTACAAGGTTATAAATCTAGTCGGCACGCTTAGGCGATAGCAATTCAATTTTATAACCATCTGGATCTTCAACGAAAGCTAAGATGCTTGAACCATGCATCATCGGGCCAGGCTCGCGAGTAATTTTACCACCACGGGCACGAATATCTTCACAGGCTTTATAGACATCTTCGACCTCTAAAGCAATATGTCCGTAACCATCACCTAAATCGTATTTTTTCACACCCCAGTTATGGGTCAACTCAATCACACTGTTGCTGGCTTCATCACCGTAACCGACAAAGGCCAAAGTGAATTCACCGTCTGGATAATCACGGCGACGTAACAGTTGCATACCCAATACCTCAGTATAAAAAGCAATCGAAGCCTCCAGATCACCAACACGTAGCATTGTATGTAAAAGTCTCATCAAATTACCCTCTTTAACGTCAAAACAGCACTATTAATAAAACCCTAGCACTTAGGCTAAGGGCTATTTTACACAGAAAAACTTCTTATTCATTTGATAGAACAGCAAAAAACCTACGGAGCTTATTTGGCAGCGCTAACTGCTTATGCAGATAGATTTACGCCTTCTCGTTGGCTATCTCTACAGATGGTTTTTCTACAATAAACAGCTCGAAATCTTCAACTGTTAACGGCTTAGAAAACAGATAACCTTGAATATAGTCACAGGACAATGCTTTTAAAAACTCAAGTTGCTCATGGCTATCAACACCTTCAGCCACTGTCTTAATATTTAAGCTGTGCGCTAAGGCAACGGTCGCACGCACAATATGATCATCAGAACCCTCGCCACCAATCCCAATAATAAAACTGCGATCTATTTTTAATTGGTTGGCATCAATCGCCTTTAAATAACTCATCGACGAGTAACCGGTACCAAAATCATCAATGGATAAGCTGATACCGGCTTTCTTAAACTGCTTGAGGTTATCCATGACCTTATCGGAATTGGTCATCAAGGTTGTTTCTGTGATTTCAATGGAGAGTTGTTCAGCAGGAATGGCAAATTCTTTCATCATACCCAGCAGACGCTCAGCTAAAGAATCTCTAGCGAGCTGCACTGCAGAAATATTCATAGAAATCCTGCCAAACTGAACACCACGCTGATTCCAGTCGGCCATCTGTTGAAATAAATTCCTCATCAGCCAAGCGCCAACTTCTAAGATTTGCCCCGTCTCCTCAGCTAGAGTGATAAATTCATTGGGCGAAACCCACTCACCATCAGCCATCTGCCAGCGCATCAAAGCTTCTGCGCCGTAAAGTTGCCCTGTCGCAGTATTAACCTGCGGCTGGTAGCGCAAGCTCAAAGCTGTTTCAGAGTGCACTGCGATTTCAAGTTGCTGTTGCAGATATACACGCCGCCTGACCATCGCATCCATCGCCTCATCAAAGAAGCGGAAGGTGTTTTTACCGGCATGCTTAGCACGATACATGGCCATATCGGCTTGGCGTAACATATTAGGCGCATCTGACGTTTTACTATTACCCACTGCAACGCCAGCACTGCAGGTAATGTTAAACACCCCTTCGCCATAATAAAAAGACTTAGTAATCACCGCAACAACTTTGCTGGTAAAGCTGGTTAGCTGCTCTTGGCTCTCGACATTTCTGACTAATATTGCAAACTCATCCCCACCCAAACGCGCCAGTAAATAGCTGTCATCCATTAAGCTCTGCAAGTTCGCTGTGGTATGAATTAACAGTGCATCACCTGCAGCATGACCCATGGTGTCATTAATATCTTTAAAGCGATCAAGATTGATGAAAATAACCGCCATTTCCATCGGCTCAAACAGGGTAAAAACTTTATGTAAGTGACGCTCAAAATAACGCCGATTGGGTAAGCCTGTTAAAGAATCATGATCAGCGACATACAAAGCTTTTTGTTCAGCATTTTTACGTGCAGTGACATCTTCTTGCACAGCAATAAAATGCTCAATATTATTTTTATCATCCAAAATAGGGGTAATTGTTTGCTCAACCACCAAGGTATGGCCCAGTTTGTGCCGATTAATCACCTCTCCTCTCCAGCTTTTGCCCGATAAGATGGCCTGCCACAGCACACTATAAAAATCTTTCTGCTGATGGCCTGAGTTTAATACTCGAGGGTTTTTGCCATTGACCTCTTCAAAAGAGTAACCTGTGAGTACCGTAAATGCTTTGTTAACCCAATGGATATCACCCTGTTTATTGGTAATAAAAATAGCATTGGCCGTACTTCTGATCGCAGTGCTTAACAAATGTATATCGCCCTGAGCTTGCCAGCGCTTTTCGCGCAGAACAGCAATCACCAGCGCCACGACAACAGTAAAGATTGAAATGACCCATAGAAATAAGCGCATCATGCTCTCGTCATGCCGCCAAGCAGCAAGCGCCAAGGCCTCCTCAGACACCAACACTAAAATCAAAGGCAACAAAGAAGTCGAGCGATAGCTGGCTAAGTACTCATTGCCCTTGATAGAAGTGCGAAACTGCCCCCAACTTTTCTCCTTAATACGGGTTAGGATCGAGTTGATATCAGGTTCAACAGCACCTGCTGTCAGTAGCTTTTCGCCATCGTAGCGGTATAAGTGAATATAAGAGGCAAAAGAGTCAGTAATTGAAGTAAAAAGATTATAAAAGTATTGCGGGTTAATTGAAGCCACCAGTACCTGTATTAACTGCCCTTCTGCATCATTAACAGGTACGCAAAAAGGAATGTAATGGTGCGCCGATTGCGCAGCAAAAGGATCGCTGGGGTAACGCCCCTTGCGCGGGGTTTCAATCACAAATTCAGTTAAGGGTTCACTTTTAAGCACGGCCAGACAAGAGTAAGTCTCTGCCTTACCCTGACTGCTGGTGACAGACGCTACCACCAACCCTTCAGTATCAAGCACATCAAGTGCTCTGAGTTGTGGCAATATACGTAACTGCTCACGCAAGACATTATTAACCTTCAAGCTAGGGTTGCGCTGAGATAAACTTTCAGCCAAGGTTTGCATTGAACTGTTCACTGACTGCACTGACCGTACAACGGTATCTTCAAGAGCATGCAGTAAGACCGCATTACTTGTATTTTGCTCAGCTAGACTTCTTTCCACCCCTTGATGCGCGGTATATTGCAACGCCGCCCAAAAACAGAGCAGAATAAGTAATGCTGTTAAAAAAACCCATTTTTGGCGAAAAGCAGCATTTTTTAATATAGAAGCAAAATGAGTTAACACAAATAAAATAGGTTCCATACGATCAAAAAGTAATAAAACAACTACAACCCATTACATTACTATCAATATAACGACTCACAATGGGTATTCTATATGAGACAGCAGCAGCATAGACTCGTTTTTATAACAAAAAGCCACATAAAACACTTGCGCCTGATCTTAGTATCTGTATTTTTAGGCAGCTTAGTATTTTCACACCCTATTTTTGCTGTGTCAGATCGAGAACAAAAAATTAAAGAATCAGGCAAGTTACAGGTGTGTATCTGGCCAGATTACTTTTCTATTTCCTATAAGAACAAAAAAACAGGCGTCTTAGAAGGCATCGACATCGATTTATCACAGGAATTTGCTAAAGACTTAGGCGTGGATGTGAAATATATTCCCACGCACTTCGGCATTTTCATGGATGATATACAACAAGAACGCTGTGATATTGCTATGTTTGGTGTGGGTATCACTGAGGATCGCACTGAATATATTGACTATAGCGAGCCTTATTTAAGTAGCAGCATGTACGGTGTGGCCAATAAAACCCACCCTATGCTGGATAGTTGGGAAGCAATGGATCAGCCCGGCGTGATCGTCTGCGTACAAAAAGGCACTTATATGGACGGGGTGATGCGCAATAGCTTAAAGCATGCTCAAGTTATGGCCGTGGTACAAAATAGCCAGCGTGAGATTGAAGTGCGCTCAGGGCGTGCCGATGTTTTTATCGCAGATTACCCTTATGCTCAGAAAATGCTGAAAATGTACGACTGGGCCAAGCTCTTAACGCCAGAGCAAGCCACTGAACAAATTCAATACGCTTACGCCATTAAAAAAGGCCAGCCTGAGTGGCTCGAACGCATTAACACCTTTGTTCAGGCCATTAAAGCTGATGGACGCCTTGAACGTGCAGCACAAAAAAACAGCTTACTGCCCATTGCACTCACTCCACCCAAGCAATCTAAAGCCGCAGAGTAAGATCAAACTCATTGCATCAGATGCAAAAATAATCTGCTGCACCTTTAATGAAAAAACCACCGCAAAAGGGTGGTTTCTTCATTAAAGAGGATAGATCGAACGACCCTCTTCTTACAACAATGTCTTACAGCAGTTTGCGGCCTTTAGTGGCAGCAATACGTAAGCGCAGTGCATTCAGCTTAATAAAGCCTGCCGCATCAGCTTGATCGTATGCACCAGCATCATCTTCAAAAGTCGCAATGGCTGCATCAAACAATGAATCGTCTGACTTGCGGCCAATTAACACGATATTACCTTTGTAGAGTTTCAAACGTACAACACCGTTGACGTTTTCTTGCGATGCATCAATCATTTTCTGCAGCATCGCACGCTCTGGGCTCCACCAGTAACCGTTGTAGATCAACTCAGCGTACTTAGGCATCAAGCTGTCTTTCAGGTGCGCTACTTCACGATCCAAAGTGATTGACTCAATCGCGCGGTGCGCTTTGAGCATAATGGTGCCGCCTGGGGTTTCGTAGCAGCCACGTGCTTTCATACCCACATAACGGTTTTCCACGATATCAATACGGCCAATACCGTGCGCACTACCAATACGGTTCAGTTCAGCTAAGACTGTGGCTGGCGTCATATCTACGCCATCAATCGCAACGATGTCACCTTTACGGTAGGTCAGCTCGATATATTGTGCAGTGCTCGACGCTTCTTCAAGCGACTTAGTCCAGCGCCACATATCTTCTTCATGCTCAGCCCAGGTATCTTCCAATACACCGCCTTCGTAGGAGATGTGCAGTAAGTTGGCATCCATTGAGTAAGGCGATTTTTTATTACCGTGACGCTCGATTTCAATACCGTGCTTAGCGGCATAGTCCATCAGCTTTTCGCGAGACAATAAGTCCCACTCACGCCAAGGGGCAATGACTTTAACACCCGGCTTAAGTGCATAAGCACCCAGCTCAAAACGCACTTGGTCATTACCTTTACCGGTTGCACCGTGCGAAATCGCATCAGCGCCGGTTTCATTGGCAATTTCAATCAAACGCTTAGCAATTAAAGGACGCGCAATTGACGTACCGAGTAAGTACTCGCCTTCGTAAATTGTATTGGCGCGGAACATTGGGAAGACAAAGTCACGAACAAACTCTTCGCGCAGATCATCAATGTAGATTTCTTTAACACCTAGGGCTTGTGCTTTAGCACGCGCGGGCTCTACTTCTTCACCTTGACCTAAGTCAGCAGTAAAAGTAACAACTTCACAGTTGTAGGTATCTTGCAGCCACTTAAGAATGACCGAAGTGTCCAAGCCACCGGAATAGGCGAGAACCACCTTCTTGACGTCTGTCATGCCTTCAACTCCACGAAAATATGCAATAAAGGGTCTATTCTACTGCCCACAGCTCATAATTTATAGTCTCAAAATGGACTGCAATAGAATATTCACTATAGAAATGACGCTGCCGGACAAAAACCACCTCTTACACAGTGCAGATATGGAATTGTCCGGCAACCTCAGCCACTGAGTCGGGGGGTCATAATGACTCAGTTTTTAAAATTAACCTTTTTTCATAAACTCAGATTTGAGCATAAACTTTTGCCCATTAACACGGCAATCCAAATCATGATCACCATCAACAATTTTAATATTGGTCACGCGAGTGCCCATTTTAATCACTGTTGAGCTGCCTTTAACTTTCAAGTCTTTAATTAATACGACAGTATCACCATCTGCCAAAGGCGTGCCATGTGCATCACGTACCACTTTCTCATCACTTTCTTCTTCTACACCCGAACCATCCATCGGCCACTCATGGCCACAGGTCGCGCATACATAGTTTTCGCGATCAGGATAAGTGATTTCTTCTTTACAGGCTGGGCAAGGTGGAAATTCTGACATACATTGGCATCCTTCTAAACAGTTACGGGGCGCTAAGAATAACCAACCGAACCCATTAAGGCCAATCAGGCACCCCGCAGGCACTCTAGAAAACTGCTATCAGTCAAATAACCGGCGCCTATTTAACGCGCCCGTTTTACCTATATCAATGACGCTGACGGCGCACTTCAATGACATTGGCCAGCTGCGAAATACGCCCAAGCAAACGACCTAACTCATCAAGACCCGGTACTTCAACAGTTAAGTTGATCTCGGCAATATTATCCTCTTTCACTGCGCCGGTATTCAGCGCAATAATATTCATTTTCTCATTGAGTAGTACTTGCGAAACATCGCTCACTAAACCTGAACGATCATAAGCACGGATCAACACATCCACTGGATAGGTTTTCACCGGCTCAGTGCCCCAGCCCACTTGAATCATGCGCTCCGGTTCACGACCGCTCAACTGCAAGGCCATCGGGCAATCTTGGCGGTGAATAGTCACCCCACGCCCCATGGTGATATAGCCGACAATCGGCTCACCCGGCACCGGCTGACAGCAACCAGCCATTTGTGTGAGTAAGTTACCCACACCATGAATGCGTATTTCATCGCGACTGGGTAAGTGCTGAGTCGGCTTACGCGGAATTAAATCCAACTGTTGCACGCTATTGCGCCCATGCGGCTCTAGCAACTGCTGCGCCAGCCCCACAGCATGGGCTAAGCGCACATCGCCAGCACCTAAAGCGGCAAATAAATCTTCACTGCTTCTTAAATTGCATTTCTCGGCCAAACGCTCATTATTCACTGGACCAATGGCTAAACGCGCCATTTCACGCTCGAGCATTTGCTTACCGGCGGCGACGTTTTGATCACGTGCTTGCAACTTAAACCAATGTACGACTTTGGCACGGGCACGAGTGGTGTTGATATAGCCCAAATTAGTATTGAGCCAATCACGGCTCGGCGCACCGTTTTTACCGGTAATGATTTCGACTTGCTCACCGGTTTTCAAGTTGTAATTGAGTGGCACAATGCGTCCATTGACCTTGGCACCACGACAGTTATGGCCAATTTCCGTATGCACACGGTAAGCAAAATCCAACGGTGTAGAGCCTTGCGCTAAATCAATCGCATGGCCGTCAGGGGTAAACACATAAACGCGATCAGGCTCAATATCAACTCGAATCTGCTCACTCAAACCACCGACATCACCCAACTCTTCATGCCACTCCAGCACCTGCCGCAGCCAAGCAATTTTGTCTTCATAATGATCGGACTGCGCACCCGCATCTGTGCCTTTATAGCGCCAGTGTGCGCAGACACCCAACTCAGCTTCTTCATGCATAGCTTGAGTGCGGATTTGTACTTCTAAGACTTTACCTTCCGGACCAAACACTGCTGTGTGCAGCGAGCGATAACCATTTTCTTTAGGGTTGGCAATGTAGTCATCAAATTCTTGAGCAATATGCCGCCAGCGCGTATGCACAATACCCAGCGCGGTATAGCAGTCTCGCACCTGCGGCACTAAAATACGCACCGCACGCACATCATAAATCTCGCTAAACTGCAGACCTTTTTTCTGCATTTTGCGCCAGATTGAATAGATATGTTTCACCCGCCCACTGACATCTGCGTCAACTTGCGCGTCTTTTAATTCATCACGTAATTGCTGGACAACATTGCGAATAAACTGCTCGCGGTCGATACGGCGCTCATGCAATAAGCCGGCAATATACATATATTGATCCGGTTCAAGGTAACGGAAGGATAAATCCTCCAATTCCCACTTGATATGACCAATACCTAAACGGTGCGCCAGCGGCGCATAAATATCAAAGACTTCACGGGCGACACGATAACGCTTCTGTTCTGGAGCATTTTTCACCGCACGAATGGCACAGGTACGCTCAGCCAGTTTAATTAAGGCAACGCGCACATCATCCACCATGGCCACTAACATACGGCGTAGGTTATCAACTTGGGCTTGCGAATTGAGCACCACACTTCTCTGTGGATTGATACTGGCGCTGATGGCCGCCATACGCAGCACACCATCAATCAGCTTGCCGACTGCAGCACCAAATAAGTGCTCAACCTCAGTTAACGCTGCTTTGCCTTCTCGCACTGTACGGTACAAAATCGCCGCAACTAGAGTTTCTTGGTCCAGTTTTAAGTCGACTAAGATTTGCGCTATTTCTAAACCGATTTGCAG
>LFRM01009028.1_pt1 | contig 14981 bp, 13 predicted proteins | sample 618341 | NCBI WGS metagenome assembly LFRM01 (sample SAMN03654438, study PRJNA283298) | anaerobic digester metagenome | isolation source: pool of bioreactors CSTR01a, CSTR02a, and CSTR03a thermophilic anaerobic... | place: Denmark: Kgs. Lyngby | collected 2014-05-21 | reverse complement strand
TTTAACAGAGAAGTTCTCATGAGCTATATTTTTGTTTCATTTAATTTTACAACTCGCCTTTCTGGCTTTTGAATAATAACTTTCAAATCATTTCTCTGCCATATGTTCTTAATATTTCTTCTGCAACCTTTCTTCGCGTTATCCGCATATCCATTGCCTTTTTTTCAATATATCTGTGAGCTTCGGATTCAGTTAACGAAAGAGATGAGATCAAAACAAACTTGGCTTTTTCAACAATCTTTATATCTTCCATCTTTTGAATCAGCTTTGTATTCTCATCATGAAATGCTTTAACCTTTTTATGCGTGGCAATGGCAAGCTTCAACACATTCCAGAATAAGGACCTGCTTATGGGTCTTGCTATTGTAAGAACACCATAATCTTCAACTCCTTCCGATATTTCATCATATAATTCGGCTCTTACTATTAAAATCACCACACTGATCCCTTTTGAAGCAATGTTCAAAGCAAGGCTTTCACCAAACTCATCGGGAAGGGGAGTGTTAACAATATACAAATCAAAGTCCTTTTCTATCAACATCCTTCTTGCTTCCCCGCCGTTGGATACCGTGGAAATACTTGTAACTGACGCCTGTGCCAATATCTCAGCTATACTTTCGATTATTTTTTTCGAATTTGATACAATTAGCGCACTGTCCATTGCGTCTCACCTTTTGCTTAAACAAATCAATCAACGGGGTAATTTATCAGATTACCTTAAAATAATTTTCCAGGAAAAACTTTTTCTTGTCGGAGGACCGGTGAAAGGTTTGCAATTCAATGTTCTTTAAGCGAATATAGCTTTCCAGAACCTGTTCGTTAAGTATATTTTTCAGAAAGTCCGATTTCTCGGCAAGCTTTAAAGCATAACCAAGGTTTTCAGGAAGGCGCGGCAGTTTTCCGATTACGCTTTCATCGGCCGTATAAAGATCCGCGTTTATACTTTCAGGCAGTGTAAGGTTGTTCTCCATCCCATAAAGGCCTGCGGCAATTATAATCGCAAAGGCAAGATACGGATTTGTGGCGGGATCGGGGGATCTCAGTTCCATGCGCATTCTCTCGTCACTATCGGCAGGAATGCGTACAAGCTGTGAACGATTGCCGTGTGACCACGAAACATACTTTGGCGCTTCACAAACGCCAAGACGTTCGTAAGAATTCGGAACAGGGTTTAAAAATACGCTCATTTCCAATATTTTCTGAAGCACACCCGCGGCAAATGATTCCGCTTTTGAGTGTTCCTTCTCACCACCACCCAGCCTGAATATGTTATATCCGTTCTGCATTATTGAAATGTTTACATGAAGCCCGCTTCCGCTTTTGTCGGGCAGCGGTTTCGGCGCAAAAGAAGCAAACAGCCCGTTTCTCGCGGCAATGCTTTTTACCACCTGTTTAAACGTAATAAGGTTATCGGCACTGTTAACCGCGTCGGAAAACTTGAAATCAACCTCATTTTGTCCGGGTCCGCGTTCGTGATGCGACGTTTCAGGTTTGACTCCCATTTCCTCGAGGCATATGCAAATCTCACGCCTGATATTTTCACCCCTGTCATGAGGATAAACATCCAAATATCCGCCGTTATCAAAAGGAGTCGTAGTGGGTTCGCCGTTTTCATCGGTTATAAAAAGGTAAAACTCGCACTCGGCGCCAATCATGCAAGAATATCCTTTTTGGCTGACCCGGTTTACAACGGATTTAAGAATCTCCCTTGTATCACCCCAGAAAATACTGCCATCGGGATTTCTTATGCTGCAGTAAAAGCGGACCACCCTGCCCTGTTGAGGACGCCAGGGCAAAATGGATAATGTTGTCGGATCGGGAACCAGTAACAAATCCGATTTCGTTATATCCGTAAATCCGCTTACCGCATGCGCGTCAAACGGAATACCGTGTTCGAACGCGCGGGGCAGTTCATCGGGCATAATCGAAATGTTTTTCAGCCTGCCAAACAAATCACAGAAAGAAAGACGGATAAATTTTACATCATTATCCTTTATAAATTCCAAAACCTTGTTTACTGTGGTTATCATTTCTCAACCCTCCAATTTATTTATAAATAGCATCATTATATCATTGGAAGTGTGCATACTGTTTTCGTAATTTCCTTAAGGAACAGCCTGTTTTCCTTTGATCTATTCGACGGTTACGCTTTTGGCCAGATTACGCGGTTTATCTATATCCAGCCCCTTGTTCGCAGCAATATAATAGCTGAACAACTGCAGGTAAATAACCGACAGCGAAGGAGCAAACAGCTCATTTATTTCCGGCAGTTCAATAATCTCAAGTTTTTCCCCCGGCACGGCTTTTATGCAGTTTCCGATAAACAGCACCTTCGCACCGCGGCTTATAACCTGTTCAACATTACTGTAAATCTTTTCATACAGTCTTTCACAGCAGGAAATGGCTACAACAAGAGTATTATCCTCGATCAGTGAGATTGTACCGTGCTTCAGTTCGCCGCCCGCATAAGCCTCGGAATGTATATAGGAGATTTCCTTCAGTTTTAACGATCCTTCGAGGGCAATCGCATAATCTATATTTCTGCCTATGAAAAAAATACTTTTATAACCCACGCAGGTAGCGGCGTATTTTTGTACAGGGTCAATCCGCCTGATCAGTTCATCTGCTTTGTCGGGCAGTGAAGTAATATCTTCAAGAAGTTTTTCTTCTATCTCTTCAGATATTTTGCCGAGCTTTTTTGCAAATAATGTCGCAAGTATGTAAAGCAGTACAAGCTGCGCCGAAAAAGCTTTTGTGGTGGCTACGGCAATTTCCGGGCCGGCCATTGTATACAGGGTATAATCCGTTTCCCTGGCAATTGTGCTGCCGATAACATTAACAATAGATAATGTAGCGGCTCCCTTTTTTTTAGCTTCTCTCATAGCGGCGATGGTATCGGCAGTCTCGCCTGATTGACTGATTATAATAACCAAAGTGTTTTGGTCGACTATTGGGTCCTTGTAACGAAACTCACTGGCCAGTTCCACTTCGACCGTCATGCGGCAGAGCCGCTCAAATACGTATTTTGCCACCATCCCCGCGTTATATGCCGAACCGCAGGCTGTAATTACAATCCTGTTGAACCTGGAAATATCAAGGTTATCAATAATCATCCGGTTGTCTCCGCTGCTTATGGCTGATTGAATCGTATCTTTCAAAACCCTCGGCTGTTCCATTATTTCTTTGAGCATAAAATGCTCATATCCGCCCTTCTCGGCACTGTCAAGGCTCCAGGTTACAATTTCGGGCTCTTTATCTACAGGCTCCCTGTCCATGTTGTAAAATTCCACGCCGGTTTTGGTCAATACCGCGATCTCCTTGTCGTTAAGGTAGTAAACCTTGTTTGTATGAGCAAGTACGGCCGGCACATCCGAGGCGATAAAATTCCCGTGCTTCGCAACACCCACAATAAGCGGATTATCCTTCTTTATCGCAACAAGCTTGTCAGGCTCATCATGACACATAATACCCAATGCGTAAGAGCCCTCCAGAGCAGTGGCTGTCTTGATAATGGTTTCAACAATGTCCCCGGTGTGATAATATTCAGCAAGCTGGGCGATGACCTCACTGTCAGTTTGTGAAACAAACTTGATTCCCTTTTGTTCCAAACGTTCTTTGATTTGCCTGTAATTTTCAATAATACCGTTATGTACAATAGCAATCTTGTTTTGATTACCCAGATGGGGATGAGAATTTATATCTGATGGTTCTCCATGGGTAGCCCATCGGGTATGCCCAATGCCAATAAAGCCCGTTACCGGTTTTCGACTGATTAATGTTTCAAGTTCGGACAGCCGACCCTTCTGCTTCGTAACTGTGAAACCATCCTTATTCATAACCGCAATGCCAGAGGAGTCGTATCCCCGATATTCCAATCTTTTAAGCCCATCCAAAATAATTGGTACCGCATTTTCAGTTCCTATATATCCAATAATGCCGCACATTGGCTTTCCTCCCCTTTATTCCATATAGAGTTTATTTGCATATAACCGCAATACCGGCTGAAAAACAAAAAAGGCATTCATCATCATAATGCCCACAGTTAAATAACCGGTTAAAAAAGCCGGTTTTGACTGGTATCGCATTATCTAATGAACGCCATTGTTCATTCATTTTTATTATATGGCGCGGCGGATCGATTTGTCAACGACCGGTTTTGTTCTTATTGTTGCTTTTAAATAACCTATATTTTATAGAACCAGTTCCAATCGCCATGATAAATCATCCTTTTGCTCATTCCGCCATCTACAGTAATTGTTTGTCCCGTTATAAAATCCTGCCGGCACAGGAACAGAACAATTTCGGATATATCTTTCGGAGTTCCCACTTTCCCTGCCGGAATTGCAGCACAATCTTCACGACTGAATTCCTGCTGATCCGTTACATTGATCCAGCCCGGTGCGATACAATTAACAAGCACATCGGGAGCCAGGGATATCGCCAGGGCGTGCGTTAACGCGACAATCCCACCCTTTGCACTGGCATATGCTTCCGAATCGGGTTCCGACTGGAATGCCCGTGTCGATGCGATATTAATTATCCTGCCTTTATTTTTTATTAATTCATCCTTGCACAAACGGCTTAATTCATAAGGAGCTTTTAATCCGACTGATAAAGTATAATCAAATTCCTCATAGGTTAAGGAAGATAAAATTCCTTTATTGTTGCTTCGGCTGGCATTGTTTACCACTACATCTATTCGATGCATCTTTTCCATTGCATATTCTACGAACCTTTTTAAAGTTAACGGATCAGCAATATCTCCATTAAAATAAAACAGGTTTTGATATTCTTTAGCAAAATCAATTGACCTCTGTTCATCTATATCAATAAAGCATACTTTGTCCCCCGCCTGAATAAAGTCAACACAGATCTGCTTTCCTATGCCATGCCCTCCTCCTGTAACAATAATTCCTCTGTTCATTATATCTGTCCTCCCTCTAATCAATATCATTTAAATTCGATTATATTATAACATCCCGTACACGTATATTCACACCTTACACATTCGCTTACTGCTGCATGTCAATTTTCATTTCTAAATTCCCTCAATAAAAAACACCGGGCCGTTTTCATATTGCCGGAATCATTCACCTTTCACTTGCTTTATTCCATCCAATATTGTTGCATCCATTGATTATAAAAAACATTATTTACGGGATAAATATGCTCTATTATAATAAATAGCAAGTAAAGTTACAAAAAATAACAAGTTTATCGATATCGCCCGAGGAACACTGTTTAAGTTTCTCCGGGAAAATGTCTTGAAGGAGGTCGGTGCCATGAGCAAAGTTATTGATTTATCCAAAAGCGTTTACGAAATATGCAATGAACATCCTGAAGTTATTGATATCATGAAAGATCTGGGGTTTGAAAACATTGCCAATCCTGGCATGCTGAATACCATAGGAAGGTTTATGACCATCCCAAAGGGCGCCGCGATGAAAAACATTCCGATGGAAAACATCAAAGAGGCTTTTGCGGCAAGGGGTTATGAATTAAGCTGCCATAGCTTATCATAGCAAAGGTGCTGAGGGCGTTAGTCCGCAGCGCCGTAAATATATTCTTGAAATAATGACAATTATTTGGGATATACCGGGTTTTATCGCAATCGAAGCTATTTGACCGGAGTTTCGCCCGGCGTTAACGGAATAAATAACAGGCCCATTATCAGTTAATTTCTTTGTATTCTATCAGGTTTTTATTTTTATGCTTGGCGCTGTATAACAGTTTGTCAAGCTTCTTTAGCAGACTGGTCGATTCATCATTCTCCACTTCCCTAACGCCGCCGCTAATCGTTATGACCAGATCATTTTCCCATTTTAACTCCAGAATTTTTTTGCGGATCCGTTCCATTATGGAGTATCCTTCTTCTCTCCCTGTGTCAGGAAGAATTATCAGAAACTCGTCACCTCCGTAACGCCCTATCATATCATTTTGCCTCAGATTGCTCGTTATTGTCCTACTTATCCTCTCTATGACGTAATCCCCATATAAGTGTCCGTATGTATCATTTATAACTTTAAAGTTATCTATATCAATCAAGGCGACGGTCAGTTTTTTCCGTACTTTCCGCGACTCTTCTATCTCTTCCTTCAAGCAGGAAATAATAAACCTTTTATTATAAGTTCCCGTCACATCATCCGTTATTGACAGCACTTGCAGCTTCTGTTTCTCCTCGTACAGCAGCCTGTTCAGTTTTTCCGTTTCTTCTTTTGTTTTTATAAGCTCGGCGTTGCTTTTTTCAAGCATCCTGTTTTTTGCTTCTATTTCCCTGTTCTGTTCCTCAAGAATTGCAAAGTATTGGTTGGATTTTCGAAGTTCTTCGGTATAGCCGTCTATGAGAACGCCAATTAAAAGAACAACGGAAAATAAGCAGATAAATAAGCCGAAAGCAAAATCAATATACCTGGTCAGCATCGAATCATATTCTATAATCAGGTCCGGACTGTGATATTCAATAACCATCAAAATACCGACGATTAATGCATAAAGGGAAAAAATTATCTTTCTTTTTAATCCGGAAAGCAGCAAAGCAATTATCCCGGCATTTATAATGATATAATACGGAATGCTGCCGTATGTTCCGCCATTAACAAGCCACATGGTCGGAAAAAAAACAAAACTTAACATAATAGCGACAATCATCGACACGAGATCATAATTTTTGCTGGTTTTAAATGCAATATATAACCCTATGGTTATGACTCCGCAGGTAAAAGAAATTAATGAGACCGCTATCCCCATACCTAATAAATGATTCATTAGACTGCAGGAAAACGACATGAAAATTCCTACCAGAAAAACTGCGTTTAACACCCGGTACTTAAGTGAAGTATTTTTTTCACTCTTCATTTCAAATCCTCCTATTGGCGGTAATGCAAGCATAAAAATATACTTCTCTTTAGATGTTGACGTTTATTTTATCTACAATTTATCGCGTTAACCTTCAATTTTTTCCCGTATCTCTTATACTCCGGCAGGATATATCCTTATAATCTATTAGCAGATTAATACTATTTCTCTGTTATTCAACATATTTTATATTTGATTATATATAATTTCTGTTCAAATGTTAAGTAAGTTGTACTTTTATAGGGCATCAGGCTGCATATGTACTTTTATAAAACTGTATAATGATTCCGCATATATATTATTTTACCATTATATAGCTTAAGCGTATATTTGGACGTTAATGCCCAGGCAGATATTTTGCTTGACAATGTGACCACATGGTCTTATAATATAGGCAACAGTATGACCATGTGGTCACCAGGCTTTGAAAGGAGGATTCCATGCCCAAAAAAACCTTTTTTAACTTGCCGGATGATAAAAGGAACCTGGTAATTTCCGCCGCTGTGCGCGAGTTTTCTAAAAATAACTACAACACCGCCAGTATAAATCAGATATGTAAGAATTCAAACATTCCCAAGGGAAGTTTTTATCAATATTTTACAGATAAACTGGATTTGTACGTTTATATAATGACTTTAGCCATCAAAGAAAAAATCAGGTTTTTCTCCGCTGTTACAGAAGAATTTAATACCTTAACATTTTTAGAACAATTTCGTTTGCTGTTTCTTAAAGGTATGGAATTTGCAAGAAAACATCCTTTATATGCTGCATTAGGTGAACAATTTTCCAATGAAAATGATGAATCGGCTAAGTCAGCAGTTATAAAGGAAGGAGAAAAACTGTCGGAATCATTGTTTATTCAAATGATAGAAAATGCAAAAAAGAAAGGTGAAATAAACAGAAGCGTTGATTCTTTTGCCTTAAGTCTGCTGCTGCAATCGCTAAATAATGCGGTTAATAAATATATGCTTAACAAGTTCGGCAACGTTAGCTATGAACATAATGAAGAAGATATAAACAGCTTTGTGGATTCACTATTAGGCATAATATACTATGGAATTCGGAATAAAAATGAATCAGGCATTAAAGGAGGTTCGTCATGAATAAGAAAACAGATTTTATAATAGGAATGCTGTTTGCGGCTGCTGCCATAATATTTATAGTATTGTTTCTGACCAATAATACGTTCTTTAATTGGGCATTTGAGAGACATCATAATATATTAAGCTGGTATATAAGGCCTTTATTTATAATACCTATGGTTATATTCGCATTTAAGAGAAGTTTTACCGGCATATTCGCTTCAATATTTGCCCTGTTTACAAGCATGTTCTGGTTTCCCGTTCCTGTCGAAAGCAATCCTCAGGTTTTGGAATTTTTAGCTTTTGAAATGGATTACCTTAAAAGTGCGTGGACCGCCCCCAAAATAGTTATAAGCCTGGCAGTACCCCTGTTTTTCTTTATGCTTCTTACGGCAGCCTGGAAAAGGAACTGGAGATGGCTTTTAGGTGTCATCATAGGCGCGGCCGTACTGAAAATCATCTGGAGTGTCGCATTTAGCGGTGAAGCGGGCATGTCTATCCTGAAACCTGCATTATTGGGTTTAGTTATTTGCGTATGTGGATTAGGCTATTATTTTAAGAAGCATGGCAGAGCAAATAAAAATTGAGAAACCAGCGATGCCATCTTTGCCCTCGCCATACCTTTAGTCCTGTTGCGGGAAAAAGATAAAACAATATTTAATCCGTTTTCACGCCGGCTAACGCAGCCTGTTCCCTTACATAGGCCGCTGCTTTCCTGTAACTTTCAAAATCAGGCAAATGCTCTACAAATAATGTCGTGTCCGGCCCGAGCGACTCACACAGCAGGGCAACTTTCCTATAATTTACTATTCCTTTTCCCGGCATGGTTTCATGGATTATTGTTGTATAGGCATTCTCCATTATTACGTCTTTCCCATGTATGCTCTTGATATAAGGGCCAAGTTTGGTAAAGCATTCTTCAATGAACTCGTCGCAGAAGAGATATCTTTCGGGGCAATTAATCATGTTAACAAAGTCTAAATGCACTCCGAAAGCCTTCCTGTCTACATCTTTAATTAACTTAAGATATTCATCGGGTGAATCAGGTACCATCCAGGGCATAGTCTCCACCGTATAAAAGGTTCGCGTTGGTTTTACGGAATCAATAATCTCTCTTATAGAATCAACAATCAATGCATAGGTATCCTTTGAGTAGTTTTCCCTGTAAAATCCGTCCCAGATTTCTCCCCTGCTTCCTGTTATGTTTACACAGCAATTTGCGCCCAGTTCATCAGCAAGTTCAAGCTGGTTTTTGCAATACTCCATTGCGGTTTTCCGCTCATCATTATCTATCGAGAGAACATTTTTCCATGCACCGACCTCTCCAATCACCAGATCATGTGTCTTGACGCATTGCAGGTAAGCCTGTTTCTCTTCCCTGCCTGCCCGGTAATCAATTGGTGCCAGAACTGCCCTGTATCCCAATTCACTTACTAGTTTATACCACTCTTCCGGATTACTGTATGGTTTTTCTATTCCTCCGCCGATTCTCATATCTATCTCTCCTTCAAATTCTTAACATACATTTGAATTACCAGCCATTTCTATGCCAGATTACTGCCGGGTCAATATTCTTTAAGTCACGGGAACAGGTTCTTGCCATTACTCCGGCCAATTCTTCAGTAATTTTAATAATCTGATCTCTAACTCCCTCTGAACCATTCATTTTTAACGGTTCCATAACAGCCCTGCCGACAGAAACCGCATCAGCACCCAGCGAAAGAGCCTTAAACACATCCATTCCGCTCATAATGCCGCAGTCAACGAATACAGGTATTTGGCGATTAATTACTTTTGCTATTCTGGGCAATATAAAAATCGGAGGAACCGCATAGTTCATAATTCCATGATGATGAGAAACGACTATTCCTTTAGCCCCGGCTTCTAAAGCTTTATAGGCATCCTGCTCACTCAGAACGCCTTTTATTATAAACGGCAGTTTTGTGGATTTTATAAATTCCCTTAGTTCCGATAGCGATTTAGGTTTCATCTTCTCACCTAAAACAACATCATACTTGCCATCAGCTCCGAAAGCATGATCTACATCCATACCCAGGGCCAAAACCCCGCAGCGTTCCGCATGCTCAATCCTTTGGAAAATATAGTCGTTATCGGCATACGGCTTAATTATACTTATCGTACGGGCACCGGTCGCTGTTATAGCTTCCAGTTCAGCTTCGTCACACATGCCTGCCCAGTTAACGGCATTTGCTGCAAGGGCACCCCTGGCCATTTCAACCATTCCATTTTCCCGTATATTGTTCAAATGTGACAGAGCTGCCATCATAACAGGCGTATCAAATGTCTCCCCATACAGTTCAAATTTTGTAGAAGGTATAACAGCATCTATATGCCTCATTTCAACTAATAACGAGTCAAAATATTCTCTTGTAATTTGATTTGAATCCCATTGTTTACTGCGTTCCATATCTCTGATTTAACACCTCCCTGACGTTTCTGAGAACCGCAGCTGTCATAACATAACCGCGGATAAACATTAACCGCGGGAACCGTTCCCATCGTTCCCTGCGGATCTGTTATACAGAATACTATTAATATATTCCACACCTGCACCGGTATTTATCAGCGGCTGGAGTTTACTGAAAGCTTTTGCCGGTTCGCCGACAAGTATATATCCGACAAACAACCCGTTGCGGAATACAAGTTTGGAATAGAAAAGCCTTTCTTCGTCAATCTTTCGGTCTATTTTATATGCCGATTCAAAACTGTCCGGCTGGTTAACACCCGTATCGCCCGAACAAGCTGCTCTCGTTCCCATGGTAGCAAATATATAGGGAACGTCAGCTGTTTTGTAGACGGCATTACCTCCCGCGGCATTTGTTCCTGCGACCTGTCCCTGCCTGTTAGCCACTGACCATAGTCCAAACCATCTGCCATTGACGCAGACCGCATCTCCCGCCGCATATATACCGTTGATGCTTGTCTCCATTTTCTCATTAACATACAAAAAGCTGTTCATGTTAATGCCGCTGTTCCGAAATACAGCAATGTCAGGCGCAACACCAACCGTTACAATAACAACGTCAGCTTCAAGCAGCGTGTCGTCCTCCATGTGCACCCATGTAACATGCCCATTGTTATTTCCTTCGAATTCCGTAACAGATTTACCGCAGAACACAGATATCCCCAAGCTCCGCACCTTTTTTTCAAATATTTCCGCTCCTTCTTCATCGAGTTGTTTGGGCAGAAGCCTCGGCATACTTTCCACCAAAGACACGTCAATGCCTGTTTCGGAGATTTTGTATGCAGCTTCGAGCCCGAGCAGCCCGCCTCCTATAACAACCGCTTTTTTTGCATTAAGAAGACTCTTGTTAACCTCTATAATATCTTCTATGGTCCATATAACATGAATACCCGAAAGTTCTTTACCCTTAAAGGGAGGGATGACCGGAGCGCTGCCGGTAGCGAGTATCAGGCTGTCGTAGCTGTACTCTTTGCCATTTGCTATGATTTTTTTTGCCTTTGCATTTATTGCTGCAACTTTTGACGATAACTCAAGGCGAATCCTGTTTTTATCAAACCATTCCTCCTTGTTGACTTTAAGCTCATCATAATTTACGCTCCTGCCAATGTAATCGCATAAGCGGAGCCTGTAATACGGCAACCGATTATCCTTTCCAAACATGATTATTTCGGCTTCCGGATCCAGGGCTCTGGCTGATTTAGCCGCAGCAAGCCCTGCTGCTCCGTTTCCGGCAATTAAAATTTTCCTTGAACTGCCTTTATAGTTGTTACCCATAACATATGCCTCCGTATGTCAAGGGGACGGTTCTTTTGACAACGTTGTCAAAAGAACCGTCCCCTTGACATAGTTCCCTTGACACTTCAACTATTTAATATATACCATGATATATCATTTTATAATACTAGTCCATTTGATCAAAAGGAAAAATTTATTCAAGGCGGCTCTTATATGCTTTGCTCTTTTTTCACCATTTTTGCAACGCTTTTTATTATCATCCCTGTGAATAAATGTCTCGAATTTTAGCCATATTCCTGTTTTTGAATGAAAAAAATCTTTAGGAGCCATGGGGGTCTGTTCGGTCACCGGTTCGATGGCAGTATAAATTTGCCTATCACATCATTCAGAATATAGCTAACATCTTTTATCAGACTTGTTCTTGAAGTGGCTGCTATAACAATATCCAAATCCGGAATTACATACAATTTTTGTCCTCCTGCGCCCGAAGCGGAGTATGTTATATATTCCTCGCCTGTTTTTTCATTTTTTTCTTTTTTCAAATACCATAAGTATCCGTAGTGAAAATCATAAATCCACTCATAATAACTTTTCAAAGACTGCTCTATCCATTGCTTTGATACAATTATTTTATTATCCCAAACTCCGTTATTTAAATATAAATAACCAATTTTTGTAAGGTCGTATTGGGACATAAATAAATTACCGCCGCCAAAATTAAAACCTTTACTCTCTTTCTCCCAATAAACTTCTTTTATTTCCAGTGGTTCGAAGAGATATTTTTCTGCAAAATCTAAAGTACTCATACTTGCCGCATTTGTTATTATTGCAGATAGCAGGTGGGTATTTGCCGAGCTATAAATGAATCTTTCTCCCGGTTCGCATTCTGAAGGCAGATCTAAAATGAATTTAACCCAATCGCCATTACCAAGCGTCATTTTTAGGGCTTTAAATCCTCTTTCAACCGAAGGTAAGCCTGATTTCATTGTCAGTAAATGGCCTATATTTATATTTTTCTTATGTTCGTCAGTAATTTGATAGCAGCTTTGAGGCAAATAATCAAATACCCTGTCTTCAACGCTTTTTATGTACCCTTTATCTATGGCAATTCCCGCAAGAATCGACATAATGCTTTTAGTAGCCGACCTCAAATTAAACATATCAGAATGTTTATCTTTGAAGGTATCACCCGGCTTTCCCAAGACTTTCGCAAGCAATGAAAAACAAGCTTTTAAGAGTTGCGATCTTTTTTCTTCATACGGATGTTTATTATTTGATTCAAATATCAAATATCCATTTTTTATAATAATAAAACTAAAGTAGTACTTAAAATGCTTTTCGATATATCTAATTGCATCAACAAGAAAGTCGGAATCCATTCCTTGTTGATCCGGAGTTGAAAGTTTCCACCCTTTTGTTGGGAAGTAAGCTCTTTCCTTATCGATTTGAAATACTTCCATTTTCATCCCTGTCATAGCCGTACTCTCCGCCATAAGCGGAGCCTATAATACGGTAATCGATTATCCTTTCCAAACATGATTATTTCAGCTAAATTCCCCTGTCTAATATATACCATGATACACCGTTCTATTTTCAAGTCCATTTCATCCAAAAGAATAATTCATTCAATGCTTTTAGCAGGAACTATTACTTCAAATCCCGGTAAAGACAATAAAATCCCGGTAAAGAGGCTCTTATGCCTCTGCAAGCTTTTATTCTTCCATTCCTGCTTTATTTAGTAAAATATATAACTAATTACTCTTTTTGATTAAGGCCAGGTCTTATATTTTCACTTTGTTTTAACCAATATCGAATTCCTTTTTCCTGCGTAAGGCTCATCCTTGAATCTCGGTATAATATGTAAATGGGCATAATTCGTCCATGTTGTTTACTCCCTTAATCTAAAATAATTTTAACACTCTTATTTCTTAACCCTTGTTATCAATACTACCGTCTCGACATTTATACTCATTCTCCATTATTTTCAACCCTTCATGCATATCCTGCCCCAGAATCTCCTGGGTCCTGGCAAAATCAAACCTCTCATGTAGCCGATCATGCACCTTAAGAAAAGCTTTCTTTCCATGTTTCCGAATAAACATAGCCTGTACCTTGGCTGAAACTGCTCCATCATTACCTGGTGCATAGAAACCCTTTGTACAGTCTTCCAGTTCCGGACACTCATAACATCCATCTATATTCTTCTCATTACAGCAGACCGCGTTAGGACATCTCCTGTCCTCGTAAAGTGTCGCAAAGGAGCAGGTATTATACTCCGTCCTGCAGGATCCGCACCATTCACCTAAGAAGCAGTGGTTGCAGGATAAACCGCAGTATGCAACAGGATCCACGCCCTTACGCGCCGTTTGGCACAACTTATTCTTTATCCGCCGCATCGCCTCGACATGCATGATCCAATGCCTGCTGAATGGCATTTTTATCAAGCCGCGGATATCTTTACTGCACCAGTAATCGATAAGCCAGCGGGCATTATCATCCTGACTGACACAACCGGACTCTGCAAGTCTTTTCTTATCTGCATCCGAAAATTTTGTCTTCATCTGTGAATAATCCAGTTTTAAAAGAATTGAGTTAGTCGAAAGCATAACTTCTTTCGCATATTCATATAAAGCCGTGATATTAAGTTGCTTTGAAAATTCTGCAATCTCTTGTCCCTGTAACTCATTGCCGGTTGTAATGATCGGCGAGTTGATTTTCTCCTGATAACCGCCGGTCTCAAGTACCTGCTCGTCCTTTGCGATCAAAGTATGGGCAACAATATCCTCGATTCTAAAGATATGCCAGATAGAATAGGCCAGTGTCTTACTGTGGTAACCATTCGCATTCGCATATGGCATCTGATAAAATGCCTCGGCAGGATACCCGTTCACAATCTGTGAAATCTGTTCAAACAGCTCTTTCCGTAACTCGATGAGAAGTTCTATTGCATCGTTATACGTAGTTTCTTTTCCAAGATAAGCCTGGATCTGTTTATTTTTCTCCGACCATTCTTTATTCATTGCGCTTCCAGCCTCCTCAGTTTATGCCTGATTGTGTCATTGCATCACATTTTCAATATCTATCACTAATTTTCCGGGGAAAGAAAGCAATGAGGTTCATGCGCATTTTTTCATTTCCAGCAAGCTAAAACCACTGCGATAAATATCTTGTCGGCCTGGAAGAACTTTTATTTTGAAATTTATACCACATTATACCATGTCTCGTCTGGAAGAACAAGTGTTCTTTTTTAATTTTTTTTGCAACGTAAAATGAAAAGTTAAAGTCTATCTTTTATAGTACCTCACCCGACATAAGTTTGTCAC
>LFRM01289935.1_pt3 | contig 14983 bp, 10 predicted proteins | sample 618341 | NCBI WGS metagenome assembly LFRM01 (sample SAMN03654438, study PRJNA283298) | anaerobic digester metagenome | isolation source: pool of bioreactors CSTR01a, CSTR02a, and CSTR03a thermophilic anaerobic... | place: Denmark: Kgs. Lyngby | collected 2014-05-21 | reverse complement strand
TTTGAGAATTATAAAATTGATCCAGATTTTTATATAATCGAGCCCCGCAAGGAAGAGCGCCAGGAAGAGAAATATCATCTAAATCTCAGCTTCTATACAGGCCGTTCGGTGAAGGCTGTTGAGATAAAAATCGATGGTATTACCCAAAGGCAGTTTACTGTGTTCTCGCCGGGCGAGAAAAAGGTAAGCCTTGATATCAGAGATATTGCCATAGGGTCACATTCGTTGGAAGTACGGCCTGTTTTCGCCGATGGTACTTTTGGTGAGGCATATTCGCGGGATTTTATCGTTCCGGAGTATAACGTGAGAATCCGGGTGTATGATGCAGCAAATCAACTTGTCACAAATCCCAGAATCAATATCCTGGGGTTTTCCCAAAAGGACAGAAAAGTAACAAAACTGCGTATAAACCCGGCTGTAGTTAACGGGGTATGGATGGCCAATCTTGACTTTGAGCAGCTGACCCGCAGTTATAATAAGATCCGATGCAGTGTGGAATCACGCCTTAGTGATGGTCCGAGGGATGTTCCATTCTATTTCAGAACCATCGGTACAACGGGAGAGAAGGATTTTGATACATCGGAGTGCAATGTGCTGGGACTTACATCCAGACAAAAGATTCCTGGTTGTACAGTAACCACCCGGATTCTTGGAAATCCGTTGGTGGGGTTCAGTGATGTCCGGGAATGGGGCGGAAGCGTTTTTGAGACGGCGGTGAGCACGAAAGATATTTCCTTTGTCGAAATCCGGGAAGATGGTGGCAGCCAGCTCTATGCCGGGCTTCTCTATTATGACATGGCAGATCTCTGGGTCGATATCTATTCATACTCAGGGGGTGAAAGGACGGAGCCCGCCAGGGATGCGGACATATGGTACCATTCAGGAAAGCTGGACGGTATGGACAGCATCATGCGGCTGGATACCTCAACCCTGAAGACCATCAGGGTTGAGGCAGACCTTGCCACGGTAGAAGAGGCCGAATACATGCTGCTCAACATTCCCACAGGAAATACCATATCAAATGCGCTGAACAGTCCCACCGGCTCGGTCGATATAATGCCGGGCTTCTTTGACATTTTTCTTCTCACAGGAAGGGTCTTAAAAGGTGGGGGCACCGCATCGGATGCCTATTTCAACACCTTTCATACAGAGTTTGGCGGTAAGGAAAAGACTTTCAGGTTTGGGGGAGGCCTGATGGATGATTTTATTTACGACACCCAATCCCAGAGGATATTGCACAGATGGACAGATATACATGGCAATGGATATTCGGTGATGGTTCGGGATGATGGCAGGACAGATTCATGCATACCAATTCTGTCCCTTGTTGATGTCAGGGGCAGTTCATACAGGCTTCACGGGACCGAATCCCGTGATTCCGGTGACTATATTCACGCCTATTCATTGGCAAAAATCCCTGACGGTGTTTACCGGCTCAGTTTTATCAGTGACAGCGAAAGGCTGGCTTTTCCCGTGAATCCTTCCACCACATTGGTTACAGTTTTTAACGGAGCAGCCTATGTTCCGGACAATACGCCTCCTGTTGCCTACTCGGACTACACATCCAGTATCAGGCCAGGGGATCTGTTTGTTTTTGACCTTAGTGAGGAGTTTTCAGACAGGGAGCAGGCAGAGCTCAAGTTCTCCGCTACAGCAGGCTGGATTGTTGACGGGCTTTTCTTTTACAGGGATTTGATCGGCCAGGATGCTGAGATCATTATCACAGCCTATGATGGTGCAGGAGGAGTCACAAGCTTCAGGCATACCATCAGGGTTACCGACAGGACCGCCCCTGAAAGCGACTACATACCTATTCCTGAGATAGACAGCATTGGCTCCTCCAGTTGGGCAGTTCCATATGTACAGCAGGCCATCCAGGCAAATATTGTGCCTGTTGAGCTTCTGGACGGGTATCAAACCGGAATAACCCGGCGGGAATTCAGTTCTATGATTGTAAGGATGGCAGAGACCTTTTTAGGTGAAATAATTCCCTCCCCCGGTGTGAGCTTTTTGGATACTGAAGACCAGGACGTGCTGAAAGCCGCCTCCATGAAGTTTCTGACCGGGAGCAACGGTATTTTCAGCCCCAACGAATACATAAGCAGGCAGCAGCTATGCGTGATTATCTACCAGGCCGTGAAAGTTCTCCGCCCCGATCTGGCAGGATCGATACCCGGTGCACCCCAGTTCAGGGATGCGGGTCAGATTGCCCCATGGGCCAGGGAAGCAGTAAACTTCTGCAGCGCCAACAATATCATCGTTGGAAGCAGCGGTATAATGAATCCCACGGGTAGCCTGACCAGAGAGCAGGCAATCATCATGGTATATAAAACCTTCATCCTCTTAAGTCAGGAGGATGGTCTTAATATCATGCCCGGCATGGATAACCGTGCTGCGTGAAAATCACTAGCTCTTCCCGCTTGGAAGCTGTTCTATGGGGTCGTTCTCCTCTATGAAGAAACTTTGCACCTGCAGGACAGACAGTGTTGATCTTCAGGATTTTATGTTTTATATTGAAGTGAAACAACAGATAAGGGGTCGGCTGCCGGAGCCCTGAAAAAGAATCAGGTGTGAGGCATCCGATCTTTAATGTCTGACTGGAGGGCTGATCTTATATGACTCGAAGAATGATGGGAGACAGGCCTAAGGCCATTATATATCTTATTATTACAGCAATTTTGTGGAGTCTCGGGGGTATCCTGATCAAGCTTGTGGATTCAAACGCGCTTGCAATAGCGGGAACCCGCAGTGCTATTGCTTCACTTATTATCTGGCTGTATCTCGGAAAGCCTAAATTTAACTGGTCAGCCGCACAAATCGGAGCTGCCCTTTCCTACACCGGGACTGTAATCCTCTTTGTTATGTCAAACAAGATGACTACCGCCGCCAATGCCATACTGCTTCAGTACACAGCGCCTGTATATGTGGCCATATTGGGGGTATGGCTGCTGAAGGAGAAGACAAGGCTCTTTGACTGGGGAGCTATCTTCCTGACCATTGGGGGCATGGTTCTTTTTTTCATGGACAGTCTTGATACCAGTGGGTTTGCGGGTAATATCTGTGCCCTGCTGAGCGGTATATGTTTTGCGTTGTTTACGGTGTTCATGCGGATGCAAAAAGATGGATCGCCCCTGGAATCAGTGCTTCTTGGCAATATACTTACAGCACTTATTGGGATTCCTTTTCTTTTCGGAGACTTGCCGGGTACACAGGGCTGGATTGGTCTTCTCCTTCTGGGAGTGGTCCAGCTGGGGGTGCCATATATTCTTTATTCCAAAGCGGTCAAGCATCTGACAGCCCTGGAGACCATTCTTATACCCGTTTTGGAACCCGTGCTCAATCCTGTTCTGGTATTTCTGACCATTGGTGAAGTGCCCGGCACCATGGCATTTGTAGGTGGCGCTGTGGTTTTGGTGGTGATTACCGTCTGGTGCAGTATCCCGGCTATCAAAAACAGACGAATGAAGACCGCAGAGGCCGGATCCATGAACTCCGACGCCTCCTGATCTTGATATGGTATGATGATCTCCAGCAGCCTGTTATTAATTGAATTACACAATTCTTATGAATAAAATCACCCTATGAACAGACAATAAGTGTGGCTTCTTTCATAATCAAAGGTTTGTGCTTGCTTTGCAGTTGGCTCTATTTCTGATCATACCGCTGGCTGCAATGAATTGATGGGGAGAAGCCAAAAAGGGACTGCCCAGGCCTTATGGCAAAATGCTGATGGCTTTACGATGGATGCTTTTTGTCCGTCGGGCAGTCCCCATTCCTTAATGGATCCATTAATGGGAACCATCCATTTGAAGCGCCATGCACTGGTGCCAGTGCCAGTATATCACCCTGGTTGGATAATAAAGGAGAACGGAAATGAATAAGGTCTATTGGATTGAAAGCTCGGAGGGTAGGGGTTACAAAAAACTGGACAGGGATATCCAGGTTGATTACCTCATTATTGGGGGCGGACTTGCAGGAGTTACCTGCCTTTATCTTCTGGTTTCGGCAGGACTTAAGGCGGTATTGATTGATGCGGACAGGATCGGATATGGCTGCAGCGGCCGGAACACCGGAAAAATCACTGCGCAGCATGCCCTTGTCTATAGTTCCATCGAGAAACAGTTTGGCCTTGAAAGAGCCCGTCAATATTATGAGGTGAATGATAAGGCACTGGAACTTATAGAGACGCTTATTGCCAGGTATAACATTCAATGCGATTTTCAAAGAATGCCGGCATGTGTCTTTACTCAGGATGAGAGCTATGCCGAGAAAATCAGGCAGGAATATGAAACCTATCAGAAGATGGGACTGGACTGCAGGCTGGAGAAAGAAATCCCCATACCTCTTAAGATTAGGAACGCCCTCATATTGAACAACCAGGCACAATTCAACCCCAAAAAATACATCGATGCGCTGGCAGATGAAGCCGTAAATCAGGGCGGTACAATATATGAGGATACCCGCATTGTTGATTTTCAGCCAGGAGAGCGCTGCACCCTCAAAACAGGGGACAAATTTACAATTGAAGCAGGCCATGTGGTAATTGCCTCCCATTTTCCCTGCTATGACGGGATGGGCTTTTATTTTGCCAAACTCAAGCCCATGAGAACCTATGCAGTCATGGCAAAGTATGACAAGAGTTTCCCGAAATGTCATTTTATCAATGCTGAGGATCCTACAAGGTCTCTGAGATATGTGCATGAGGCCGATTCCCTGCTGATTGTGGGTGAAAGCCATAAGGTGGGACACCAGAAAGAGGATCACTATTTACTACTTAAAAAATTTGGCAATGAGGTATTCGGTATTGATGAGTATCAATATCAGTGGTCGGCACAGGATTATGAGCCGCCCAGAAACATTCCGTATGTTGGGTATCTGAACAAGGATACCCCGAATATCTTCGTTGCCACAGGCTTTAACAAATGGGGCATATCGGGCGGCACGGCGGCAGGTATGGTTATCAGCAATATGATCCGAAATGGGAGTTCACCCTATGAAGAGCTCTATTCTCATACAACCCTTATGGATGTAGCATCCTCAACCTTTGTTACAGAAAATGCAGATGTTGCAGTTCAACTGATCAGCGGCAAACTGAAATCCGGCGACACGGAAATTCCAGAGTCTGCGGGAATAGGCCGGGTTATTAATCTTGGCGGTAAGCGCTGCGGTTATTATAAGGATCAGGATGGAAGGGAGTACATTGTGGATGTCACCTGCACCCATATGGGATGCGAGCTTAAGTGGAACCAGCTTGAGGCATCGTGGGATTGTCCCTGCCATGGCTCCAGATTCGACTATAAGGGAAATGTCCTGGAAGGGCCGGCTTGCCTGCCCCTGAACCGTCATGACCAGGAAAAGAACAAGATCAACCCGCAAATCAGATGAAATGGGCATGAAAACAGAGAATCCACCACTTGCACACCATCCGGTTATCTGGGACAATGAATTAATAGGACATGAATTCTTGTAGGATGGTGAGGCATATGTTGGATTTAGCAGCGATAGGGGAATTGTTGATAGATTTTACGCCATCGGGCAAATCGGATCAGGGAAACCCGCTGTTTGAGTGTAATCCCGGCGGTGCGCCTGCCAATGTTCTTGCTGCAATAACCCGGCTGGGCGGAACAGGAGCCTTTATTGGCAAGGTTGGATCGGATACCTTTGGCAGCTTTTTGTCCGACACTCTGAAAAACAATGGCATTGATGATAAGGGTCTGATGTTTGACACAAAGGTCAATACTACACTGGCCTTTGTGCACCTTAGCGAAACTGGTGACAGGAGTTTCAGTTTTTACAGGGATCCCGGCGCAGACATGATGCTCTCCTTTGAGGACGTTGATAAGGACATCATAAAGAATGCGAAAGCCTTTCATTTCGGGTCGGTCTCCATGACCCACGAACCTTCCAGAACCGCAACTCTTGAATCCGCCAGCTGTGCCAGGGCGATGGGCAAGACCATTTCTTATGATCCGAATCTGAGGCCTGCGCTGTGGAATAGTTTAGAAGAGGCAAAGGAAGTCATCCTAAAGGGTATGGAATTCGCCGACATCCTCAAGATTTCAGAAGAGGAGCTGACCTTTCTGACTGGGGAGACTGATTTGGAAAAGGGCGCCGATCGCCTGGCGGATCTGTACAACGGCAGAATCCTTCTGGTCACACTGGGTCCTGATGGTTGCTTTTTCGGTATGGACGGAAGGTATGACAGGCTTCCCACCTATGATGTAAAAACCATCGATACTACTGGTGCCGGTGATGCCTTCCTTGGAGGATTCCTGTTTAAGATAAGGCCGTATTTTGGCCGTCTTCAGGAACTTACCTTTGAGGAATTGCATGATGCGGTGGATTTTGCCAACGCGGTAGGCTCTCTTGCAACAACAAGGAAGGGAGCTATTCCGGCAATGCCCCGCCTGGAAGAGGTTATGGCGCTTATAAAATAAGCGGATTCCGGCCTTACAACATGATATTGTGAAATAGTGCGGCGAGGGAATTACCCTCGCTGTTTTTTTGTTCAACACAGTCGAAATAAACGGCAGGCAATTTAGGTGAAATTGGATGGGTAAAAAATAATCCAATTGGTTGTTTATATGGGCAAGAAACCGATGTATAATAAAATTGGATTAATCCAAAGAGGTGGGTTTATGCAGATAAAGATTGACCGCAATAGCAAGACACCAATATATATCCAAATTCGAAACCAGATCCGGGCCATGATTTTTGATGGGAGGCTTCTTCCCGGCAGCCTTCTTCCTCCCGAAAGAAAGCTGGCGGAAAGCCTTGGTGTAAATCGCAGTACGGTTCTTACTGCTTACCGGGAACTTAAGGCGGACGGCCTGGTGGATTCCCATGTGGGAAGGGGAACCATTGTTCTTTCTGTAATGGCGGAGGTGTCCGAATCCCGCAGCGAATTTGACCCGCCCCTCTACACCCAGTTCTTCAGCCGGATATCTGAAAGAGCCAATGATCCTTTTTTGAGAGATCTTTTGGTGATGGCCAACCGTGAAGATGTTGTCTCTTTCGCCGCTGGTATGCCGGCCATTGAGAAGGATCCTGTTGATACCCTGCAGGGAATTGAAGAAGAGCTGATAAAGCAGCCTAACCACGAGGCGCTCAAGCTTACGCCCACTGAAGGGTTCTGGTCCCTGAGGGAAGCCATATCGGATCTCATGCAGAAAAGGGGTATATGCGCTTCTCCCGACGAGATTCTGGTTTTGTCCGGATCGCAGCAGGGGATTGACATTGCAGCACGGGTCTTTATCGATCCGGGGGATGTGGTGATTGTTGAGGAACCGTCTTTTTTCAGTGCCCTGCAAATCTTCAATGCTGCCGGAGCCAGGATCATCGGTGTCCCCGTGGATGATCAGGGGATGCGGGTTGATGTTTTGGAACAGCTTTTGCAAAGATACAGGCCCAAGTTGATTTATACCATGCCGACCTACCAGAACCCGTCAGGTGTTTCCATGAGTCTGGAGCGTCGCAGGAGACTTTTGGAACTGGCATACCGGAGGAAGGTTCTGATCATTGAGGATGATCCCTACGGTGAGATTAAATATGAAGGAGCGCGTATGCCCTTTTTGAAGGAGCTTGACACATACGGATATGTAATATACCTGAGCACCTTCTCAAAGATACTCTTTCCGGGGATCAGGATCGGGTGGATGTCGGCTCCAAAGCCAATCATTCACCAGTTTACCATGATCAAACAGCTTCAGGATCTTCATGCCAACAGCATCTCTCAATGGATTGTCGAGAGATTCCTGCGTAGCGGAGGGTTTGAGGCTCATGTTAAAAGGATTTGTGAGGAGTATCGGGTAAAACGGGATATCATGCTCGACGCGCTGATAGACAGGCCTGTTCCCGGGTTGGAGTGGATCAAGCCCATGGGAGGCTACTATCTATGGTGCAAACTTCCAGAGGGCACCCCCCACATGTCCCTTCTGGTGAATGCGGCGGAGCGGGGAGTCAGCTATGTGCCCGGAACGGCCTTCTACCTGGGAGGAAAAGGCGGGCAGTATATGCGCCTGAACTTTACCTACCCCACCAAAGAGGATATTCCCATAGGAATAGAAAGATTGAAAGAGACCGTAGCTGCTACTCTGAAGAAAACACCCCTTAATACTTCAGGGGAGGAAAGATCTATAAAACCCATTGTATGAATTTAGTGTTATCCCGGCATAGCCAGGGATGGGTGTCAGAGTGCTGAAATAAGGCTATTTTGATCAAGAAAGGCGGATAAGAATGGTTACATCTTTATTGGCGGATAGAATGAAATATATAAAGGCTTCAGAGATCCGGGAACTTTTAAAGATAACTGAAAGACCGGAGGTTATTTCCTTCGCAGGCGGTCTTCCCGCCCCTGAATTGTTCCCTGTTCAAGCTCTGGCAGAACTATCAAGCCGTCTCATACTCGACGATGGGCAAAAAGCCCTTCAGTATTCTACCACCGAAGGTTATACTCCGCTGCGCGAAAAGATCGCAGGGCGTATGAAGAAAGTGTTTCAGGCGAATATAGCTGTTGATGAAATAATGATTACATCCGGATCCCAGCAGGCTCTTGACTTTATTGGAAAAGTGCTGATCAACCCTGGAGATGAAGTGTTCATGGAAAGTCCGTCCTATCTGGGTGCCATCAATGCCTTCCGAGCCTATGAGCCGAAATTCGTAGAGGTGGAGACAGACTCCTTCGGGATGATCCCGGAGGCTCTTGAGGAGGAGCTGAAGAAAGCCAGGCATCCGAAGTTTATCTATGTGATTCCGGATTTCCAAAATCCAACGGGCCGCACCTGGTCCCTCCAGCGGCGGAAGGCTCTGGTGAATCTGGCCAGCAGGTATGGTGTTCTTGTGGTGGAAGACAACCCCTATGGTGAACTCAGGTATGAGGGCGAGATGCTGCCCTCTGTTAAATCCCTGGACTCCGAAGGCTGGGTTGTTTACCTCGGTACGTTTTCAAAAACACTCTGCCCCGGTATGCGCATAGGCTGGATTGCGGCTCATAGAAACCTTCTTAACAAGCTATTGCTGGTCAAGCAGGGAGCCGACCTCCATACCTCAACCATCAGCCAGATGCAGATAAACCGATACATCGAAACAGAGGATTATGATGCACATATTCAAAAATTGAGGCGGGTATACAGGATGAGGAGGGATACCCTCACCCAAGCCATGGACAGGTACTTCCCCGGAGATGTTTACTATAATCATCCCCAGGGCGGACTTTTTGCCTGGGTAGAACTTCCCGCCGGAATTGATGCGGCAAAACTCCTTGAGGAGGCTCTCAACAGGAATGTAGCCTTCGTGCCGGGAGCACCCTTCTTTCCATGCACTCCAAAAAAGAATACTTTAAGGCTCAACTTCTCGAATATGCCGGAAAACCGTATAGAGCAGGGAATCATGTGCCTTGCCGATGCCCTGGTCAGCCTTCAATGATCTTGATCTTGACCTGCCTGTTTCTTGGACCATCGAATTCGCAGAAATATATTCCCTGCCATGTTCCCAAAAGCAGCCGCCCTGACTCTATGATGATCTGTTCTGAAAAACCAAACAGACTTGCCTTGATATGGGCGGCTGAATTGCCTTCCATATGTTTATAATCATCGTTGAAAGGGATTACCTTGTTCATTTCTTTAAGTATGTCGGAGACCACATCGGGGTCTGCGTTTTCATTGATGGTAACTCCGGCTGTGGTATGAGGGACGAAGACTGTGCAAAGGCCGTCCTGCACGCCGGATTCCTCGATAATACGCCGAACCTGGGATGTAATGTCCAGAAGCTGTGTTCTGCTGCTTGTTCTGATGGATAGAGTTTTGACCATAATACCTCCCCCTCTTCTCATATGTCCGCCTTACACCTGCATCGGTCAGAGCTTCCAGGAATCCCGCAAAGCCTGATCCATATGCCGGAAAGGATCCCGTAAAGTCAAGGTGCAGCCGTGCAGCACAGTGGCCGGGCTTACGGGATCACTGTAAGCATCTTAATTTACTGTACCATTCTATCTATCGTTCATTCAAACTTGCGTGTAAACAGATTATCAGACTCCAGCAGGCTTTCTATTGTGTGAAAGCCCAGCCTTTCCAGCAGATGTATCACATGGGGATTGTCTATGGGAGTAGGGTAGATGGCATTGTCGCCATACTGATTTGCGTGGATTGTTCCCAACTCCTTATCAATGATGGCTTTAGGACCTCCCACACAGCCGCCCCTGCAGCCCATGCCCTCCATGAAATTTGCCTTGATATTGCCTTCCATGACCTCTTTCAACAACCGTTTGCAGTCTGCGGCTCCATCGGCCTGTATCGCCTTTAGCTTGATATTCCTCTCGGGCTTTAACCTGTTGAGTGTGTCCTGGACTGCTTCGCTCACCCCGCCGGTGCGGGCATATATACGGCCGCCCCTCGAAGAATGGTCGCGCATGTCCTCCGGAAGGGCGGAGGGGTCTATGCTCATCTTTTGGAATACATCTGAAATCTCCTGGAAAGTCAGCACATAATCCACCGCATCTGAAATGTCGGCCTCCCGAGCCTCTGCCTTTTTTGCAACGCAGGGACCTATAAAGACCGTCACTGCTTCAGGATGGATACGCTTGATGGCTCGTCCGCAGGCTACCATGGGCGAAACCGATGGAGGCATGTGGGGGATCAGCTCATGGTAGATTTTTTTGATCATGACCACCCAGATGGGACAGCAGCAGCTGGTGAGCATATAGTCCTTATCGGTATGGATGGATCTGTCAAATTCCAGAGCTTCCTTTAGCGTCAGAATATCTGCAAAAAGAGCCACCTCGATCATCCCGTAGAAGCCTGCCAGCTTAAAAGCTGTGCGCAGTTTGCCTGCGGTGACATCCATGCTGAACTGGCCGTTGAAGGCAGGTGCGATCATGGCATAGACAGGCCTCTTCCGGGCGTTGAGCAATTCCAGAACAGGAATGATTTCCTTGCGGTCGGTCAGAACCTTGTTCTTGCATTCCTCCACGCATATCCCACAACCGGTGCAATCAGCTGTGGATATCACCACATTGCCGTTTTCATCCCGGTCTATGGCTGAGAATAGGCACTCTACAGCACATTGCTCGCAGTTTTCCCCCGGCGGGCATTTGCAGTCTTCCGTTCTCATCACAACAGGATGTTCCATGGGATGTAAAAGCCTGTCAACTTCCTCCCGTCCGTACTCACCTGATTCAGTAATCTCCCTGACCTCTTTTTCAAGATCGTTCCGCAACGCGGCATCCACGAGCCTGTTATATAATTCTCTGAAAGTTCCCATAGAGTGATCACCACTTTCATAACCGGATGTAGAAGAACATTATACCCAGATCATGACCTAGTATAACTTATTTTTATTATTTGCCTGATGCAATCCTTTCTGGTTTTCCTTACAGATATACATGGATTTGTCGGCTCGCTCAAAGACATCATGCAAATCCTTATCGTGATCCTTAATGAAGCTTGCAAGGCCATAGGCGATGCTTAGTTCGAAGGTGGGGGCGCTTTCGTTGAAAGCTGAGATCTTTTTATTGAGGGTATCCAGCTCTACTTGGATGAAATAGGGTTCAATATTGGTGGAAAGCACAACAAACTCGTCACCACCTATCCGGAATATTTCACCCAGTTGTCCCAGGGTTTCTTTGATAAGACGGGCTCCCTGCACAATCAACTGATCCCCTTCCCTGTGGCCGAAGGTGTCATTCACATTTTTCAGGCCATTGATGTCAAGGATGACCATATGAACCGATGAATAGGCATCCAGCCTTTCATTGATGGCGGCTATTCTTTCATCAAAGGATCTTCGGTTCTTAAAACCTGTCAAGGTATCGGTAAAGGCTAGTGACATGAGAATATCGTGGCCGATCTTTTCCTCGCGGGTAATGAATGTATTATGAGCCAGAGCCGCAACGGTGGCAATCATGAAAATGAAGAGTCCATACTGATATATTACCGGCTTCACAACCCATGGCAGGGTGCGGAAGTAATATCTGAGAATATCGGCACAGATGGATATACTAAGTAGGATACAGCCCAGAAAAAAGAGCCGGACACTTTTATTACTGCGCCGCATCTCGGTGAAGGCCGTCAATACAAGAATAACAATTGAGCACGCAAGAAGGGAATGATACAGTATGGCTGTATCATAAAACTCTATCCGGCCAAGCATGTACAGTATTGACGACGCAAAAAAGTGAGCTGCAAAAATATACTGAAATCTCTTCAGCCAGTGACTGTATTTTGGTCTGTATGTATCGATAACAAACGAAAGAAGCGGAATGGGCGCAAGATACTGGGACATGAATGCAATACACATGATGAGCATGGGGTTTCTGATGAACAATTCCAGAGCCCGGCTTTCGCTGCACATCCAGCATCCCGATAATATCACAAATAAGGCCAGGTAAAGAATACTGGGGTGTCTGGAACCTGAGAAGTACATAGACAGATAGAAAGCCAGCATGATGAATCCAAGCATTATGGCCACCACGGCAAGGAAAAGGCCGATGCTGCCCTGTTTGAGGATATATAGAATATGGGCTGTAATACTTCCAATCCGAACTTCGTTGGCCACTCCTGAGAACTGGTTAAGTGGAGATGACAGAAAGATATCCAGTCTTCCGCCCTCATACCCTGATGGCAAGCTGATAAAATGATACATGCTGCCAGGTGCCCTCTGGGGATCCCCGGGTACGAACTCGTAGATGGGAATACCATTCAGATGAACGGCCGCACGCTGTTCCGATGTGCGGATCATCAGGCTTGGTCTATCAAAAAACCTTACTGGTAAGGTATTGGTAAGATGAAGGGTTCTTCCCGCATACCCGTCGGCCACTGTTCCGGGAAGGCTTATTGAGATGGTATCATCAGAGTCTACCCAGGAGCAGGTCCAGCCATGGGATATGGTTAGGGATTCATCTTTTGAGATAGGATTGACACTGCCGACTGAGGAAATAATAATAATGGCAACAATAACAAAAAGTGCAGCCAATGCTGATAACAGTGCAGCAATTCTGTTTTTACTCAACATGATCACCCTAAATCCAACTTCGTCAAAAATATACAAAAACAACAAACTAAGCATAGCAAAAAGTACCGGATTAAACAATATTAAATAGAAAACTCCGGGATCGGGTCATAGCCTGCATACGGTTTTTGCCCAGGGTTATCAAGGCCTATTGAGGTTTTCTTCTTTCTTTTTCAGGACAGGTCTGGTAAAATCATGTTATGTAAAAAGGCGAATTTAACAATTACAGGTTTGAAACTCATGCAGGTTGCAGACAGGCAATCTTTATTTGGAAGAAATGGGGTATGATGGTGAAATATGAAAATTTGTATGAAGTAAGACCAATCCGGGATCTTAAAGAGATGATCACCTCCAGCGTCGAGCTGTTTGGTGAGAAGGCTGCTTTCCTCTTGAAAAGAGAGGGCAATCCCGACTATATACCCGTATCCTACAGGCAATACAAACAGGATATCGATGCTCTGGGTACGGCTCTGGTCGATCTGGGACTGAAGGATAAAAGGATAGCCATAATAAGTGAGAACCGTTATGAATGGAATGTGGCCTATCTGGCAATTCTGTGCGGAACCGGAATTGCCGTTCCTCTTGATAAGGAACTTCCGGCCAACGAGATCGACAATCTTATCAAACGGTCTGAAGCCAATGCAGTTATCTATTCCCAGCACCTGGCTGAATCCATGGATACCATAAGAAAGAGTCATGAAGGGGTATGCTTTATCAATATGGATACCGCTTCCGACAGCGACGATATACTGTCATATTCCCGTCTCATGGAGCAGGGCCGGCAGCTTCTGGAAAAAGGAGACAGATCCTTCCTGGATGCAACCATAAATCCGGAGATTATGAATATTCTTCTGTTTACTTCTGGAACCACCGATACCTCAAAGGCTGTTATGCTATCACAGAAAAATATCTGTGAGAACCTTATGAACATGTGCTCCATGCTTTATATCGATGAAAAGGATACCTTCCTTTCCCTGTTGCCCATCCACCATACCTATGAGTGCACCTGCGGTTTTTTATGCCAGATGTACAGGGGCTGCACCGTTGCCTTTTGTGAAGGACTACGGCATATTGTTAAAAACCTGAAGGAATCGGGTTGCACAATAATGAATGGTGTTCCTCTGATTTTTGAATCTATGTACAAACAGATACTTCATCAGGCATCCAAAAAGGCGGGAGGTCTGACAAAGCTCAAGGTTGCCGTTAAGATCAGCAATGGTCTTCGAAAGATTGGAATTGATATCAGAAAGAAACTCTTCAAGCAGATTCATGATGCTTTCGGTGGAAACCTCAGGCTCTTTATCAGCGGGGCGGCGGGCATTGATCCCCATGTAGCCAAAGGCTTCAGGGATCTTGGAATAACCCTGGTTCAGGGCTATGGTCTTACCGAGTGTTCACCCATTGTGGCTTTAAACCGTGATATCTGCTATAAGGACGATGCAGCCGGGCTTCCCCTGCCTAACCTGGAGGTGAAGATTGCCAATCCTGATTCTGATGGCATCGGTGAGATCATATGCAAGGGCTCCTCGGTTATGCTGGGATACTACGAAGACGAAGAAGCCACTAAAGAGGCCATACGGGATGGCTGGTTTTATACAGGTGACCTGGGATACTTTGATGAGGACGGGTTCCTGCACATTACCGGACGGAAAAAGAATGTTATTGTCACCAAAAACGGAAAGAACATCTTCCCTGAAGAAATTGAGACCATTCTGGGAAGAAGCCCATACATCAAGGAATCCCTGGTATACGGAAACAAAGGCGAGGATGATGATGTGGTTGTTCATGCCATTATTGTCCCCGATTACGAAAAAATTGAAGAAGCCATAAAAAACGGCACTGCTCCGGGAAATACTCCCCATGATGTGATCGGCAACGAGGTCAAGAATGTGAACAAGCAACTGGTGCTGTATAAGTACATCAGGAACTTTGAACTCCGGGATGAAGAATTCGCTAAAACAACCACCAGGAAGATCCAGCG
>LFRM01106590.1_pt1 | contig 14984 bp, 15 predicted proteins | sample 618341 | NCBI WGS metagenome assembly LFRM01 (sample SAMN03654438, study PRJNA283298) | anaerobic digester metagenome | isolation source: pool of bioreactors CSTR01a, CSTR02a, and CSTR03a thermophilic anaerobic... | place: Denmark: Kgs. Lyngby | collected 2014-05-21 | reverse complement strand
GTAGAAGCATACCTGCAGGGTTCTCTTAAATCTACTGGTTCTGTTTGCCATGAACATCAGCATCATGATGAATGTGGAGAATAAACTGGACTTTGAATTATTATTTTCTATACTTGATTATTGCACTGTGCAAATAAAAAGACACCGCTTCAGTATAAAAACTGACAGCGGTATCTTTTTATTTAATCATATATTTACCCGTATAATCAGGTGCTTTTTTGAAGAGATTTTTGTGAAATACGAATATGATAATTTCGATAATGATCAGAACCAATGACAGCACTTGCGATATTCTAAGCCGAGGTTAGAAACATCACCCAAAAGGGTGATGTTTCTTTATTATACTTTCCAATATAATGATAATAGGAGACATTATTTTCGGTGATGGAGGATGCATGCTTTTATGGAAAATAAACGTAAACCGCCTAAACTTATCTGGAGAATTATCATTTCAGCAGTTGGTGCAGCATTGATTTATATAGCTGTATTCAATCTGGCTTTGTATTTTTTTGGAGATACAGCTTCAATCAGTGTTACCACAAGGCGAATTGGCAGCGCAAATGATCAATATGAGCTAAATCAGAGGTATGAGTGGTCTGTTGATTATACATTTATGGATAAAAACGGTGTGTTACACAGCGGGCATACCATCCAACGCGGCGGTGATCTGCCCCCGCGAACGGACAGCCGGGCTTATTACTTTTCTTCTGCTCCGTTTATCAATGCTCTGGAAAGCGAAGCTAACCCGAATGTCGGCCAGCTGCTGTATATTGTAATTGGCATATTTCTACTGTGGGTAATGAACCGAAAAACAGAGTAAAGTCCATCTTCCCAGTTATGGACGGCAGGGCTGATTGGATATGGCTGTGCGTCCGGCTGTTATCTGTGACATAAAATCAAAACCCTCTCATCCGTCAGGAACAATAAAGCGTTCCGGAGTGACCATCCCCTTTAGAAGCATATGACAATATGAGCCAGCCACAACAAACAGATATAATTCATCATCGAAAAACCCTTGATCCTCTGACTGTCAGGGAGTAATATAACTTCTCAAGCTGCGTGGAACTCGTAAACACCCTGCTTGTGAACCAAACAGCCGAATAAAAATAAAGGCATATATTATAGTGCGTGATCACCTCTCATACTTAAATCATGCAATAATGTGAGGCTGAAAAGATATAAAGAACGCTTGTTCTGTGTACAGATAATTGATATAATGTTGGAAAAATAAAGATCCAAACCGCCGGATACATCATCTCATTATCCAAAATCGCAGAAAAGTCTATTGCAGAGTTCACTGGAACAATCGAAAAAAGAAGGCTGTTTTTTAAATGGTTAATATATTGATAATGAAAAAAATGGAAATTATGAAGTGTATTTGAATGGAAATTATGTCTCGGACAAAACATCATATTTTAAAACATGACATCTGAACCGGAATAATATATATTACTGTCTGTAAGGAGGTGGATGGAATGAACTGGATACAATGTTTATCAAAAAGCATTCAATACATTGAAGAACATTTAACTGACAGGATAAGCATAGACGAAATTTCAAATCAGGCTTATGCATCAAGCTCTCATTTCCAGCTGATTTTTCATTTGGTATTTGGCCTGACGGTAGGCGAATATATCAGAAACCGCCGGTTGACTTTGGCAGCACTTGATCTTCTGAAACCAGGAAGCAAAATAATTGACGTCGCAATGCGTTATCAGTACGATACCCAGGAAAGCTTTTCCAAAGCGTTTACACGATTCCATGGTTTCCCTCCGTCAAAGGTACAACCTGATAAAATCAGGATATTCCATCCTCTGAAAATAAATATTACCATACAGGGGGGTTTTGAAATGTCCCGTTCATTAATTGATGAGTTTTATTGGAGTGATTTCAAAAATCAAAAAGACGAATTATTATCTGACATTGATAAGTATCAAAGGATTGTAAACTGGGCGGTTAAGGCAAGAGGACATAATCCGGGTGTTTTCGATGCTCTGACCGAATGGATTCTTGACGATTCCGAATGGACGGATGATAAGCTGGCGGAGAATGAGCAAATCCTGATGCAGGGTATACTTGCACGATTCAGGAGTCAGAATGCACAGCTTCGGGCATATTTGAATGAAATTAAACCTTCCGGAATAGTTAATAAAGCTGTATTCAATGCGTTAGACAGATTTGATGACGAGTTGTCGGGAAAAACCATTTATGATGATCTTCGGGATGTAATAACAAAAATGTTTACGGATTTCTCGGTTATGCGTGATCGCAAGATACGTGAACAAATTGCGGGCGGCAAAACAGGCCCTTCAGGAGCAGACAGCGTTGATGTTTTTGGTTATATAAACTTGTTAAAAGAATGCGATGCAAGAGTGCAATGGACACTTTTCATGCCTGATGTGGTTGAAAAGCAACAGAAAGGCTTTAAGGTTGAGAAATTCGAATATATGAAAATGCCAGCCATGAGGTTTATCGGTAAAGAAAGCAGTGAAGGTAATGGACTGGATACTGTCGAAGGCCTTAAGGAGCTTTTCAGTATCCTGGATACCATGAGCGAATATAAATCAGGCTTTGACTATGATGTTTTATTACAACACCATTATGGCAGAGGAGTGGATGTTGAAAGATGTCACAGCTTCTGGGGGCGTTTTATGAAGGCTGATACTCCTGTGCCTGAAGGTTTTGTTTACTTTGATTTCATACCGCAAAGAACCGAAAACAATTTTGTTGCAGGACCGCCATACATTTCGCAGTTTGCATTTGCTGTTTTTTCGGGTGATATGGAAGCTATGCATAAAAGCGAAGGATATGACTGTGACGCCATGTATGATATAACTCGAAACATAATACTTGGTCAGGATGTGAATATTCCTTATCCAGATAAATACTGGACAGCGGAAGTGTTTCCTGATGGGTACGATAATTACAGCACTGCCTATATGTTTAGTGTCGAGATGTAATAAGCATGATATATACGGACAAATGAAACATAAAAATGTGCAGCGGGTATTTTTCATAGGATTGAGGAGACAGAATGAATATTGCATGGTAAACCCACTGCTCTGTTCTATCGCGGGTTGAAAAATAGCAATATTTGATAAAAGCCTTGATATACAAGGCTTTTTCGTATTATAATGGAATATATCATATAGAGGTAACATACATTTTTTTGTTTCGCGGGAACTAGTCTATAAAGGCGCTATTTAGTGGTTAAGTTGTCAGGTTGTATGTAAAAGTAAAATTCAAAAACATACAACTTAAGAAAGGTGAAAATTATGGAAAATGCGTATCAATTGGTGACGGCCTGCGAGGAGCTCGCCCGTACGCTTGATATTAATCATTCTGATCCGTCCCGGTTTACCGGTAGCCCTGCTCTTGGTACCGGGACGTTATTCATTGCTGGGGTTAACGAGGTTTGGAAATTGAAGAACGGCTTTTACAAATGCACAAAAAGACGGAACCTCCGTTGAATTGGAGGGTATAAAATGACCGCACATAATTTCTTGAATTCCCGCAGGCTTTCTATTGCTGCATTTTCATTTTTCTTTGCGTATCTGCTCTCTTTTCTGTTTGAAGGACAGGTACTGTATAGCCTGCTGAATCTGCATGGAACAGATGCCGCGCGTTACATACTGGATTCTATGATTGCGCATTTCATGGGCCTTATCACATGCGGCTTGTTCGTCAGGTCCCGGGCGGCAGCCAAAATTATGATGCTTGGCAGCATGGGTATATGCCTTATTATCACCATCCCTTTCTTTTTTGCTCCTTCCTCCCTATGGTTAGGCGGATTGATTATAAGCGGATACCTTAGTGGTTGCTCGGTGGCAGCATGGGGATTTTTTCTCAGAGCCTTTACACCCAAGAACGAGCGTATTAAATCCTGTGCAGATGTTCTGATTTATTCCAATCTGCTGATGATTGTAGTCAATGTGGTTGCCATGAATCACTCACCGTTTATCGGGCTAAGCCTTTCTATGCTTTGCCTCGTGATTGGCATAGCCTTCATTTTGATGCTGCCGGCAGGGCAGGAAAAGGAGCAGAACAAACCATTTAAAAACAAGACACATGGCGGCATAAAAAACCCACTGATATTGCTGTGCCTTTTCGTCTTTATCATTACAATTAATTCCGGGCTGATGTATCAGGTCATCAACCCTGCTTTTGAGCATCTAACAGGGCTGGTGAGTTGGTATTGGGCCGTGCCTTATATCGTGGCACTTGCTATTATGCGCAACCTGCCTATGAAAGCAAAGCGTTCCAGAATTTTGTATATTGGAATGGCTATGATTATGGGAGCGTTCATTAGCTTTATGCTGCTTCAGAGAAAGACTTCCGACTATCTGATTGTGGATACGCTGATGCTCGGTGCTTGCGGTATCTTTGATTTGTTTTGGTGGAGCATCCTTGGAGAAATGCTGGATTATAGCGATAACCCGATACAAACCTTTGGCATTGGGCTTTCCGCCAATGTATTTGGTGTCCTTTGCGGAGGCGTCCTGGGAATGGCCATAACATCTATTGGGCTTCACGGCGCGGAGGTTGCGGTGATAGCTCTTACTGTAGTTTGCGTTACACTTGTTATGCTGCCGCCGCTGAACCACCAGCTTGTTTTACTGCTGAAAAGCCATGCCTACCTTGCTGCCTATGACAATATGAGCCAGTCACAGCAAACGGATATTGTCCGCCGAATTAAAACTCTTGATCCTCTGACTGTCCGGGAGCAGGAGGTATTGCAACTGATCCTCTCCGGCAAATCCAACCGTGAAATTGCCGAGGCTTTATTCATCAGTGAGAATACCGTCAAAACACACGCAAGAAGTATTTTTTCAAAATACGATGTTTCAAGCCGTGCGGAGCTCATTAGCACATTGCTGAAAAACCAAACCGGCGGATGATATATAAAACTGTATAAATACTGGGTTTAACTGGCCTCTCACCCAAAAGGGTGAGAGGCTTTTTCTATAATTTCATCCTTTCTAACGATGCTTTTTGGGCCATTCTTTCCTAAAATTTATACTGTAGGAGGTATGGTGTAAATGAAGTTAATCCGTAAACGGCGCAATGAATATGCCTTATTGTTCGCAGCCAGTATTTGTTTGGCTGTGTGGCTCGGCATGGCATTTATGTTAGAAGCTGTTTTCGTATTTGGGGCTATCAGCCTTATCTCTTTCCTGTTATTGATGAGAGAGAACCGACGGCTCTATGAAGCGAAGCTCATTTATGACAACCGCATCATTGCAGTGCCATCTGCTCTCATATCAATACCGGGCGGCAAAGTCAAAAAAGATACCGAGGAAACCATTGTATCTACCTTTGGTATCCTTATTGGCAGTGAAATCTACCGATGGGGTCTCGATGGGATACATGGTGTGCGTTTGCACACTGCCCATATTGATCAGGAATGGATGTACCTGACCTTTGGTGATGCGGTTCAGACCATACAGATAGAGCTGTTGCACGGTATGACCCAAAAGCAAACGGTGCTGAATTCTGCGCAAAAGCTGCTTCATGAAACTGGTGTGCGGGCAGAAATCATTGGCTGGAATTAAAAGGTAAGAAATCAAGAATGGTGAAGTAATTTTATATAAATAGAAAGGGCGTGTGTACCATGAAAAAAGGAAAATTTGGTCTGAATCTTGCCGCCGTCGCAGTAATTGCCTTCGGTTTCTCGGCACTCAGGCAGCCACAGTCGGTGCTGCTGGTGGCGGGTTTCGCACTGCTGGCCGAAAAGGACGAATGGCTGAACAGGCAGGCGATGCAGGCGCTTCTCCTGACCATTGCGTATTACGTCGCCGAGCTCGTGACGGACTGGATATTTGGTGGCCTTGTCCGGTTTTTTGGATGGGTGGAACTATATGATGCGGCAAGTGCTATGAGTAAAGTGGACTCGTTTGTTGGCGATGTCCTTTACCTGACTCTGATAGTGTTCTCCGTCCTCTCAGCCCTGCGTGTACTTCGGGGCAAGGATGCGGGACTTCCATTTCTCTCAAAGATGGCAGATGGAGATATTACAGCGGCGCTCAGGTCCAGGACCCGAACCCCAGAGACATCCATGCAGACGGCTCCTACTGGACAGGCTGTGCCTACTCAAACACAATACGCAACTCCGGCACAACCCCCGGCTTCGTCTCAAACGCCTCTCATCGTTACTCAGGATGCACCTGCGCCGGGTTCCAGGGTGTGTCATGCCTGTTCCGCCCCATTGCATGAAGATTCCGTGTTCTGCACCGAATGCGGAGCGAAAACGAAATAAAAATATGATAACTGGAGGAGATATTATGTTTTGTGCAAACTGTGGAATCAAACTTCAGGAGGGGGCAAAGTTTTGCGGTAGCTGCGGTGTAAAAACTGAGCCTGTGCAGCCAACGTCGGCGGGGCCTGCTCCGATGAGCCCTAACCAGCCGTCATCAGTTTATTCATCTCCGGCACAGACAGCACCGTCTTACCAGCAGGCCTATGCGCCGCCGCAATACACAGCCTGTTCCGGACAGCCGGTGGATGAGCCATTGCGCGTCGGACAGTACATAGGGATGTTTCTTTTGATGTGCGTGCCTATCCTTAACATAATCCTGTTGTTTATGTGGGGTTTTGGTTCTTCGGCCAATCTGAACAAAAAGAATTTTGCGAGAGCTGCACTAATTTTATGTGCCATCATGCTGATATCCTGGATCGCCGCCGGACGGATTATCTGGAGTTTCTTGGGCGGCATCATGGGTGGCTATTATTAAAACCAGCCATGAAAAGGAGGATGGAAATGAAATCGATTAGAACAAACCTCACTCCGCCCAGGATAGAGCGAATCAAGGAGGATTGATTTAATGAAGAAAGGTTTGATTGCCGTGCTAATCACGGCTAATCTGCTGATGTTGGTAATAGGAATTTTTACTATACCGCCCAATCTGCCCAAACTGTGGGGAGCAGCAGGAAATAAACCTCCTGCACCGGGGACAAAGCTGGCAGCGCCAGTGACATCATCGCCGGAGGAAGAAACTCCGCCAGCCACACCGGTGTCGGAGAAAGAGACAGCGTCCGTCACGCCGCCGCCGGAGGAAGAAACTCCGCCCGCGGTCACGGAAGGCGGCAGTACTCCCGCCCCGGAGAAGACAGGCGTGAGCTTATCCACGGAGGAACGCCCTGATCTGGGGACTTTCTCTGGTACACTGAGGATGTGGCTTATGAAGGAGTACCGGCTGATGTGAAGATCATCGACAATATCGGACCGTTGGCCGGGGGCTGGAAGGCACTGATTATATATGATCCAAATAACGAATACGACTCGGGTGCCATGGAGTTTCTAAACATCACCATTGCAGGTACGGCGGAGAGCCTGAGCCTCACTCTCGACTGGTATCGAATTTTTTGGTCAATCCAGGGAGAGAGCTTTGATGAGACAGATATGGAGGACGTCATATTCAACGGTAAATGGGAAAATGGCGGCTTGTGGGCGTCCGGTGCAGGGACCATACACCTGATGCAGTTTTATGAGCATAACGGAAAGCAGTATGCCGTCGGCACGATGGATACACCCGATGGGATACCGGCGCTTATAGCGCTGGTACGGCCATAAGGGGGTGAGGACGTGGAAAAATATTGTACAAAATGCGGCAGTGAGCTTCACACCGGCGCTCGTTTCTGCACCAAATGCGGTGCAGCTGTTTTTAATGAGGCTGAAAATTCTGTTCCTGCAGCACAGCCGGATCATGTACCGCAGCCACAACCTAACAGCGAGGCGCAGCCACCGAAATACACCCCGCCTGTTGCGACGCCAAAAAGAAAAAGCACTGCAGCACCGAAAAGAAACGGTGGAAGCAATGTGCTGTGCATTGTGCTTTCCGTGTTACTTGTCATACAGACCGTGGTGGTGGCCCTTTACGGCTGGCCGGGGTTTTTGACTGGCGGCAGAGACGCAGCGGCTGTTGAGACCGAAAAGGCGACCGTATCCATGGATAACCCATCGGTCACACTGGCTGGTGTGAGCATTGATGCCAATACCCTAAATCTTATGGGCGGAGAGAAGGAGCTGACCGTCAGCCGCAAAACGCAGTCGGTTGACGAAGCCACCGGACTTACGTCGGTGGAATATGACATTGTGCTGGGAGATATGCATCACCTTTACGCACCGCTTACGCTCACCGTTCCCTACGACATGGCAGCTGCAGCCGGCGGTGATGTTGTAATAGAGCATTACAGCAGCGATTATGGGATGTGGATCCCCCAGATTACCGTTGACAATGGTGACGGTACAGTAACCACCAGCCTGATATCCCTTTCTCCTGTTAAACTGATCTATCTCGGCAGGGATTATCCGGAAGGCGTTTTTTACATCTCTGAAAGGGATTCCAATTATGCAAAGATGATGGTAAACCATCAATACTGGAATATCATTAAGAATATGCCGCGGGATGATGCACAAGCAATCGTAAAAGACTTCGTGGAGAATGGAAACACAAGAAATTCCATGCCATGGGCGGAAAACTTGTTAACGCCTGATGGCATTAACCTGACCAACAACATGTATAGCATATTCGATGCGCTGATCGGCACTATAAGCTCGTTTACAGAGCTGACATTCATGCAGATAAGTTTTGCCGCCGATAAGGTGTCAGAAGGCGTCTCTGTTGTCGGTCTTGGGATCGCATTGACCCAGCTGGGAATAGATCTTTATTATTCAAACGGCAATGACAGGACTGCGGCAGTTAATATTTACAAGAATGTCTTTGCGAGCAGCGGCTCCTTATTTACCTATATGACCGGGTATGGCTCCCTGCCTTTCAGTGCAGCCTTCTTAGGCGTCGCAGTCCTGGCATTTGGATTGGACTATGGCGTCCAAATGGCGGAGGAGTACAAGGACACAGTCAATAAAGCGATATTCGACCAGTATTACAAAGATTTTGCGAATTTTAATGAACAGTACTGGTATAAGCTTTTTGTGGAAACGTACATCCAGGCATGGCAGAACGGAGCTGCGTCGCAGGAAGGGGTGGAAGCCGCATATAAAACTGTACTGGATGCCATAGAAGAAAGCTCCGAAGAATTCTGGGCAGACGTATTCAGGGAAGGAAGCGATGCGCTGACCTTTGCTGTAGCTGAAGCCGGTAAAACAAACTATTATACACCCAAGGAAGAACAAAAGGCAGAATATATCGAGGCGTACAGAAGGTATATGAATATGCGGTTCAGGGAAAAAGTCGTACCATGGATAGAACAGTATCTGCTCATACAGCAGCAGAATGCGCTTTGCGCTTCGCTGAATAAGCTCTGCGAACCGTTTAATGAATACTACACCGTTGAGATTCAGGAGATCGCGCCTATAGATTCCGGCGCTCCATGCATATATCAGGAACACACGATACGGTTTGGCAATGAAAGCGGCTTTGCCCTGACTGACATACCCTGCACATGGACCCTTCATGCGCCTCAGGACGATGACGAATGGGCTGTTATAAGTGAATTCACATTTCTTTCCTACCTTCTGGCGGGAGCACCGGACAGAATCATGCTGTATCCGAAGGGCAGCGACGCAAAACACCCGGAAGATGCTGTTTTGTCCAAAACCTTCACTTTAGAGGATAAATTCACGGTGATCCCCCTAAGCAGCACAAGCATCACGCCAAAGTGGTTTGAGGGGAGCTGGAAACACCTTGCTTCTGACACAGTCATTCACTTGGACGTCCCGGATGACAATACATTGGATTATACGGCTCCACTTGATGGCAAGGATCTGACCACCCGTACCACCATTTCCTTTGACTTTCAAACGGCTTCCATTACGACGAAATACGTCTCCGGCACAGTATCACTGAAAGCAGCTACCTATTACGGCTATGTGGAGGATGGAAAGGACTACATTCGTACCGGCCCGTTCAGGGGGGAAGGGAAACCGGGTACGTATTCCGAAGCTGAGGCAATCTATGTGCGGGTAGATTGAACAGTACATTATAACCCGCGGTACGAAAGGATTAATATATGAATAGCAAACTGAAACTGATTCTTCTGCTAATTTCATCTGTATTGATGCTGCTTGCCGCCCTGCCCATGCTGTTGTGGTGCTGGGGACTTATTAACAATACCCTTCCGGGTAACGACTATGCAGGGGTGGGTTGCTTCGCGGCTGGAATAGTGTATAGCTTTTCTATGGTAACGGCCATCGCGGGACTGGCTTTTGCGGGGCGGCTCCACCGGCACCGCTGGTGCCGGGCCCTTGCCTATACCCAATTGGCGGCGGGGATGGTACTTATTATTCCGCTTCACGTCTATTCCGTGCTTACATTGCCGCCGCTTTTCCTTTTGACTGTCCTATACCTGTTTGGTGTGGGCTGGCGTGAAAAGCGGGATGACAGGCAGCAATGAAAGGAGCGTTGAAATGGCAAAAAAGGTAAAGAACAATAGGATCCCCTTGCCTATTCTGATAATAGTTTGTACCGTGCTGCTTTATGCCATATATACCAGCATAAGCACTCTTGTACTGGCAATATGGGGGGACAGCGTCATCGGTACGGTGGATAGCTATGGGTCACAGCTCATCGACATCAAAGGAGATGTAAATCGTTCCCGTGTCGTTTCCAAAGGCTATTGGTTTGTGGCAAACGGTAAAGAATATCGGGGCCGTGTGTTGTACAGCAGCGACGAGGCATGGCCAAGCCTTAAGGAGGGTGAAACGCGCTCCGAACACATACGCTATCTTGCGGTTTTTCCATATATCAATAAGCCTGCCATGCTGAGCGACTTTGACGAAATGGGCGAGGCGGGTATCATTTACCATATTTTTATACNNGTATCATTTACCATATTTTTACCCCCATCGGCTGCCTGTTTTTGCTGCTTCTTGTTATCCGCACCGGAGGCAAGAAAACAAACAAAACAGCGGGGAAGCCCGCTGCAAAATCTGCGATAAGCGGGGAAGCTCAAATAATCGAAGCAAGGAGTGATATGGGTATGTTTTGTCCTAACTGCGGAAACAGGCTGACAGAGGGTACAGCTTTCTGTACCAACTGCGGTAAAAAAATACAGGCTGGCGCACCTAACATCTGCACTGCCTGCGGCTCGGAGCTGCAGGAGGGGACCGCGTTTTGCATTAGCTGCGGAAACGCTGTAAACCGGGCTGTTCCGCAACCGATGGCGGCGGCCAGGCAAGCCCCAGCTGACGCGCCTCCCCGGGCTGTTGCTTACGCACCTCCTCAAAGCGCAGCTTATGTATCTCCTCAGGGTGGCACGGGACTGGTGGGCTTTTCCGACAGGTGCCATTCACCGGAGATACTTGCTGCTGCACAGACAAACAGGAGGATTGGAGTAAAGTTTATGCTTGTGTTGGTAGTATTACCGCTCATCGGCTTTCCCGTCGCCGGTCTGCTGATTGACGAGATGCCCTTAGGCGAAGCCGTGATAATAGGTGTTGTGCTATCTTTTGTTATGATGGTTATTAATCTGCTGAAATTGCGAGGATCAAAGCAGGCCATGTGGGAAGGCGTGGTCGTTAATAAATACAGCAAAAGAGACTATAGGCATCGTAATGAACGCGAAAGCTATACGGTTTACACCACTTTAATCCACACTGACGCAGGCATGAAAAAGACCATCAATGAAAGAGAAAACAGGCGACATATGTACGATTATCTCTCCGTTGGCGACAGGGTGCGATATCATCCAAGCTTCGGCACATACGAAAAATACGATAAATCCAGAGACCGCATCATATACTGCAATGTCTGTACCACTATGAACCCCATACAAAATGATCGCTGCAAGAAGTGCAACAATCTGCTTTTTAAATAAGGAGGATGATTGTAATGAAAATATTTAACACCCTGCTGGATGCAGCTGAGTTTGCCGCCACACTATGCAGGAATTGGAGTTTTGCCACTGCCGATGAGAGATACAACGCTGAAGGCTTGTTGACGCTTGCCGAAATAAGCGACAGCGAAGATCCAATTGACGAGGACAGCTTTTATGTGGTATCGCCCGCCGGAGCCATCGGCTTATGCGTGGACGGCGAGGACATTGACTGGCTGTTTCTGTCCGACAATGCACCAAATGAGGATTTGCCGCTGACATACCAAGCTTCTGAACAGGTAAAATTCTGTACCGGATGCGGCTCTCCCACCATCCCCGGCGCACGTTTTTGCGGTAAGTGTGGCATATCTCTGCAAAGCAGATAAAATGCTATTTGAGATTTAGCTTAGATTATTAATTCTCAATGTGCTGCTTTTAAAATTGAGACTTCTGGTATTATTTCTATATCAGGCATGACGCGGTCTAACCGATATATCTTATTTGTCTGTAAACCCAATCGTAAAAACGAGGCTCCCTGCGTTGTTATTTCGTAGAGAGCCTCACTTGTTTTGATGCCAGTTCATTGATAATGACTGACACGCCAGACTTAAAATCCAAGGTAAATTTGTCCTCGACAATGGTGACCCTGCCTTCCACGGGCTGCCGCAATACTATGCAGCCCGTGGGGATTTGGCGGTTTAATCAGCTTTGATAAAGCAATTTCAGGCTTTTTTGGTAATACACATGTTTTGTGTATAAACCGTCAGAAGAAAATATGGTATAGTATAATATATAAACATCATGCTTATCTTCAGCTATAAGTTTGGATTTAAAATAATAGAGTAGTGTATAGGTATTGAATAAGCACATACTTAACCAACAATGGCAGGTTTGATAAGTCTGATAATGATAAAAAAGTAAGCACGTGAGAAGGTGTCCTTCGTGAGAACAAAGAAAGACGATAATAATAAGACTTATCTTATTATTACTTTTTTTATTTTATTAACTGCCTTTTTCTTTTTCAGCGGATTTACTGCGGACTCTGATGGCGGTGACACTTTGATTTTACTTGGAAATAAAAATCTGGCTCCTATCGTATATGATGAAAACGGAACAGCTAAAGGTGTGGCGGTTGATATAGCTAAAGCTATCGGGAATGAGCTTGGATACGATATCAAAGTTTTAGCGACAGATTGGGAACAGGCACAGATTATGGTGCTTCGTGGTGAAGCTGACGGGCTTCTTCAGATCAATCCGAGTCCTGAAAGAAATGAGCTATATGACTTCTCAGGTCCTCTGCTTAAATCTGAATTTTCCATGTTTGTCCTAAGTGACAATGTAACCTTAAAGAGCATTGATGATTTAAGAGGTAAAAATGTCGGCGTTGAGGCCAGTGGCTATCCAAGCATTTTGCTTCAGGAATATGAAGGGATTAACACTAAAATTATTCATGATTGGGGAACATCATTCAGAGAGTTGACTGGCGGAGATTTAGATGCGATTATTGTGGACCGATGGATAGGTGAATATGAACTAAGTAAAAGTAAAATATCCGGCATAAAGATTGTAGATCCCCCTATTGAAACTCAGTATTCCAGGATTGCTGTCAGGAAAGGTGATACCGAAACACTTTCTTTGATCAATTCCGGTCTTTTAAAAATTACTGAGGATGGAACTATTGATAAAATAATGGAACAGTGGAAAGGTAAGAGAGTAGTGTATATAACTGAAGATTATTATCATGTATTTTTACTGCGCTCAGCTGTTTTATTTTTATTATTAATTACTTTAGCTGCGATATATATGGTTACAAAATATCGAAGATTAAGTAAAAAACTTGAAGCTAGCGTAAAAGAGAGAACGGAAGAACTCCATCAGATGAATGAAATGTTAAAAGCAGCAAATTTTAAGCTTGAACGAATTTCAATGATAGATGGTTTAACATCAATTGAGAACAGAAGGGCTTTCGATATTGCATATGATAGAGCTTTTGAGTTAAGTTTGAAAGAAAGGATGTCGCTGGCTCTGATTATGATAGATATTGATCACTTCAAGATTTTCAATGATTTCTATGGACATCTGTCAGGTGATCAGGCATTGATAAGAATTGCAGAGGTCATAAAAAGTGCAATAAAAAGGCCGGGTGATCTTGCAGCCCGTTACGGTGGCGAGGAGTTTGTAGTAATGCTCATGAATACAACTGCAGCGGAAGCTGCAGATATTGCTGAGGAAATTCGTAGTAGAGTTGAGCAATTAGGAATGGGAAACGAAAAAGTGCAATCAGTTATAACTGTCAGCCTGGGTGTATCATCAGCAGTGCCTCATGACAATATGACAAATGAAGAGCTTATTGCTTCAGCAGACAGGGCATTATACAGGGCAAAAGAATGTGGCCGCAATAAAGTTATAGTTTGGACAGATAACCTTTAGATAAAAAATGTACGCTTTGGGATATTGTTTACCATTATTTTAAAAAATACATAAAAAATGAAAAAATGTAATAATGTTAACGGTTTTGTCAATACCTGATGCTCTATATTATGTCACAGAGTGCCATATTCTGTTTATTTGCCACAAAAGTGAGGAGAACTCAGGATGAATACTGATGAAACAAAAAACATATATAAACTGCGGGGTGGACGAGGAAGTGTTCCCATAGGACTTGTTCAGGAACTCAGCAAATAGGGATGTGTGGTAAAATACATGATTGCCATTCGACTGGGATGACTTTGTGATATTATGCAAAAGATTATATCATGCAGAAGAAGCGCTGAGTGCCGTGAAGTGAATAGATGTATCAACTTAATACAAGTATAAAAGCAGCCTTTTTGGGGGTAATCAGTATATGAATGAAAATGAGAAAAAACTGATCGAAGAGGCTTTGCACCTGTTTGGTATCCAAAAATAGATTTATGCTATAATAGAAGCCTCCCGATAATGCGACACTATAGGGAGGCTTTTGCTGTATAAACAAAATTAACTGCTTGTCTGTAGAGGCATGCTGCAAAAGTGAAATGAGCATTCCAAATGGCAGCGGCTATGCTGCCGCTTAATTTGTCTTTATTTTACTTGAATTCGGGCAGCCATGAACCATGGGCTTCGATTAAGTCATCCACCATATTGACAATTTCATCGATAGACAACTCGGATCCTGTATGGGGATCAAGCATGGCGGCATGGTAGATATGCTCTTTTTTGCGTGTTACGGCAGC
>LFRM01148727.1_pt1 | contig 14995 bp, 14 predicted proteins | sample 618341 | NCBI WGS metagenome assembly LFRM01 (sample SAMN03654438, study PRJNA283298) | anaerobic digester metagenome | isolation source: pool of bioreactors CSTR01a, CSTR02a, and CSTR03a thermophilic anaerobic... | place: Denmark: Kgs. Lyngby | collected 2014-05-21 | reverse complement strand
ATATTATATTATATATTAATTAGCGAATTTTTGGAAAAAGCTTATAGTCTACTGTTGAGTAAAACTAGCAATTATGATATATTATTCACTGGCATATTATTAAAAAACATTTTGTAGAATTTCTAAAAAAAGACTTGACTTTTGTTATATGAATGTGTTATAATATAAATAAAGGGGGATAATATGGACGAAAATATATGTCATACATTGGCTTATAAAGAAATGAAAAGGCTTGGTATCACCGATTATTTATATTATTTAAGATTATGTTGGATAAAAAATGCTAAACAGGAGAATAAATATATTTCAGACAAAGAAATAGCAAAATTATTTAACTACAAAAGTATTGTACAATATTTTCTTGATGTTAAGAAATCGGAAGAAATAGAGTTTAACATTTTAGATTATAGGAAATATCTTATTGATATACAAGGTATTTATTAGCTTCTTTAGGAGGTTTTTAAAGATGGCTAATAGTCTAGAAGAAGTCTTTTAGAATATACAAAAAGAAAGTAGCGAGTATCGTGATAAGCTTATAGTTCTTTCTAACGAAGAATATTTTGGTTACATAAAATACTTTGATAAAATAGTTCCGTCTTTTGGTAGGTTATCTGTTGTACCAGATTATTATGACAGTGTTGAGAGAATTTTTTTATCTAACAAACCTAAGCCTAAATATTTGAGAATTTTTTAGTATCGTTCGAAATTAGTTGTTGCTGAATAGTAGAAAATAGATACAGTACCTATTTACAGAGATATATAGTTAAAATTTTTGATAAACTATGTTAAGAACTAGGAAGAAATACTAAAAAGTGGTTCAGTGATACACATTATATAGGCTAAAGATATGATAAGAAACTAGGATGGTTATTATCCGCAAAATTACCCAAAATACTCTATTTTTAACTTTTAGATAGATGATAGCGTCAAAGAGTATGAAAAAGTTGACAAGTTTGACAAACCTGGACTATATATTTTTGACAAAAAGAAGTTATTGTATACCCAGGATACTAAAGAAAAGATAAAGAAGCCTATAATCCGGTAGTAAAACTATCTCTTAAATACTTTTTAGAAAGGAGGGGAACGTAAGTTGTAATTGTCCTAAATATGTATGGAATAGGGCTTTTACAACGAATATTATGAACGATACAATATGGGTATTAGAAAAGAAACGGTAGTCAATAAACGGGAAAACAAGAAATGTTATTCAGCTTACAAAATATAAAAAAAGAGATTTTGTTTTTCATGATGTATATACAGAAAATTTCTTATATCAAAGTGATCCGAAATGGCTTATAAAATTAAAGAAGAAACTTAACGCATTGGGATATGGTAATGTTTTTGCTAAGCAGGAAGGTAGCTTAAAAAGAAGGGAAATACACGATGAGATGGAATTAGAACAATTTTTGCTTGACATTGGAATAGACATAACAAAATCGCATGGCTATTCTAAGAATTTGATTTAATAGGGGGTGTTTGTATGCCGGCTTCTTCCAATATATCTGATTATGTCATAACTATACCAGATGACCCAACAATAAAGGAACTACAAGATCTTCTTATAAAACTAGCGAACAGATATCCAACGGCGATGTATAACTATAAAATATAGAATAAGATTTATAAACAACAAGAAGACATTATTGAAATAAAAAAATAGAAAATATTTAGAGATATATCAGAAAATGATGACGAAAAAAAATTAACGATAACAGAAAAAAAGATGATAGCTACAGAAAGGCTTGAAGATGAGTATAAAAAACTTAACAATATCAGGGGTAAAATGTTAGTATGGGAAGCAATAGTTAAAAGTGTAGAAGAGCAAATTAATATATGTAAAAAGATACTATCTTTTTCGGAGGTAGAATACGCAAATTCCTCAAATATGTGATTGGAGTTGAATAAATGTAGAAAACTGTAAAAAAGTCAAGTGATGACTATACATTAGAAGATTTATTAGCAGAACATCAAAAAGACATTATAGATGTTTCATTTACTGATTGGATACCTACCGGCATACCTCAAGTTGACTTGATAACTGGCGGAGGATAGCCTGCTGGGAAAATAATAGAAATATACGGTCCAGAATCCAGTGGTAAAACAACTTTAGCGTTGCTTTTTGCTAAATAGGTTATACAAAATAATAATCAAAAAGTTGTATACATAGATATGGAACATTCTATAAACATAGATTGGGCAAATAAAATGATTGGAATGGATATAAATGAAGAAAATAAAAAAAGTTTAGTAGAAAGAAGATTTTTATTAGCACAACCAGACAGTATGGAAGAAGGATTAAACTTAGCTGAAGATGTATAGCGTGTATAGGATAATTCAATAGGGCTTATAGTTTTTGATAGCGTTGCTGCTGGATCACCAGAAAAAGAACTTGAAGGCGGAATGGAAGATAATACTATAGGTTTACAAGCAAAACTCATGTCTCAAGCTATGCGTAAACTAAAGGGGAGACTAAACAAAAACAAAATATAGGCAGTATTTATAAACCAAGAGAGAGACAGAATAAATGTAATGTTTGGCGGAAAAACTACTACGGGCGGGCATGCGCTGAAATACTATTCATAGATAAGGATACGTATAGCTAGAACTGAAACATTAGAACGAAACGGAAAAAGTTATGCTATAATTTCTAAAATAGAAACAAGAAAAAATAAGCTGTACCCACCTTTCAAGGCACATCAAATACAAATTTCATTTGATAAAGGGTTAGATGAGTTCGAAAATATACTGAATTTCGCTATAGAAACAGGTGTAATTACGAGAAAAGGATCGTACTTTTACATAGATGCGGACAAGAATATAAACTACCAAGGCAGACAAAATTTAGAAAAAGGGTTAATAGAAAATCCAGAACAGTTTGAGCTTGTTAAAGAGAAATCATATGAACTGGTAAAACAAATACTTGAAAACAATACGATCAATGTTATGGAGGTAGGAAATGCTGATGAGCAGGAATAAGTATTCGATACTTGTTTTCGGCGGGTTTGATACTATAGCTATAAACTATATAAAATCGCTTGTAGCTGGAAGGCACCATATTAATTGGATAGTTATTTCACAAAGATATAAATATAACTTAGATTATGATAAATCAATCCCGCAAGGACTACAAAACTTTTTCATTATAAACGATTATGATTATCCATAGCAAATAGAACTGGTAAAAGAGTTAGATCCAGACATCATTTTAGATTTAGAGACAAATGACAATTACCAAAACAATTAGTTTAGAAAAAATGTTTTAAGTAGATTTACTGATTCAAAATATGCCTTATTGTCTTCATATTTAATCAATTCTTACAATGGCGTATATACTGATAAAAGATTAACACATTTTTTTGATAGAGAAGCGTTTGTTGTTAGACATTTTAGAAACTATTTTATATATAGATTCCCAGAAATAATTGGCAGCGGCTTTAGCACGCAATTTTATGACAAAATATGTGCTTCAAAAGATTTAGATAAAATATATATGGAGTTTAATATAAAATATCCATTTATTCACGAGGATGACGTTTCATAGATACTAAGAAATAGTTTAATAAGATATGAAGGTGTTTGTGATATATAGCCTTATGATTATTACTAGATTCAGGATTTGATAGATAATACCGTTATATATACTGACAGTAAGCCTAGAATCATTTAGTATAGACCTTCACAAGAGTTTAAGTCTTTGGTAAAAAAAGATCCAAGATTGGCGGTTTCGAGTGTCTTTAAAGTGTAAGTATCAAGATGTGTGCGACTATACAGCTGTATGCGATATTTGTGAAGGTTATAAATTTTATTATAAATCAAAACATTATAAAAATTCAAAAAAAGATTTTGGTAAGATGAAAGGTACAAGTAAAAGTAAAAATTGGAATAAAAAAGAGAAAGAATTCGCAGATAATTTAAATGCGGAACAGACTTTGTTAAGCGGACGAATAAATAGCGACGGAGATATAAAAAATAAAGACATAGTAGCAGAGATAAAACATACAAATAAGCCGTATATAACATTGAAAAGCTCATATATAGAACAAATGGAAAGAGAAAAATGGCATAGATATGGCCTATTAGGATTAAGTAATAATGAATTTTCACTTATATTATTTGAATATAATGAAGATATGGACATCGAAATATATAAAGAAATAACTATGAACAAACAGAAGAAGCTTAATAAATAGTTTTTGAAAAAGGTATGCTATGAGAAGAAAATTTTTTTAATAAACATTTTGAGTTTAGATAAAAAATATGTTATAATATGTTAGAATGACTTTTATGATAGGGTTCGATGTACACCGTATTTGGACCACCACATCGACTAGCCTAAGTCCTAAGTCGATCTACACCGCAACATGTATCGCCAGATCGTCTAGCCTAAGTCTCTTGAGGACTACGTTATCTTAGTTATGACACCTACGGATGCCCCGCAAGTCCGTAGCCCTGTCGCTAAGCATTAAACAGTCCAAACGGTGTTAAGGACAGTGTGTTTAGCGTAAAAAGCTAAGATAACATTGGCGATGCGGCTTGACATTGGTCAAGATTACTTCCCATCACGGGAAAGAGGTGAAAACCATCATGGTATTTGTATTAGATAAACATAACAAACCTTTAAATCCATGTCATCCAGCTAAAGCGAGGATTTTACTTAGAGATGGCAAGGCATCAGTTGTTAAGATGTACCCATTTACAATTAAGTTAAAGTACGAGGTTGGAGAAACGAAAGTTAAAAACACTTACAGGATCAAGATTGATTATGGTTCAAGACACACTGGTATCGCTATTTTGAAAAATGACAAAGAAGTTATTTTTCTTGGTCAAATCAACCATCGAACTAACATTAAAAAATCTATGGATGAACGGCGAGACCATAGACGATTTAGAAGAAGCAAGCTTCGATACAGAAAACCAAGATTTTTGAATAGAGCGTCTTCAAGAAAGAAAGGTAAGTTACCACCAAGTCTTCAAAGTAGAGTCGATAACGTATATTCAGTTGTAAAAAAGTTTATGAAGATTTGTCCAATAACACACATTTCTTACGAGAACGCTAAGTTTGATACACAAAAGATGGTTGATTAGGAGATTTCTGGTAAAGAGTATCAGCAGGGAACTTTATTTGGTTATGAAGTACGGGAGTATTTGTTAGAAAAGTTTGATAGAGCATGCGTATATTGCGGCGCCAAAAACGTCCCACTAGAGATCGAGCATGTGATACCTAAATCAAGAGGTGGAACTAACAAGATAGATAATCTTGTGATTTAGTGCCATGATTGTAATCAAAAGAAGGGAAATAAAACTGCCGAGGAGTTTGGTCATCCAGAAGTTCAAAAATTAGTTAAAAAAGGCTTGAAAGATTAGTCTATTGTCAATACCACAAGGTGGAAAGTCTATGAAAAACTTATGTCTACTGGATTACCAGTTGAATGTGGGTCTGGTTAGTTAACAAAGTTTAATAGAACTAGGTTGGGATTAAGAAAAGAACATTGTTTAGATGCTTGCTGTATCGGCATGTCAACACCAGATAATCTAATCTTTAGAACTTCTAATGTTTTGTATATAACAGCAGCCGGTAGAGGTAATAGAAAACTTTTGCTTTTGGATAAATATGGATTCCCAAGAGGGCGTATTTCAAAACAAAAGTTTTATTTTGGATTTAGAACTGGTGATATGATTAAAGCTGTCATCCCTAAAGGGAAATATAAAGGAATATGGGTTGGAAGTGTTGCTTGTAGAAAACGTGGGAATTTCGACATTAAGGTATCGAATGGGAAGAGATATAGCGTTAGCTATAAGTATTGTCAAATAATACAAAAGTTTGATGGATATGAGTATATGCTAAATAAGATATAGAATATATATAAAGATAATAATTTTGCTATCATTTTGTAATAAAAATATGTTATAATATATGAAGGAGAGATTAGTATGGATAATATATTGATCGTAAATGATAAAAAATGGATTTTTGTAGAGCATTATGGTCGACGAAAAAAGATAGTAAACTTTATCCATACGATTTAAAATGGATAGAGCAACTATAAGCCTGAACTATGAAGGTGGGTATAAGCTACTATCTTATTTTATCAAAAATAAAATAATAGAATTACCTGAAATAATAGAATATGATGAAGAAATAGAAAAAGAGATGGAGAGTATTGGGTATAGTGTTGTAAGAGATTGGCAAGTAGCAAAGAAAGATGGAGGTATATACACAAACTGTTTTATACTTAATCCAGATGAAATAATAAATAAAAAAACAGATGTAGATAGCCTAATAACAGACATTATAAAAATTATAAAAGAACATAAACGAATGTACAAAAAAACAGAAGAAAAGATAATAGCTGAGCTGAAAAAGTATGACTATGCTACGGTATATGCGGTTAAGGTAGCTATACAAGAAAAAGAAGATTTTAGCCAAGATACTTTTGAAATGATAAAAAATATGGCAAAAGTAAAATCTTCAAACAGAGTTAACGTAAATAAAGAAACTGTAGGGATGGTTAAAGAAATCATAGATCGTATAGCTGGGTCAACTACCCACCACTTAGTTTCTAGCGAAACTTGAAGTGGGGGCTTGTGGTTAGAAATTATAATCACAAGCTCAGTTGATTAGCCTAAGCCAGGGGGCATTAACCCTATCGGGCTACGTTATATGGGAATATATAGTCACCATAGGATGCTCCACAAGTCCTATGCTCTGAGGGCAGTGGTTAAACATCTCTGAGGGTAGGAGAAGTGCTGTTGCCATACAAAACCCCATATAACATTGGCGATGTGGACTAACAGCCGCAAGGCTGATTTATCTCTGAAAAGAGATTGTTTGATGGCATTCATCCCCAACCTATAGAGGTTGGGGTCTTATGCCACAAAAAATGATAAAATTAAAAAATAATATAGGTTTCCATTGAAAATATGAAAGGGAGTTGTTGAGATGTTGTACATATCGTATTCACATATAGATAAATCAAGGCAAGAATGTCAGTTACAATACTATTATACATATTATTTAAAAAAGAAACAAAATATGGCAAATATATATGCTATACAAGGTACAGCTATTCATGAAGCATTACAGTTTGGATTTACTGAAGAAGGCTATTTAAAACAGTTACCGGTCATATTATCAAAATACCTAATGGCATATGAGAAAGCTTTCGTTTCATCTTTTGACGGGAATAGAAAAAATCTAATAGTTATGAATAAAGATTGTAGGAATAAACCTTGGCAATTTGTATATGAAAAATTTAGGGATGAAGGTGTTGAGATACTAACAAAGTATTATCATCAACATAAAGATGAGAAACAAAATATATTAGGTTTAGAAAAAAAGATTGATTTATGGATTTCCAAATTAGAGGATGAAGATAAAGTTAAGATTATAGGATACATTGATAAAATAATAAAAGATGATGAAAATACTATACGTATAGTAGATTATAAGACATCTTCATCTTCGAGTAATGTTGACAATCCTAAAGATAATCTACAACTACAGATATATGATTATGCCGCGAGAAGAATGTATCCTAATTTTAAGAATTATATCGTAGAAATAGATTTTGTTAAAATAAATAAGAATCTTACTTATGAATATGATGAAAAACAACAATGGGAAACTTTAGAAAACATAAAATCTTATATAGAAGAAATAAAATATAAACGGGAATTGTATGATTTTGGAATAGTACCAACACCTAAAAAGGGAAGTGGCTGTGTATTCTGCGGATATAAAGATATATGTCCATTATTTAGTTAATAGTAAACTTGGGGGGTTTGTATGAAAATAAGTAATATAGAAATGGAAGTACTAGGATATATGTTTGTTAACGAAAAGAATATGATAGAAGTAATGCCATATGTAAAAAGAGAAAACTTTACAAGCAATTCTGGCAAAAAATTGTTTGACATCATTGAACATATATATGAAAATTACGATAATATAACTCCTGGGACGATAGAGGCTTCATCTAAAGAATTAAAGTTAAATATAAATGCTAATAATATATACAAAACGTTAGTATCGATAGGTTCAAAAGTTAAAAACATTGATGAAAGCATCAAAATACTAAAAGAAAACTATGTACAATATCAATCAGAAATTATTTTTGATAAATACCAATCACTTATTCGTTCTAATCCTGAAAAAATTAACGAGTATTCTCAAAAAATGAATGATGAGCTTTATGAACTACAGAATACTAAAGAAGAAACACAGGTAGAGTTAATAGGTAAAGGTATACACGATTTTATTGAAAGTAAGAAAAACATAAGCATAGATAATAGTGAGTTTATATATACTGGTTTTCAAGCTATAGATGAAAAGATAGTTGGAACTAAAAGGGGAGAAGTTGTAGTTATTGGCGGACGACCTGGTAGTGGTAAAGCACAGCCATTATATTCTAAAATACTTACGCCAGATGGTTGGGTAAGAATGGGCGATATAAAAGTGGGAGATAAAGTAATAAATACTTATGGTGGTATTTCTAAGGTTGATGGAGTATTTCCGCAAGGAGTAATGGACATTTATGAGGTTATGTTTGATGATGGGACTTCAATCAGGACCACTAAAGACCATTTATGGTTCGTAACTGTTGGCGGAAGTGATATGGTAATGACATTATCAGACATAATGGAACTATTTGACAAAAAGAATTTCTTTGTAAAAAATCATTCTAAGATAGATTTTAGTGTGTTTAGTGGTTCAAATAAAAAATATGAAGTATATTTTAAAGATAACGATTTAAAGTCGCTTTCCTTTTTAAAGAACATGGATTTTAGGGATATCGTTGCGATAGATGATATACAAAATAAAATAGAAAAGTTAGCTTACAGATATAATGGCAAACTTAACATAGGTGATATAGAAATTGCTGAAAAAGTAGCTTTCATGTTAAGATGTTCTGGCTACAAGGTAGAAATAAATAATGGTAATCTTATCGTATCTAAAGATGCTAGAAGGATAATAACCATATCTTACGTAGGAAAAGAAGAGGCACAATGTATAAGCGTTTCGGCTGTTAACTCTTTATATATAACAGATAACAATACTATAACGCACAATACTTCTTTTGCGTTAAATATGATAACGAATATGGCTAAGGCTGGCAAAAATGTATTATTCTTTTCTCTCGAAATGAAAAAAGATAGTCTTGCTGAAAGATTGTTAGCTGCTGAAAGCGGGATACCATTAAAGAATATAAGATCTGGAGAAATATCCCCAGATGATTACGAAAGGCTTCATGAGGCTGGGAATAGGATTGAGAAATTACCGATACATCTTGTTAAGGAATATGAAATAACTATTAAAGATTTAAAAAACATAGCTCATCATTATAAAAATAAGTTTAATATAGATGTTATAGCTTTAGATTATTTACAGCTATTGGAAAATGATAAAGACGGTATGTATCAAAACGAGCATTTAAGGATAAAAGAGATAATGCGATCTATTAAAATACTGGCAAATAAACTAGATGTTGTTTTTATAGTATTATCACAATTAAGAAGAGATATAGATGATAGGGAAAATAAACGTCCAAGGATGTCGGATCTAAAAGAAAGTGGCTCTATAGAAGAAACAGCAGATTTTATAATGTTTTTATATCGCGATAAATACTATAATAAAGATAGTCCTTATGGTGATTTATGTGAAGTAGATATAGCTAAAGGTAGGCAGGCTGGTAGTTATTTAGTTAACTTAGAGTTTATAGACTATTTAACAACGTTTAGAGACGTACAACGAGAAATAGTGATAGAACCAGAAAATATATTATAATACTAAAACTTCAATAATTTTTCTAACATTTTTGTAAAGGAGCAGTTAAATGAAATTAGTTAAAAATGAAGGAAATAAGTATATTTTAGAAATAGATAAAGCTGAAAAGTTTAAATTAGGGTTACCGCCATTTTCTTATGAAGATGATGGCTATTTAATAATAGATTTATCACATGACAATATATGTAGAAATTTTGATGAGATTATTTATGAAAATCGAAAAGAAGCTTTAGAGCACTATAAAGATATAATAGGCGATTTTAACTATAGAAAAATTTTAGAATCATATAAGACAAATACTTACATATTTGAAAAGGGCAATAATATATATATAAAAACACCTTTTGAGCTAAGAGATAAAGTGAAAGAAATACCAACAAGGAAATGGGACCCTGAAGAGAAAATATGGTATGTAAGAAATACTTTAGAAAACAGGGGCATTATTAAAAAAGTATTTGATGTTGATATAACGATGTTTATAGAGCCAAGTAAGGAAAAAAAATTAGCTAAACAAGTCATAAAAGACTTCCCAGACATGTTTGATCATCAAATAAAAGCCACAGCTAAGGCTTTAGCCGCTATAGCAAAATATAAAGGTTTTTTAATTGCCCATACTACTGGTACTGGGAAAACGTATATAAGTTACGCTGTGGCATATTATTTGCTTAGTACTGGGATTGTTAATAAAGTAGCGGTATTGACAACAGCTGGTAATACAGTAGATATAGCAAAAGAGTATTACGAAAGAGATATAGGGGACTTTGTAATAAAAGAAGGCAAGGGTCAAGATATAACATCTGTTAGTTTAGATGAATTTGACATACTTATAACATCACATGCTACTTTCAAAAATCCTAAAATATATAAAATGTTTTTTGACACGAGCACATTGATTGTATTAGATGAGGCATCTGTTGTAAAGGCAAGAAAAGGTGTATTCAAACAAATAAAGGAAATAAGAAAAAAGAATCCAAACATATATGTTCTAAGTTTAACAGCTACACCATTAGAAAATAATCTAATGGACGTATATAACATATTAGAAATAACGACACCTGGTTTTCTTAGTTATGGCGAGTTTATAAATAGATTTTGTATTATGAAAGAGATATATGTAAGAGGCGGTAGGAAAAGAAGAATACCTGATAAAGAAAACTTTAGAAATATAGAACAGTTCAAAATAAGAATACAAGAAGTTTATGATAGGAAACTTTATGAAGAAGTGTTAGATCTGCCACCAAACAATATAAATACATACTTTGTACCATTAACTGAGAAACAAAAAGTTATAAAAGATTTAATAAATGAAGTATTTAGAAAACTTAGAGCTGTTAGAAAACAAGAAAAAGGGATCTTGACATTAAAAGAAAATGCGTTATTATCATTAGTGGCTAATTCTCCATATACATTAATGGAAAATCTTAAAGCTAATAGTAAATCAGAAAATGTAGATCCGATATATGAAATAATATATAAGCTTCTTCCAGACGATATAATAGAGTTTTATTCTAAAAACGACCAAGTTGCCAAGATGAATGTTTTACATACTATTTTAAGTAGTATATTAAAAAATAATGAGAAGGTAATAATTTTTACAAAATATGAAAAAGTATTACAAGCTTTGGTTACATTTATTGGCGATAAGTTTCCGGAGATAAAAACATTATCGGTATCTGGAAAAGTTAATAAGGCAGAAAAAGACAAAATAACTAATGACTTTGAAACATTACCACCACCTGTAGTATTAATTACTACTGATACATTTTCACGAGGCAAAAATTTTCAGTTTTGTAATATATTAATAAATTATGATTTGCCGTGGAATCCGGCGGTTGTGAAACAGAGAATTGGCAGAATAAAAAGAATAGGATCAGACGACCAGAAATATGTATTTAACATTTTGTCAGATCCTATTGAGAAAAACATATTTGATAAAATAATTAATAAAGAAAAACAATCAATAGAAGCGATAGAATTTAATAAAGAAATTGCCAAAGAACATGTTGTTATCCAAAATGTTAAAAAATTATAATAGGGGGGCAAAAATGGCTAAGTTCGTCAACTAGTTTAAAGAACATAGAAAAGGTAAATAGGCTTTGGAAGTAAAAGGTAGCATTATGAGGAATGATTATCCTACAATAGACGATTTGAGAGTATTGTTCACATTTTAGGAATAGGCTGATAAGGAAACTTTTAAATGGAAAGAATAGGCAAAAATATCGCTAAATGTAAATGAAGTGTTCCAACTATTGTCTATGATGTAGCTTATAAATAAAGAAAGAGCACCAGATTATAAGTATTGGAAGACATATCATCCAAGCAATGACGTTAATAAAAATCTTAGTTTATTGAAAAAGGGGAAATATGTAGTGCTACAATATAATGATGAAAAAACTAATGTAAATATTTCATTTGAAACAGGTTGTCAAGTTTCATAGTTTATTGAAAAAGTAAAATTATTAGTTTATACTGAGTAGAACAATGCGATTATCAACTGATTTTGAAAATGATTATTTATGGAAATTGATATAGGAAAAAAGAACATTTTATCAGCCAGATCAGGGGAGAATGTCTATATAGGATCTTAATAACTTGGTAATACCTTGCTGTTTAGACTTTTTGCCGATAACTGGAACTATAAAGCGAATAAATGATAAATACCCAATAGAAGAATAGTATTATGAAATACTAAATAGTGTTAGAAATCCATTACATAAATTATTAGGGAGAACATATTATAGGAAATTTGATAATTTTACATAGTATTTTATGTTTATAAGCTTATATTATAGGAAAAATATAGTAATAAATAAAAATATTTTAGTACGTTAGGTAACTGATCTTGGTAAGAAAAAAGTAAATGATATTTTATTTATACCAAATTATTTAGATATAGTTAGATTTCATCATAATGTTTATAAATATCTTTTTTTGTTTGAAAGTTTAATAGATAACTATTATATATTAAAAACACAGTACTGGTCAACTTTTGGTCAAAAAAAGAAGCTTCACTCTAAAAATTAGCCTAAGCAAACTGTTTGATTAGAAAAGACTTTATATATGCCTTAGAAAGGAGAGAAATGGATAGATTGTGTTTTAATTCAATCGATTCCGTGATGCTATGTATATTATTGGATAGGAACAGGACTTAAATATAAGAAAAGAAAAATTGTTACATGGAAAAGAAATTAAATCTTTTCTTACGCTAACATTTGGAACTAGAAGTCTACCGTTTTTTTGTAAAAATTTCGTAGATGAGATAAACGGTATACCAAATCATCATATATCTGTAGAACAAACGATTGATTTAAATACTGGGAATTATAATTAGATAACTAGCAAAGTATCGTATCAAATAATTTGCGACATTGATGATGATAATATATACTTTGATGGCGATAAAAACGTTTATATAGGTGATGAGCGCACTAATAACGAAATGATATATATAGAAGCACTTCTACAAAGAGCTGGTAATGGATTAGAAGATTAGATTACTAATTCTATTCTATAGCAGGATTTATATAAGTATTCGTTTTATTTAGATATGTTTTATTTAGATACTGGTATCGAAAACAACAAGATGAATAATTTGCTATAGAAAATAGGCGGAGTATCGCAAATACAATTATCTTTTGGAAGGAAAGTAAATTTATCTAATAATATGCGTAATAAGTTTATATCTTCATACCAGTATGATGATTCTTTTACAATAGATTAGGTTAACGTTGAGTCATCTGGAGACGTAGATGAATATGTTTCTATGCTTAAATTAGAACTTCCATATATACAAGAAGTTGTAGTTAGTAGGCATACATCTTCTATATCATTTAACTTATACTTATTTGAGAAAATGTAGAATTTTAAGCAAATTGCCAGAGATACTTTGGTGAAATAATATGATATATGTCCAATTTACGATAGATACTTATACATTTTATATGCGATAGGGAAATAGGCACGAATAGGAAAACATATATGATTATATATTATAGGCAATTATAGAAAAAGAAATAAATGGTGAAAAAATAAAAAATTATAAAGAATTTCTTACCAAGGAATTAAAACTTGACATAGAAAAAATAATATAGTATAATATAAATAGTAATATATTGTATATAAAAGATAAAAGTATCTATATAGGGTAGTAGGAAATAGATTTGGACCATTAGTATAGCCTTAAGCTGATACTAGAAAAAATAAAACAAGACATATCTATAACTACACATTGTATATTGATAGACCAATTCTTATACTATTCATTTACAAAATCATTAAATATAGAAATGTATGATGGTAAATATATATTTGATAATAAAGAATATGAAAGTTACGAAGAGTTATATGAATAGATTAAGGAATATATATAGAACAGTGAAGATTTTATGTTTTAGGCGATAGAAGACAAATTTCCATTTAGCTGAATATAAACAGCGTAATTTTGATAAATACTTATATATACAACATTATATTTGGAGGGAAAGTCATGGAAAGAAAAGATATGGTAAATGTTGTGGAACGTTTTAGCGATAAAGCTAGAGAAATATGGGAAAACAGTGAAAAAGATTGGTTATTCTTAATGCTTGATAAGCAGTATGATCTTTTATTAAACATCATAGAATCAAAAAATTTGTATAATAAAAGCATAAAAGATTTAACAATAAACACCGCTTTATCTATATATGATGAAATGGCAGAATATATAGATATAGTGCTAGATAATAATCTAGATGAAGAAAAAAGAACGACGGAAGCATTATTTGAGATAATAGATGCTATTCACTTCGTGATGCAGCTTCATTTTTTATCTACAGCACAATACTATGGATATTCCATAGACAGTCTTCAAAAGCAAGACGTTAGGAATGTAATAATCAATAACGCTATAAATAGTATCAAATTTTTTGGAGAGCGTGGTAAACCTTATATGAAAACAAAAGATAGAGAAACTATATACGAGATATATTCTATGATAAATGTACAGATTTCAACAGTTTTATCTAATGTTCATTGGAAGCTTTGGAAAAACTATAAAGAGTTTAACTACTATAAGTTAATAGATGATATAGCAACATTATTTTATATGCTTGTTTTTAACTTTGGTCTTATTTGTCAAGATCGAGATTACGAATCAAAGTTAGTGGAATACTACATTATCAAAAACATTGAAAATTTTGATAGACAAGAAAGAGGGTATTAATAACTTCTTTA
>LFRM01140501.1_pt1 | contig 15005 bp, 16 predicted proteins | sample 618341 | NCBI WGS metagenome assembly LFRM01 (sample SAMN03654438, study PRJNA283298) | anaerobic digester metagenome | isolation source: pool of bioreactors CSTR01a, CSTR02a, and CSTR03a thermophilic anaerobic... | place: Denmark: Kgs. Lyngby | collected 2014-05-21 | reverse complement strand
ATAATCAATATCTTTATTAACGTTTATTTTATAAAGTAGATCACTATAACCAATTGACAAAGTCAACAAATCGGCTTTAACTAAGGCGTTTTTAATTGGGATTTGTTTATTATTAATCGTTATTTTTTTATTATCATTAATATCATTAATCAAATCCGTTATTCTATTTTCCTTGTTTGCATAGATAACATATTTTTCTAATATTTTCTTATCCTTTAAGTAATCTCTTACATATACTATGTATCCATAGTTATTTTGATTTTCTTCAGATCCCATAATTAAGGAATCACCTAATGCTAAATAATAAACTTTTTTATCAGCTGTTATTAAGTAGATTAAGAATACTGATAATATAATACTGGCAATTAATAAAATTTTTTTCATTTTTTCCCCCTAAAAAAAGTAGCTTTGCTACTTTAATTATATTTCTTCTATTTCGATTTTAGCACCAACAGCCTGTAATTTATCAACAATCTTTTCAAATCCTCTTAAGATATGCTCGCTTTCTTCAATAATTGTTTGTCCTTCTGCTACTAAACCTGCTAAAACTAGACAGGCTCCTGCCCTTAAATCAGTTGCTTTTACTTTGGCACCATTTAGCTTTGTTTCACCTTTTATAATTATTTTTCTGTTATCTTCGCTTACTTTTATATTGGCTCCCATTTGGTTAAGATAAGGAACATTTTGAAAACGATTTTCATAAATTGTTTCATCTATTATTGACTCCCCATTACATTTTGTTAATAAGGCCGTCATTGGTTGTTGTAAGTCCGTCGCAAAACCGGGGTAACCTAAAGTTGTAACTTTTATTGGCTTTAAATTATTTTTAGTTGAGATAATTAAATTATCGGGATTTATATTCATATCAAATCCCATCTCCTTTAATTTTAATATCAGTGCTTCAATATGTTCTGGAATTATTTTATCAATTTTTAAATTTTTTCCTATTAATGCTCCAGCAATCACATATGTTCCTGCTTCTATACGGTCAGGGATCACCTCTATGTAGCATTTTTTTAAATAATTAACACCGGTTATTCTAATAGTACTTGTTCCTGCTCCTCTTATATTAGCACCCATGTTATTTAGAAATGTTACAACATTAACAATTTCTGGCTCCTTGGCGGCATTTTCAATAATAGTTTCTCCTTCAGCTTTTACAGCCACTAAAATAGTATTTATTGTTGCACCAACACTTGGCATGTCTAAATATACGCGGGCTCCAATTAGTTTGTCTGCAAATACAGTGTATTTATTATCTTTTTCAATTACTTTAGCTCCTAGTGCTCTAAATCCTTTTAGCGTTTGATCAATTGGCCGTGCACCTATTTTACACCCTCCTGGAAAATACATTTCGACTTTTTTATATTTTCCAAGTAAAGCAGACATAAAGTAATATGATGCTCTTAATTTTTTTGAAATTTCTTCGGGGATTTCTTTATTGACAATTGTACTTGAATCAATAGCCATTGCTCCATTTTCTCTTGTTACTTTAGCGCCTAAATAGGTTAATATTTCATTTAAGGCTTCAATGTCTGATATTTTAGGAACATTATCAATTGTTACTTGTTCATCACATAAAATTGAAGCTGGTATTAATGCAAGTGCACTATTTTTTGAACCACTTACTGTTATGGTTCCTGTTAAGGTTTGATTACCAATTATTTTTATTTGCTTCATTTCCTCACTACTTTCAATATATTAATATGTCTTAACTTTGGTTTTGTGCCTATGCTTTTAGGTCTGAACCAAACAACTTTATTTTGTTTTTTATAGCTTCTTTCATAGCCTGTTCCCCAGATTTTATTATTTTTCTTGGATCATAAACTATTTCATCTGTCTCTAGAAACCTTCTTACTGCGTTGGCCCACTCTATTTGCAACTCAGTATTGATATTTATTTTTGTTATTCCCAAGTTGATTGCTTCTTTTATTATACTATCACTTAAACCTGTTCCACCATGCAAAACAAGAGGAATTTTAACTATATCCCTTATTTCTTGCATTCTCTTAAAATCTATTTTTGGATTTCCTTTATAAAGGCCATGTACACTTCCTAGAGCTGGAGCTAGAAAATCTACATTTGTTTTTGTTACTAACTTTAGGCAGTCTTCTATATCAGCATAAGCAATATCGCCACTAATACCATCCTCGCTCCCGCCAATATGCCCAACTTCAGCTTCTACCGTTACATTTTTAGTTTTTGCATAAGCAACAACTTGATTGGTTATTTTTATATTATCTTCAATGTTATATTTGGATGCATCAATCATAACTGAGGTAAATCCGGCATTGATAGCTTGTTTACAAGTTTCATAACTACTGCCATGATCTAAATGAATAGCAACTGGAATAGTTATTTTTAATGATTTTGTAAGGTTCTTCACCAAATTTACTACGGTTTCATATCCCCCCATGTATTTGGCAGCGCCTTCACTAACTCCAATAATTAACGGTGACTGATTCAATTGGCTTTCTTCTAATATGAATCTAGTCCATTCTAAATTATTTATGTTAAACTGTGGAACTGCATATTTATTTTTTTTTGCTTTATATAACATTTCTTCCATGTTTACAATCACAATATCACCTATTTTTATTATAAAGGTATATCAAAAAAAAGACAACATTATATTGATTGTTAGTCTTTTTTTAATTATCAATATGTAAAGTACTTTTATTTTAAAATAAAAGTCAGGCCAATTATTATTAAGATCATCCCTCCGATTAGCGTTGTTATTTTGCCGATATATTTATTTAAGAAAGAACCAATCAAAAGACCTAGTATCGTGAAAAATGAACTTAAAACTAAAAATATAAAACTGGCTAATAAAATGCAAATATCAAATTGTCCTAGACTTATTCCCACTGAAAAACTATCGAAACTGACGCAAAAACTAAACAATAATAAGGTCGTAAATTTACTATTTTTGACAATTTCTTGTTTACTAAAGCTATCTATAATCATTTGAAGACCAATAAAAGTTAAAATAATAAAGACTATTAAATCTATTGGTAGAGGAAAAAAACGAAATAATCCTTCGCCTATGATACAACCAATAATACTCATAAAGAAATGGCAAAGGCCAACCATTACCGACAAAAGAATTACTGTTTTTTTGCTTATTTTATAACAGCCGTAAGATAAAGAAAGCGAAAAGGCATCCATGCTAAGGCTGATGCCGATTGCCACGATAATAGGAATTGACATATTTTACCAATATTAAATATTATTTAACGAAGTTTTTTTTAGACTAAATATATTTATTAATTACTTCTTTAACTAAGGATTTATATTCTATTTTAGTGCTTTCTTCTGCTTCTATTAAACAAAGTGGTGGAAATAAAACACACCACCAGTTGTCACCTTTGGCAGCTCCTATTTCGATTAAAATAGATTCATAAAAGCCTTCATTGTATTTTAGTCCCTTATAATTTTTAGTAGGAAAAAAGTGATAGCCATAGTTTACTTTATAATTTAAATCATAATTATTTTCTTTAAACACAGCTTCAACTGTTTGCTTTATTAAAGGTACATTGTTGCTAATGATTGTTCTTGCTTGAGCTATTCCTTTACTATCTTTTAGTAGTAAAAACATCTGATTTTGCACTTTTGTTTTTATTATTTGCTTTATTCTTTGATCTTCTCTTGAATTACTATTTGGAATTATTCTAATTCTAATTGCCTCATTAGGAATCATAACACTATTTACCTCAACAATGTTCCCTATAATCAAATAAATAATGATGATGGTGCAGAAAACTAATATAGATTTTTTCATATAAAAATTGCCTCCTATTAAATAGTGGGCAATTTTATTTTTTTTTATTCACTTGTGATACGTTTCATTATTATTTATTTTATATGATCGGTAAATTTGTTCTAATAAAATTATTCTAAATAATTGATGGGGAAAAGTCATTTTAGAAAAAGACAATTCATAATTACTAAGTTTTTTGATATCAGGATGGATTCCATATGAACTACCTATTATGAATGTTATATTTGCGTTGGATATAAAAATTTTGTCAATTTTTTCGGCAAATTGTTGTGATGAAAGATGATTGCCTTCTATCGTTAAAGAGATGATATAGTCCTTAACATTTATGTGCTTCATTATTTTTTCTTTTTCTTTAAGTAAAATTATATTTTCATCTTTATCAAAATCATCTAAAATTTCAATTATCTCTAATTTTGTATATTTTGATAACCTTTTTTTATACTCGCTGATAGCATCAAGAAAAAACTTCTCTTTAATTTTGCCAACTGTAATAATTTTTATCATACTTCAATTAATTCCGTTCTTTCTGTTTGTTTAGCGACAATAATTTTATTAACTCTTTGGTTTTTATTATCTAAGGTTTTCTTTAAAGTTTCTAAAGCAATGTTAGGATCATTATTGTCTTGACTTAAATGCGCTAATATTATACCTTTGGTGTCATTTCCTATATATTCTGATAAATACGTCGCTGCACGCTTGTTTGATAAATGACCTCTATCACTGGCAATCCTTTGTTTTAAATAATACGGGTATTTCCCTTTTACAAGCATCTCTTCATCATGGTTGCTTTCTATAACATATATATTTTTGTTGATAAGTTTAGGACGATTCTTTACATTTATATAACCTGTATCCGTGATATAAACTATTGAATTTCCCTTACTTTCAAACACGTAGCCATTTGAATCAGTCACATCATGTGAGGTTTTAATTACACCAACGTTTAAATCTTTGATTATAAAATCACCTTCAATTATTTCATAATTTTTAATATCAATAATTCTTATTAAATCATTATACATATTTTCGGTTAAATATATTTTAGGATTGTGTTTTTTTATAAATGTTTTAAGGCCAAAAATATGATCAGAGTGGGTATGTGTTATAAATACATTATCTATTAATTTTGCATCGACAGATAGTCCTTTTAACTCTTTTTCGATATAGGTACTATTCATTCCTATATCAACTAGGTTTTTTGTTTGTTTGGTTTCTAAGTACATGCAATTACCTTTGGAACCACTGGCTAGCACACTTATTTTCACCTTTTTATATATTTAAGAGGATTAACACGGCAGTATTGGCAACCTTTCCATATTTCAAAATGCAAGTGTGGTCCTGACGAACGGCCAGTACTTCCGACATAACCAATTACTTGCCCACGTGACACTACTGAACCTACTTTTGTTTTTTTATCTATTTTTGACATATGAGCATACAACGAATAGTAGCCATTGTTATGGTCTATTACCACGTAATTACCATAACTGTGGTGATGTTCTGCATTTATTACGGTTCCGTTATTGGTGGCATATATGTTTGAACCATAGCCAGTTCCAGCAATATCGATGCCACTATGAAGTTCACGCATTCTTGTTACAGGATTGATTCGCCATGACATGGTACTACTTATACGATATCCACGGTTAGTAGGCCATAACCAACTATATAAACTTCCGACATTAGGAATTTCTTTTTCGCCTTTAATAATTATTTCATCAATTGGCTCTTTAATGGTTTGCTGTCTAACTGTTTCAACATAGACATCAATTCCATTTACTTTCTTTACGTTTTGGGTTATTCTTTCAATACCGTTTTCCCCTTTTTGAACTATCTCATTGTCTCCTTTTAAACGGTTCGCATCATAGTTTTCAACTGTTTTATATGGGGAAATTCCTTCTTCAATAACGTGTTCAATTACAGCTATTTTTATCTTTGGATCAGTTTTAGCAATGGTAATCTTTTGGCCAGGATATAGTAAGTTAAATTCTGATTTAAATGTAGGATTTGAAATTAGAAATTCTTCTATACTTATCTCATTAGCATAAACAATACTATCAATGGTATCCCCACTTTTGACAATATATTCTTTTTTTTCAGCTTCAGGCCCATATAATAAAAATTGAACTATCTCCTCGGCATCATTATAAATATAATTATCAACCGATATTTTTTTTCTTTTTATTAAAATATTGTTATCAACATAAATACTTTTTATAACTGAACCAGTTTCTATTTTAGTATTGGAAACTTTATTTTTATAATTATTGTATTCTTCTTTTCCAACAAATGTTTCCATTACTTTTTCAATTGCCTTATCAAAGGTGTCTTTTTCTATTACGTTTATGACTATCTCCTTTGACTTTTCAATTTCAGGATTTGTTAAAATAAACTGGTAGCCTTTAATACTAAATTCGGCAATATCTTTTATTTTATCATACATGTTGATTGTGCTGTCTATTTTTTGTTCATATGTTAACACTTTTTCTATTTTTAACCCATCGGGAACATATATTGCATCAACATCATATTTCTCTTTTATGTAATTTCCTTGCAAGTCAATAAATTTTTCTAAAACTTCTTTTGATTCAACAAAACCCATTTCTTTTTCGTTGTAATAAACTTTATATAAGATCTGGGGTTCTAGTTTTGCTTTATCACCAAATCCTAGGAAGAATATTGAAATGCTTATTAAAATTATTCCTATTATTGTGGGTATTTTTTTCATAATTCACCTATTTTTCTTCCCCGGGAACATAATCTTCTAAAATACTAACAAAGGTATTAGTGTTTTTCTTAAACATCAATGGAATTGTATCGGTTGGACCATTACGATGTTTTTTAATAATGAATTCAATGCGGCTAGTATTATCATCTATTTTAGCTGCTTCCTCATAATAATCCTCACGGTGTAAGAATGCTACAATATCAGCGTCTTGTTCAATTGATCCCGATTCTCTTAAATCGCTCAATAATGGTTTTTTATCAATTCTTTGTTCAACACCACGAGAAAGTTGGGCTAAGGCAATAACAGGAACACCCAATTCCATAGCCATTGTTTTTAATGATCTAGATATTTCTGAAACTTCTTGTGTTCTTTGTCCAGCATAGCGGTTGGAACTACCTATTAATTGTAAATAGTCTATTATTATTATTCCTAAACCATCTGATGAGGTAGAAAGTCTACGACATTTTGCTTTTATTTCATTTATAGTTTGTCCAGAGGTATCATCAATATATATTTTAGTATCAGCTAATCTACTGATTGCTTCATTTACACGTTTCCAATCACTGTTCTCTAAACGTCCGCTTTTTAATTTTGTGCCATCTATTTGACCTGTTGCAGAAAGCATCCTTGTAACTAATTGTTCTGCCGACATTTCCATATTAAGTAAAGCAACAGTTTCGTCGGTATTAATGGCTATGTTAGTTGCTAAATTAAGAGCAAAGGCAGTTTTACCAACACCTGGACGAGCAGCCAAAATAATCAACTCGTTAGGGTGTAATCCTGTTGTTATTTTATCGATTCGGCTATACCCTGTTGGGATACCTGTTATTTCACCTTTAGATTGCGATAATTTTTCTAAATCTGATTGGGTTTTTAATAATACATCTTGAATTGAACGGAACTCTCTCCCTTTTTTTGTTTTGACAACATTTAATATCTTTTTTTCAGCATCATTTAAAGTATCGTCAAGATTTCTTGTTGTATCGTAACCAATAGTTACGATTTCGGTCGCCTCTTTAATTAGTCTTCTAAGTATTGCCTTTTCTTCAACAATTTTGATATATTCATCAACATTTAAGGCTGTCGGTACTGCATTCACAATTTCGGTCAAGTATTCAACATTGCCGATTTGTTTTAACCATGTACGATCTTCTAACTCGGCAGTTACAGTAGTAACATCTACCGGCTTACCGCTATCTTGAAGAGAACTAATAACTTCAAATATTTTGCTGTGTGCTTCTAAGTAAAAAAGTTCACTGCTTAGGCTTTCTAAACATTTTTGCAAAGCATATTTTGATAAAAACATTGATCCTAAAACAGCTTGTTCAGCTTCTAAATTATGAGGCATTATTTTTTCTTTCATGTTACCACTATCCTTCTTTTACTAATGTGACTTTTAAAATTGCTGTTACTGTTTTATGTAGTTCTATTTCGATATTATGGGTTCCTAAAACATTTAAAGTATCATCAATTTTTATTTTTTTCTTATCGACTTCTATACCTTCATTTAATAAGGCATTATATATTTGTTTACTACTCACACTACCAAAAACTCGATCTGAAACACCTGCTTTTACTTTGATGGTTATTTTTGTATTCTCTATTTTTTGTTTTATTTGTTTGCTTTTTTTGATGTCTTCGTTTTCTTGTTTTTTTCTGGTTTGTTGTTCTTCATCTAATCTTTTTAAGCCGGTTGTCGAGGCTGGAACTGCATAGCCTTTTTTTATTAAAAAATTAATTGCATATCCATCTTTTACTTCTTTAATTTCGTCTTTTCTTCCTTGTCCTTTGACGTCTTTAATAAATATTATTTTCATCTTCCCCCTCCTTATTATTTTCAATTATATCAAGAAGCTTTTTTATAGCCCCTTCGATCGTCGTTTCGAGTTGAACAGCAGCATTTGTTGTATGTCCTCCTCCACCTAAAATAGCGAGGATTGACTGTACATTTATATTTCCAATAGATCGAGCACTAATGCCAACTAGTGTTTTTGATACTTTACCAATTGTAAAAGAGGCTTCAATATTATCAAATTGTAATAAAGAATCTGATAAACCGGCTAGAAACTCTTTTTTATAAACATTTTCGTCTAAAGTACACAATATCATTTTATCGTTAATCATTTTGCTTCTTTTTATAAATATCTGTTTTCTTATATAATCTATTCGATTTTCTTTCAAAATTTCTTGTTTTAAAATTGTGTTAGCTCCCAAGCCCATTAAGTGACTAGCGGCCAAAAATGTGTTTTCTGTGGTTTTAAAGTCAAAAGAGTTGGTATCGATATCCATTCCTGCTAACATAAGTGTAGCTACTAAAGGTGGAACTGTTTGATTTAAATATTTTAAATAGTCTGCCATTATTTCAACAGTACTTGATGCTTTAGAATTAATATAAGATAATACAGTGTTTTTTATATATTTTGTTCCTTTGACATGATGATCAATGATAACTATATCTCTAATTAAATTTAAAACTCCTTGATACTCAGTTAATTCCTTTTTATGAACATCTAATATTATCAGTAAGCTATTTGATAAATCCATTTTTCTAATTGCTCTTTCACAATACAGTTGATAATCTAAATTGTTTGTTTTTAGTTCTTTCAATGCTTTTTCGATGGTTACATCTTTTACGCTATCACCTAATATTATATACGGCTTTCTTCCTAATTTTTCGATTATATTATACATACATAAGCTTGATGAAAAACCATCTAAATCAGGATTTTTATGAGTCATAATAATTACTTTTTCGTAGTTTTTAATTAAGTGGGTCAGTTTTTCATATATATCCATCGAATATCACCACTTTTATTATACTATAAAAATGATTGGATGTCTAAAACATATTGCTTGTTTTTAGCTTATCTAATTAAAAAACAAACAAATAATTATTTGTTTATTTCTCTTATTCTATTAGCAAGGTCTTTTATTTTTTTGAAGCGGTGATGTATTCCTGATTTTGAAAGTGGCTGGCCGGTTTCTATAGTTATTATTTCACTCAATTCTAACAAAGAGGCTTCGTTATATTTTTTTCGATAAGTAGCTACTATTTTCCCCCGCTCATCTAACAAATCTAGCCCCCCGAATTCCTCAATTAGTTCAATATCCTTAACTTGTTGATGGGCACTCATTATTATTTTATCGACATTGGCTTGTTCACAATTATTTAAACGATTAGTCATGTTTTTATGATCACGATAAATTCTAATATCTTCATAATACAAAACAGCATTACTAGCTTTTATAATTCTTAAAAAATCCCCTATTTTTTCTGCCTCTTTTACATATACCATATATTTGTTTTCTCTTTTTAATACCTTACTATTTAAGTTATAACTATTAAGAAGTTCTTTTATGAAATTAGCATATTTTTCAGTGCTTACTATAAACTCTAAATGATATCTTGATTTCTTCGGGTCATTAATACTACCTGACATTAAAAACAGTCCTCTTATATAGGCTCTTTTTTCCTCATCGTCGGCAATTAAATAATCATCAGGTATGAGGTTTTTTTTACCATTTTTTATAATGCTTAAATCAGTTAACACTTCTTCTTTTTTATTATTTACTTGTAAAATATAAATATAATTTTTATTATAATTATATCCCTTACGAACTGTTATTTTTGGGCTTATTTCATATATTTTTTTAAATAAACTAAAAATTCTTCTAGCTACACTAGCATTTTCAGTTGTAATTGTAATAGCTGAATCAATTGTTGCTCCATTATAAACAATAGCTGATAACTCTGATATTTTTTCTGTTTCCAATTCTTCAATTTTACTTACTTCGTTTTTTACCTTACTAGTAAATGACATTTTTACCCTCCTATCTTAATAAATAGGAATATATATAAAAAGCCAGTTTTATTACATTATGACGTATTATATCTTCCTTAATACTTACTAAATCATCTTCAATTATCTCTACGTTTCTAATATTTTCTTTGTCAAATGTTACAGGATCTTTTTGTTCTAGTGTTGAATATTTTTTTGCTAGTTTTTTTTCTATTTGACTATTATTGCTTATTAATACGTTAATCTTTCTTTTACCTAAATACTTATTTAAAAGTTTGAGATGGTCGCTGACTTTAAAATTATCGGTTTCGCCTGGTTGCGTTACTAAGTTACAAACATACATAATTTTTGCAGAACTTTTATCTATTTCTTGAATAATTTCCTTACAGATTAAATTTGGTAAAATACTAGTAAAAATACTTCCCATACTCAATATAATTAAATCCGCACTTTGAATCTCTTTTAAAACGTTTGGATTAACAACTGGGTTTTTTTTATAATAAACATGTTTGATTTTTTTTGTTGATTCTGTAATATTATGTTCCCCTTCAATTATGCTCTTATCACTCATTTTTCCCATTAATACTACATTATCCTCAGTTAAAGGCAATACTTTTCCTTTTAAATTTAAAACCTTACTTAACGATTCAATTCCATCAGACATATTTCCTGTTATATTTGCTAGGGCAGCTAATAATAAATTCCCTACGGCATGCCCATTTAATTCGCTTTCTGTTTCAAAACGGTAATTTAATAATTCTTCTACTAAGGGTTCAGTTTCTGATAAAGATGTAATTACTTTTCTCAAATCGCCAACAGCCGGGATATTAAATTCTCTTCTTAACCTTCCGGTACTCTTGCCATCATCACATACAGAAACGACTGCAGTTATGTCAACAGGATATTGTTTCAACCCGCGAAGTAAAGTAGACATTCCCGTTCCTCCACCAAGGATAACTATTTTTTTTCTCATGTTTATCACCTAATTAATTATACTATATATTTGTTTTTTTTAAAACAAAAAAGAAGATAGAATCTTCCTTTAAACATTGTCTTTGCTTGGCAAACCATTATATCGATTGGCTAAAATAGAACCTTGCATTTTTATAAAGAACAAGACAACACCCACTACGACCATTATCACTGAAACCACTTGAGCTATTTTAAGATTACCTAACATTAGACTGTCAGTTCTTAAAGATTCAATAAAAAACCTACCAATTCCATACCAAACTAAATACACTGCTGTTATTTGTCCGATTTTTATGTATTTTAACCTTCTTATAATTAGTAAGATAATAAATCCAATTATACACCATAAGGATTCATATAAAAATGTTGGATGATAATAGGTTCCATTTATTTTCATTCCGTTTATTATAAAATCTGGTAAATGTAGTTTATTTAAAAATTCCAAAGTTGTAGCAGGTCCATAGGCTTCTTGATTAAAAAAATTACCCCAGCGCCCAATCGCTTGACCAAAAATTAAACCAACAGCTGCCATATCAACTAATTTTAACGATGGAACTTTCCATTTTTTACTATACAAAATTATAAAAATTAAACCAAATAGGATACCGCCATGTATAGCTAGTCCACCTTCCCAAACTTTAAATATTTCGGATATGTTATTACTATAATAATCCCAATTAAATGCTACAAAATACAGCCTAGCACCTAATAAGGCAATTGGAATTGTTAGAAAAAATAAGTTGTTAATAAATTCTTCTGATATTCCCCATTTTTTTGCTTCTTTTAATACTAAATTTCCACCAAAAAGAATACCAAAAAATATGAAAACAGAATACCAATATATCTTTATAATACCTAAATCTAATAATACTGCTTCCATTTTATGCCCCTTTCTTCACAAGTGGTTTAATTATCATTTCTTCCACTAATATATTCATTATTGATATTAATACTGCAACTATGAATGACATAAATATTCCATTAATATCAAAATACTTTCCTAAAATAAAATCGGTTATGTGCAAAATAATCACATTTATAAAAGGATAAAATAGGCCAAGAGTAATAGCGGTTAATGGCAATGTTAAAGCTATTATGATTGGTTTTATAGTTTTGTTTAAAAAATATATTATTATGGCGGTAACTAATGCCCATATGCCAAAATAGCTATTATCAATATATATTGTGTTTTTAAAAATTAAAGAAACTGTTATTAAAATTAAACCATATAAAATCATATGAATAACCCAATCAAACCAAACATTTATCTTATTTGTTTGTTTTTTTCTATCAAAAATTATTAGTTTCATTTTTCATCTCCTTTTTAATTATAACATAATTAAAATTAAAAATCTTTATTCGCTATCTACTTTTAATTCAAATAATATATCTCTTAATTCCATAGCCCTTTCAAAATCTAAGTTTTTGGCTGCTTCTTTCATTTCATTTTCAATGTTAAAAATAAGTGAATTCAGATCTTTTTTACTCATTTTTTCTGGTTCTTGTTCTATTTTTTCGTTATTAGAGATAATCTCTCTAATTTCTTTAATAATTGTTTTAGGAACTATATTGTTTTCTTCATTATGTTTGTGTTGAATTTCACGTCTTCTTTTTGTCTCATTTATTGCGTATTGCATTGAATCGCTTATAGTATCCCCATACATTATAACTCGTCCGTTTTCATTTCTGGCAGCACGACCAATTGTTTGGATTAAACTACGCTCACTTCTTAAAAACCCTTGTTTGTCAGCATCCAATATTGCAATCAAACTAACTTCAGGCAAATCCAAACCTTCCCTCAAAAGATTTATTCCAACTAAAACATCATATTTTCCCATCCGTAAATCTCTTATAATTTTTAGCCTTTCTAAAGTTTTTATCTCACTATGAATATAAGCAACCTTTATTCCTAATTGCTTCAAATATGTTGTTAATTCTTCAGACATTCTAATAGTCAAGGTCGTAATTAGTACTCTTTCATTCTGTTTTTTTACCACTTCAATTTGCTCAATTAAATCATCTATTTGATTCTTACTTGGTTTAACCTCGATTATTGGATCTAACAATCCGGTTGGTCTTATTATTTGTTCAACCACTTGATTATTCACTTTTTCTAATTNNCTTTTTCTAATTCATAGTCAGCAGGAGTAGCGGAAACATAAATTACATTTTTTATTTTTTGTTCAAATTCTTCAAATTTTAATGGACGATTATCTAAAGCACTAGGTAGTCTAAAACCATAATCAATTAAAACACTTTTTCTGGCTTTATCACCATTATACATAGCCTTTACTTGTGGAATTGTTACGTGTGATTCATCTATTACTAGTAAGAAATCATCACCAAAAAAATCAATCAATGTGGTTGGTGTAGAACCTTGTTCCCTTAGTGAGAGTGGGCCTGAATAATTTTCTATTCCTCTACAACTGCCAGTTTCTAATAACATTTCCATATCATAGTTTGTTCGTTCTAATAATCTTTGATGTTCTAATAATTTATTTTCTTTTTTAAATTTTTCCAATTGTTCTTCTAATTCTATTTTAATGTTTTCCACAGCTTGTTTTAATTTTTCTTCGTTAGTAACAAAATGGCTTGCCGGAAAAATACTAATACTTTTTTTACTGTTTATCATAGCCCCAGTTAATACATCATATTCAACTATTTTATCAATTTCATCACCAAAGAATTCAATTCTTATTCCTTTACTGTGCTCAGAAATTGGCATTATTTCTAAAACATCACCTTTTGCTCGAAAAGAACCTCTTTTTACTTCGATATTATTTCTTTCATATAGCATTTCAACTAATTTTTCGATAATTNNTTTTTCTCGCTCTACCTGATCACCTAATGATAGTGTGAGCATTTTTTTACGATATTCTTCTATTTCACCAATACCATAAATACAAGATACTGAAGCTATAACAATAACGTCCTTGTTGTTTAATAAAGATGCCGTCGCGGAATGGCGAAGTTCATCTATTTCATCGTTTATTGAAGCATCTTTTTCAATATAAGTATCTGTTTTTGCAACATAAGCTTCTGGTTGATAATAATCATAATAAGAAACAAAGTATTCAACTCTGTTTTCGGGAAATAATTCTTTCATCTCACCATATAGTTGACCAGCCAGCGTTTTGTTGTGGGCTAAAATTAATGTAGGTTTATTAATTTCTTTTATAACATTTGCAATAGTAAAAGTTTTTCCTGTTCCTGTTGCTCCTAACAATACTTGATGTCTTTTATTATTTTTTATTCCTTCAGTTAATTTTTTAATAGCTTGTGGTTGATCTCCACTAGGCTCGTATTTCGCATTTAGTTTAAACATATTTCCCTCCTTTTTATATTTTAAAAAACAAGAAATTATTTCTTGTCTATTTTAAATATAACTTGATACATATCTTCAAAATCTATCTCTTCTGTATCAATATTATAACCGAGATTTTCTATTTTTTGTGAACTTTCTCTAATAATTCTAACAACTTCTCTAATTGTTGGAGATTCTTGTATGATGCCAACCTCTTGACTTTCATTTATTGATTCTGGTGTTGTTTCTTTATATGTTGGTTGTTGAACTGACTCATAGTTTGTCTCTGATATCATTGATTGTACTGGTGCTATGGGTTCTTCATATATTGGTGTTGATTCTTCATATGTTGATGGTTGCATTGGTGCTGGTTGAAATGCTTCATAGTTTGTCTCTGATGCCATTGGTTGTACAGGTACT
>LFRM01067835.1_pt1 | contig 15006 bp, 8 predicted proteins | sample 618341 | NCBI WGS metagenome assembly LFRM01 (sample SAMN03654438, study PRJNA283298) | anaerobic digester metagenome | isolation source: pool of bioreactors CSTR01a, CSTR02a, and CSTR03a thermophilic anaerobic... | place: Denmark: Kgs. Lyngby | collected 2014-05-21 | reverse complement strand
GACACCGTGCCGATAACAAGGACGATTAAAAGGATGGTTACCGTAGCCACGGGACGCATTACGGAAATTTTGGATAAATTCACTCTTTATTTTCGCCTCACAGGTACTTACTATGTATCTTAAGTTGTTGCTTATAGACTCATTGAAAATAATTATGTGCCATCATGCAATTTATGCTTATTTTATAATAAGGGGCTGGATTATTCAAATCGTTACGCCTATCTTTTCTTTTCTCTATAAAGATTTACATTGAATATCGACGTTTTCACAACCACACAGCAAAGTATCCTGCTCTTCATGTCCCAAAGCGGGAATTTTGATTTTTATATTGAAGTGTTATATATAAAGACAGGAATAACGATAGGGTGAGAGGTGGTGGTCTCAATCAATACAGTTTCCTTAAAGTTATGGAGTTTTTATAATCCGGTGCATCTGATAGCGGGCCGCGGAGCTCTCAAACAACTGCCCCGCTTCATCGGTGAAGGCAGGGTGCTGCTGGTGACCACCCCGGGGTTTTCGGAAAGAGGGTTGACTGGGGCAATTAAAGAACTTCTGCCTGACCGGGAACTCGTTGTCCTGGATAACGTTAAACCCAATCCGGCCATTGATGCCCTGGAGAGGGACGCAGAACAACTGGAAGGGCTTAATATACGGCAGATTGTGGCTCTCGGCGGGGGCAGTGCAATTGATACGGCCAAGGTTTTAACGTACATGCTGGCTGCCGGCACGGGTTTTTCTTTAAGAGGCTATTTTAAGCAGCAGGGCACGCTCCCCGATGCTGCTCCCTTGCCGTTGCTGGCCATACCCACTACCTCGGGCACCGGAAGCGAGGTCACCCCCTTTGCCACGGTATGGGATCTCGCTGCGGAGAAGAAATATTCCCTGGCCTCGCCCAGGCTTTTTGCCAGGGCAGCCCTGCTTGACCCGGAGTTAACCTTGACTCTGCCGCAAGACATCACCATCGTCACCGGCCTGGATGCGCTGTCCCATGCCTTCGAGTCGATATGGAACCGCAACGCCAATCTCATGACCCGGGGATACGCCCTTCGGGCCATTGGTATTATCCTCAATACCCTGCCTGCGTTAATTTCGAAACTGCAGGACATGGGGCTCCGCTTTAAAATGATGGAAGCAAGTACGCTGGCCGGGCTGGCCATCAGCGGCTCCCGCACCGCCCTGGCCCATTCTATCTCCTACCCCATTACCGCCCGCCACGGCATGCCTCACGGGCTGGCTTGCAGCTTTACCCTGCCGGCTATCCTGGAATACAATGCCGGGGCCGACGACGGCAGGCTGCTGGATACTGCCCGAGCCCTGGGGTTTGGGTCGATAGCGACCCTGCATTCGGAACTGGTGAAGTTGTTCCGCAAAATTAAAATAAGAGAAATGGTAGGAAAGTATATTTCCCCAAACGAAGACCTGGCTGTTCTGATACCGAGAATGTTTACTCCCGGCAGGGCGGATAACAATTTACGGGAAGTAACCCCGGAGCACCTCCGGCATATCCTTCAGGTCTCGTTGACGATATGAGCATTTCATGTTTAGATAATTAAGAGGTGATAATGTGCGCTTATCTGAACCGGAGGCCTCCGGCTATGCCGGAAAAGGGCTAAAAGAGATCAATGACAGCAACTCTTCACTGCCTTCCGGGGAGCTTGACCAGGAAAGCAGGGTCAAAATTGACGTGGTTGTATTGATGGCGGGGAGGGGCAGGCGGCTGCTTCCGCTAACCAAGGATCGGCCCAAGGCCATTTTATTGTGTGAAGACGGCATGAGTATTTTTGAGCATATAGTGCGCTCCTTTCTTACATGCAACTGGGAGCCGACGTTCATACCGGTAATCGGTCACGGCCGGCTGAAAGTCTACGAAGAACTGGATCGGCTTGCCTCCCTGGCCCGCTATGCCCCGGTAATGAACCCTTTCTATGCAAGCGCCGGGCCGCTGGTCTCACTTTGGCTGGGCCTGCTCCAGTCAAAAAATGATAAAGTGGTAATTTTAAACGGCGATACCCTCATCCGGGGATCCCTGGTGGCCGACCTGGCTCGATGGATTTTGAAAGCAAGCCAATCGGATAGGCCGGGGGTGGGGGTTTGCGTTACCCCTGCAGTTCACACTAATCCGGATGATATGAAGATAAAATTAAGTAAAAATGGCCTCTTTCGACGTGCCGGGAAGGATATCGCTCCCGGCGCCAACGTGGTTAAGTCAGCCGGAGTGATTGCCGTTAAAAGATCCGCCTGCAAAGCGGCCCTGCTAGGAGAACTGGAGGAGCTGCTCATGGAGGGCGATGGGCTGAGGACGGGGTTTTACTGGCACAACATCCTCAACGAGATTAAAAGTATTTTCGAGATAAATCTGATCGAAGTCGAGCCCGGCAGCTGGTACGAAGTTGATACCAACTTCGATCTGTATTCCATAAATGAAGCATGACCTTAAATAAATTGAAGACAACTGGAACGCTGTTCCTTAGATAACTGTGCCATAATATTGCTGAAATATTAAAAGGGATGCCGCCGGAAGGGAGATCATATGAGAATAGTCTTCCATACCAATACCATTGGGAAAAAGATGGGCGGCGCCACTATATCGACCCTGGAAGTGCTTAAAGGGCTGGTGGAGAGGGGTCATGATGCCGCAATAATTGCCAAAAACACCGAGCTCAAAGAAGCTTTTGGCATCCCGGTTTACGAGGAAGATCGCCCGCGGGCGATAAAGAAATTTTATTCCTGGGCCGATGTGGTTTTTGCCATGCGCAGGGCACCCCTGCAGCATCTTAAAGAGTATCAACGATGGAATGTTCCGCACGGCGCTCATCCCATCTATACCGTCTATTTTGCCCACAACGTCGGCCAACCCTTTAAGAACGGCTACGACGAAAGCGATATCGACCTGGTGGTTTTTAATACCCGGTGGGTTAGAGATGAGACCGGCTGGCCGGGCGATCAGATCGTGATCCATCCGCCCATTTTTCGGGAAAAATACCTTGTCGGCAAGACCGGTGGCCGCATCACCCAGATCAATCTTGCCCGGAAAAAGGGCGGTGCCTTTTTTTGGGAGATAGCTGTGGCCTTGCCGGAGATGAAATTTCTTGCCGTCTTGGGTAAAGAGAAAGACCAGGTTATCCCCAAGAAGCCGCCGAAAAATGTACGTGTAATCGAGTATGTCCGGGATGTGCGCTCCGTCTATGAGCGGACCAGGGTTTTGCTGATGCCTTCGCAAGGTTACGGCTCCCAGCACCGGTGGAATGATGAGAGCCTTTCCGCCGAAAGCTACGGCAGGGTCGGTGTAGAAGCGGCTTTATCGGGGATACCGGTAATAGCATACCCCACTCCGGGGATCAGGGAAGCGCTGGGTGATGAGGGGATCTACTGCGACATGCGGGTGGAGAGCTGGGTGAAAGAGTTGACCAGGTTGAGCGATCCGGACTATTACCTCCGGGCATCTGAAAGGGTCAAAGCGGTAGGGGAACGGCTGAATCCCCTGGCAGACATAATAAATTTGGAGCAGCTGTTATTGAAAAAAGTAGAGGAAACGGTCTTAAGCAAACCCAGGCAATACAAAGCATATTTCGATGTACCGCCACCACAAAGGGTTGATAAACTTCCTCCCATCCCCGGGTATAAAAGATACAGCATCAGCATCCCCGACAACAGCTGCACCCGTTTCATCGTGAAACTGATAAAAAAGATGAGAGAAATAAATTACTCAACCCGCAATAAAATTGATGATTAAACTTATGGCCATCAATAAAAAGACGTTGGAAAAATTGACCTTACTGCTCAGGACAATCTTGAAAAAACCGCTCTACCTGATCGGCTATATTATCTTTGTACCGCTTTCCTGCCTCATGCCCAAGAACAAAAAATATGTAGTTCTCACCAGCCGTTTTGGCGATTTTGAAGGTAATCTTAAATATTTTTTTCTATACCTGAACAGCCTGGATGAGGATTTCGAATTTGTATTTCTCACCGAGAAGAGAGATGTTTATCGAAAGCTGAAAGAGAGGGGCTTCAGGACCTGGTACTATCCCCGCCCCGGCACCGTATTCAGGATGCTTCGAACGCCCTATCTCATCGTTGACGGCAACGAGTGGGCCAGGAACTTGAAGTATTTCATTCTCTACAGCACAAAGAAGGTGCAGCTCTGGCATGGAACCGGCTTGAAAACAATTGGCCTGCTCAAGCCTACGATCAAAAACCTGGGCAAGTTCAGGCAGAAGCTGAAGAAAGAATATATTTACTATCACCTGCTAACCCTGAGCTCCGAGTACCAGGTACAGGTTAGGAGCAAGGCTTTTCGATACGGCAGCATTCTCATAAACGGCCTGCCCCGCAACGATATCTTTTTTCAGCAGGGCGCCCCCGGCGACGATCTGGGCTGCGATCACGAGACCATCGAAAAGTGTAACCGCTTGCAGGAAAAAGGATTGAAGATCGCTGTCTACACCCCCACCTGGCGTTTGCATAACCATACCTTTGGGCAGCTTGATCTGGAGGAGCTCAACCGTTTTTGCCAAAAAAACGGCATTATCTTTGTGATCAAGCTTCATTACAAGCATGAATGCTGCCTCGATGTGGGGAAACTGAGCAATGTTCTGGAGTACAACCAGTACGCCGATGGCTATCCCTTGCTTGCGCGCACCGATCTGCTGATCACCGATTACTCTTCGATCTACCTTGATTTTTTGATTCTTAATCGGCCCATCGTCTTTTATCCCTACGATAGTGAGGCCTATATCGGCAATGAAAGGGAGCTGCTGCTTGATTATAACACGATCACACCGGGGCCGAAGTGTTATAATCAAGGTGAGCTGGAGCGTGAAATATATAGACATTTAGTCGAAGGCAAGGATGAGTATAAAGGGCAACGTGAGGATATGGCCGGCAAGTTCTTTAAATACCGCGACGGCAGATCATCGGAAAGACTGTGGAAGGCAATCAAAGAGAAAATTCTTGCCTAGAGCCGGCGCTGAAAGGAGCATCGCCATGGCGACAACACGAGCCGGAACAAAGAAAAAGAGTATAAAGCCGCACATGCTGCCCAACCTGCTCATTTTTGGCCTACTCCGCAGTCCCCGTAACGCCGCTGACAGCATTCATCGCGCCTATATTTTTTATTACTGGCGACAATGCCGCTCTATAAGGGACTACCTTGCCGTGCTCAAGGGATTTCTCTTAAGCCCCCTGAAGATTGTCCGGGAGATCCGTGCTCGTACCAGACGGCATGGTCCGGCGGCAGCAGCCGTCACCGGCAAACCGCTGTGGCGCCAGCGCCTGGAGCAGTTTTACCTGGCTTTCTTTTTTTCGATCAACCCCGAGAACTACTACATCCAGGAATTCTACCGGGATGACGGCCTTAAGAGAGCCCGCAATTTTTTCATTGAAAAGACGCTGAAGGCGGGCTTATACCGCCTGCTCAGTTCTTACGGCAGCTATCTGCACCGGGAGACGTCAGAGAGATACTCGATGGAGCGAAAACTGGACTTCTTCAACTTTTGCCTGCAGAAAGGTTTAAGCACGGTTCCCGTGCTGATGCAGTTTATGGCCGACGGCACAGTGCATGATTTCCGCCAGAATTCAAGCAGTCCGGGAGAACTGCCCGAAGAAGATCTTTTCTGCAAGCCCGATCTTGACAACCGGGGGAGACGTGCAGAGATCTGGTACTGGAAAGGTGAGCAGAGTTATGTAAACACCGATGGTGAGACCCTTAGCTCCAGGAAACTGATGAAAAGGCTCACTGCCCTGGCACGGCGGCATCGTTACAAGTCATTCCTGGTGCAACCCCTGGTGCTGCCCCACCCCGACCTGGAGCCTTTTCGGAAACGGGCTACTCCCACAGTACGGATAATTACCTATACCGCTTTAGATGGTGTGGCCAGGGTGGGCCGCGCCATGCTCAGATTTTCTGCCAGTTCCAGGGCGATAGTTGACAATGCCAGTGCCGGCGGGGCGGTGGCCCCTATTGACCTGGATAGGGGAGCGCTCGGCCCGGCCGTTGCCGGCGGATCGGAGCAGATCGGCCGTAGGATGAGCTTTTTGGATAACGGCTTCCGGATCGAAGGATACCGGATTCCTTACTGGAAGGAAACCCTTGAACTGGTTTTGAGAGTCCATCGCTACTTTCCCCAGCATTTGGTTGTGGGCTGGGATGTGATCATTACAGAAAAAGGACCCCTGCTCCTTGAAGGGAATAGCCAGCCCGGGGTCTGCTTTATCCAGAGAGCGCACCTGCAGCCGCTGGGTCAGACGGAGGCCGGCGAAGTCATGGCTGCGCATTGCCAAAACGCCCTTGCCACTTTGTACAGCGGGCAGCTTGGCAGGGGAGAGAGCGGTGAAACGATCGACCTTTTCAGCGGCTCGCGCCTGAGACGCTGCTTATCGTGGCTGCCCGGAGGCAATGTTAGGGCGGTCCACCTGGTTATATCCGGGAAGGTGCAGCGTGTTTTTTATCGCCGATGGCTGCAAAGAGAGGCCCGCGAAAAAGGCCTGTCCGGCTGGGTGCGCAATCGCTTCGACGGCACCGTCGAAGCAGTTTTAAGGGGGCGAGCCTTCGATATCGAGGATCTGGTGCACTTAGCCTGGCTCGGACCTCCCCGCGCCAGGGTCAGATCCATTCAGATAAATTGGTATAGGGGATCTGTGGGCCGCGGCTTTAAAATCCTAAAAAGCGTCTAATCCGGGGGCAGCGATAGCGATGGTTAAATTTAAAGCTTTCCTTAGATATATCATCTACCTTTTATCTAGCTGGATCCTGATCCTGCCCGATCTGGCCGTCCCTAAAAAGAAGGAACTCTGGGTGATCGCCTCCCACCTGGGGCTCGTCGGCAACGCTCGCTTTTTAGCGGAACACTTACTGGAAAACAAACCCGAAATCCAGGTCTGCTACTACAGCTTCTCTGCAGGCGGGGGGCAGGAGGAAAGCGAAACCTACTTCAAGCAGAAATACGGCGGACGCTTTACACTGCTTAAACGAAGGAGCCTTGCCGCGCTGATTACAGCGCTGCGTTCCCGCTATATCTTTATCAGCCACGATCTGCTTCGCGATGTCGGCTTTCCGCTGACCAATCTCAGTGGACGCCGGGTAGTGATCAATCTCTGGCACGGCATTTCCATGAAGAAACACTGGCTGCTTAAAAAATACGATCTCTGCACTACGCACCGGCTGAAAGCGCGCCAGTTCAGCAAAGTAATCGCTTCTTCTCCTCTTGATGCCCTGGCCAAGGCGGGCTCTTTTCAAAAAAGCCTCGACGACATTTGGATCACGGGCAACCCGCGCAGTGATATCCTGATGGGCAAAGCGCTGCCCGGCGATTTGCAAAAGCAGGAGCAGCGGCTCGAGGAGGAGTTGCAAGGGCGCTCGCTGGTGCTCTATGCACCCACCTGGCGGAGCTATGGCGGCAGCTTTCAGCCTTTCCCGCCGGGCGGCCTTGAAAGGCTGGCCCGTATGCTGAACAGGCACAACTATGTCCTGGGTTTGCGGCTGCACGAGAAAGACGAGCTTCTGTTCAATGAGCTATATCACACCGGTGCCGCTTTGAACCTGGGTTCAAAAAGATACCCCGAAACGGAGGTGCTATTGAAAAATACGGCCATACTGATCACCGATTATTCATCCATCGGGCTTGATTTTCTCCTTACGGGGAGGCCTCTTGTTGCTTACTGGTACGATCTTCATGATTACTGTAAGGAAAGAGGATTCCTCTGGGAGCTGGTCGAATTATTCCCGGGAGCCAAGGCGTACACTTATGCGGAGCTGGAAGCGGTCCTGCAGGAGCTGATCGGTAAAAACCAAGTTCCCGGGCTTGAGCCCGGATATCGCTTTGCCAGGGCGCTCTTTCACCGGTATAACGACGGGAAGTGTACCGAACGTGTGGTAAACAAGGCAGTCTCCATCTCATAGCATCACTACCTATCCTACATAGAAAAGCATCTGCCGCTCTCCGGCGCCCTGTTTGGGCTTGATTCCCCTACCCGGAGGCTGCAGGTCGAAAAGGGAGCATTGATGACAAGAGCAGAGCAACTGAGACGGCTGGTAAGAATGATCTATTACTGGTTTCTCTGCACAGCTTTTAATTCCGGGGGCGGGGCTCAATGGTCCACCTTCAAGCAACGGGTTGCCGGCATCATGCCCGGTAATAGGAACACCGCGGCATGTATAGCAATATATGGAAAAATAGCCCGGGTGGGGTTTAGAAGCTGGCTGCACCGGCAGGCCGCGCTCCATCAGCTCGAAAGCCTCGTCTTCTATCGCGCCCCCCATGTCTTGGGGGCTGTTCTTGTCGGCTCTCAGGAAGATCTTGAAACCGTCGTCCGCGAAGCCTGGCATGGGCCTGCCGGGGCGCGAGTTTATCAGGTAAGGGAAAAGTGGTACAACCGGCATCAGTCCTGTGATCTTGAAGAGACGGATGCTGAACCCCTTCGTTTCCAGGAAACGATCAATTTTCTCAAGGAGGCCTTGGCGTATCTAAGGCCGGTAATGAAAAAACCGAACCGCTTCCCGGTAAAGGGCAAATACAACAATGCTGTGGAGCTGGCCCGGGCGGCGGAAGAGCGCGACCTCTTTATTGCCCGGCTTGGCAACGTCAATTATATGGTCTCACCTCAAAAAGCCATGGGGCTGCAGCAGTCCCAGAGCTCCCGGGTTTCCTCTCTGGTGCGCGCCGTGACAGACCACAAGCACCTGGCCAAGCAATACCTGGCTGCGCGGGGCCTGCCTGTGCCGCAAGGACGTCTTTTCACCGACTTTGACCGGGCGGCGGACTATCTGGCAAGATGCGGCCACCCCGTTGTGGTCAAGCCCCTCCGGGGCTCCTACGGCCTGGGTGTAACCGTCGATGTCCGCACGGCGGGGGAGCTCCGTGCAGCCTTTGGCTATGCCCGGCGATACCACGAGCAGGTAATTCTGGAAGAGTTTTTCCGGGGCCTGGATATACGCGTTTTGGTTATCGGGGGCAAGGCCCGCGCCGCCCTCTTAAGAATTCCCGCCCATGTCGTCGGGGATGGGAGAAGCAGCATTGACCGGCTCATTCTGCGTAAAAACAGGCTGCGCTTTGAAAATCCGCGACTCAGCAAGGCCCCGATTATTCCCGATATAAATATTGAAAGACTTCTGGCCCGGCAGGGCTATACCAGGAGCAGCGTTCCCCAAAAAGATGAGGTGATCTTCCTTCACCTGAAAGCCAATATTGGCGCGGGGGCCGACAGCGTTGTCCTGACCGGGATCCACCCGGACCTGATGCGGCTGGCTGAAGAAGCGGCCGCCGCTTTCGGCGTCGTCGATTTTTGGGGCGTCGATCTTCTTGTTGAAAGGTTGGATCGGCCTCGCAATGAGCAGCGTTGTGCCATTATAGAGATAAATTCACGGGCAAACATCTTCAATGTCCAGTTTCCGCTCTACGGTGAACCCTTTGATGCAGCCCGCTCGCTAATCGATTCTCTTTTTCCCGAAGAATCATCGGACAGCGCCTATCCCTTCGAATCTCTGGAGATCGAAATAACGGGGCAGCTCAGCCCCGGCTTTTTCAGGCGCACAGGCGAATTGGCCCGCAAGCTGTCCCTGCGGGGGTATATCAGGCCGGCAGGAACTGCTGCGAGGGCGGTGGTCTACGGCCGCAAGCATCGGGTGCTCTCCTTCCTGGACAGGCTGTGGGGCTGGCGGGGAGGCGACTGGTTTGTCGACGGAATTGACCTGTCCGCTTACGGGGGGCAGGCAGATAAACTGGAGCCATTCGCGGTTAAACTGGAGCAGGACAGCCTTGCAAAGGAGGTCCAAGTCCAGTCCGTTCCTGCCTCCTACCGGCTTTTTAAAGAGGCGTCCCGCCAGGCGTACACGTTTGCGCCCCGGGACGAGGAGCCGGATGTAGAAATAAACACCGCGCTCTTTATAAGCGAGTTCAAGAAAAGGGGCTACAGCGTTGAAACGCTGGGCGAGGGCTTGCTGAAGGTAAAAAAGGACAACTGGTTTGGGATTACGAATATCTATTTTAGTTCACTATTTTGCGACAAGGCCTGTGAGAATATTCATCCGGCCAAAAAAATATTGGCCTTAGAGGGCTTTCCGGTTCTGCGCGGGTTGCGCTTCAAAGTGAGCGAATTGACCCAGGCGCTGGCCTACTTTGAGCGATTAGGCTCCCCTTGCATCCTGACAGCGATCCATCCGCGGGGAAACAGCTCGCTGCTGGTTGACAGTAAAAAGAGGCTCATCGCAGCCTGGCGAAAGGCGGTTAACCAGGGGGCCAGGTACTTGATCATCGAAGAGCAACTGCCGGGGCGAAATATATGCGCCGCCGTTGTTGCCGGGCAGTTTGCCGGAGCCCAGATGCTGCTGCCCGTCAGCCTTTGCGGCGACGGTGAGCAGACGCTAAGCCGGCTGATCGAAATCAAGAACGAGGCCCGCTTGTTGAATCCGTGGTACCGGGATAAGCTTCTGCCCGATGCCGGCCATTTTGAGAAGCGTTTCGAAGCCGCAGGCTACCGGCCTGATGATATCCCTCCCCAGGGTGAAAGGCTCAGCCTCGAGTCAGAAGCGCTGCTGGAGCTGGGGGGAGAGGCGGTCGGCTTAAAAAACTACCTGCACCGGGATTATAAAGAAAGGGCGGTGGAAGCAGTAAAGGCCATTCCCGGCCTGGAGCTGGCATTTGTTCACCTGGTCATACCGCGGCCTGCTGAAGCGGCTGCCAACCAGCGATGGGCTGTCAAGAGAATAGAGACCAGGCCTGAGCCGGCTTCCTTTCATTTTCCCTGGAGGGGTGAGCCCCACAACCTGGTAGAGAAAATTGTAGACAAGCTATGCCTTTCAGAGCGAACACTCTGGATGAAGATTTGACATAGAGAAGCTAAAAACTAAAGGTGCAGCGGGATCCCTGCTTCAATAAATACGGTTGCAGCAGTCTAGCCTCAATAGCAAACGGGGGTAGAAAAGTGATAAGCAGAAAAAAATTAAGACGTAAATTAAAACAATACTATTATAGAATGCTTTGTTTTTTTCTAAATCCCAAAGGCAGTTTACGAGATCCCTACAGCAGGTCCCCGTTCAAGTGCCGGCTTACCCGGATGGTGCCGGGCAATCACAATTCAGCAGCTTGCCTGAGGATCTACGGCGATGTAACGGAGGTTGGTTTTCGCGGTTGGTTGGCCCGTAAAGCCAGGTCTAACGGCCTCGAATGCTCGGTAAAAAATGACGGGATGACTATCAGCGCTCTTCTGATTGGCCCTGGTGAGGATGTGGAAAATGTAATACGGGAAGCCTGGAAGGGGCCGGCAAGGGCCAGGGTTACGAAAATTCAAGCTCGATGGTTTAACCGGCCGGTGAGGATGGAGATGGTTGGAGGGGATACCCCCGGCAGTGGCGGGCAAGATTCCTGGTCTCAAGAGGTGGCCGAGCAGGTGCGCCAAACGATAAAATATCTCGGTCCTATAATGAAACGACCCACCCATTATACTGAAGTTGGCAAGTTTAGCAACGCCGGCGAAATTTACAGGGCGGCAACAGCTAGAAACTTATTTGTAATTCACCATTCAAACATCAACTATGTTGCTTCACCTGAAAAAGAGGCGGGTTTTCAAAATTCGCTGAGCTCGAAGATCACCTCCCTGATTCGCTCAATTACAGATCACAAGCATTTAACAAAACTGCTATTAAATGAGCGGGGCCTTCCTTTTCCTGATGGCCGTATATTTAATGATATAAAAGATGCCGAAAACTACCTTCGCTCAAGACACTTTCCGTTGGTGGTAAAGCCAGTGAGAGGCTCCTATGGCAGGGGAATCACTATCGATGTGCAAACTATAGAAGATATGAAGTCCGCCTGGGATTACGCCAGAAAATACGATGAAAATATTGTCCTTGAAGAGCTCATCGGAGGTTCGGATATCCGCGTGCTTGTTGTCGGCGGAACTGCCCGCGCAGCCCTGCTAAGAGTACCGGCCAATGTCGTGGGAGACGGAAAAAATACAATTGAAAAGCTGGTAGATCAAAAAAATAGAGAACGTTTCTTCAATCCACGCCTCTGTAAATCACCCATAATCGTTGATGCCCGTACCGAGAGTTTTTTGGCCAGACAGGGCTATTCACTTAAGAGCATACCCCCGGAAGGGGAGATCGTCTTTCTTCATCTAAAAGCCAACCTGGAGGCGGGTGGTGACAGCATCGGAGTGACGGATCAGATCCATCCCGATCTTTTAAAATTGGCCGAAGAAGCGGCTGCAGCAATGGGAACCGATGTTTACTGGGGTATAGACCTGATGGTGGAAAGGATTGATTTGCCGCGGGATCAGCAGCGTTGCGGTATCATTGAAGTAAATTCCAGGGCGAATATTTTTAACGTGCAATTTCCCATGTACGGCCGTCCTGTTGATGTTGCTCAAGCGATGATTGACCATCTTTTTCCAGTGCAATGGCGCGATGAGGATTATCCCCTGGAAACGGTAGCGGTAAAAGCTACGGGGATATTAAACGAAGATTTTGTCGAGTTTGCCTGCCAAAAATCGATGGAGTACAAGATCAGCGGCAGCATCGGATTGGCCGACAGCGGCAAAAGTGCCCGGATGCGAGCGGCGGGCCGCCGGCACCAGCTTCTGTTTTTCCTCGATTCTCTCTGGGATTGGGAAGACGACAGCGGGATAGTCGATGGGCTGCAGATCGACGAGTATGAAGGCGCCATACCCGAAGATGGATTTATCGTTGAAGATAGCTTTATTGATTCTTGCGATAGCAGTCCCGGGGATACAGATTTCTCTTCTGCGGGTGAGCTTTTCATCGATTTGAAGCCCACAGAATATCCCTGGGCCAACGAGTTTGCTGGCGATCTTTTTACCCTGAATATGCAGCTCTATTTAAATGAATTGGAGCGCCAGGGCTGTGAGGCGAGGCAACTGTCTGAAGATTTAATTGAATTTAAAAGAGAGGGTTTAACAGGCATAACCGGCATATATCACAGCTCCATATTTTGTGATACTGTATTCGAAAAAGTAATCCCGGCCAAAAAAATATTAGCCTTTCGTGGTCTTCCCGTAAGGCGTGCGGCCAGGTTCAAAGGGAGAATGCGTGCAAGGGCCATTGATTATTACGAGAGGCTTTCAGGGGATTGTATATTGAGCAGCTTGCATCCCCAGGAGGTCAAAGAATATTATATCGACAGGGTAAGCAAACTGAGATCGGCCTGGCGTAAGGCCAGGAAAAGGGGTACCAACAATTTTATCCTTGAAAAGCAGCCGCAGGGATGGAACGTCTGTGTTGCCGTTGTTTCCGATGAGGCGGCCGGGGCGCTGTTGATCGAGCCGGTCAGCGTAACCGGGGATGGCTTGTCGAGCGTAGAAGAGCTTATCGCTGGGAAAAATAAAAAGCGCCTGCAGAACCCCTGGTACAAAGACAAGCCCATCGAGATCAACAAGACTCTTCTGGAGCGTCTGAATAGGCTGGGTTTCCAGTTAGAAGATATTCCCGGGAAGGGAGAAAGAGTACCCCTGGAAAGCAGGGCTTGCATGGAGATAGGCGGAGAAACGATTGCCGTCGATCATTACCTGCATGACGATTTTAAGGAAAAAGCGGTGGAGGCGGTCAAAGCTATTCCCGGCCTGAACTTCGCCTTTGTTCATATGATTGTGCCTTGCCCGGACGAGCCTGCCTGCGGGCAGCCTTGGGTTATTTCCACGGTTGAGACGGAACCGCTGGCGGCGATGTTCCATTATCCCTGGAAGGGGCAGCCGTGCAATATCGTGGAGAAAATTGTGGCCAAGTTGTGTTTGGGCGAGCATGTAATCTGGCTGGAAAAGAGGGATGCAATTGAATAGGACGCGCATAAAACGTCTTCTCAAAATGCTGTACTACCTATTTCTTTGTATACTGCTGGCTCCCAATAGAAGAGGGCTCGATCCCTACAAAGTTGCGCCGCTTAAATACTGGATCACAAAAAAAGTTCCGGGCAATAAAAATTCAGCGGCCTGCTTGATCATTACCGGCAAGGTGGCTGGTGTGGGATACCGCAATTGGCTAAGGCGGCGGGCTCGGGTCAGGGGCCTTGACTATCTGGTTCGCAGGCAGAATAAGCGTACCGTTATTGCCATCCTGGTTGGCGCACCCGCAGAAATAGAAGCGCTGGCTCATGCGGCATGGAGAGGGCCCACCAGATCGAGGGTTGAAAAAGTGCGGGAGCGCTGGTTTAACAAGCCTGTTAAGGCAGAGGCGGGCGCCGAGGAAGCGGTGTCCTGGTCCCGGGGTACCGCCAGCCTGATCCGCCGGACATTGGGACAGTTGCAATCTATTATGCAGCACCCAAATGAGTACACTGAAACCGAGCGCGTTAGCGGCACCGGCGAAATGATTAAAGCGGCCATGGGAAAAAATCTCTTCACTTTGCGCTGCATGAATAAAGAGATGTTTGTTGTTTCTCCTATAAAAAAAATGGGACTGCAAAGAACAAAGACAACGCGGGTCCCCATAATGATATTTTCTCTCACTGATCATAAAGATCTGGCAAAAAGATATTTATCCAGAAGCGGGTTGCCGGTACCCAAGGGCGATCTATTTGTTGATTTCGATGACGCAAAAGAATACCTGGCCCGCTCAAAACGTCCCCTGGTAGTTAAGCCTGCAGTGGGCTTGAATGGAGCAGGCGTTACAGTTGATATCCGCACCGAGAGCGCCCTGGAAGCCGCCTGGAATTATGCGAAGCAGTTTCATGATACCATAGTGATGGAAGAACTTGTCGAAGGTGTTGATATAAGGGTAATTTTGATCGGGGGGAAGGCAAAAGCTGCCTATATCAGGCTGCCCGCCAATGTAGTGGGTGATGGGGTTAGCACCGTGGAGCAGCTTATGGATCAAAAGAACAAGCTCAAGCTTAAGCATCCCCATCTGAGCAAAAACCTGATTGTTCCTGACGATTATTCTGAAAGCTATTTGAGCCGCCAGGGTTACTCTTTTAAAAGCGTTCCACCGGCCGGGGAAATTGTTTTTCTGCACCTGAAGGCGAACATCTCCAGGGGTGGAGACAGCGTCAATATAAC
>LFRM01068105.1_pt1 | contig 15020 bp, 13 predicted proteins | sample 618341 | NCBI WGS metagenome assembly LFRM01 (sample SAMN03654438, study PRJNA283298) | anaerobic digester metagenome | isolation source: pool of bioreactors CSTR01a, CSTR02a, and CSTR03a thermophilic anaerobic... | place: Denmark: Kgs. Lyngby | collected 2014-05-21 | reverse complement strand
ACTTTTTCGCATCCCCATATTTAATGATGTACAACACCTTTGGAAAAATCAATCAAAACTTAGAAAGTGTTGGGCAAACATTGGGTATTACTCGCATCAAAATGATCAAGGATGTTTTTATTCCCCAAACTATTGGAACAATCTTAGAAATATTTTCCTACTTTTTTGTAAACTCAATGATAACTATATCAGCAGTTTCGTTTTTGGCTAACACAAGCAATAAGCCAATTTCACTTTTAATCAGTCAATTTGAAGGCAACATGCTAATTGAAGCATCAGCCTTTGTTTCACTTTTGATTTTAGCTGTTAACATTGTTACTAAGATGACTGTTTATTTACTAAAAAGATCTTTAAGAAAAAGAGGCTATAATTAATGATTACAAAAAGACAATTTGACATACTTACTTATCTTTTAGATATTGACAAGTATACTTCTCAAAGAAAATTAGCAAAGCAAATAGGGATATCACTTGGAACAATTAACAATGATTTGCAAGAATTGTCACAACTAAATTATGTAAAGTCAGGCAAAATAACTCAAGCTGGCATAGAAGCTTTAAAGCCTTATAAAGTTGAGCGAGCTATTTTTATTGCCGCAGGTTTTGGTTCACGCTTATTACCAATTACTTTGAATACACCAAAGCCTTTAATCAAGGTCAATGGTAAAAGAATCATTGAAACCGTTTTGGATGCAGTTTTAAAAGCTGGTATTAATGAAATATACATTGTTAGAGGTTATTTAGCAGATAGTTTTGATGTGCTTTTAAAAAAGTATCCAATGATTAAATTTGTAGAAAATCCACAGTATAATACTGCCAATAACATATCTTCAGCGATTAGGGTAAAAGATTTGTATAAAAATGCTTACGTATTTGATGCTGATCTAATTTTGTATAACAATGATTTAATTAGTCCATACCAATATTCTTCAAATTATTTAGGAATACCAATGGAGCGAACCGATGATTGGTGTCTTATAACCAAAAACAATAAGGTCACTAAAATGCAATTAGGTGGTCGTAATTGTTTTTTAATGTATGGTATTTCCTATTGGACTTATGCTGACGGTGTAAAATTTGAACGTCATATTGAAAAAGTATATGCAGCGCCAGGTGGTAAGGAAAGATATTGGGACCAAGTAATTTTGGATTATTATATTGATGAATATGATGTTAGTGTTAGAATTTGTAGTGATCAAGACATTGTTGAAATTGATACATTTGAAGAGTTGAAAATGATAGATAAAAGTTATGATGTTTAGTTTTTAATGACTGATTACTTTAGCTAAAGCTACATTAGAGTATATAGGTTGTTAATTAGAGTGAAACTGCTAGAATTAAGAGTATTGAAATGAGGTATTTTTTTATGGAAAATAATATGACGTGTAATCCAAACACAGGCGTTTGCGAAATCAATTTAAATGTTGATATGGAAAATTTTGTTTATGTAGCACCAAAAGTTAAAGATAAAGTTATTGTTGAATATTTTACTGATCCAACTTGTGCAGCTTGTTGGGGGCTAGAGCCAGTATTGAGAGAGTTTGAATTAAAATATGGAGACAAACTTGATTTTAGAGTTATCATGGGTGGAATGTTGGAAAAGTCAGAATTGACTCAAGAGCAGGCAATAGCTTCAGCTGATCATTGGGAAGAGTTTGGCGATATGTTTAATATGCCAATTAATGGTGATGTTCAACGCAATGAGCCACTGTCATCTTCATATCCAGCATCGCTTGCTTATCTTGCAGCTAAAAACCAAGATTTAAACAAGGCAAATCTACTAATGCGCAAAATGCGTGAAGCTTTATTTGTTTTTGCTAAAAATGTTGATAAAGAAGAAATCCTTGAACAATTAGCAATCGAAGTTGGTTTAGATAAAACTCAATTTATGCAAGATTTCTATAATCCTGAAACAATGGAAAAATTGAAATATGATTTGTCATATACTCGTGCTAATGGTGTAAGTGGTTTTCCATCAATTGTTATGTATGGACCAAACAAACCTTCAATGATTATTCGTGGTGTAAGACAAGTGCATGAATACAGTGATGCTTTAAATAAATTTATCGAAGTACAGCCAAAAGTTAAAAAATTTACTATAGAAGAAATTTTTGAAACTTATGAGCTGTTGTCGACAAGAGAAGTAAGTGAGTTAATGGATGTTTACTTTACTGAAGATATGGCAAAAGAATTAGAAGCTTTAAAAGATGGTGGTTATTTAGAAAAAATTACGGTAAACAAAGGCTGCTATTGGAGAAAAAAATAAGCAATTAAATATTAGTTAGCGGACATAAGATTAGTGTTCGCTTTTTATATGTTAATATTGATGTATTAAACAGTAAATTAGACTAATTGCTCATCTCATTGAAGCAACATCTTTTATGTGTTAAAATGGAAAAGTTAAAACAATATAACAAGATTGTAATTGTATAAAGTTTTATTATTAAATCAATTTTTCAAATATAAATCGATGTTTGGTTTTATAAATATTAAGGAGTGTTACGATGTATTATTTCACGTTTGCATATTTGTTTGCTTTGGTGTTTTTCAAGGATAAAATAAAAGATAAGTATCAACTAATGGTGGCAATGTTGCCTTTGTTTTTAATAATTATTCTTCGCTATGGAGTTGGAGCTGATTACTTTTCTTATGAGCGCATCTATCATTCAATAAATACAAATGACTTTTATGGCACCATGGCTAGTTTACCTAGTGTGGACATGCTTTATAAAACTATGAATTTTATTGCCCTCAAGATTGGTTTGAGCTACCACATATTTGCAGCAATATTTATTATCGTTATTACTTTAGTAACACTCAAATGGATAGAAAACACTTCGCCTAACTTATTTTTATCAGTATTATTACATTTTTCAATGCTATTTTTCTATTGGAACTTGAGTGCTTTAAGACAGGGCGCTGTTTTGTCAATATTAACGTATGTTTACTTTAACGGTAAAAAAGAATTTTCCATTAAAGAAAAAACCGTTGCTACATTTATTCTTTTCTTTATGCATCCATCCGCAATTATTGTTCCTGCTATTTATTTAATAAGCCTTTTTGATTGGAAGAAAAATTATTTTATAATCTTACTAATACTAGCTCCACTTTCAAGAGTAGTAATTAACACAGAAACATTGAGACTTTTTTCTAGCGTTCCATACATTGGAAAATTTACCGCCTACTTGAATTATAACCCGATAAAATACTTGAGTTCTCCATCATTGTTAAGAGTGGTGTTTTTTGGAGCTATTGTTTGGCACTATGATATGTTGGTAGAAAAGTTTCCAAAACAAAAGGTTATGATAAACTTTTCAATATTAAGTTTAATATTGTATTTTTACTTGCCAGTTTCTATGGTGATTGGGACAAGGGTTACAATTTTTGGCTATTTTTTATTAATAGTTATTTTCCCAATGATTTTGAGTTTGTATTCAAATAAAAAACTATATCCAATTGCTTTAGCGGCAGTATTAAGTATTTCACTGTTCTCATTTTATAATGAAGTTTCCAAATTAGCAGATCGAACAGGTTATATGTATTCAATGCATAAATTAAATTTTGTCACAATATTTAATAAAGATTTAAATGACTTTAAAAATAAAAGCTCGCTCGACATTCAGGTTAATGAAAAAAATAAAGAGTGGCTAGATAATAATGAATTAAACAAAAAAATCAATAAGAAATATTATGAAAGCGAAGTTGGCTATCGTGATGACCTTGAATATCTATCTGTTTATTTTCCGGGAAATAATATGTATGGAATAATTAATACTGAAGGAGATGTACTTATTAAGCCAATTTCTGAAAGTGTTTTTCCAATTTATGGCAACCTAAGAGAAATACAAACGATATCAAGTTCTTATGTTTCAAAGGCATATATGCCAATTGATGATTCAGTCCGTGAATTGCTTGATTATGATGATGCAATCGATATTATTTTAACTAGCATTGGAAACGAGCGAGAACTGACTTCTAGTCAATTGTTTGTTGAAGAGATTCCAGTTGAAACACTAAGAAGGTTTGAGTTTTTAAAAGATTATAATATGGGCCCGGTTGAAGAAATAGCTAAGCACACTTTTGCAATTAATGATCATTATTCATATCTAAAACTTAGAACAAGTTATGCAAGCTACTTTTTAATTTTAAAAGATAACGAAGTATTTGTTGAAAAATTGTATCATAGAATTTTACCAATCAACGCTAAAGGTGTAATAGTTGCTACAACAAAGTATAGTACTGAGTATATTAATGAAGACGGTAAAATCATTTGGTATGAATTAAACAAATAATTATTGGCATAAAGATTTAATGTAAAATTAAGGAGACATATGAAAAAACTTTCGCTTAGAAATAAAAATATTTTGTTTTTAACGATTATTTACATTGGTGGTTTTTTCAACCTTATTGACACTCGAATCGTTAAAGTAGATAGTATATTGATTAGGCATGTAATGTTTGCAATTGGAACACTTTATTTTTTCTTTCAATTTATTAAGGCTAATCAAAAAAATTTATTAAAGGCATTGTTGCCAAATTTAAAAAACAGTAAAATTATTATCGTTTGGCTTTTATTTGCAACTTCAATATCACTAGCGCAAATTATCAACCAAGAGCTACCTACTACAGGTTTGTTGTATATACTGATTAGTTTTTATTTGCTAATGTATTTAATACCTAGTGTAATAGAAAAGCCCTTGGAAGCAATTTTTACAGCAAGCTTTTTTTCAACACTTTTCTATGTGGTGATTTCACTGTTAGTAGTGAGTCCATTTGAAATTAGATCTTACAAGGGAATTTTATTGAATTCAAATCAAATGGGGCTGATCGCTTCAATCTTACTATTTTCAACTTTAGTTAAGATGTTTTTAATTAAAAAATCTACAAAAAATCTCTTTATCAAAATATCTATGCCAATCATTACTATCTTATCAATAGCCCTTTTACTGCTTTCACAAAGTAGAACTGCATTTGTAGCATCTTTGCTAACATTTTTAATAACTTTGTTTTTGCTTATTAAACGCGAAAAATTAGTAATGAAAAATTACTTGCTGCCAACATTAATCACAGGGACACTCTTTACTGTTTTGTTTAAAGATTTATTTGTCGTGAGAATTTGGGACAAATTTGTTAGAAAAATTGGAGCTGGAAGTTTAACTGATGGCAGATTTGAATTTTGGCTAAAAGTAGTAAAAGATAGAAAAATATTTGGCTTTGGTAGAAATTATTTCTATTTTACCAAGCAAACTGCCCATAATGTTTTTATTAACTTTTTAGGAACCTATGGTATATTGCCCGTGATTTTTATTGCAGTATTTTTTATAATGACTATTTTAAAAGCCTACAACTTTTTAAGGAGTAAAGATAATGATTTATCTGTATACATCCCGTTGGTTTTTATAATATTCTTTTTACAATTTAACATTACTGAAAATGTTTTTGGAGTAATGGCGAGTTCACTTACTTTAATGTTTTATAACACAGTTGGTGTAATTATTAAAAATGAGCTCAAAGAGCGCTTCTAACATTTATATTATTGTACATATTTTTTATTAAGCACTTTTATTTAATGGTCATTATGATACAATGAATAGGTTAAACAAGGTTATTTACACTTAACTTATATAAATGTGATTTTTATAACAACCTCTTTAACAGTTTTGATTTAATTTATAAAGCTTTTTATAAAAGTTATTTAATATTGTTATTAATTCAGTCTAAAATTTAATAGTGTTTTAGACTTTATTAAATAAAATTGAAATCGGAGGGCAATGTAGATGGAAAAAAATTTAACTAAGGATTATGTGATTAGCCTGATTGGGCTAGGTTATGTCGGTATGCCAATCGCGGTCTCTTTTGCAAAAAAGATGGAAGTAATCGGCTTTGACATTAATGAAGAAAAAGTTCAGAAATACAAAGATGGCTTTGATCCTACAAAAGAAGTAGGGGATGAAGTAATTAAAAATACAACGGTTCACTTTACTTCTAATAAAGAAGATTTAAGGAAGGCAAATTTCCACATTGTTGCAGTACCAACACCTTTAACAAGTAGTAATGCACCAGACTTAAAACCTTTAAAAGGAGCTACTAAAACAGTTGGAGACATCCTTAAAAAAGGGGACTATGTTGTTTTTGAATCAACTGTTTATCCAGGTGTAACTGAAGATATATGTATACCAATATTAGAAGAGGCATCAGGATTAAAGTGTGGGCCAGACTTTAAAGTTGGATTTTCACCAGAGAGAATTAATCCAGGTGACAAGGTTCATACACTAGAAACAATTGTTAAAGTTGTTTCAGGTAGTGATGAACAAGCTTTAGACTTGATTGCTTCAATTTATGAATTGGTTGTTACAGCTGGTGTTCATAGAGCGTCAACGATAAAAGTTGCAGAAGCTGCTAAGGTAATAGAAAATGCACAACGTGATATTAATATTGCTTTTATGAATGAATTATCAATAATTTTTAATAAATTAGATATTAATACAAATGAAGTGCTAGAAGCTGCTAGAACAAAATGGAATTTTTTAAATTTCTTTCCAGGACTTGTTGGTGGTCACTGTATCGGTATTGATCCATATTATTTAACTTACAAGGCTGAAGAAGTGGGTTATCACTCACAAATAATTTTAGCTGGAAGAAAAATTAATGATGAAATGGGAGCTTATGTTGTTGAAAATGTAATTAAAACGATGGTTAAATCGCACATTGATATGCAAAACCCAAAGATTGCGATTTTAGGTTTAACATTTAAAGAAGATACTCCAGATTCAAGAAACACGCGTGTTGTAGACATTATTGAAGAGTTTAAAGAATATGACATTGATGTTGTTGTTTGTGATCCAATTGCCGACCAAGAAGAAGCCAAACATGAATATGATCTTGACTTAGTCGATGTAAGTCAAATCAAAGACATGGATGTAGTAATCTTTGCAGTAGCGCATAAAGAGTTTATAGAAATGGATATTGATGCAATTAATAAGATGTTTAAAAACAACAATAAAATTCTTATTGATGTCAAAGGAATCCATCGAGACAAAATGGATAAATTTAATTATTGGAGTTTGTAAAAGCTTATTAAATAGTGTAAATGTAATAGGATGATTGCTTAAATCATCCTATTTTTCATTTAATTATATTATGTCCATTAATCTAGAATTTTAAGTAAAATCATTACAATTTAAGTGCTCGCAATACTTATCACTGCTTAAGTGTTTAAATATGCATTGCTTAAGCGATATTTATAACCTTTAGCATTGCGAAATATTTCTAGTGTGATAAACTATTTAAGTAGTTAACTACAATTAAACTAGAGAAATTGTGCTGTTATAAGTTGAGATTACAAGCTTTTAATTAAAACGATTTTTTAATTATAATTAATATTATATTCTATCCTTTTTGTCTAAAGGCTTATTTTAGTCAAAATGGTTTATGAGAGGAGACCCAATGAAAAAGCACATAGTTGTTACAAATGCTGATACAATTTATACTAAATTGTTAAGAATGCCTATGATAGAGAGCTTTTTAAGTATGGGTTATAAGGTAACAGTTCTAGGTAATGATAAAGAAGAAAAATGGAAAGATTACTTTGACAGTTATGGCATTGATTATATCTCTTATAAAATTGATAGAAATGGACTTAATCTTTTTAAAGATTTCAAGACAATGTTACAGCTTAGAAAAATCTTTAGTGAACTTGATGCTGACATCTTATTTTTCCGTCAGGCTAAACCAGTTATTTATGGATCAATTGCTGCTAAAAATCTCGATGCTGAAATATATACAATGGTTTCAGGGCTTGGCTCTATTTTTAGAGGAGAGGGCTTAAAGAATTTAATCTTGTCTAAGTTAATGTCAATTCAGTATCGATATGCACTAAAACAAAGCAGTAAAGTTTTTTTCCATAATCAAGATGACAAAGATGTATTTGTTTACAAAAATATTGTTGAAGATAGTAAGGGCGTTGTAATTCCAGGTTCTGGTGTCAATATGAAATTATTTTTGAAAAGACCAATGCCAAAACAGCCATCACTTTTATTTGTTGGTAGATTAAACATTGATAAAGGTATTTTAGATTTTTTAAAAGCTGCTGAGATAGTGAAAGTTACCCATCCTAAAGTCATTTTTAATGTGGTGGGAATGTTTGATAGTAACCCAACTTCAATATCTAAAAAACAACTTGATTACTTCATTAGTAAAGATATTGTAAAATATCATGGATATTCAAGTGATGTCTATCAACACATTGTTGACAATCAAATTTTAGTTCACCCTTCATATCATGAAGGACTGCCAAATGTTGTTGTTGAGGCTATGAGTGTTGGAAGACCAATTATTACAACTGATGCCCCAGGCTGTCGAGAAACAGTTGAGCATGGTGTAAATGGCTTTTTAATTGAAAAGGCTAATCATGTAGAACTAGCTAAAAGTATTATTAGAATGCTAGACTTTGAAGATTTGGAATTAATGGCACAAAAAAGTCATGAAATATGTCGAAATAAATTTGATGTAAATATTGTAAATAAGAAAATTTTAGAAACAATGAAGATTATTTAAAATAATATAAATAATCTAGGAGGCTAAAATGTCATATAAAGATATAAAGTTTTCAAAAAATAGTAAGTTTTTAGTAACTGGCGGCGCTGGCTTTATTGGCTCTAACCTTTGTGAGGCTATTTTAGAGATGGGCTATAATGTTAAGTGTTTGGATAACCTTTCAACAGGTCACATACACAATATGGATAGTTTTATTAATCATGAAAACTTTGAATTTGTCCAAGCTGACATTACAAATTTAGACGCCTGTATTGCTGCAACCAAAAATATTGACTATGTCTTGCATCAAGCGGCATGGGGTAGTGTTCCTAGAAGCATTGAGATGCCATTATTTTATGAAAAGGTTAATATTTTGGGCACATTAAATATGTTGGAAGCATCAAGGTTAAATAAAGTGAAAAAATTTGTTTATGCTTCAAGTTCATCTGTTTATGGTGATGATGATAATTTACCTAAAGTTGAGGGTATTGAAGGCAATGTTTTATCACCTTATGCCTTAAGTAAAAAAGTAAATGAAGAATATGCAAAATTGTATGCCGATTTATATGAATTAGACACTTATGGACTTAGATATTTTAATGTTTTTGGTAAAAGACAAGATCCAAATGGAGCATATGCTGCTGTAATTCCAAAGTTTACATTACAGCTTTTAAATGATGAAATTCCTGTCATTAATGGTGATGGAAACCATTCAAGAGATTTTACTTATATTGACAATGTTATTCAAGCAAACTTAAAAGCTTGTCTAGCTAAAAGTGAAGATGCTGGCCAAGCATTTAATGTTGCTAGTGGTGGGCGTGTTAGTCTAAATGAATTGTATGGACAAATTGCTAAATACTTAAATAAACAATCAATAAAACCAATATATGGACCAGAGCGTGCTGGCGATATTAAACATAGTAATGCAAGTATAGAAAAAGCATTTAAAATCTGTGATTATGTTCCACAATTTACTTTTCAACAAGGATTAACAATTACCTTAGATTGGTATACTGGTAAATAAAGATAATGTATAAGACTTAAAGGGTGGTATGTAATGGCTAATAAAAGTAGAGGGCGAAATAAGTTTTCTAAGTTTAAACCAATAATTTTAGCTTTTTCAAAAATGTTTAAATTATTGCCGCTTTTTATGCGCATTAAACTTTTTGAATTCTTTAGAATGACAAAGGGAACAAAAGGTATTGCTATTCGTTATATGTTACTTAAAAGTATTGCCATAAAGTGTGGAGACAATGTATCAGTTTTGACAGGTGTTTATTTGCTTGAGCCAGATAATTTAATTATTGGCAACAATGTTAGTATCCATCCAATGTGCTACATTGATGCAACTGGTAAAATCATTATTAAAGATGATGTTTCGATTGCTCATGGGAGCACGATTATGTCGACAAGCCACAACTTTAAAGATAAATCTATAAGTTTTAAAGACCAGGGATTAACTTTAAAGCCAACCACTATTAATAATGATGTTTGGGTTGGGGCTAAATCAACTATTTTAAGTGGGGTCACAGTTGGTAGTGGCAGTGTTATTGCTGCTGGCGCTGTTGTAAGTAAAGATGTAGCAGAGTATTCAGTAGTCGCTGGAGTACCAGCTAAAGTTATAAGTTATAGACAATCTTTGTAAGGAGATATTTTTATGAGTCAAAACAATGAAGTAATTATAGTTACGCCTACATTTAATCGAGTCCATACCTTGCCTAGATTGTATAAAAGTTTATTATCGCAAAGTAATCAAAATTTTTCTTGGTTGATAATTGATGATGGTAGTAGTGACTCTAGTAAAGAGTATGTTGAAAGTTTAATAGAAAAAAATTTATTAAAAATAGATTATACATTTTTAGAAAATGGTGGCAAGGCTAGAGCTTTAAATATGGCTTTTTTGCTAGCTGATTCAAATAAAATGTTGGCAGTTGTGGATAGTGATGATTACTTGCTAAATGATGCAGTCGAAACCTTTATTAGATATAGTAATAAATATATTGATAATAATGAAGTAGGGGCAATCTTTTTCCATTATAAAACAAGTGATGGTGAAATATTAAAACCAACAGGACAAGTTATTAGTAGTGATAAAATTATGACTAGGTATGATTATAACAACCAACACAGCCAAAATGATGGTTGTGTTTGCTATTTCCCTAAGGTCACTAAAAAGTATAAATATCCTGAATATGAAAATGAGAAATATGTTGGACCAACTGTTATTCAGTTTGAAATGGCTAATGAATATAAAATAGTTTTTTCACTAGATGTAATTGGAGTAGCTCAATATCAAGTTGATGGACTAACTAATTTAGGTAGAAAACTCAGATTAAAAAATCCACTAGGTATGCTTTATTACTCTGGGCTTTTACAATCAAAAAAAGCCAAATTTAAAACTAGACTTAAATATGCCGTTTCTGCTCAAGCATATCGTTTTATCTCAGGCTTGAGTAAAGCTGATCTAGAAAAATTGTCTTTAGCTACTTATCTAAAAACTTGGGCTGCTGTGCCGGGCTTTATTTTAAAAGAGTATTGGTTTTTTAAGCATAAAGTATAGTTTAGATATTATTTATAGTGTTTTTAGGAGGTTTTTTAATGTATAGTTTGTTTGTCACAAGAGGTTATCCTACAAAAAAATATAAAATGCAGGGTATTTTTGAATTGGATCAAGCAAAGGCTTTAGTTAAAAACAATCAAAAAGTAGTTTATATTGCACTAGACTTAAGATCAATTAGAAATACTCGCAAGTGGGGCTATGAAAAACTAAACATTGATAATGTTGAAATTCATTGTTTAAATTTACCCTTAGGTGGACTTTCTCAATCAATGATTGTAAAGATTGGGACATTTTTTTTAAAAGTTTTATATAAAAAAATAGTGAAAATCCATGGTTTACCAAAAGTAGTACATGCTCATTTTCCAGATTATGCCTATATGGCAAGTGAGTTAAAATTAAAGAGTGATCAAGTTTTAGTAGTAACTGAACACACATCAAAAATTGAAAGTTTAAAAAAAGAGGATTATTTATATAAAATTGCTAAACTTGCTTATGATAGAGCCGATAAAGTATTAGCGGTAAGTGAGTCACTTGCTAATATTATTGAAAATAAGTTTAATGTCAAGGTGAGTGTTGTTCCAAATATGGTTGATAGTGATATTTTTAATTTTAATGACACTAATATAAATCAAGATTTTACTTTTGTTTCAACAGGCAATTTAATATTGCATAAACGCATGGAGCAAGTCATAAAAGCTTTTAGTACAAACTTTAAAAATGTCGATAATGTTTATTTAAATATTTTTGGAGCTGGACCCGAAAAAGCTAATTTAGAAAAGCTCATTATTGAAAATAATTTAGATTTTAAAGTAAAGTTATATGGGCTTACAGATAGAATTGATATTGCCAACTCTTTGAAAGTTTCTAACTGTTTTGTTTTAGCTTCAAAAAGTGAAACCTTTGGGGTCGCTTTTATAGAAGCAATGGCAAGTGGACTACCAGTCATTGCTACAAAGTGTGGCGGTCCACAAGACTTTGTAAACGCATCTAATGGAGTTATGGTTGATGTTGATAATCAGTTTCAATTAGAAAAAGCTATGCTTTACATGTATAATAATATTGATCAATTTGATAGTCAAACAATCGCTAGTGAAACAATTAAGCGTTTTTCACCAAATGTTGTTGCCACACAAATCATTGATATTTATAATGAGTTATTAAAATAATCTAAAAAATATTTAAAACTACAAGCTAATATTAGATGTAAAAGACCAAGTGGTCTTTTTTTGTTATAATATAAATAACAATAACACTAATATTTAAACATTTATTTTGGAGGTTTATATGAAAAAGAAAATTATGATAATTTTTGGAACTAGGCCTGAGGCTATTAAGATGTGCCCTTTGGTTAAAGAGTTAGAGAGTAGAGACAGTTTTGAAGTGATTGTTTGTGTAACTGGTCAGCATCGGCAAATGTTGGATCAAGTCTTAAAAACTTTTAAGGTAGTTCCAGACTATGACTTATCGATAATGCAATCGCAACAAACACTTTTTGATGTCACAATTAATATCTTAGAAAAAATGAAGACATTGTTAAAAAGTGTTAAACCGGATTTAGTTTTAGTACATGGTGATACTTCAACAACTTTTACTAGTGCAATGGCTTGTTATTACTTGCAAATACCAGTTGGTCATGTAGAAGCTGGACTGCGAACTTATGATATATATTCACCATATCCTGAAGAGTTTAATCGTCAAGCGGTAAGTATTGTCGCTAAATATAATTTTTGTCCAACAAATACATCGAGAGATAATTTAATAAAAGAAAATAAAAATCCTGATTCAATTTATGTAACTGGAAATACAGCTATTGATGCCTTAAAGACAACAGTTAAGTCAGATTATAGACATCCTGAACTTGATTGGGCGGCTGACAGTCGACTTATAATGATAACAGCCCATCGTCGTGAAAACTTAGGAGAACCAATGCGTAATATGTTTAAAGCGATAAAGAGAATAATTGAGCAATATCCTGACATAAAAGCAATTTATCCAATTCACAAAAATCCAATTATCCATAAAATCGCTGAAGAGATTTTAGGTGATAGTGATCGCATTAGAATTATTGATCCATTAGATGTTGTAGACTTTCATAATTTTTTAGCTAAGTCATATTTAATAATTACTGATAGTGGCGGTATTCAAGAAGAAGCACCTTCCCTTGGAAAACCAGTTTTAGTTATGCGCGATACTACTGAAAGACCAGAGGGAATTAAGGCTAAGACCTTAAAGTTAGTTGGGACAAATGAGCAAGTAATTTATGACAACTTTAAACAACTCTTAGATGACAAAGATCAATATGCAATAATGAGTCAAGCTAGTAATCCTTATGGTGATGGATTTGCGAGTGTTAAAATTGCAGATATTTTAGAAAAATTATTATAAAATTTTAAAATACAAAATAATGCAAAATATAAATTTGTATTTAGCAAGGGGGATTTATGATTAGTGATATTAAAGTTTTAGTGAAATTAGACTTTGATAATGTTAGTAGTAATAAATATGAATTTTTTAAAGAGTTATCATTTTTTATTTCAAAAAAAATTGTTAAATCCAAAAGTGCTAAAGTAATAGAAAATGCTTTATTAAAACGAGAAGCAATGGGGACAACTGGCTTTGAAGATGGATTAGCAATACCTCATGCAATTATTGAAAACTTAGACAATGCTTATTTAATTTTTATTCGTTTAAAAAATGCTGTGGATTGGGACTCATTGGATTTAAAACCAGTTTTTTTTGTTTTTGTTATTTTAATTGCTAAAGATAGTGAAAAAAATACTCATTTAAAAATGATTTCACACTTGGCTTACAATTTAATGGATAAAGATTACCAAAGGCAAATAAAAACAGGGATTAGTGAAAGTGAAATAAGCCTTGTGTTAGAAAAAATGCTACAAGAATAAGGAGAAAACATTATGAAAATTATTGCGATCACAGCCTGTGCAACAGGTGTTGCCCATACATACATGGCTAAAAGAGCCCTTGAAGATGCCGCTAAAGAGTTGGGTCATGAAATAAAAGTAGAAACACAAGGAGCGATGGGTATTGAAAATGAGCTAACTTTAAAAGATATTGAAAATGCTGATATTTTAATTTTAGCAATAGATATAGGTATAAGTAAAAAAAGTCGCTTTGACAATATTAAAAAAGTTGAGGTGCCAATCGCTACTGCCATCCATTCAGCAGTAGTGTTAATGAAAAAAATAGAAGAAAAACTTTAAAAGTTTTTAGAGGGAGAATTTTATGAAGAAGTTTTTAAAACCGTTAATGACAGGTGTTTCTTACATGTTGCCATTTATTGTGGTTGCAGGTATGACAATTGCAACAACTGGCATGTTGTTTGAGTATCTAGGTTCTGATTGGGTTTGGCTAAATACATTAAATGGTTTTGCTTGGACAATTATGGGTCTTATTCCAGCTGTTTTTGCAGCTTATGTTGCTTTTGCAATTGCTGATAAGCCAGGTATTGCACCAGGTTTTGTTGGTGGTTATTTAGCTGGCAATCCAGTTTATGAAAATGGTGCAGCTAGTGGCTTTTTAGGGGCTATTGTCGCAGGCTTTTTAGCAGGATATTTAGTTTTAATGATGAAGAAAATAAAATTTTTAAATATTTTAGATTCACTCAAGACGACTTTATTTATACCAGTTTTTTCAACTTGGATAGTCTACTTCATTGTTGCATATCCAATAGCAATGACAATTGGTGTTTTAAATGATTTTATCATTGAAAATTTAATCACTTTATCAACTATGCCCCAATACGCATTTTTACTGGGGGCAATTTTAAGTGCAATGTGTGCCTTTGATATGGGTGGACCTTTAAATAAAATTGCAATAACTTTTGTTTTTGCAGTATGGTCTGATCCAAGTGGTATTGGTTTTGTCGTTAATGCTGCAGTTTTTCCAGGAATCATGGTTCCAGCTCT
>LFRM01305622.1_pt5 | contig 15023 bp, 17 predicted proteins | sample 618341 | NCBI WGS metagenome assembly LFRM01 (sample SAMN03654438, study PRJNA283298) | anaerobic digester metagenome | isolation source: pool of bioreactors CSTR01a, CSTR02a, and CSTR03a thermophilic anaerobic... | place: Denmark: Kgs. Lyngby | collected 2014-05-21 | reverse complement strand
TTAGCAGGTTGATTTGTAAAAGTTGATTAAGTTGTCTTATATATAAGTTAGCATTTAAATCGAGAAAATGCAACAGATATGTATTTAGTATTATGTATTATGTATAAAGAAACAGGAAGATGAAAACACCAAGACAAAAAATTAATCTTATCGTCATTGCGAGTAAATTTTGTAGTCAAAATTTGCGTGGCAATCTCTCTGTTATTGAAAATAAATTCTGTGAACAAAATAGCTTTTACCCTTCCTGCCCCGTTAAACCGGCAGAATAAGTCTCAAAATAAAACAACCTGCATAAAAAAATATTTGACAAAAACGCAAAAATATGCTAATATTAAACGTTATAAGATATATTGCCCTCTTAGTGTCAAAAATGGCATTTATGCCCCAAACACAAGAGAAACAGGCGTATTTTATAACCAATGGCTTATTTTTGAGCCAATGAAGGCTCATTGACAACCAAACAAAGGAGAAAAAAAATGGAAGCGATCATTCTTATCTGCAGTGTGTTATTTTTTACTGTTGCACTGGCATCAGTAACTATAATCAAAATTAAAGATGTGCACATTGGTGTACCGTCAAGTTTTTTCACCGGAAGAATAAGGGGAGTTGATGAAAATAATTATTCTATTCCAATCCACACTCCCTACAAAGAAGGTATGCATATTAAATATCCCTGGTGGAGCATTCAGGAGCTCTCGAGGGAGATAAAATCCAAGCCCATTGAAAAAAGACCTTTTCCGGTTGGAAAAGGTGGCACTATCGTTGTTAGCGGTATAATTCAATACCGAATTTCCTCTTTGGCCGCCTATAGATATTTGGAGGTTGATGAGGAAGGAATTCAAAGTGGCTTAGATTCGGAACTGGACCAGGTCATCCGGACAACTTTGGTTGACGAAGATGTTGATTCTGTAATCACAAAAGCCACTGAGATCTCAAACACATTATGGGAGAAACTAACCTCCTGTGACATAAGAACAACTGAGGAACAGAACCTCTCTAATGATATCAAAGAAAGATTTATTAACGGCAAAAGAGTTTCATATGCCGAACATTCTTATGGTATCGAAGTTGTTAAGGCCAAGATCGATACAATTAATCCCGATGAGGGTCTAAAGGAGGCTCGTGATAACAAGCAGAAAGAAGTATTTGAGAAAGAGAGTCAGACGATAGAGTTCGTTCATCTTATCGAAAAAATGAATATGCTCAAAAAAGAGCTACCCAATATCTCGGATAAGGAAGCTCTGGAAGCTATTCAAGTTTGGCAAAAACAAACCCCTAAAGAAGTTAAAACTATTCGAGTTGAAGGGACGGACACGCTTACGGGTATATTAGCCGGAATTCTGGGAGGTAAAAAAAATGATTAACTATACAATAGCAGGAATAATAATCTTTGCCGGAATAACCCTCATATTCATTGGAAAGCCTAAAATGACGGTTTTGATGCCGGCAATCGGATCAATCCTTTTGATTGGGTTTTCAATATTTATCTATCAAAATTGGGCTAAATGGAAATCCCCGCCAAAGAAGAGCGGAATTGAAAAAACCTCCGCTAAAAATCAGGAGCAAAAACCACTTGTGCAGTTAGAAACTGTAGGAAATTCCCCAATTATTATATCAGGTCGAACATTCTCAATGAATGTGGGGCCTGATGGAGAGAGAGCGGGAACCGGTGAAATCTTTACCGGTATCATTCTCGAGCCTGGGTATTCATATCATCTGGTCCTTTCCGGTGAATTCATAAAACGCTTTTTCAAAAAAAGCGAAAAATTTAACTGGAGAGGTTGGAATCCACAAAGTCAGGGAATTAATAAACCCTTCTCCAGTTTTCCATACGGAGCTTTAATGCTTCGAATTGGAAACAAACAGGGACTCCATCCGGAGGATGGTAAGGATTATGTTGTTTACACTCCAAATCAACACGAGAGGGTTTTTGTCGAGCTCAATATAAATCGAGAGTTTGACGATTACTACGATTCTCGGGGGGTAAAAATATCAAACTCAACCCTCTCACTAAAAGTTGAGAGAAGACCTATCTAGGTCAAAAGCGGGCTTCTGCAAATGCAGAAAGCCCGCTTTTAAATTCGAAAAAAATTATAAAATAAAAAAATAATTCCGATAGAGTGGCTTTTTATGTTTTTATAAATGAGATTGCCACGAATAATTTGAGTACCTGCCTGCGCTCCGTCGGCCACAGCCTTTGGCGACGTGCGACCGGTAGGCAGGCAAATTATCCTCGCAAAGACATTTGGTAAAAAATTTTTAGACAAAAAAGCTGGCTACCTGCTTGACTATTACCAAAGCTCCCAGAGCCACCGCGATTCCCACAATCGACCATTTGGTCATCTTTTTGGCGATCTCGATCTGACCCTCGTTGCCGGCCGCTGTCATATAAGCGATGCCCGCCGCCGCCAGCATTATGATCGCCGCCACTCCCACGATGCTTAAGAGAAAATTAAGCACTTTGAGCGCAATAGTCGCCAGACTCGGAGCGCTATTTATCAAAGTTTCCTCGGCGGTTGATCGTCCGAGAATATCATAAATTTCCTTGAGAAAAGAAGGAGCCGCAATTCCGATCGCCAAACCGATAACGGCCGCATATATCGCCCCCTTGGCGGTCTTCATTCTTCCGTCATCCCCGGCCGAGAAGATATAGAGTAATGCTCCGACCACCAAAAAAACCATCGCAATCACCACAATTATTCCTTGCAAGTGAATAAGCAAAGCCCCTAATATTCCGTCCACGGTATTATAACTCAAGGGATTTTCAAATGTTATCACCCCCGGATCCCCAGGAGCAGCTAAAGAAAAATTAGCACTCAAAAAAGAAAAACAAAAAACCAGCAAAAAAAAGGCGGTTATTTTTTTAAAATTTGCTTTTTTCATTTATAAAAAATTAATAGAATTATTTTTTTAATTTATATCGATAATAATAAAATTTCCAAAAAATATACGCTTAGGCCTGCACCCCATCACCCCAAGGCGTTTCTATAGGAGTAAGTTCCGGTGAAGGCGAAGTTGGGAACGAGCCTCCGGGATTTGAACCGCCTGGAGTTGAACCGCCGGAAGAAGAATATCCCCCCAGAATATCAAAAACGAAATTCAAAATAATCAAGCCCATCAAAGCCACAATTACTCCTACAATCGACCATTTCATATTGCGCTTGGCGGTTTCTATCATATTTTGATCGCCGGCCGAAAGCAGATACTGCATCCCTGAGATCACAAAAGCGATAATAGCGATAAATCCGACCACTCCCAAGAGCCACATCATCACATTTTCGATAATAATCGCTACCGGATCAAGTCCCGGATCAGGCAAACCCGTGTCAGTGGGGATGCATACCCCCAACGAAGAATCAAAACCGGCCGGACAGGTCACCGCCAAGGAAAAACTAAAGACAAAAAAACCGCCCAATATAATAATAAAGATTGCAACCGATAAATTCCTGAACATAAAAATACTTTTTAAAAAATTAAAAAGCCATATACCCTCTCAACATCGCATCCACCGCTTTTATAATTACAAAACCAATGATAGCCACTATCACCCCCACGATCGACCACTTCATATTGCGCTTGGCGGTTTCGATCATATTTTGATCCCCGGCCGAGAGCAAATATTGGGTTCCCGAGATCACAAAAGCGATAATAGCAATAAAGCCGATTATCCCCAAGAGCCAAAGCATGACCCCCTCAATGATAAAATACAAGTCCTCATCGGGCAAATCAGTCCCCGACGGAGGAGCATATTGAGCCGACGCAAAAGATGGTAAAAAAGCGATAGACAAACCAAGAGAAAATATTTTATACTTCATATATTATATAAATATTCACTAAAATGTGCTTGTACCACCCCCAAGCATTGCGTCTACAGCTTGAATTATCACAAAGCCCATCAAAGCTACGATGACTCCGATTATTGAGTAAGTCATAGCATTTTTGGCAGTTTCCGCCTTACTACTATCCCCGGCCGCGGTTAGGTAAATTATTCCGGCAATCACAAAGCCGATCACCCCGATTATCCCCACCAAAGCCAAAAGCCAATTCATAATACTTCTTATTATTTCATAAATGGTTCCATCCGGCAGAGCACCATCATTACTTACTTCCCATTGGGCCGAGACCATAGCAGGCAAAAGCAATAGAGATGACGCTACCGTATAAAATGTTTTTTTTGTTTTCATTTTTTTAGCGGGATTATCCCTTTAGAAAAGAAGGGATAATCCCATTATAATAAACTAAAAATCTCAAAGATTTACTAAAATTCACTACTCTCACCGCTCAACATCTTGTCTGCGGCTTGAATAATCACCACACCCAAAAGTGCCACAATTACTCCCACAATTGACCAAAGCATCGCTTTTTTGGCGGTCTGAATTCGGTCATCATCTCCGGCAGCCGTCAAATACAAAATACCGGCAATCGCAAAACCAATCACACCCAAAAATCCCACCAAACCCAAAAGCCAAGACATTATTTTGCTGATAATTTCAGTAATTGTTCCTTCGGGTAAATCAGTCCCGCTTGGTGGAGTATAAGCAAAAACAGCTACCGGCAAAATCAAAGCTGTTGACGAAAAGGTATAAATTATTTTTTTTATTTTTGTTTTCATATTTCCACCTCCCTTCTTTTTTATTTTTATTTATCAAACTATAAACTGAAATTGGCAATAAATCTTATAATGATAATCGATCCCAAGGCAATTACTATCCCGACTATCGAATAAAAAAATGAACGCTTGGCTAATTTTATCCGCATCTCATCTCCGTTGGCGGTAAAATAAATTATGGCCGTCACCACTAAGCCGATTATAGCAAAAATTCCCACCGCCTGCAAGATAAAATTTACGATCGTCGAGCCGATCTCGGTAAAACTGGGAGCATTGGCCATCGTTTGCGCTTGAGCTGTTTCTATAATTTTCATATGTTTTTATTATAAACTATTTTATTATTTTTAACAAATAATTTTTATCAAAATATTTTAAAATATTTATGCTCATCAAAATTTAAGTACCCAAATAAGTAGCGTCCCAATGATTACCCTCCAAGCAATAAGTATTGCTGGAAGGATCTCGATAACCGATTGTTCCGTCACTTCTCGGTTTGGGAATTTTAGTATAACTTGTCTCGATATAATTAATTCCCCAAACACCCACGCTGGTAACCTTGAACTTTTTGAACATAATCCCTAGTTTCGGTAAATCCCTTATTGTCTTTAGGACCATCCTCTTCCAACTCATTGCTATCAGCTTTTCTATAGGGACATTGCCAAGCCGGTAAATTACTCGGGTAACCGTCCCTATCGCGGCAAGCTACGGTTTGTACAAAAGGTCCTAATTTATCCGCACTCGAAGCCGACTCACCCGCCCCGGCGTTATAGGAAGCAATTAGATCGTCATTACCGACATAATAAGTGTCGAAACCTCCTTTGCCATCCGGATATTTAACCGTCTTGGTACCGGGCGCATTACCGTCACTGGCGTTGAAGTATTTATAATCATCAATCTGATTTTGATTTTCTCTCAAATATTCGGCCGCTTTACTGATGCTCCACTCCGGGTTAGCCTTTAAAAAATCTTCATTTTTCTTGGCTGTGCTGGGCTTAAATTGCATAATCCCCACCGAACCGGCCGGGCTTGTCAGTCCGGGATTACATCCGCTTTCAGTTGCCGCAATACTTCTCAATAGACAATCTGTATCCCTACTGTAACTGCCACCCGACGAGGTTGCCGCTGCCTTGAAATTGGCATCGTATTTATTGCAGGCCTCCGGAATACCCTCCATAGGCAAATTGTCTTCGGTGGTTTCTTCTGGGGGAGATTCTTGTCCATCTTCAGGAGTACAGCTTAGCCCACCGGAAGTTAGTTGATAGCCAGCGGGACAGGTGCCATCGGGATTACGAGGGACTGTGGAGATTTCAAGTTCTCCCGGTGTCGTACCCCCTGTCACCGTTCTACAATCAAAATCATACCAACTTCCGATATCCATAAAACTTCCATTAGTGGTTCCGTCACCGGCAAACAACCTGGAAGTAATCATCCACAAAATAGTATTAACAATCACCCAAGCGCCCAAAACAATCACCACTCCCCAGAGAGCTTGCTTGATGACGGTCTTGGCCGATTCCATCATTCCGCTATTGCCGGCACTAATTATATACATTATCCCTCCGGCCACAATCGCCACCAAGGCCACAACTACCAAGATTTTCATCCCCCAATCGATAATACCTTTCATACCCACCATCAAATCGCACAAAGTGCAACGGTTTTCAAAAATAGAATCTCCCGCACAAGGAACCAGTCCGCCGGTCTCTTTGGCGGCCCAAGAAAAATCCGGGAGAAATGAAAAGAAAAGAAAAAACAGGATTACAAAAAATTTTTTTTTAAACAACAGACTCATTTATTTAAAATCTAAAAAATAAAATTATAATTTAAAAATTTACAAGCAGATTTAATTTCCATTAATCTGATTGATGCGGTAAACCGCCTGGCTGAAGCCTTGGTCCGGAGTTATATTCCCCCGATTGATGTCCTCCACTACCGAAGCCCACACTGTCTCAATCAAATTTGAATTTTTCTTATACCAAGTCTTGGCAATCAGATTACCGTAAGCGAAAGGTCCCAAAATCGGATCGGTTTTTTGTTTTTCGACCAAATCCCGACGGCCGGCCGGTTTCTTGGTTCTGTTCACATAATAGGCAGCCGGATCAATATTGACCGGGTAATCCTTGGTACTTTTTGTCTTGTAATTTATGGCTATAAATTTTCCGTTGTTTGGCATAGTCAAAAATCGCAAAAATTGCCAAGCTTCATGAGCTCTGATTTCGTTACTAATGGGCCTATCTTCATCCACTTGCTTTATCTGTTTATTTTTATTGACCACAAAAGACCAATAATTAGCATAATTTATCGGCTTACTGCTGGATATTTGGGGAATAGGCGCCAAGGCAAAGTTTAGTTTGGCATTCTTGTTTTTTATAGTATTGATATGCCAAGAATAATTAAGCATCATCCCCAAATCCCCTTCATAAAAAGCATCGATTGAATAATGCAAGCCTTTATTCCAACTGTACGCCGGGGAACTGAAACGAGCAAATTGAGTATAAAACTCGAGCATATTTTTACCGATATTGAAATCCGGTCGGAAGGACATATTATTTTTATCCGGCAATTGAGCTCCGTTTTGAAGCATCAGTAAATCAATAATATCGGTCGAGCGATTAATGTTCGGAACCGTCCCCATCGCTACCCCGGAGCGCTCAATCTCACTGACATCGTTTATCTTGGTAATTCGCTTGGAGGAATCCAAAAGCTCGGGCCAAGTACTTGGGGGGGTGGTAATACCGGCGGCGTTAAATAAATCTTTATTATAATAAAGACCGAGAGAATCGACACTCAAAGGAACGCCATAAATTTCGGAATTTTTACCAATAAAATCGGTCGCCACCACATCGACAAAAGTATCTCTGAATTGTTTTTCATTTATAATATTAATTGGAGCGGGGATAACTTTATCTTCATATCTCGGCATCCAAGCATTATTGACCAAAAAAATATCCGGTCCGTTTCCGGAAGCAAGCGCATCCATAAGTTCGTTTTCATAACTATCCACCGGAATTTTTTTGTAAGCAATATTGCGCACAAAAGGATTAGCACCCTTAAAGGCGGCAAAAATTTCGGAAAAATCGCCATTGTCATCAAAGCTTCCCCAAACTTCCAAATCAACCAAGTATTTTTTGGAAGGACTTTCGGCGCAACCGGAAAAAATCGGCAACAACATAAAAACCAACACCGTCAGGGCTATGGTTTTTTTTAGATTAAATTTGTTTTTGTTTTTGTTCATAAGCTAAAAGGAGATTAGTTATATGAGTGATGTCAAGCAAAGCTTATTTCGACTCCATAACATTGAATTTATTTACCAAAAAAGAATTCTTTTTTACAACTGCCGTATAAAATAAGAGGCCGGAGAAAAAAACTTTTTTGGGAAATAAATACGCTATTCGCTATTAGTTCATTATAGACGCTACATTTTTGTGGCAATCACAACGTAGTGATAATCTCCGGCATCGGCTTTCTTCTTGAAGACAAAACCCTCCGCAAAGATTATTTCCACCAACTCTTTGGAGCCGATTCTGGAATCGCCGTCCGGTCCGAGTTTTAAATTTTCATTCCACTCCATCACTAAAATATTTCCTCCTTTTTTCAGAATTCGTTTAGCTTCATGCAAAATATTTTGCTTATTTTTATTTTGAAATAAAATATCTTTGATAATAACCCAATCCACACTTTCCTCCTCCAAGCCGGTTCCGTTTTCTTTTTCCAAATTCACGCGTTTGCTGGTTATATTATCAACCCCCTCGGTACTCGCTCGACTCTCTAATGCCTCGATGGCTGAAGGAAGAACATCAAAAGCCAGAATTTCTCCCGTTTCTCCAACCGTTTTGGCGGCCGGGAGAGAAAAGTAGCCGGCTCCGCAACCGAAATCGGCCACTCTATCTCCAACTTTGATCCCGGCAATTTTGATAATTTTTTCCGGAGAAACGAAAAAGCTTCCCTTCCCGAAATCGGCCACACCCTCGGGGACGGCTTGCGTTTCTTCTTGATTTTTGTTTTGCATAAAAATTTTTTATGAAATTTTAGAAGATTTCTTTATTGATATTTTACACCAAAAAACAAAAAACATCAAATCTCAATCACATTGGGCAAGACCATCGGTCGCCTTTCGGTTTTTTTGAATAAAAATTTACCCACTTCCTCCCTGATTTCATTACTAATCATCACCCAGTTTATCTTCGATTTATCATCCTTATTGGTGTTTTTGGCCACCACCTTTTTAACCACTTCCTTGGTAGCATTTACCAAATCAAAATTTTCTTTGACATAAATAAATCCTCGAGAAGTAATCTGAATCCCTCCGGAAATTTTTTTGGTCTTACTGTCAATCAATACCGTAATCACAAACATTCCATCCTGAGCCAAAACCTGCCGATCGCGCAAAACCACCTGGCCGATATCCCCCACTCCGAGACCGTCGATAAAAATGTAATCTGTCTTGGCTTTTTCCTTGATGATTTCGGCTTTTTTATTTTGAAGTTGTAAAATATTACCATTATCCAAAACAAAAATATTTTCTTTTTTAAAGCCGATTTCCACAGCCAATTTGGCCGCCTCTTTAAGAAAGAAATGATTAGCGTAAACCGGCAAATAATAATCCGGTTTAATTTGCTTCAAGACCGCTTGAATATCGGAAGCGCTACAATGACCGCTAATATGCACATCCATAATATCGGTATGGATAACATTATCGCATTTGCGGTAAAGATTATCCTTGAGTCTTTGGATAGTTCTTTCGTTTCCGGGGATAACCGAAGAAGAAAAAACAATACTGTCTTGCTTGTTTATCTTTATATAGCGATGATTTCCGTTGACCATTCTGGCCAAAACGGCATTGTCCTCTCCTTGAGCGCCGGTGCAAATAATTACCAATTTGTTTTCGGGATATTTACCGACATCCTTTATGTCAATCAAGACATCTTTGGCCGGCTTAATGTAACCCAATTGACGAGCTATCTCGATATTGGTTTTCATACTGTAACCGTCCAAAGCCACTTTCTTTCCCAACCTATGACAAATTTCCAAAATTTTACCGATTCTTTCCACCTGAGAAGAAAAGGTGGCAATAATAACCTTGCCGGTCGGATTACCGATAATCTTTTCCAGATTTTCATAAATTTTACTGTCGGGGGTATGCCTGTCATCTTTATGCAAAGCGCCCAAACTCTCCAGCATCAAAACTGTCGGCCGAGGCAAATCGGCAAGATTTTCATAAGAAACGGTTCTTTGACCCTTTTCATCTCGACCAATAGTCCAATCTCCGGGATGGATCACAGTTCCCTCAGGTGTTTCCAAAATAACTCCGACTGCATCCATCACCGAATGCTCCACTTTAAAGAAACTTACCTTAAAACTGCCCAAGCTTATTTTTTGCTCGATGTTTTTAAGGTTGATTATTTTCAATCTTCCGACAGAATCTTTTTCATAATCTTCCATCTTCTTTTTGATGAGAGCCAGAGTAAAATCCCTTCCCAAAATAGTAGGATAATCCAATTTTTTTAAAAGAATTGGCGCTGCACCGATATGATCAAGATGTCCATGGCTAAAGATCACTCCGCGGATCCGATCCTTTTTGTTTTCCAAATAAGAGACATCCGGCACGATGTAGTCCACTCCGGGCATATCCTCTTCGGGAAACTGAATTCCCATATCCAAAATAACGATATCTTCTCCATACTCAAAAACTGTCATATTTCTCCCCACCTCCTCTTGTCCACCCAGAGGAATTATCCTCAGACCCTTAACTTTGGATGCGACTTTCGACTTTGGTGGCTTACTTCCCTTCTTGGGATTACTTCTCTTTTCGGAAGGCTTACTTTTCTGTTGCTCCCTTCTTTCTTTTATCTTTTGGCTAAGTAATTTTATCGCCAAAGATTTGTTTACTTCTTTGTTATTCATAACATTTCATATTACAAAATCAATATGCAGACTTTCCGTCAACATAAAAATTTTTACTATTCTCTAATTATAAAAGAATAATTTTAATTAATTTATTAAAAAGATTTTATTCTTCAAAATTTAATTTGGAAGTCGAACTACTTAATCAGCTCTTTAAATTCCTCCACCATATCGACCGGCGTAGGATCAATTCCATACTCCAGAGCCAAGTAGTAAGAGCTCCAATCTCCCAAACAAAGTGTTGAAAAAACTTTTTCAAAAACATTCGTTCCGACAATTTCTATCATTTCAACCGTCATTCCTCTTTTTTCCATCAACCGCTTCATCATTTCGAAACGTTTAATATTTTGAGGGTGGTCATTTTTATCCCACAACATTACAAAAACAAATTCCGCTTGCGGATTGGTAAAACCGACCATTTCGTTGTGATTTAATTCCGGAAAATAATTCCAAAAAGCCGGGGTCTTGGCATTCTCGTTTATTTTTATCTTCCATATATTGGCAATGGCTTTGAAATAAATGTTAGAATAAATAACCGGCGTTTTGCCCTTCATCTTTTTGGCCAATTCTTTGCCCTTCTCCTCCAAATTGATGCAGAATTTTTTCAAATTTTGAGCGGTTTCCTTTAGACCAACAGTATCAAAATCAACCAAACCGCAGTTTATCAAAAGTTGCAAGATGGAGAAAACAAAATATCCGGTTGCCATCCTGGGTTGAAAGTTTTCAAACGGATAGGGAATTTGAATATGGGGAATACCGTTCTCTTGACACATTTCTTTTATTTTTCCCCCGTTGGAAATTCCCACGCAAGGCAATTTCTCTCTTAGGCATTCTTCAAAAGAAGCAATAGTTTCTTCGGTATTACCGGAATAAGAACAAATAATATTAAGAGATTTATCATAAGCCTCGGCGGGCAAACTGTAAAATCGATTTTGAAAAATTTGCAATCTTCTATCTGATTTTCTAAAAAAATTATCCACAAAAATTCTCAGAACATTTCCCGGCAAAGCGGATCCTCCCATTCCCGAAATGGTTATTGATTTAAATTCTCCCTCGATTTTTATATCTTTGGCCAACTGTAAGCCATCTTCAATTTGAGCATACTCTTTTAAGATAACTTCTCTCAAATTATATTTGTCTATTTTTTGCATAACTATAAATAGAGAATAAAAAATTCTCAATAAAAAATTAGATTTAAAAAAGAAATATCTTTTTTAACAAATTATTCATAAACTTAATTTTGATTTTTTATTTTTTAACTCGCTTGGTTTTGATGAACCATTTATTTATATTGGAAAAGCGATTTTGAGACATATTTATTTTTTCAGCTTCAATTCCCTTGATTTTAGCATCCACCACATACAAATAATAAGGAGAAAAAAGAAAGGCAGCCGGAACTTGATCGGCAATTATCTCCTGAAATTTCCTGTATTTATTGACTCTCTCTCCTCGATTAACCTCGGCTCGCGCTTCTTCTATTAATTTATCGGCCTCCGCGTCATCAAACATAGCCAAATTTAGGCCGGGATCTTTCTTTTGGCTGGAATGCCAAAAAGAGTAAGGATCAACATTAAAACTGGAATCCTGACCAACCAGAAGAGCATCGTATTCTCGAGGCTTGATATAATTCTGTTGAATATCGGAAAAAGCCAAAGTCTCAATTTCAACATCAGCACCGATTTGTCCCCATTGCTCCTTTAATAGCTCTGCCGTTTTGACCAAATCGGGTGAATCCACAGTCAACAGATTAAATTCAAGCTTAGCTCCTTCTTTTTCCAAAAGGCCGCTTTCCCCGCCTTTCCAACCGGCCTCCTCAAGGGTTTTTTTGGCCTTCTCCAAATCGAAAGATTTCTTCTCAATATCATTATTATACTCTTCTGTCTCAGGAAAGAAAGGCGAATCCAAAATAATAGCTTTTCCCAACAAAGCTTCGTCGATTATTTTCTGTTTATCGGTAGCCAGATTTAAAGCCAAGCGAACCTCTTTATTGGCCAAAGCCACATTTTTATTTCTATTAAAGAAAACCGAAAAAGACCACGGGATTTTTATCTCATAAACAGAGGTATTTTTCCTAAAAACATCCGAATTTCCACTCTGAGAAGCGACAGCGCTGATGCCTCCGATCTCCTTGCGATTATAGGCATCGATCATATCCTGTTCATTGGAATAAAAATTGAAATTTATAGCCGCTATATAAGGCTCCCCCTCGAAATAATCTTCAAAGGACTCGGTCTTGTAGTCCAAAATATTTCCATCCGCGTCTTTGTGAAAATTAGAAAATTTATACGGCCCACTGCCAATCGGCTCCAAGTTATATTTAGCTAGGTGAAACTTGTCCGCGTTGATATTTTTCCAAATATGTTCCGGCATAATTCCCAAAGTTAAATTTTCCAAAAAACCGAAATAGGGGCTCTCCAAAATAAATTTGACAGTGTAATCATCGATTTTTTCCACTCGCACACCTTGCCAATCTTGACGCAAGGAACTTTTAAAAGCCGGATCATTAAGAGTATTGATGGTAAATATAACATCATTAGCTGTCAGATCATTTCCATCATGCCATTTAACTCCTTTTTTCAGATTAAAAGTATATTCCTTGCTATCCTCGGAAATATTATAACTCTCAGCCAAGTCATTAACCAATTCGCTCTTCGGATTACTCTTTAGGAGACCGCTGTAAATCAAGCCGGAAATAGCCGAATCTGTCTCGTTGGTTTGAGCCAAAATAGGATTGACATAAATCGGTTGCCCCACCATCCCCTCGGTATATGTTCCGCCAAATTCGGGAACTTGTTTAGTAGAAGAAAGATAAATCTTCCCCAACCAAAAAAACAAATTACCCAAGGAAACAAAAATCAAAACAAAAACTATCAGTTTTTCCCGAAAACTCAAAACTTTAAAAATGTAGGGCCAATTCCTTTTTGAAAAAATACTAATCTTGATACTAATAAGACTTTGTTTTAATTATTAAAAATATTCAATATCGCCAAAACGATATAAAGAACCGCCAATGTAGCCGAGAAATATAAAAGAAATTTTTCAAAACCCCTCTTGGCATAATAACCCCCGGAATCTCCTCCGAAAACCGCACCCAAACCGGAACCTCGGCTTTGCAATAAAATTGAAACAACCAAAAAAACTGAAACCGCTATTTGTAAAATATTTATCAACTTCATAAAATAATATTCATTTTAAATAAAAACTTGAGCGAGTGAGCGGAATCGAACCGCCGTCTCATCCTTGGCAAGGACGTGTAATAACCATTATACGACACCCGCCTTCGCTAAAGCTTCGGCGGGTAAAACCCGCTTACGCCCAACGTTGGCAAAATAAAAATCTAATTGCAGTTTTAATTTGGAAAAAATAACCCCGATAAAACAACAAACTGCGCCAATAAGCAATTATTTAACCGTTTACTTATATGGAATAATTATACCACTTAAATCAAAATTGCAAAAAAAACTTACGTGGGACCAGAGGGATTCGAACCCCCGACCAAACGGTTATGCATCTCACTATTGCTTTCGCAACTTCTTTCGAATTTGTAAGCTGGACTATCCCTTCATCCCCTATTAAATAAAGGATGTCTGCCATCTAGTCTCTACACCTGCCCCGATATATTTTTCGGGGATTGGTTCGGGATTATCATATTTTCTATTTAAAAAACTTAGACTTCCCCGAATTTGACAGATAATCACCTGGAAATTACTCTCCCGGCAGCCCTGCAAAATTCATTCATGTTGTGTTATTATTGAGCTATGAAAAAAATCATAACTTGCACAATTTGCAATAAAATTCTTGTCGGTCGACAAACAAAATATTGTTCATCTGCTTGCAAAAACAAAACCAATCAATCATACAATCTTCAACAAGCTCGCGGATGGAAAAGAAAGAAACTTGCTGTCAAAAAATTGGGTGGTTGCTGTTCTATTTGCGGATACAAGAAAAATCTTTCAGCTCTGACATTTCATCATAGAAATCCGGCTGAAAAACTTTTTCAACTTGACATAAGATCACTTTCAAACCGCAAACAAGAACTAATCAATATCGAAATTGATAAATGCATATTAGTCTGCAGCAATTGTCATGCCGAATTACACTATCCGAAACACAATTTAGAATGAACTTTTCGAGCCGTCTGCTCTACCACTGAGCTATGGTCCCCCTTGGCACTAAAAAACAAGCACCAAGAAACAATTTCCAAACAAACCTCAATCTAAAATAACTATCTATTTTAATTCTAAAAATCGAATATTGTTTGTATCTTGTTTCTTGTAATTTGTTTCTTGTTTATAAATTTTAAATTTACAAATCTGTGCCTAGGGTGAGAATCGAACTCACGACACAAGGATTTTCAGTCCTTTGCTCTACCACTGAGCTACCCAGGCTATTGATAAATTTCCAAACTGCAAGAAAAAATAATCAAACAAATCTCAAGCTACAATAAACAAATAAAAAAAATGGTTTTTATTTTTAATTATTAAATATTGTTTGTATCTTGATTATTGGA
>LFRM01149747.1_pt1 | contig 15023 bp, 19 predicted proteins | sample 618341 | NCBI WGS metagenome assembly LFRM01 (sample SAMN03654438, study PRJNA283298) | anaerobic digester metagenome | isolation source: pool of bioreactors CSTR01a, CSTR02a, and CSTR03a thermophilic anaerobic... | place: Denmark: Kgs. Lyngby | collected 2014-05-21 | reverse complement strand
TTATTGTTAGTTCTCAAAAAATTTAACTATTCCACTAGCAATAGCAAGACTTAGTCTTTGTTGATAATATTTTTTCCTTAATAGATATCTTTCGTTAGAATTAGTTATAAATCCCGCCTCTATTAGTATTCCTGGTTGTGTAATACGCTTTAGGAGATACATTTCACCTGTTTTTTTATGTTTTCTTTTAGTTCTTAAATAACGGGCCAATTCACCTTGCATAATTTTAGCCAACTTCTCATTAGACTCATGAACATCATCATAAAACACCTGAGCTCCATACCAAACTGATGATGAATCCGCATTTAAATGAATTGAAATGTACATATCACAACCTGAACGATTAATAATATTACCCCGCCTAGATAAATCACTTCGTTTACGGTTTATTGCATTAATGACACCTAAATCGTAGTCACCATATCTAGTCATATATACTATTGCACCCATATTACCTAACGTCTCACTCAATGTTTCACTTATTTGAAGGTTAATATCAGACTCGTAAATATCTTTATAAACTGCTCCTGGATCTGTTCCACCATGTCCAGGATCAATATAGATTACTTTTCCTAAAAGTGGATAAGTATTTTCTTTAGCATCAACATAATTAATTAATAAACTAAGTATAATAAATAAACTTATACACAACGTTTTATATTTTAACAAATTATCACCTGTTTAATTATATTNNAATTATATTCATTATGTTATTAAATAGAAAAAAACATAACCGAAGTTATGTCTTTTATTATAATTATTAACGTTTTGAGAATTGTGGTGCGCGACGTGCTCCTTTAAGACCTGGTTTCTTACGTTCTTTAATACGAGAATCTCTAGTGATGAATCCAGTTCTTTTTAAGATTTTTCTAAAACTAGTATCACTTTCAGGATCACTATTTACATCATATTCTAAAAGTGCTCTAGTAATTCCTAAACGAATTGCTCCCGTTTGACCGTTGAATCCACCGCCATTAACTTTAACATCAATATCAAATGATTCGTCCGTGTTAGTTGCAACTAAAGGTTGTTTTAAATCCATAACATTTGTTTCATATGGAAAAAATTCTCTTACGTCAACACCGTTAACTGTAATTTTGCCTTTTCCAGGAACCATTTTGACTTGAGCAATTGAAGACTTTCTTCTACCAGTTCCAATAAATAATTTTTTATTAGCCAATTAAAACCCTCCTTTAATTAATTTTTAACTCAACAGGTTGTTGAGCTGTATGTGGATGTTCAGCACCCTCATACACAAATAACTTTCTATACATTTGACGTCCCAATCTTCCGTTAGGTAGCATACCTTTAATAGCTCTTTCTACCATTTCAATTGGGTATTTTTCTTTCATAACACGAGCCGTTCTTTCTCTTAATCCTCCAGGATATCCACTATGATTATAATAAATCTTTTTATCAAGTTTATTTCCAGTTAAATTAACTTTTGAAGCATTAATAACTATTATAAAGTCACCGCAGTCAATGTGTGGTGTAAATGTTGCTTTGTTTTTTCCTCTCAAAATATGAGCCGCCTTTGTCGCTAAGCGTCCTAAAGTTTGACCTTCAGCATCAATCACATACCAATTACGAACGATGTCTTCTTTTCTTTGCATATATGTATCTTTCATATAACTTTCCCTTCCTATATTATCTACTATAATAGTGGTCCCAACACCAAAATAGTCAGATATATAAAATGTACCAACTAAAATTCTACTAAACTTTAAGCTGATTGTCAACAATATCATATGCTTTTATGTCTTTTATTTTACTTTTTACATAAAATAATGATAATAATTCAAATTTGACTAAACTTTTCTTTAATAGTACAATATTTATGCATTTGAAAGGATGGTGTATATGACTATTAAGAAAAACACTCTTATTGTAATTTGTGCAGTTATGATTACTATATTGGCTTCAATTTATATTATTAATAACAAAGAAGTTATTAATTTTAAAGAAAGTTCATTATCTAATCAAAAGCAAGACACAATTAATGACGATAAGAATATAAATAAAATAGATATTAAGGATCCTGTTACAAGTAACTTGGATGAGCCTGTTAGTAATAGCAACTCTAACAATATAGACGATCACAAGAATAATAATAGTGATCAGCAAGCACAAATTGAACCTTTTTATCCAAATAAAGAAGAAGAGGTCTTAACTTATTTTAGAAAATTAGAAAATGATACAGAACAAAATACAAAAGAAAATAATTTTGATAAGGTTAAGGATAAAATTAATACGGCCTTTTTTACAAGTGTTGACTTTCTTTTCTATAACAAGGAGGTTAAAGGTATTACTTTTAATGAATTAAGTAGTAAGGCTAAAGTTGAAATCTTAGAAATTACTTCTAATATCGATTCGATGATTAATAAGAAATTCCCAACTTATAAAGAAACAATTAAAGATGGCGGTAACAAGGTCTATAAAATTTTTTCAGATCAAGTTAATGATTTAAAAGATAAATTAAAAGACGAAATTGGAACTGAAAAATATAATAATTATCGCGATAATATTAATAAAGGAAAAGATAAACTTAAAGATATTGGAAATAAAGTTATAGATGTTGGGGACAAAGCTTTAACAAGTGTAAAAGAATGGTACGAAAATATACGAGATAATAAAAACGAAGAATAATCTTCGTTTTATTTTTTTATATATATTAATTCCTAAACTTTAGTGTTATAGTTCTTATTGTTAATAAAATACATCTTTTAAATATAAACCTTCGGGATTAGCAGTTTTACCAGCTTGGCGTCGATCTTCTGAATTTAAAATAGTAATAATATCTTCACTTTTTCTTTTACCTTCACCAATTTCTATTAAAGTACCGATCATATTTCTAACCATATATCTTAAAAATCCAGTTCCAACAAATGATATTGTTATCTTATTAACGTCTTTAATATCTCTCATTAAAGTTGTTTGAACAATATTTCTAACAAAATCTTCTTTTTCTTCATCTGTTTTAGAAAAAGCACGAAAATTATGTTTACCCTCTAAATATTTAAGGGCTCTTTCCATTTCAACAATATCTAAGCGTTTATTATACTGATAAATATATTCTCTTTCGATTGGGTTATATTCACCCATATTTATTTTGTATATATATTCTTTTGCTTTAGCATTAAACCTAGCATGAAAATTATCTTTTACCTCAACAATATCTTTGATATAAATATCTGTTGGGATAAGACTGTTTATAGCCTTTTTTAGTTTATCGCAAGTAAGGTTAATTTCAAGATCAAAATGAGCCCTTTGGTTTAAGGCATGAACAGCAGCATCAGTACGACCACTAGCATGAATCGAAATAGCTTCATCATTGTTAAGTGTCTTTAAAGCCTTTTCAATTTCACCTTGGACAGTTTTGACTCGAGCTTGTTTTTGATAACCCTTATATTTAGAGCCATCATAAGAAAATGTCATAAAATATCTCATAATATTACCTCTCTAATTATTAATAAAACTAAAATTGTAGTGTGAACTAAACACATGTATGTATCAAAAAATCGCCAGTTATTCATTCTAAAATTAGTTCTTTTTTTATTAATACTATATAATCTTAACTCCATTGAAGTTGCTAATTCGTCAGCTCTTTTAAAAGAATGAATAAGCATGGGCAACAACAATGATTTGATACCAATTAATTTGTCTTTTATTTTGAAATTATTATAATTGATTCCACGGCACGATTGTGATTTCATAATCTTATTAGCTTGATCTATAATCGTCGGAATAAATCTAATTGCCAGACTTAATGATAGCGCCATTTTATTTACTGGAATCCCAATTAAACGAAGTGGTGCGAAAAAAAGTTCGAGTCCATAAGTTAATTCTGTTGGCGGAGTTGTAAGAGTAAGTGATGAGGTATATAACACAACTAAAACTAATCTAGCTACTATTATTACTATGGTTTGCCAACTTGCACTAAAGATAATATTGATTATAATTATAAAGATAATTAATATTTTTAAACTTTTAATGGTGCGAAAATAAACTTTTAATGGAACATTTGACATTAAGAGAATCAATAGTACAAAACCAGTTATTAAGCCAATAAAGAATAAATCATTAGTTAAAAACATTAATATAACAAATATAACTGTACAAATGATTTTGGACAAGGGATTCATTTTATGAATTTTTGAAGTTATTGGATAATATCTACCAACCATAACATTATTTAGCATATCTATATATATCCTTTATTAAATCGTTTACTTCATCCCGGTAGCCCATCTTAATATTTTTTTCTTTTAGGACCTTATGAGAAAATTCAATTATTTTAGGAACTCCAATTCCATAACTTAATAACGTATCAACTTCAGAGAAAACCTGATATTTATCACCTTCTAAAATCACTTTCTTATCACTAAGTACAAATATATAGTCAGCTAACTTGTGCAAGAAATCAACATCTTGAGTTACAATAATTATTGTTTTATCATATTTATTTTTAAGCAATTTAATAAGCCTAATCAAATTGTTTTTACTGTTACTATCCAGTCCAATAGTTGGTTCATCAAAAATAATTACTTTAGGATTAAAGACTAAGATTGAGGCAATAGCTACTTTTCTTTTTTCGCCATTACTTAAAGAATATGGATTTCTATCTAAATAAGTGGGATCAAGTCCAACTAGTTTTAAAGAATCACTAACTCGTTTATCTCTTTGTTCTGTTTTATAATTAAATGTTTTTAATCCAAACTCTATTTCTTTTTGAACCGTTGAATTAAAAAATTGTTCTTCAGGAAACTCAAATATTAGACCAAGATTAATTCTAAGTAAGTTTACATTGTCTAATTTGCTATCCTTTTCAACTTTATTGTTATCAATCAGAATAGTTCCAGAAGTTGGCCTAACTAAAGTGTTAATCATTTCTATAATTGTTGTTTTTCCACTACCACTTTTTCCAATAATAGCATTTATTTTATTCTTTTTAATTTCTAAATCCAAATTTTTTAACACTTCTTTTTCAAGAGGTGTTTTTTCATTATATATAAAACCAACATTATTAAATTTTATATCCATAATTTATTCACCATCTCATCCATGTCAAAGACAATCTCATCAACTAAATTATAATACATTAGTTTAAGTGAAAGTTCAGCCATAAAAGGAATATCAAGTCCAATAGAATTAAAAATCTTATCTTCTTTAAACACAAGTTCCTTACTTCCATTTAAAATAATTTTTCCTTTATCTATTAAAATTACATCATCGCCATATACCGCTTCTTCAAGGTCATGGGTAATATTAATAATAGTAATTCCTTTTTCTTTATTTAATTTAAGTAGTATTTTTAAAATGTTGTTGCGCTCCATATAATCAATTCTATTAATAGCTTCATCTAAAATGAGAATTTTAGGTTCTAAAACAAGTACACTTGCAAGTGCTACTAATTGTTTTTGACCACCACTTAGTTCATATGGATTTGTCTCAAGTATTTTTGTAATATTTACATACTTAGCTACTTCTTTTACCTTTTTTTGAATTTCTAGTTTATTCATCTCTAAGTTTTCAAGGGCAAAAGCCATTTCATCCATTACTGTTTCGGCAACAAATGTACTATCGGGATTTTCTCCAATACCAATAATTATTCTGCGTATTTGTTTTATATTGTTATTGTTTTTTAAAATATTATCTATAATAATTTGTCCATCTGACTCAAGTAGTCCCATAATAATTTTAACAAGCGTACTTTTCCCACTACCGTTAGGACCAACAACGGTTGTCCAAGTCCCCTTTTTTATGGTTAAATTAAAGTTATCAAAAATAAGGTTATCATCATATTTAAATGTTAAATTATTAATAGTTAGTATGTTTTCCATAATAACAACCTCCGTTGCACAACTATTATAATATAAATGGCTCATTTTTACAACTTTTAACAACTAAACTATTAAGGTTTGTGAGAAATATTATTTTAATTATAACCTTTATTTTTTTATTGTAACTTCTTTACTGTTTTAAAGTGTTGTTTACACTTTTACTGTCTTGTTTTGTTGACTTTAAAACCAAAAAATATTATTATAATATATACGGAGGTTGTGAAATGTTTATAAACACTAAAGATATGCTATTACATGCTAAACGAGGAAATTATGCCGTTTGCCAATTTAACGTTAATAATTTAGAATGGGCCAAATTCATTTTAGAAGAATGTGGGTTGAATAAGGCGCCAGTTATTTTAGGAATTAGTAGTGGAGCTGCTAAATATATGGGTGGCTTTAATACTGTTTTTGGTATGATTGAATCACTTATAAAAGATTTAAATATTTCAATACCAGTAGCGCTTCATCTTGATCATGGAACTGATTTTGAAGTTTGTAAAAAAGCAATCGATGCTGGTTTTTCTTCAGTAATGATTGATGCTTCAAAGAATCCACTAAATAAGAATATCGAGATTACTAAAAGAGTTGTAGATTATGCTAAAACTTTCAACGTTAGTGTTGAAGCAGAAATTGGGCATATCGGCGGCGAAGAAGATGGCATTACTGGCTCTATTTTATATGCTGAAGTTGATGAGTGTGTTAAATTGGCTGCTGAAACAGACATTGATTCACTAGCACCTGCACTTGGTAGTGTCCATGGTATATATAAAGGTGAACCTGAACTGCAATTTGATAGAATGTTAGAAATAAATAACAAAACTGATATTCCTTTAGTACTACACGGAGCATCAGGAATTTCTGAAGAAGATATAAGAAAAGCGATAGATTGTGGTATTACTAAAATAAATATTAACACTGAAATACAAACAGCTTGGTCACAACAAGTAAGGGATTTTTTAAATAATAATTTAGATATCTATGACCCTAGAAAAATTATTAAAGCTGGTGAATCTTCTTTTAAAAATGTTGTTAAAGAAAAATTGACTTTAACAGACAGTATAAACAAAATCTAAACACCAATTAATTAGGCTATCATATAAATATAATAGTGAATAATGGAGGTAAATCATGAAACAAATTGAAATCGATGGTGGTTACACACTAGAAGGAACAATTGATATTAGTGGGGCTAAAAACAGTGCTGTTGCACTCGTTCCTGCTGCTTTATTATCAGATGATGAAGTGGTTATTAATAATATCCCGAACATCTCAGATATTGATGCTTTAAATGAAATACTTGTGTATTTAGGTGCTGAAGTAATTAGAGAAAGTGACACCATTAAAATTAATTCAAAAAATATTATTAATAAAGAAATACCTGAAAATATTTCCAAAAAATTAAGAGCGTCATACTACTTTATGTCTGCTTTATTAGGTAAATATAAAAAAGTAGAAATGTTTTTCCCCGGTGGTTGTTCAATTGGGGCAAGACCTATTGATCAAACTTTAAAAGGATTTGAAGCTTTAGGCGCAACAGTTGTTGAAAAGGATAATAAATTTACAATTTTTGCTGATAAATTAATAGGTGGTCACGTTTATTTAGATATGCCAAGTGTTGGTGCAACAATTAACACAATGTTAGTGGCTGCTAAAGCGGAAGGTGAAACGATTATTGAAAATGCTGCAAAAGAACCTGAAATTGTTAATGTTGCTATATTTTTAAATAATATGGGGGCTAAAATAACAGGGGCTGGAACCAGTGAGATTCGTATTGTTGGCGTTAAAAAGTTAGGTAAGGGCTTTGTCGAAGTTATACCTGATCGTATTGAAGCAGGCACATATATTATTGCTGGAGCATTAATGGGAAAAAATTTAAAAATTAATAACATAATTCCCGAACACATTGATAGTTTAATACTTAAACTAAAAGAAATGGGAGTTAAAATAGATGTACATGATACTTATCTATCTATTTCTAAAACCGATAATATGAAACCAGTTATCGTTAAAACAATTGGTTATCCTGGGTTCCCAACTGATTTACAACAACCATTAACAACAGTATTAACTCAATGTTCTGGAACGTCATATTTAGAGGAAACTATTTATGAAAACAGGTTTCAAAATATTCAATATTTAAGAAATATGGGTTCTAGTATTGAACAATTAGATAAACGCCATATAAAAATAAATGGACCAACTACTTTAAAGGGAATGACGGTTGAGGCAACTGATTTAAGAGCTGGAGCATGTTTAGTTCTTGCAGGACTTCTAGCTAACGGAAAAACAATTATTAATAAATCTGAACACGTATTAAGAGGTTATGAAAATATTGTTGATAAACTTAACAATGTTGGTGCTAAAATAAAGATTAATGAAATATAATGAAATAGAGTAAAACTCTGTTTTTTTTAAGGAGATTGAATATGAAGCTTAAAACAATTTTAGTAAGCAGTATAATTCTTCTAACTATTTTTTTAATTTATTTAACTACATTAGACAAACTTGTTTACTTTTTAGCACTTGGGGATTCTCTAGCAAGTGGACATACACCTTATGGACAAAGTGATTATGGCTACAATGATTATTTAAAAGACTATATAGAAAAAGAAGGAATCTTAGAAAAATATATTGATGGATTCATTGTTGATGATTCTCGCACTACTGATTTAATTCGTGATATTGAAGATAACAAAAAAATCATGATTGGAAATAAAAACCAATCAATTAAAAATGCTTTAATAAAAGCAGATTTAGTTACTCTTTCAATTGGAATGAATGATCTATATTATAAATTAAATACTGTTAATTTAGAAACAAATGACCTTTATAATCACATTGATGAAATGATGGAAGATATTGATGATTTATTTGAACTTTTAAGAAAATATTGCAAAGAAGATATAATAGTAATTAATTATTTCAGGTCAACCGCAATGCTTGAAAACGATACTATTAAGGGATATTTTAACTACGCTAACACAAAATTAAAAAATAAAAGTGCTGAATATAAAATACATTATGTTGAAATTGATAAATTGTTAGAAAACAACTCATTATATTTGCCGATGCCAACTAATTACTTCCCATCAAGGAACGGTTATGAAGCAATAAATAAAGAACTAATCAAAAAAATTAATGAAACTTTACTAAAATAACAATAAAAGTTGATTAATCTAATAATTATTGTTATAATATTAAGGAATTAATTACTATGACTTCAAAGTCATGGCGGAAGGAGAAATAACTATGAAAAAAGATGCAAAAAACGGATATGTTAAAACTGCAGTAACTTGTTCTTGCGGTAATATGTTTGAAGTTGAATCTACTAAAAACGAATTACACGTTGAAGTTTGCAATAAATGTCATCCTTTCTTTACTGGTGTACAAGGAAAAACCTTAAAAGCTGGAAAAGTGGAAAAATTTAATCGTAAATATGGCTTTAATAGCGAAAATAATTAATTATTTTATAAAGTTAAACTAGAATATGAGTTCTAGTTTTTTTATTATGTTTTATGTAAAAATAAGCATTAAAGCAATTATAATTAAAATAACTCCACCAATAAACGTAGAATATCTACCAAACTTTTGATTTATTTTAGCACCTATTTTAAGACCACAATAGGTAGCGGCAGCACTAATGATAAAAAAGACGCTAGAAACTAATAAATAATTATTAGTTAAGGCTTTAATACCGGTACCCAAAGTAAAGCTATCAATACTTACAGCAAGACCAAATAAAAGCATTCCCTTAAAATTTAAAATTAACAGCTTTTCTTTTTTGTCAGATGATGATAAAATCATCTCTACCCCAATGAACACTAAAATAATTGTTAAAACAATATGAATTTCAATATGTAATAAATTAATAATAGAAGCTCCTAAAAATATACCAACAAGGGGCATAAAAAAATGAAACAAACCAACAATTAATAATAGTATTAGTTGCTTTTTATTACATATTGAGATAGTCCCATAAAGTAATGCTAAAGAAAAAGCGTCCATACTCATTGATAAGGCCAGAATAAATATAGTTACTATAAGCATTAAAAAAACCTCCTAATATATAATATTTAGGAAGTTTTTTTATATTCTAAAATACTTTTCAATAATTTCTTTTATAAAAAACTTATATTCTACTTCAGTTGATTCTTCAGCTTCAATTAAACAAAGTGGTGGGAATAAAACACACCACCAATTATCACCAAGACCTTCACCAAGTGTTACTTTTAATGACTCATAGTTACCTTCAGGATAAATAACCCCTTTATATTCCTTTTCAGGAAAAAGATTATAGCCAAAGTTTAAATTATAACCAAGATTATAGTTTTCTTTTCTTAACAGATCACCTATTTTAACATCAATATAATTTAGATTACCACCAATAATGCTTCTTGCTTCATTAACATCTCGTGTGTCCTTTAATAAATTAGACATACTATGTTGTAATTGAACACTAACTTTTTCTTTAATATTCTGATCATAATTAGAATTGCTGTTTGGCACAACTCTAAGTCTAATAGATTCTGCTGGAATAATAAACTTACTGTCAGAAGAATTAGTAACAAACAAATATATAACTATAAAGACTAAAATTATTACAATTCCTTTTTTCATAAAATAATCACCTATTTAATATTGCGCACTAAATAGGTGATTTATACATTACTTATGATAAGTTTCATTTTTTATTATTTTAAACGAACGATATAGTTGTTCTAAAAGTAGAACTCTAAATAATTGATGTGGAAAAGTCATTTTAGAAAAGGATAAGCGAAAATCACTTCTTGCCTTAACCTCTTTATGTAGACCATCAGATCCACCAATAACAAATGTAATGTTAGAATTAGTAATTAAGGTTTGGTCAATTTTTTCAGATAACTCTTCTGACGATAATTGTTGTCCCTCAATTTCTAAAGTAATAACATAATCTTTGGAACTAATATTTTTTAAAATTTTATCTTTTTCCTTATCAAGATTATTAGTCTCACTATCTAGTTCTGTAATAACTAACTTAGTATATTTACTTAATCTTTTACGATATTCTAAGACAGCATCTACCAAATATTTTTCTTTTAATTTTCCAACACAAATTATCTTAATCATACTTCTATTAATTCCGTTCTTTGGTTTTGATCAGCAATTATTATTGTTTCCACATTAACATTGTTTTTTTCAAGAATATCAACTAACGTTTCTTTTGCTATATCAGGATCGTTGGCTTCTTCACTTAAATGTGCTAAAACGATATGTTTCGTTTTAGGACCCATAAATTTTGCTAAATAATTAGAAGCATCTTTGTTTGAAAGATGCCCCTCATCTCCAATAATTCTGATTTTTAAATTATGAGGTCTTGTAGTTTTCATAAGCATTTCAACATCATGATTACTTTCCATAATGTAGATATTTTTATTTTGAAGTTTTGGATAATATTTCCTGTTTATATAACCTGTATCTGTAATATAAACGATATTCTTTTCATCACTTTCAAAAATATATCCAATGGATTCCCCAGAATCATGAGATGTCTTAATCATTGTTACTAGTAAATCATCTATCTCTAAAACTTGATCAATATATACATAATTATCAATAGAAAATTTAGCTGTTAATTCTTCATGCATAGCCTTAGTTAAATAAACAGTTGGATTGTATTTTTTACAAAATACTTTTAAACCACCGATATGGTCGATATGAGTATGGGTAATAAAAATGCTGTTAATAGATGATGGATTTATATCTAAAGATTTAAGCATTTTTTCTGTATATAAGCAAGATGTTCCAATATCAATCAATAATTTGTGATTATCGGTTGAGACAAATGTACAATTGCCTTTACTGCCACTTGCTAAAACACTTACCTTGATGCTAATACCCCCCAAGGATTTGCTCTATATCCACCAGCATGAGGTTTTCCTACCCACAACTCAAAGTGTAAATGAGGCCCCGTTGAGGCTCCTGTACTACCCATCTGTGCTATTAGGTGTCCACTAGGCACAACTTGCCCTACAGTCACTAAAGAACGCGATAAATGGGCATAAAGAGAATAGTATCCATTGTTATGATTTACAATTATATAATTCCCATATCCTCCGCCCTCATATCCAATTTTTGAGACTACACCATTATTAGTCGCATAAATTTCAGCACCATATCCAATCGCAATATCCAAAGCTTGGTGAAACTCACGCTTATTACTAAATGGATTAGCTCGATATCCATATTGTGTTGTAATAACATAACCACTTTGTGTTGGCCATAACCAAGTTAAAGAAGTGGCAATCTTTGGTGGATTTCTTTTACCTTTAACAATTATTTGATTAATTGTTGGTTTTAATACCTCATCACTCATTGGTTCAACAAAAACTATTACTCCATTAATTGTTTTTGTTTTTTGGGTAACACGATTTAAACCGTTTTCACCCTTTCTAATAATTTCATCATCACCAACAATACGAGATTCATCATATCTTACTTCTGGTTTAAATTCATTTACAACATCACGAACTATATGTTCTTCAACAACAACCCTTATTTGTGGATCAGGTATTCCTATTACAACTTCTTGTCCTGCGAATAACAAATTACTTTTGCTTGTAAACTCAGGATTTGAAATAAAAAATTCTTCCACACTTATTTTATTATTAAACGCTACTTTTTCAACTGTATCTCCAACCATAACTTTATATTTTTGCTTATCATTTTTTGAACCAAACAATAAAAACTGCGCTAATTCTGCACTATCTAAGTATATTTTATTATTAACTGCAATGTTTGTTTCTTTGAAAGTAATATTATCTTCTAAGTAAACATTTTCAACTAAATTACCAATAGTTTCAATTTTTATTTGATTTTCTGTTTTATATAAGTGATAAATTTCTTCGCCTACAAAAGTTTTAATTGTATTTTCTGCTGCTTCTTCAAACACTTTTAAATCAGTAACATAAATTACTCTATCGGAGAATTCATTTTTAAGATTAAATTGATATCCTCTAATAGTAAATGGTTTCAGTTTGTTAATTTTATTATATATTTCTTCTTCGGAATTAACTTTTTTATTGTAAGTTACAATTTTCCTTATTTCCAGTGATGCTGGTCCGAATACTTTATCTATATTGTATTTCGCTTTTAAGCTATCGCCTTGTTTATCGATATAATCTTCAAGCTTGTCTTTGCTTTTAACAACACCTAGAATTTCTCCTTCTAGATAAACTTGATAATATTCATTAGGATATTTACTTCTGTTGTAATCAAATCCTAAAAGTAATAAACTAGCAGAAATTAAAATTAAGATAATATAAATTATTTTTTTCAATTTGATCACCTATTTTTCTACATCATTAAGATAGTTTCTAAAGGTACTTGTATTTTTAATAAACATTAATTCAATTGTTGCGGTCGGACCATTACGGTGCTTACCGATAATAAATTCACTTTTACTACTGTTTTCATCAATAGCAGCTTCTTTATTATAATAATCATCACGATATAAAAATGATACTATATCGGCATCTTGCTCAATTGAACCAGATTCTCTTAAGTCACTTAAAATTGGTCGTTTATTTTCGCGACCTTCAACAGAACGAGATAATTGTGCTAAAGCAATAACAGGAACTTCTAACTCCATTGCTAAAGTTTTTAAAGAACGAGATATTTCAGAAATTTCCATTTGACGGTTTCCAGCATACTTAGCAGAACCACTAATTAATTGTAAGTAGTCAATCACAATTAGTCCTAAGCCATCATTAGTGCTTGCTAAACGGCGACATTTCGCTCTTATTTCACCGATTGTCATACCTGGAGTATCATCAATAAACATTTTTGTATCAGCTAAACGACTAATAGCTTCATTAATTCTTTTCCAGTCATTATGTTCAAGACGACCTGTTCTCATTTTATTACCGTCTATTTGTCCAAGTGATGCTAACATTCTCATTGCTAGTTGCTCAGCACCCATTTCCATGTTAAATACAGCAACTGCTTTATCAGTGTTAATTGCAACATTACAAGCAATATTAAGTGCAAAAGCTGTTTTCCCCATACCTGGACGAGCAGCAATTATGATTAACTCATTAGGGTGCAACCCCGATGTTAATTTATCTAAATCATAAAATCCTGTTGGTGCACCTGTTATTTCACCTTTTTGTTGCGCCAAGGTTTCTAAATCTGACTGTGTTTTAAATAACACATCTTGAATCGTTCTAAATTCAGTACCTTGTCTTGTTTTAACAACATTTAATATTTTACGCTCAGCATCATCTAATACGTCATTAAGCGAATCAGTTGGTGAATAGGCACTGGTAACGATAGACGTTGCTTCTTCAATCAATCTACGAAGAGTTGCATTATCTACTACTATTTGAATATAAGCATCGATATTAGCAGCGCTAGCAACTTTATTAGTTATTTCTATTAAATATTCGACATTACCAATAGCTACTAACCAATTTCGCTTATCAAGTTCCGCTGTTACTGTTGTAAAGTCAATAGCAGCACCTGCTTCGGCTAAATCTGTAATAACGGTAAAAATTTTATTATGAGCATCTAAAAAAAACAAATCTCCTGTTAAACTCTCAATACATTTTTGTAAAGCATATTTACTAATAAACATTGAGCCCAGTACAGCTTGTTCTGACTCTAAATTATGAGGCATTGTTTTTCCAACCACGCTACCACCTAACCTTCTACAACTAATACAACTTCAACTTCAGCGTGTACTTGTTTATGGATTTCTACGATTACAATATGACTTCCTAACGTTGATAACGATTGAGTCAATTTTATTTTCTTTTTATCTATGTCAAAACCTTGTTTTTTTAATTCAGTTGCTATTTGTTTAGCACTAATACTACCAAAAACTTTCATGTTCTCACCAGCTTTAACAGAAAACACTAATTTAATTTTAGCCAGTTTGGTTTTTAATTTATTGGCTTCAATTAATTCTTGTTCATCACTTGCAGCTTGCTTTTGGTTATCATTTTCCAAACGCTTAATGCTAGCACCAGTTGCTCCAACGGCATAACCATTTTTGATTAAATAGTTCATTGCATAGCCATCTTTTACTTCCTTAATGTCTCCCTTTTTACCTTGTCCTTTAACATCTTTTATAAAAATTACTCTCATTAACTCACCCACTACCTTTATTATACTATAATTTGATTAACTTGTCTTGAAAATCAT
>LFRM01177631.1_pt1 | contig 15025 bp, 14 predicted proteins | sample 618341 | NCBI WGS metagenome assembly LFRM01 (sample SAMN03654438, study PRJNA283298) | anaerobic digester metagenome | isolation source: pool of bioreactors CSTR01a, CSTR02a, and CSTR03a thermophilic anaerobic... | place: Denmark: Kgs. Lyngby | collected 2014-05-21 | reverse complement strand
ATTGAGTAGTCAAAGATTTCACCGGATCTAAACATTGCCTTATTGGTTGATACGAGTGCAGGGTCACCTTCATTGAGTCCCAATAACATCGCATCACGTGGACTAAGAGGGGTCGCCTCTATGATTCTGTCAACGTATCCAATTTGTTTGTGGAGATCATTTCGTATGTATGAATAGATTGAAGTATTGATAATGTCTTCATCTAAATAGGGAACGTAGTCTCGATTATAATATGAGTACTCAATAACCCATTGTTGATCATCAATTGTTCGCAGTCTACTGATGTAGTAGAGCGGTGTATTAATGTCGCATTTCATTATGATTGCGATTGCTTCGCTGGCATTGATTTCTTCGAACTCGAGTATTTTAGTTTTAATGACGCTGTTAGGATAATCGATGCTTAGGCCTCGGAAATTTTCGAGATTAATGGCATTTTCGATTGAGACATCTCTGATGAACATGCCACTACCTTGTACGGGCATGATATATCCTTTTCGGGTAAGGTTATCAACTGCTTTTCTGATCGTGTTACGACTCACACCATAGTGATTTGTCAGTTCTTCTTCCGTGGGAAGTTTACCACCTGCATGGTATTCTCCATGTAGAATTTTTTCTTCTATTTCTTGACTAATATTGATGTATTTATGGCTCACAATTGACAATCCTCCTTTCCTAAATTATAGCATTAAAAAAGCCTAAACTCAATGTTTAGGCTATGTCTCGATAGCTTATAAGCTCGATTCCCAAGGACTCGGCTTTCTCTCTTAATTTAGGATCAGATAAGATCTGTAATTCAGTGAATCTTTCTTCAGTATAGGATGAAATACTTCTTAAATATTCATCAACATATGCAGGGTGTGTCATTAAATCAACGACGTCATATGCTTTCTCTTCAAAGAGTTCTAAAATGAATGCTTCGGTCACACCTTGTTTATAAAATTTAGGGTTAACTTCAACTTCATTTGGTAATAGGGTGCGTTCAGATCTGAACGGTACTTTATACTTTTCTGAGAGCCTTTGAACAATGCCATCAAGCGCTGGATGAAGATGTACATGATGGTGTGAATCAAGATGTGTAATATCTAACTCTTTAGCGATGGATGCGATTTGAGCATCCCATTCTCGGTAGACTTCTTCTTTGTCGATCGTTTCATCAAGTGAATTGATCGTCCAACAGAATTTACCATCTTTATTTGCGATATTCTTATGTGTATCTAAAAGTGGTCCTTGTGTTGTGAGTACCATATGGACTCCAACTCCCAAACCAGGGTTCTCCTTAGCGAGTTGAATCGCTTCTTGAGTGAACTTTGTGGTTGCCATCAAGGTAGTCGACGTTAAGATTCCATTTTGATAGGATTCTATAATTGCCTTGTTCCCGCCTTGGGTTAAACCAAAATCATCTGCATTAACAATAACTTTCATAGTGTAGCCTCCTAGTAAAAGTATACCACGTTTGGTATAGTATTAGAGGAGGTAATTATGAATAAAATAATTAAAATTACAATGAGTACAGGTCAAGTCATGACCGTTGAGTTATATGAGGAGATTGCACCAAAAACAGTTGCGAACTTCTTAAAGTTAATTGAAGAGAAATTCTACGACGGATTAGTATTCCATCGTGTTATTCCTGGTTTCATGATTCAGGGTGGTTGCCCAGATGGAACTGGTATGGGAGGTCCTGGATACAGCATCGAAGGAGAATTCTCATCAAACGGATTTAAAAATGATTTAATTCACTCTAAGGGTGTATTATCAATGGCTCGTTCAATGATGCCAGATTCAGCTGGAAGCCAATTCTTTATTATGGCAGCAGACGCACCTCACTTAGATGGTGACTACGCAGCATTTGGTAAAGTAATTGATGGCCTTGAGCACGTTGATGCAATTGTTGCTACTAAGCGCGACCGCAATGACAAACCACTTGATCCTCAAGTGATTCAAACAATCGAAATTGTTTAATTAAAAAGATAAATATTAAGTATATTTTCTAAACTGTTGACGACACTGTCAGCAGTTTTTTTATACCTTTTCGATGTGCATTATTTACTTAACATTTACAATATATACACACCCAACATTTCGTTACATCACATGCTCGATTGGTAACATTTGCGACAAAATTCTTCTCGAAACTCCTATACTAGATATAGGGTTAATTAGAAAAGAGGTTATATATTTGAGAAAGTTTTTTCATGCCTCTCGCAACANNTGTCTCACAAAGTCTTATTGATTATGTGAAGTACACAGAGCAAGTCGATCTGTTTCCCAAGCTGATATAAATAATATTGATATTATAGAAACCACATATGAATACTACGATGAAGACAGTGAAGAATCGTTTGTCGCTAGAATCGATGATTTAGAAGGGTGACATATGTGATGTTGTTAGTGACATTTAGAGAATGACTTGGATTTGATCGAATTCTTTGTCGTATGAGTTTAGGACATGGACACCATCTTCGTGTACGCAGACTAAATCTTCGATGCGAATGCCGCCAAGTCCTTCAATATAGATGCCGGGTTCAATTGAGAAACACATGCCTACTTCGATGGGTGTGTCATTGGTTGATGAGACGTCGAGGTTTTCATGGCATTCAATACCTATGCCGTGTCCTGTTCGGTGGATGAATGCTTCACCGTAACCGTGCTTGGTGATAACGTCGCGTGCTGCTTTATCGACACTTGATAGTGGTGCGCCTATTTTAACGGCTTCTATGGCTGCTTTATTTGCCTCTAAGACAATCTTATAGATTGCTTCTAGTTCTGGATGGTCTCCTACGAAGAATGCTCGTGTCATGTCGGATGCGTAGTTATTGACCATGCCTCCCATATCAACGAGAACAACATCATTTTCTGTGAGTGTTCTGTTGGTTGGTATTCCGTGTGGGTCGGCGATGTTTTCTGTGAATACGACAATGGGTTCAAAACTAGTATTTTTATTGTGGAACTCTTTTACCTTTTCGGCGAGTTCGATTTCGCTGACGCCAAGTTTAATTTCTTGTCGGACGCGGTCCATGACGCGATCGTTTTCCTGTGATGCTTCGAACAACAGTTCCATCTCTTTGGGTGTTTTAATTCTTCTAAGACTTTCTAATGTGGGTGACGCATTTTCAAGGGTGTAGTTTTCTTGAATAAACGGGAGGGTGAATCTGAATTGAAATGTTCCGTCAAGTGCGAGAGCTTGGTTTTCTTGGATGTGTTGCATTAAGAGTTTTATAGAGTCTTCAGTATCATCAAACTGGATACATTTGATTGTGTTAGGTTTCTTGAATAGTTTATTCAGGAATAGGATGGGTTCATCATTTTTTCGAATTAAGAGGGCGATCATGCGCTCACCGACCTCGTAGTGTTCGTTGATCAGGTATTGAATCATGAATGCATCACTCACAATCATTTGTGGTGTCATCATTGCTTCTTGTAATCTTTTTATCATGGTGTGTATATTCTCCTTGTTATCTATATATCATTATAGTTCTAAGGTGTAAGTCAATGCAAACATTGATTATCTATGATATTATTGAAGTGGAAGGATGTGTAAAAATGGAAAAAGAAAATAAATCACAGGTGATCATTGTTAATCGTTCGCCGTTTGACCAGAGCATTCAGATTGTGATTCCTCCATTTCGTCCAATAAACCTTTACGAACTGGAAGATAACTTTGATGAAGTCGTCGAAGAAATCGAAGCTCAAATTACTGATGACCTTGTTGCGGAACAAATTGTCGGATTTGTAGGTGCGTTTAAGGACAGTCTTGAAGAAGGGGATGTACTCCCAATTATTGATTATTTCATGCAACATGATATTAATACGATGAAACCACAGGAACTGATTCAAGTATTTGAATCATTGAAAGAGTTTATACAATTAGCAAACAGTACTGAAAGAATATTACACTAAATAAAGAAGCCGCTCGATTTTGATAATCGAGCGGCTTTTGTTATTTCTCTGAGATTTCTTTGATGTCATCCAATTGGATGGTGAGTGCTGTGATTGAAATTTGAAGTTCGAGTAAAAGATAAATTAGGGAACCAACAAGTGTTACCAAACTGAGTGTAAACACGATGGCTGATTCGAAGTCGTATTCAATCATACCCAGTAGCATTGCGACTACTGCGAGAATAAATGCGATTGCGCCGAGTACTTGCATGTTTTTGATATATGACATCCTTTTTTGAAGGTTTTCAATTTGAGCAAGAATTTCTTGTTTGGGAGTTACCTTGTGTTCTTCATAAAGTTCTCGAATGAGTCCTGCCAACACAACAAATCGATTTGTGTATGCAAGCATGAGCAACGAAATTGCTGGGAAAATCATTGCGGGTGTTTCTAGATTGAAATCCATAGTTTAGATACTCCTTATCCTATTCATACTAGTTGTATTATACACAACATTGACTTAAAATGGTAGAGGAGAGATGAGGTAACTACAATGAGATATATCTTGAATAAATCTTTGGATCCATACTTTAATTTGGCCTTAGATGAGTATGCAATGAAGCATATCGATGTTGATGAGGATTTCTTTTTTCTTTGGCAAAATGCGCCATCGGTAATAATTGGTAAGAATCAAAATACCGCAGAGGAAATAAACCAAAAGTTTATTGATCAAAATGGTATTAAAGTAGCGCGTCGCGTTTCGGGCGGTGGTGCTGTGTATCATGATTTAGGTAATTTGAACTTTACGTTTGTGATCAGTGTTGATGATCCAGGTAAAGTTAATTACAAAAAATATGTGCAACCCATTATTGATGCTTTGGAGAGTATGGGAATCAAGGCTGAGGCGTCGGGTAGAAATGACATCTTAGTGGATGGTCTTAAAATCTCTGGGAATGCGCAACGTATGGCGAATGGCAAGCTGATGCACCACGGTACAATCATGTTTGACTTGAATATTGAGAACATGGTTAAGGCGCTTAATGTAGATCCGGATAAAATTACATCTAAGGGTGTTAAATCGGTTCGATCTCGTGTTACGAACATTAAGGAGCATTTAACCCACGGTGATATTCATGAGTTCTGGGATAACCTTCATTATTATCTTTCCAATGAGGGCCAGGATCAGGAAATTGTATTAACTGAAGATGACATCGCTAAGATTCAAGCGGAAGCAGATTCTAAGTTTAGTACATGGGATTGGATTTATGGTGCTTCACCTGAATTTAATCTTAAGAATTCGAAGCGTTTCTCTGGTGGTCGTCTTGAGACTTTAATGAACGTGGTTGAGGGTAAAATTGCTTCAATTCGTTTCGTTGGGGATTATCTTGGATTAGAGGATGTTTCTGAGGTTGAAAATCAATTAATGGGTGTTCGTTTTGATCGCTCGGATGTTGATGGAATATTGAGTCAAATTGATCTCAAAAAGTATTTTGGTTTAATCGACAAAGGTGAGATTTTATCGTTAATGTTTGACTAATTGTGATAAACGCAGTTATTTTCACATTATTTTAGCATTTCCATTGAATGGAAAGCTTTTACATGTTACATTTATACTGTATTGCTGAGCGCTTTTTTTGTGCGAAGCAGATGAAATAGAAAGGGAATGGATATTTCAATGACAAAAAAGAAGATAAATAAAGCGTTAGATTTCGCTGCTCAACTCAAATCAGTTGAGAAGATTTTCCAACCAATTCAGATCTTAGATGAGACTGGAAAAGTTGTTAATGCGGACTTAATGCCAGATTTAAAAGATGAGGAGCTTGTAGAGCTATTTGAGGACATGTTATGGTCTCGTGCTCTAAATGATCGATCAATGACACTTGCACGTCAAGGACGTCTTGGTTTCTTTGCGCCGACTGCTGGACAAGAAGCGTCGCAATTAGCAAGTCATTTTGCATTTAATAAGGGTGACATTTTGTTCCCAGGATACCGTGATATTCCACAATTGGTAAAACATGGTCTTCCATTACATAAAGCGTTCCTATGGAGCCGTGGACATGTTGAGGGAAGTACATATCCAGAAGATTTAAAAGCTTATCCACCTCAAATTATTATTGGGGCACAAATTATCCAAGCTGCAGGAGCTGGTTACGCACTTAAACGTCGTAATGAAGCACAAGTAGCATTTACTTATACAGGAGACGGTGGTTCTTCACAGGGAGATTTCTACGAAGGAATCAACTATGCTGGAGCATTTAAAGCACCTGTTGTCTTTTATATCCAAAATAATGGTTATGCAATTTCGACACCGCGTCACAAACAAACTGCTGCTACGACTTTAGGTCAAAAAGCGGTTGCTGCTGGTATCCCAGGAGTTATTGTTGATGGTATGGATCCACTTGCAGTATACGTTGTTTCTAAAGCAGCTCGCGACTGGGCTGTTGCTGGTAACGGACCTGTGTTAATCGAAACATTAACATCTCGTTTCGGTCCTCACTCAACTTCGGGTGATGATCCTAAGCGCTACCGTGATCAAGCAAGTTTTGATGAGTGGGACAAAAAAGATCCATTGATCAGAATGCGTAATTTCTTAACTGAAAAGAAATTATGGACTGAAGAACACGAATTAGAATTAATTGAAAAATTCGATGAAGATATCAAAGAAGCTGTAGCACAAGCTGATGCAGCTCCAAAACAATTGATCTCTGACTCACTAAAAACAATGTTTGAAACACCAACAGACATTATTCAAGAACAAATTGAGCAATTTGAAATCAAGGAGGGTAAATAAACATGGCACAATTAACGATGATTCAAGCAATCACTAATGCGCTTGATATGGCCCTAGCTAAAGATAAAGACACAATGATTTTCGGTGAAGACGTAGGGGCTAACGGTGGAGTTTTCCGTGCAACTGAAGGTCTTCAAGCAATTCATGGCGAGGATCGTGTATTCGATACACCTCTTGCTGAGTCTGGTATCGGTGGTCTTGCAATCGGTTTAGCTTTAGAGAAATTCCGTCCAATCATGGAAGTTCAATTCTTCGGATTCGTTTTCGAAGTAATGGACTCAATCGTAGGACAAATGGCGCGTACGCGTTTCCGTTTAGGAAATACTCGTAACATGCCAATCACAATCCGTTCACCTTTCGGTGGTGGTGTTCATACACCAGAAATGCACGCGGATAACTTAGAAGGTCTAATGGCACAATCCCCAGGATTGAAAGTTGTTATTCCATCAAACCCATATGACGCAAAAGGACTTCTATTAGCTTCTATTGAAGATAATGATCCAGTTGTCTTCTTAGAGCATATGAAACTATACCGTTCATTCCGTGACGAAGTTCCTGAAGAATACTACACAATCCCATTGGGTGTTGCAGGTGTTCCAGTTGAAGGTAACGACGTTACAATCGTAACTTATGGTTACATGGTTCGCGAAGCACTTAAAGCTGCTGAGTCATTAAAAGAAGAAAACATTTCTGTTGAAGTAATTGACTTGCGTACTGTTTCTCCAATTGATATTAAAACAATCGTTGCATCTGTTGAAAAAACAGGTCGCCTCGTTGTTGTTCAAGAAGCACAACGTCAAGCAGGAGTTGGTGCAACCGTTATGGCAGAAATTGCTGAACGCTCAATCCTTTCATTGAAAGCACCAATCGGTCGCGTTGCTGCACCGGATACTATTTATCCATTTGGAATGGCTGAAAATGATTGGCTACCAAATGAACAAGATATCATTAATAAAGTAAAAGAAATTTATTTCTTCGATTAATCAAACTTAAGGAGGCACTATAATATGTCATATATTTTCAAAATGCCTGATGTAGGTGAAGGAATTGCTGAAGGAGAAATCGTAACATGGTTCGTTAAAGTTGGGGATGTCGTAACAGAAGACCAACCTTTAATGGAAATCCAAAACGATAAGCTCGTTCAAGAAGTCCCATCTCCTGTAGCAGGAACAGTAACAAAAATCTTGGTTGAAGCTGGAACTGTATCAACAGTTGGCGACGACTTAATCGAAATTTCAACAGGTGGATCTGCTCCAGTAGCAGCTGCACCAGAAGCAACAGCTCCAGTAGCTGCAGCAGCACCATCAACAGAAACGTTTATATTTAACTTACCAGACGTTGGTGAAGGTCTTGCTGAAGCGGAAGTTGTACAATGGTTCGTAAAAGAAGGTGATACAATCACTGAAGATGCACCAATGCTCGAAATCCAAACAGATAAACTTGTTCAAGAAGTTCCAGCTCCAGTAGCAGGAACAGTCTTAAAAATTAATGTTCAAGAAGGCGTTGTCGCTACAGTAGGACAAGCTCTTGTTGAAATCGCTCCAAGTGGTTCAGCTCCAGCAGCTGCAACAACAGCACCTGCAGCGGCAGCAGTGGCAGCACCATCTGCACCAGCAGGAAATGGCGTTACTCATGCAAACAATTCAGTAGCAGGTCACGTACTTGCACTTCCTTCAATCCGTCGTTATGCTCGTGAAAAAGGTGTTGATCTTTCTCAAGTATCAGCAACTGGAAAACACGGACACATTCGTCTTGAAGACGTTGAAGCATTCTTAAGCGGTGGTGGAACACCAGCAGCTGTAGTTACTGAAACTGCACCAGCTACTCCATCAACTCCAGCAACAACAGCAACAGCAGCAGTAGCAGCAGCTACGCCAGTTGTCGTTAAGGGTTCAACAACTCGTGAGAAAATGACTCCAACTCGTCGCGCAATCTCATCAGCAATGCTTAACAGTAAAGCGAAAGCTCCACATGTTACATTATTTGATGAAGTTGAAGTAACGGACTTAATGAATCACCGTAAGAAATTTAAAGATGTTGCAGCTGAACAAGGTGCAAAACTTACTTTCTTACCATATATCGTCAAAGCACTTGTTTCAGTAGTTCGTAAGTACCCTATCTTGAATTCATCAGTTGATGATGCAACTCAAGAAATTGTTTACAAGAACTTCTACAACATCGGTTTCGCAGCTGATACACCTCATGGACTCTATGTTCCAAATATCAAGGACACAGATACTAAGAGCATGTTCACAATTGCTAAAGAAATCGTTGAATTAGCAGGCCAAGCAAATGAAGGAACTCTAAAGGGACCAGATATGCGCGAAGGTACAATCACAATTTCAAACATCGGATCAGCACGTGGATTATGGTTTACACCAATTATTAACTATCCAGAAGTAGCGATCTTAGGTGTTGGTCGTATTGACAAGAAACCAGTTGTCTTAGCAGATGGAACAATCGGCGTTGGACAAATGATGGCATTATCACTAAGCTTTGACCACCGTGTCATTGATGGTGCACTTGCACAAGCGGCAATGAATGAGCTTAAGAGATTACTGGCTAACCCAGAACTTCTCTTAATGGAAGGGTAGGTTTTAATATGGTAGTAGGAGATATGTCATTAGAACTGGATACAGTAGTTATTGGATCCGGTCCTGGGGGATACGTTGCAGCAATTCGTGCAGCACAACTCGGAAAAAAAGTAGCAATCGTTGAGAAAGACGCAATCGGTGGTGTTTGCTTGAACGTGGGATGTATTCCATCAAAAGCATTGATCAACGTTGGTCATCGTTACCAAGAGTCACTCAACTCAGAAACTTTCGGAATCACATCAAAAGATGTTAAAATTGATTTCGCACAAGCACAAAAATGGAAAGATGACAAAGTAGTTAATACTTTAACATCTGGAGTTAGCATGCTTCTAAAGAAAAACAAAGTTGAAGTACTTAAAGGAACTGCTTTCTTTAACGATACTCATCAACTTCGCGTTCTTGATGGTGACAATGCACAGTCATACACTTTCAAAAATGCAATCATCGCAACGGGATCACGCCCAATTGAAATCAAAGGTTTCAAATATGGAAAACGCGTTATCGATTCAACCGGAGCACTTAACCTTACAGAAATCCCTAAGAAATTAATTGTTGTAGGGGGCGGATACATCGGTTCTGAATTAGCAGGAGTTTATGCTAATCTAGGAACTGAAATCACAATCCTTGAAGGATCACCATCAATCTTGCCACAGTTCGATAAGGACATGATCAAGCTTGTTGAAGACAACTTCAAATCAAAAAATGTTTCAATCGTAACAAATGCTATGGCAAAAGAAGCGAAAGAAACTAAAGACGGAGTTGCAGTAACATATGAAGTAGATGGTAAGCCAACAACAATCGAAGCTGACTATGTACTAGTTACTGTTGGACGTCGCCCAAATACAGACGATCTAGGACTTGTTGTCGCTGGTGTTAAAACTGACGAACGTGGACTAATCACTGTAGACAACCAAGGACGCACAAGCCAAAAGCACATTTTCGCAATTGGTGACGTTGTTCCTGGACTCGCACTTGCTCACAAAGCAAGCTACGAGGCAAAAGTTGCAGCAGAAGTTCTTGCTGGAAAAGACGTAGTCATTGACTATATCGCAATTCCTGCAGTATGTTTCACAGATCCAGAACTTGCATCTGTTGGATATACTGAAAAAGAAGCAAGAGACCTAGGGCTCAATGTTAAAGTTTCTAAGTTCCCATTCGGAGCTAACGGACGTGCTTTATCATTAGACCAAACTGAAGGATTTGTACGTTTAGTATCTGATAAAGAAACTGGACTACTCCTTGGTGGACAAGTTGCTGGAGTCGGCGCAAGTGATGTTATTGCAGAACTTGGACTCGCTGTAGAGGCTCGTATGAATATTGAGGATCTTTCCCTAACAATTCATGCTCACCCTACATTGAACGAAACAATCATGGATGCTTCAGAGCTATCCCTTGGATTGCCAATTCACATTTAATCAAACTTCCTTCGGGAAGTTTTTTTATTATGAAAAACGAATTCCATTCATTGATATTCTAATCAAGGTATATGAGGTATAATTGTAGTATTAATAATCCAACAAGGGAGTTACAAATATGACAAAACAAAGAGTCCACAAATTAGAGTTCGCAACACTGTTCGATTCAATCTGCAGTGCCATCCATCCATTTGAAAAAGATATCATTATTGAGTTCAATGATGGGTTTTGGGTTGATGGATTCGACCACAATAAGAAGTACATTGATACATATCGTTCTTTTGAAAGTAAAGTACGAATCGTAGAGATTTCAAAGGTAAGAGTTCTCACAAGTAATCATATGAATCTATCATGGGAAGATTTAATTGAGTCCGTAAATGAAGGAAGAATTCGATTGGAGTTTCTAGCAGAACTCAGAGAAGAAAAAGAAACAGTTCTTAAATGTGATATCCTACGCAATAATCAAGAAAACGAAACGATCTTTATCCGCTTTGAATGCAAGCGCATTGTTAAGACATTTAAGAAAGCTGATTACTCTCGAGTTTGGTAGGAAATAATAAATTAGATCAATGTGAGCAATACAGTTGAAAAGGAAACTAACTGATGATATACTCTTAATGTAGTTGAAAAGTAAACTACCTTATGGAGGATATTACAAATGAAAATCGCAATAGTATTAGCAAGCGTCCGTGAAGGCCGCAATGGAAAAGCAGTAGCAGACTGGACTGTTGATTATGCACACAGTCGTAATGAAGAAGGAGTAACATACGAGTTAGTTGATCTATCTGAGTATGACTTACCACTTCTAGGGTTAATGCCAACTGAAGCTCAAGGAGCAGCAATAGGAGCATGGTCTTCAAAAATGGCATCTTTTGATGGATACATCTTTGTAACACCAGAATACAACCGTGCATTACCAGGAGCATTCAAAAATGCTTTAGATTACTTACAACCAGAATTAAACAACAAAGCAGTAGGCTATGTTTCATATGGTGGCTTGGGTGGACTCAGTGCAATCCAAACACTTCGACTCATCGCAGCTGAACAAGAAATGGCTGACGTTCGTACAATGGTCACATTCTCAATTATGAGTGACTTCGAAAATATGTCAGTATTCAAACCTGCACCATATCATATGGATAATGCTGTTAAAATGTTCGACCAAGTGGTATTATGGTCTAAAGCACTTAAAACAGTTCGATAGGAGGAATAATTATGGATCTTGAAAAAGCAGATAAACTATACGATCAGCTTTTACTCGTCAGTAAGGCGATGCTTATGAAACTAGAAGCCGAAGCGAAACGCCTTGGGTATAATAAAACTGAATTTATCATCATCCGTGATATCCTTGACCACCCTGATACTCATCTTATTCAAATTGGAGAGCGAACAGGACTAAAGAAATCCGCACTATCCAAAAGTATTACTCAGTTGATTGATAAAGGTATTATCGATCGTAAACCGAGTGAAACGGACGGAAGAGAATTCACTCTCAGTATTAGAGATGAAGAAGTTAAGACGAGTTTTTGTAAAGCAACATTGCTGAGCGATCTCTTCTCTGGACCGATATCTTGTAATAGCGAGATGGATGAGATTTCTCTTAAACTCGATGAATTAATAACATTAATGGATAAGCCTTAGGGCTTATCTTTTTTATGCTATGAACTCATTTTCAGGAAAGAAGAAACATTTTCATTGTAAACATGAAACAAAGTTGATTTCTTTCAAGGATTACGATAATATAGTATCAATGACCACGAGGTTACGAGGAGAAAATATATATGAAGAAACGATCAGAAATAGATATTAATCACACATGGGACCTAAGTCCTCTATTCAAAAATGAGACTGAACTCAAAGCATCCATGGATTCAGTAAAAGAAACAGTACAAAACTTTTCAAAGACATACCAAGGACGATTAAATAACGCACAAACAATTACTGAAGCACTTAATGAGTATCAAGTGATTACAGTGTCGATTACACACATTGGAACTTTCGCATCACTCCACCTGAATGCAGATCAAAGTGATGAAGTAAACTTAAAGCGAATGGGAGAAGTTCAATTATTATTGTCAGATTTAAGTAAGGAATTATCATTCTTAAATTCAGAGATTATTGAAAATGATGAATCTGTTCTTAATGAAGCAATTTCATTATCGAAATCAAATGCCGATTACTTAAAAGATGTTCTCAGAAACAAGCCACTCCATTTAGGAGGAGACATTGAGAAACTACTAACGAGTCTCTCACCTGTATTGGATTCAAACTATGGAACGTATAATCGCGCTAAGTTGGCCGATATGAGTTTTCCAGACTTTGAAGTAAATGGTAAGACCTATCCAATGAGCTTCGTTTACTATGAAAATGAACTCGAGTTCCATGAGGACCACGATGTCCGCCATGCAGCATTCAAACACTTCCATGACGTACTAGCACAATACCAAAACGTTGTTGCTTCGGTATACCAAACACAAGTATTAAAGGAAAAGGCAATTGCGGATGCTCGTGGGTTTGATTCTGTGATTGATTACCTACTTCATTCTCAAAAAGTTGATCGCGCAATGTATGATCGTCAAATCGATCTTACAATGGAACACCTAGCACCGCATATGCGTAATTTCGCAAATCTACTCAAAGAGATTCACGGACTTGATAAGATGACATTCGCTGATCTTAAGTTATCGGTGGACTTCGAATATGAACCTGAGATTTCGATCGATGAGAGTAAACAGTACTTACTTGACGGACTATCTGTATTAGGTGATGACTATGTTTCCATGATTCATCGCGCATTCGATGAGCGCTGGATTGATTTTCCTCAAAATGTTGGTAAATCAACAGGGGCATTCTGTAATTCACCGTATGGAAATCATCCTTACATCCTAATCAACTGGACTAAGAAAATGCGAGAAGTATTTGTCTTAGCACATGAGGTGGGCCATGCAGGGCACTTCTACAATGCTGGTAAGGCACAAGCAGTATACGGAACACGTGCTTCCACATACTTTATTGAAGCTCCTTCAACGATGAATGAGTTACTGATGGCAAACCATCTTATGGGACTCAATGACGAACCACGCTTTAAGCGTTGGGTACTCAGTTCAATGGTATCGCGTACTTACTACCATAACTTTGTAACGCACTTACTTGAAGCTGCTTATCAAAGAGAAGTATATCGTTTAGTCGATGCTCGTAAACCATTATCAACGAATGTACTGAATCAATTAAAACGAACTGTCCTTGAAACATTCTGGGGAGAAGACGTTGAAATCAATCCAGGTGCAGAACTCACATGGATGAGACAACCTCACTACTACATGGGACTCTACCCGTATACTTATAGTGCGGGTCTAACAATCGCAACACAAGCAAGTGAGAAAATTATTTCGGGTGAACTAGATATTGATGTATGGCTCGAAGTACTTAAAGCAGGTGGAACAAAAACACCACTTGAACTTGCGGCAATGGCAGGTGTAGACATGAGTAGTGATGATGCTATCGTGAAGACAATCAACACGATCGGTTCAATGATTGATGAAATCATCAGTTTGAGCTAAAAGAAATCTAATTTATTATTTAAACGTTCATATTGTATATTTTATGTGGTGAGATTTTTCTATCATATAATAATTGTAGTATGAATGTTTTATTTTTATGGGATGAAAGATTGCTTTCCATGACTACAATAAGAAAAGACCTATGATATAATAAATTGATAATCAAGAGAGGGTAAAGACAATGCTGAAAATTGAGAACTTAGAGAAGAAGTACGTTGTTGGTAAAAAGGATGTTCCTGTATTGAAGGACGTGAGTGTAGAAATTAACGAAGGAGACTTCGTAATGATTATGGGTGAGAGTGGGAGTGGTAAATCTACTTTCCTCAACTGTATCTCTACACTTGATAGTCCTAATGCAGGTGTTGTGAGTTTTGAAGGAAGTAATCTGGCGGCTGTAAAGTATCGCGAGATTGAGAAGATTCGTTTACACTCTTTTGGCTTCATTTTTCAGGATAACCATATGATTGATGGTCTTACAATCTTGGAGAACGTCATCGTCTCTCGTCTACAATACGATAAAGATGCAGAGACAAAAGGCATTGAGTTGTTGGAACAATTAAACATCGCTCATTTAAAAGATAATTACCCTCATCAAGTATCGGGTGGTGAGAAGCAACGTGCAGCGATTGCGCGTGCATTGGTCAATGATCCAAAACTCATTTTTGCGGATGAACCAACGGCTTCACTGAATCCAAAGACTGCGGAACAGATCATGGGAGATTTAATTGAGCTCAATAAAGCAGGGCAAACTATCGTGATGGTAACTCACTCAATGAGAATAGCTTCCTATGG
>LFRM01320453.1_pt1 | contig 15026 bp, 14 predicted proteins | sample 618341 | NCBI WGS metagenome assembly LFRM01 (sample SAMN03654438, study PRJNA283298) | anaerobic digester metagenome | isolation source: pool of bioreactors CSTR01a, CSTR02a, and CSTR03a thermophilic anaerobic... | place: Denmark: Kgs. Lyngby | collected 2014-05-21 | reverse complement strand
TCCACTCATAGGCTTCCGCCTTTGGGGTACCATGGGCATAGCCCATGGTTTTCTGTATACAAAGAAAAGTACCCATCAAGCAATCAAGCTTGATGGGTACTCCTATATCACTGGTTAATCTTTACTTGACTAAGCGATCCAAATAGGACTTAGCGTTTGCATCTGTGACCCACTGTGCAACGGTTTCTTCGTAAAGTGCATCCTGCTTGTTAGCAAGCAGTTCTTCACTGATAACGTCCTTCACAGTGTCAAGCTCAACATCGCCTTCAGCCAAATCGCTCTCATACTTGATGATATGAACGCCATAGCTTGTGCGAACAGCAGGTGATACATCGCCTACATTGCTCAGCGCCATGGAAGCAGAGGTGAATTCAGCAACCCAATTGTTGCTGGCTTCGCATACTAAATAGCCATTTTCCTTTGCAGGTGAGCTTTGCATGCCCGGGTCCTCGCCATACTCTTCTATCAATGCATCGAAATCTTGACCTTCATCAATCTTCGCCTGAATCTCATCGATCATAGGCTGGATTGCAGCATAGCCAGTTTCCTTTGCAGCGTCAAGCTGAGTATTCAGGTCAGCAATCTCGGTGTTTAGGGTTTCGATTGTTGCCTCGTACTCGGTGCGCTGGGTTGCAATTGCTTCATCCTCTGACTCTGCTGCTTCGCCAAGGGCGGTCAGCGCGGTCTGAGCAGTGGTCAGCTGGGTTTGCTTGCTGGTCACCTGCGTCTGGATTTCGGAGATTGCAGCAGAATCCTCAGTCGTAAGCTGACGTAGGATATGCTTTACATAACGATAGCCCGCAGGAGCATAGTATACGGCGGTGCCATTGGTAACAGCAGTGCCATAAGCGGCCGGGGTGGTTTCGTAGGTTGCCTTTGCGTTTGTAACGCGAACATCAAACTCTGCCTGAATCTCGTCATCGCTCACTGCGACATCCTTGACGATATCCGCACGCAGATTTTCAGTTGCTTTGTTTTCACTTAGCACTGTGACAATCTCGTCCACTGTTGAGTAACCAAGTTCCACCAGTTTTTCATCAACAGCCTTATCAAGCTCTTCGCCTTCAAGCTCTGTTTCTGCAAAATACTGTGTCTTTACGCTATCCACGTAGCCCTGATAGGTCTCATCTGCTTCTGTTTGAACAGCCGCCACATCTTCTGCGGACAATTCAGTCATGCCGTTTTCAACCTTTTTCTGGTCGATAACTGCTAGCTCGATCATAGAACTGATAACCGATTCCTGTGCCTCAGCAATTGCTGTTGCATCAGTCTTATCATAAGACATGCCATACATGCTATAGATATATTCTTGATAATCCAGCGTCAAATTAACCTGCTCTTGAACCTCTTCTTTGGTAAAGGTCTTGCCAGCAGCCTCAATGATCACTGTGGACTTGTCTACCTCTTGGTCCTTGACGATTAAGGAACAGCTTGTGGTAAGAATCAAAGCCACCACTAGCGATATCGCCAGAAATACACGCTTACGCATGAGTCTTCTCTCCAATCATGATAGTTTTTGTTGCTCAGAGCATTATACCTGAAAGCATAAGAATCAGCAAGGGCTTTTTGTCGAGTTCACGAGTTTTTCACATATTCATGACTCATTCGTTCACCTTGCGAAACCCTTGAATACTCGCAAACGCAACCAGTTTACCATTTTCATCCATTACATTAACTTGGTATAAACAACTGGTTTTTCCTTCGTTGATACGCTGCGCTTTGGCGTAAAGCCTTGCGCCTGTTCCAGGACGCAGATAGGATATGTTGGCGCTTTGACTCACCACGAGTGCGTTGCCTGCATTGGCAGCCACCGCAAAGGTGATATCACAGAGCGTATAGATCGCTCCGCCTTGAGCAAAGCCATTGGCATTCATGTGCATCTGGGTGATTGGCATGGAGCATTTCGCCATATCCTCCGCCACCTCATCAATGCTAATGCCGCAGGCTTCCAGCGCGAAGCGGTCTCCACTGAAAAACGTACGAATCTCTTCAATTGATTTCATCAGCTATTCATATCAAAGCGCATCAGCTCTTTGCCTTCCATCAAATCTTTGATCACAAATACGCCGCCTTCGTAAATCATGTAGCTCTTGACTTGACCTTCCTTAGGCAGGGCAGCGGAGCCCGGATTGATATATGTATAGTCCTCCTGAGGGATCACGCAGTGGACATGTGTATGTCCATGAATGAGCACATCGCCGGCTTGATAAGGCGGAGGGGTCTGGGTATTGAACAAATGCCCGTGGGTCACAAACGCGCAACGATTGTCCTCAAGCGGCAGCAGAGTATAGTCCGCCATGATCGGGAAATCCAGCACCATCTGGTCAACCTCTGCATCGCAATTGCCGCGAACACAAAGGGGCGTGATCTCGCACTCGTTGAGCATTGCCAAAACTGCCTTTGGGCTATATTGATCAGGCAGGTCATTGCGCGGACCATGATAGAGAAGGTCGCCGAGCAATACCAGTCTGTCCGCTTTTTCATTTGTAAGCTGCTCGAGCACCTTCTCGCACGCAGATGCCGAGCCGTGGATATCAGAAGCAAAAAGAATCTTCATCCTTTAATCCAGTCCTTCCATTTCAAGTGTTACAGGGCAATGATCGCTGCCCAAAATTTCCGCATCAATGCCTGCTGAAACGATATTGGATGCAATGCGTTCGCTCACTAGGAAATAGTCGATACGCCAACCGATGTTTCGGTCTCTGCTTTGACGCATGTAACTCCACCATGAGTACTTGTCCGCCTCATCTGGATAGAGGTAGCGGAACGAATCCACAAACCCGCGCCCCAGAAGCACCGTCATCTTATCGCGCTCCTGATCTGTAAAACCGGCATTTTTCGTGTTGGTCTTTGGGTTTTTCAGGTCTATTTCCTTATGCGCCACATTGAGGTCACCGCATAGGATCACAGGCTTTGTTTGATCAAGCGCTGCCAGATAGTCCGCGAATGCATCCTCCCAAGTCATGCGGTACTCAAGGCGAGTCAATTCACGCTGACTGTTTGGCGTATAGCAGGTCACCAGATAAAACTTCTCATATTCCGCCGTGATCACTCGGCCTTCGTGATCATGCTCCTCTATTCCAATGCCAAAGCTCACGCTTATTGGCTTGTTCTTGGTTAAGATCGCCGTTCCTGAATAGCCCTTCTTTTCAGCGCTGTTCCAGTATTCGTGATATCCATCGGGCGTAAAATCAGCTTGCCCGGGCTGCATCTTTGATTCCTGCAAGCAGAACATATCGCTGCCTGATTGTGCAAAATAATCAGCAAAGCCTTTGCCAAGGCATGCACGAAAACCATTTACATTCCATGAAATAAACTTCATTTGCTACCTCCTGCATCTTGTTACTACGCATGTTATTGTACCACATTATGAACCATTGAAACAGTATAAAGTTAACAAACACTCATACATTGACAGCCCCTGCGATCTTTGTTATACTCCCATAAGGAAACAACCGTTCGAGCGTGGAAGGAGTGTTTCGATGATTGAAAGCCGTTGTGGTCTAAAATGCAGCGAATGTGAATATCGAGAAATCATGAAATGTGAAGGCTGCCTAAAGATCAAAAAACCTTATTGGGCAAAAACATGCCCAATTAAAAACTGCTGCGAGGGCAAAGGCAAGGCAAATTGCGGTCTCTGTGATAAATTCCCATGCAAGCAATTGCATGAGTTCGCATTTGATCCAGCCACAGGAGAAGAAGGCACTCGCATAGAACAATGCAGTGACTGGGCACAAGAAGATCAACTACAATAACGATCCAATTGTGGTCATAAGTGCATTCTTACCTGCACTTACCAAATTGAATGAATGAAGGAACTGCTGCACAATCTATGTGCGGCAGTTTTTTCATTGTCGAAATTCATTCTATAGTTTTGTCGAATTGCGACATATATTGTGATAATAGTTTGTTGACATTCACAATAAGCTCTGATATACTTTATTCACATGGTAATTTCATACAATCGTCAATGACGACGATAAAAAAAGGAGGAGTTTTCTTGAAAAAGTTCCTAGTTCTATTCATGGCCGTGCTTATCGCGCTTCTACCAATCGTTGGTATGGCTGAAGGCGTCTCTCTCACCATGGGTTCTTGGCGTGCGGATGACGTTGAGCAGATGAACAATCTACTCTCCATCTACAAAGAAAAAACGGGCGTTGACATCACGTTCCAGCCCACCAATCCTTCCGATTACAATGCTACCTTGAACCTCCAGCTTGAAGGCGGCACCGGCCCCGACCTGATGTATTCCCGTTCCTATGCAACAGGTCTTGAACTGTTCAATGCCGGTCACGCTGGCGATTGCACAGACATCCCCGGTTTGCACGAGAACTTCACCGAGCTAAACCTCGCTCCTTGGGCAACTGAAGACGGCAAGATGTTCGCAGTTCCCTTCGCAGCAGTTAGCCACGGCGTTTACTACAACAAGGACGTATTCGCAGCAAACAATATCGAAATCCCCGCAACCTTTGAAGAGCTTCTCGCTGCATGTGAGACCTTGAAGACTGCTGGCATCACACCTTTTGCAAACGGCGTTGCAGAAGAGTGGGATATCCTTGAGTGCTTCTTCCTAGGCATGCTGCCCAACTACGTTGGCGGCGCAGAAAACCGCGCTAAGTACGAGAGCGGCGAACTGAAGATGAACGACGAAAACTTCGTAGCTGCTCTTGGCGACATCGGCAAGATGGCTCCTTATCTGCCCACAGGCTTTGAAGCTGTTACCTACAACGACAGCCAAATTCTATTTGCAACAGGCAAAGCGGCTATGTTCATGGACGGCTCTTGGACCAGCGGCACTTACGGCGACGTTGAATTCGAGTGGGGCGTATTCGCACTTCCCGCACCCGAAGGCAAAGCAACCGCTATCTGCTTCCATCCTGACCTTGCTATCACATACAACACCGCTACCGCTCATCCAGATGAGTGCAAAGCATTCCTAGAGTGGCTCTGCTCCGAAGAAGGCGTTACTGCAGCAGTTGCAAACCTTCCCGCAGGTTACTATCCTCTGAGCAATTTCTCCGTCACCTTCACAGATGAGCATGCAAACGAATTCCTCGCACTCAACGAAGGCAAGGAAACCGATGCTCGCTTTGTATGGCCTACACTCATGGATCTATATGCTCCTATGAATCAGGCTGTTATCCAAGTGCTCAAGGGCGCTATGACTGCTCAAGAAGCTGGCGATTCCATCGTTGCAGCATTTGACGCACTCCAATAATCAACAACCACATGATTGTGAACCCTATGGGCTGCCGTTTTCCTCAGGGTGACGGCAGCCCTTACTCCATCATAAAATAACAAGGGGTGAGGGACATGCAACAAAGCAAATCCCTACGAAAATTCGGTGCCAGCTTGCGCCCTAGCGGCTGGTATTGGATGCTGTACTTGCTTCCGGGATTACTGATTTACGTAGTCTTTATGGCTTATCCGCTGATTGCTTCCATCCAGTTGTCCTTTTATACAGGCAGCTTTGGAAACCGTACTTTTGTTGGATTTCAAAACTATATTACGCTCTTTACAGATCCTACGCATTCCTCGCGTTTCTTCAACGCGTTTGGACACACATGGATTTTCTTTGCGATTCATATGGTGGTACAAAATATGCTTGGCATACTCTTTGCCGTCATGCTTACCAACCGCACTATGCGCGGCCGCAGCATATACCAGACCATCATTTTTCTTCCTACAACGCTCGCCGTTGTCGTAACAGGCTACCTGTGGAAGCTGATTCTGAGCCCTGTTTGGACAGGCGATATCCTTGCTAGCATGGGACTGGGTTTCTTGGCGCAGCCGTGGCTTGGCAACGAGTCAACAGCGCTTGTTTGCGTAGCACTTGTCAGCTGCTGGCAATGGATGGGTATCCCGACGATGATGTTTGTCGCAGCACTGCAAGGTGTCAGTGAGGAACTGATCGAGGCATCCAGCCTTGAGGGCGCCAATAGCTGGCATATATTCCGTCACATTAAGCTGCCGCTGATTAAGCCCGTCGTAGGAATTGTCACGATCCTAACGTTTGTCAACAACTTCAACGCCTTTGACGTTGTCTATTCGATGGAGAATGCAAACGGTGCGCCAAACTACGCGACCGACCTCATCGGTACGCTGTTCTACCGCGTGGGTATTGCGGGACAGCATCCTGTTGCGATTGCGGACGCAGGACTGGGCGCGACGATTGCGACCATTACCTTCCTGATGCTATCCATCTTCGTCATTCCCACATTGATTAAGACACAGGGAGGCGATTGATATGTTGAAGACAAAGCCTGAAAAGCGCACGCGCTCGATGAAAGTCGCCAATATGCATATCCCCTCTCATCTCGTGCTGCTCCTTTGGTCATTTATCGCACTCTTCCCTATCTGGGTGCTCGTGGTGAACTCCTTTAAAACCCGACTTTCGATTTACAGCAACCCGTTCTGGCTTCCAACCAAATGGAATTTTAAGAACTACTCAGACGTTCTCAAAAGCGGCGACTTCCTGCGCTATTTCCAGAATAGCCTGATCGTTGTAATCCTGAGCCTCGCGATTGTCCTGATTGTCGGCGCACTCGCGGCATATGCACTTGCGAACTGGAAATCAAAGCTTTCATCTGGCATTTACTTTTTCATGATCGCAGGCATGATGCTCCCCATCAAGATCGCATCCATCCGCTTGCTCGATCTGATCAAGGGTCTTGGACTGCTGAACACGATCTGGTCACTGGTTCCGATTTATTGCGCGATGGGCATCCCGATTTCCGTATTCGTGCTCACCGCCTTTATGCGTGGCGTACCCGCAGAGCTGACCGAAAGCGGCTTCATCGATGGCGCGTCTCGCCTTAAGGTTTTCCGCGTCATCGTCCTTCCACTGCTAAAGCCCGCGATGGCAACAGTCGCCATCTACAACCTTGTCCCCTTCTGGAACGATCTGTGGTTCCCGCTCATCTTCATCAGCGATGAAAAGAACAAGACGCTGCTGCTCGGCGTTACCAGACTATTCGGACAATATCAAACCGACTGGAGCAAGGTGCTTGCAGTGCTCGCACTCAGCGCACTGCGCGTCATTGCGCTCTACCTGATGATGAGCAAACAATTCATCAAGGGCCTGACCGCAGGCGCTGTTAAGGGATAATTTCATCAATCATCTTAGCAAGGCTGCCATATGATTTGGCAGCCTTTTTCATGTTCGCAATATGTTTTGTTTTGTACGTACATTTTTTGCATGTATGAATTGTCATCAACTGAAAACTATGTTATGATAAGATAAAGCTTTCGATATCAATGTGGTCGATGATTCACAAGTACGTACAATCACGATTTTACACCTGATATACATAAGGAGTGCATTGCATTGAAACCAAAATACCAAGTGGTTGCTGATACATTAAGACACGAAATCGCCAGCGGCGTCTACCGCGATGGTGATGCGCTGCTCACAGAACTAGAACTCAAAGACAAATACGGCATCAGCAGACAAACCGTGCGCCAAGCCATCGCATTGCTTGAGGACGATGGACTTGTGATGCGCAGACGCGGAAGCGGCACGTATGTCATGCATGGACCACGCAAGCGCAGCGGCGTGATCAACGTTGGCGTCATTACCACTTATATTACTGATTATATTTTCCCTTCCATTGTTCGCGGGATTGAAAGCGTACTTTCCAATGAGAACTGCGTAATGAACTTATCCGCCACCTACAACCGAACTGATCGCGAATCCGCTTTGCTAAGCAGGGTGCTTGAAACCCCGATTGATGGGCTCATCATCGAAGGCACCAAGACCGCCCTGCCCAATCCGAACATCGCACTTTATGAGCAGCTTCACGCACACAACATCCCCTTTGTGCTGATCAACGGCTACTACCCGCAGCTTCAAAATCATGTTTATGTTGTCACAGATGATGAGGACGGCGGAAGGCTTGCCGTAAACACCTTGATCGCTTATGGACATCAGCGCATTGCAGGCATTTTCAAGAGCGACGACATGCAGGGGCATCTGCGCTATCAGGGCTATGCTGCCGCACTGCAAACCGCCGGACTCACCACCAATGACGAAAACATCTGCTGGTTCACCACGGAAAACAAGCAGCATTTCCTATCCGAAGAAACAGGCATTGCCTTTTTGCAGCGCATCAAGCAAAATGCGGATGCGATCGTTTGCTATAACGATGATATTGCATTGCAGCTTATGGCTCAACTTGCCAAAATGAATATATCCATCCCCGATGACCTCTCCATTATCAGCTTTGACAACAGTGCTTTTGCGAGCATCTGCCACCCAACACTCAGCACCCTCTCCCATCCAAAGGACCTCTTTGGCCGTACCGCCGCGCAAAAGCTCCTCCGCATGATTGCAGGAGAGCACGAAGCCAGTGCTGTCTTGCCATGGGAACTTGTCGAGCGAGAAAGCATCCGTACACTGAAATAGTGCTACCTGCTTTTTTGCATATATTTCGCTTGCATCCGTGCATAAGCTATGGTATGCTACAGGTATAAATGTACGTACAACTTATTGTTCATTTGATACACTTACTTTACCTGCGGAAAGTTTCGTACAGTTAATAACAATCAAAGAAGTGGAGGAACAAGGATATGATTAAAACCAACATCATTCAGGGCAAAACCGCTTTAGGCATTGAGCTTGGTTCCACTCGCATCAAGGCAGTGCTTATTGACCAAAGCTATCAGCCCATTGCTTCGGGCAGCCATGAATGGGAAAACCAGCTCATCGATGGTGTGTGGACGTATTCGCTTGAGGATGTATGGAGCGGGCTGAGGTCTTGCTACGCTGCACTTCGTGCGGATGTCCGCGAGAAATACGATCTCCCCCTCACCACTGTCGGCGCAATCGGCATCAGCGCTATGATGCACGGTTATCTTCCCTTTGGCAAAGATGACAATCTGCTCACGCCTTTCCGCACATGGCGCAACACCATGACCGCTGAAGCATCACATGATCTAACTGAGCTTTTCAGCTTCAATATTCCCCAGCGCTGGAGCGTATCCCATCTCTATCAAGCGGTGCTAAACAAGGAAGAGCATGTGCCCAGCATTTCATTCCTCACCACATTAGCCGGCTATGTACACTGGCAGCTCACAGGCCAAAAGGTCGTGGGTGTGGGCGAAGCGTCCGGTATGTTCCCCATTGACAGCAACACCGCCGACTTTGATGCGACGATGATGACAGCTCTTGAAGACAAGCTTGCTCCCCTTGGCTTCCCATGGAAAGCAAGCGATATCCTGCCAAAAGTGCTCAAAGCGGGCGATGATGCAGGCACCCTTACCGCGCAGGGCGCAAAGCTTCTTGACGAAAGCGGCGAGCTTGAGTGCGGCATCCCCCTCTGCCCTCCTGAAGGCGATGCAGGCACAGGCATGGTCGCAACCAACAGCGTAAAACCCCGCACAGGCAATGTATCAGCAGGTACATCCGTCTTCGCGATGGTCGTTATGGACAAGGCCGCCCTATCGAAGGTCTATACCGAAATCGATATGGTCACAACCCCCACAGGCGAAGCGGTTGCGATGGTTCATTGCAACAACTGCACAACGGACCTAAACGCTTGGGTAGGACTCTTCGGCGAGTTCGCAAAGGCGATGGGGATGAATGTATCCACAAACGATCTATTCTCCACCCTCTACCGCAAAGCGCTTGAAGGCGAACCTGATGTGAGCGGACTGCTTGCCTATAACTTCCACTCGGGCGAACATATCATGGGCTTTGAAGAAGGTCGCCCCACCTTTGTTCGCACACCTGACAGCCGCCTAACACTTGCCAATTTCATGCGTACCCACCTGTATGCATCCCTCAGCGTACTTAAATATGGTATGGAAATTCTCCTCAAGCAGGAAGACATCGGTCTTGACATGATCTTCGGTCATGGCGGACTATTTAAGACCAAGGGCGTTGGACAGAGCATCCTCGCAGCCGCCATTCATGCACCCGTATATGTGATGGAAACAGCTGGCGAAGGCGGCGCATGGGGCGCGGCATTGCTCGCGGAATATAACCGCAGCCATGTGGACGGCGTATCGCTCGCTTCATACCTTGCTGATCAGGTTTTCTGCGGAAGCACAGGCGACCCAGTACTCCCCGATCCTAAGGACGAAGCAGGCTTTGATGCTTATCTAGCACGCTATATGGCTTCCCTGTCCATACAGCGCGCTGCCATTGACACACTCAAGTAATCAATACATTCATTTCAAGTAAGGAGAGGTTATTTATGAAACTAGGTCAGTACGATTTTTGGTTTATCTGCGGAACACAGGCACTGTACGGTGACGAATGCATCAGGCAGGAAGAAGAGCATTGCGAGATCATGACCGCCGCACTCAACAGCGATGACGCCATCGTGGGCAATATTATCTTCAAGGGCGCCGTACTTGACAGCCAGTCCATCACAGATGTGATTATGGCAGCGAATGCTGACCCCAATTGTGCCGGCATTATCGCTTGGATGCACACCTTTAGCCCCTCCAAGATGTGGATCAGCGGCCTCACCAAACTCCAAAAGCCTTATCTGCATTGGAACACTCAGTTCAGCCGTGACATTCCATGGAATGATATCGACATGGACTACATGAACCTAAACCAATCGGCTCACGGTGACCGCGAGCATGGCTTTATCAACGCCCGCCTTCGCATGAAGCGCAAGGTCATTGCAGGACACTGGGAAGATGCTAAAATCCGCGAGCGCATGAGCGGCTGGATGAGATCCGCGATCGGCGCACACGAAAGCCGCCAGCTCAAGGTTTGCCGCTTCGGCGACAACATGCGCGATGTTGCTGTTACTGAAGGCGACAAAGTAGAAGCCGAAATCAAGATGGGTTGGAGCGTCAATACTTGGGGCATTGGCGACTTGATCAAGCTTGTTGACGCTGTCACCGAGGAGCAAATCGACGAGAAGATGGCTGAGTATAAAGAGAAGTATGATATCAAGACCGATAACATCGCTTCCGTTCGCTACCAAGCACGCCAAGAAGTTGCCATGGAAGCATTCCTAACCGAAGGCGGCTTTGGTGCATTCACCGACACCTTCCAAGATCTCCAGCAGCTCAAGCAGCTCATGGGTCTAGCCACTCAAAACCTGATGGCAAAAGGCTTTGGCTTTGGCGGCGAGGGCGACTGGAAAGTGGCTGCAATGGACAGAATCATGAAGGTGATGGCACAGGGACTTGGCGGCGGCACAGCGTTCATGGAAGATTACAGCTATCACATGGAGCCAGGCAACGAAGGTATCCTAGGCGCTCATATGCTGGAAGTTGATCCGGATATCGCAGCTGATCGTCCATGGATCGAAGTGCATCCGCTGGGAATCGGCGATCGCGAAGACCCCGCTCGTCTATGCTTCAACACTGGCGACGGCGATGCAATCGTTGTTTCATTGATCGATATGGGCGGACGCATGCGCATGATCGTGAACGATGTCCGCGCTTGCTGCCCCTTTGAAGATATGCCAAATCTTCCCGTGGCTCGCGTAATGTGGAAGCCCGCGCCCGATCTTTCCACCTCTGCTGAGGCTTGGATTTTGGCAGGCGGCGCACATCATACCGTGCTTAGCTATTCATTAACCGCCGAGCACATGCGCGATTTCTGCACCATTATGGGCATTGAATTCGTTCACATCAACAAAGATACCACCATCCCGCAATTTGAAAAAGAACTGCTTTGGAACGATATGGTCTGGCGCATTCATGGCTAATCGTTTATAATAGCAAGGAACTATCAAATTGGAGGCAATTTTATGCTGAAACATTTAAAACAAGAAGTCTACGAAGCAAATATGCTCCTACCCAAGCACAATCTCGTCACATTCACCTGGGGCAATGTATCCGGCATTGATCGCAAAAAGGGTTTGTTTGTCATCAAACCCTCAGGCGTTCCCTACGAGGAACTCAAGCCAGAGGATATGGTGGTGGTGGATCTTGATGGTAAGGTGGTTGAGGGCAAGCTCAATCCCAGCAGCGACACCCCCACGCACGTCGTGCTGTACAACAAATTCCCAACCATTGGCGGCGCCGTCCACACCCATAGCAGATGGGCAACCATTTGGTCGCAGGCAGCGCGCGAAATCCCTGCCTACGGCACAACGCACGCTGACTATATCTATGGACCCGTTCCGCTCACCCGTTCCCTCACACCGGAGGAAGTCGGGCGCGCTTATGAACTGGAGACGGGCAATGTAATCATCGAGCACTTCACCCAAGGCGATATCGATCCCGTTGCTGTCCCCTGCGTACTCGTGCGCAATCATGGGCCGTTTGCTTGGGGCAAGAATGCAATAGAAGCACTCCACAATGCAGTTGTGCTGGAAGAAGTCGCGATGATGGCTTGGCATACAGAAGCCCTGCCCCGTGAGCGTCCGCTGGATTTAATGCCCGATTATGTGCTGGATAAGCACTATCTTCGCAAGCATGGTCCTGACGCTTATTACGGACAGAAAAAGTAAATACAATGCAGCAAAAAAGTCTCCAAAAACGGAGACTTTTTTGTTTGGGTCAAGGGCGTTTGCGCCTCTATGTTTGCACTATTATATCCTTAGGATCACTGATTCTTGGGCTCTACAAACTGATTATCTCAGGGTCTGCAAATCGTTACGCCGCCAGTAAATTCGCTCGGCCGCAGCGTTGGATTGGCACGAAGAATCGAGTAGATATCTCCTCCCAGCTGAGCAGGCAAAGAGCCGAGCGACTCGCCTGTCGGGATTGTATATGAACCATTGCTGCATATTGGGTTGATACCATTTTGCGGAATGCAGACAAATTGCCCTGCATCTAGCGGAGAGGCGCTCATATTGGGATTCGCCGCTTGCATGCTATCAAACGGTACATTGTACCTAATCATCAGCGTTCCAAAGTCCTCGCCGCCAAAACCCACAGGATAGCTGAAGCTTCCCTGGGGACAAACCCTGCCAATCGGTGGTACAGGGGTTAAAATTCTCGTTTCCATTTTTTGTCCTCCTGACGATTCATTCACTGCTTTTGTATCAATACATCATATGCAGCTTTCCAACGCAGGGAACAAAAAAGCTCATGCAGGGTTTTGCTTGTTCCCAAACAAAACCGCCACATGAGCTTTGAAATCATAACTTCTGATTTTAAATAGCGGTTAGGCTTTCACGAATCTTGGTAAAGATATTGAGGTAGTCATCCTTGTATCCGCGCGGGAATACGATTTCTACGCCGTAAAGAGCTGATTCGCTGCTGACATAGTGGATACGGCCGCCGACTTCGGTGCCATCAAGCAGTGAACCCGTGTAGTTCGCATATACGCCCTTGGTACCCATCATATAACGGGTTGACGTATAGCTAGGCTTCCATTCATCGAAGCCTGACGAACCGATGTCATCCAAACGCGTAAGAACTTCGGTTTTGAGATCATCTTCAGAATAAGTATTATCAACAGGCATCGTTGAAATTCGAATAATGCACTGCTGACCTTCCTTAATCTGCTCGATGGGCTCGGATAGAATGATTACATCACTCACCGACTCATCCACAATCCAGCCCACAGGCGCTTCAAATGAAACCCCAATAGCCGCTGCATAGCTGCCATAGATGAAGCTTAGGGATGGTCTTGGCGTGGGGGTAGGCGCATCGACAGGAATCAGCGGAATCGGCGTGCTGCCTGCATAGGGATGATAGGTCTGGGAATCATCAACATATGCACTGAGACCGCCATCTTGATTGTTAAGACCTGTATCAATGTAGTCTTCCTCATTGATTGCATCAAGCCCCGTTTGATCATCACCTGTTAGATCATATGGATTCATATTGAAAATGTTGTCGCCACCGCCCGTGCTAGTGCCGGTACCGTCATCACCTATGTTGGTATTGGGCAAATCAACCGGTGGGTTTGTGGGCGGATCTGTAGGCAGATCCGTCGGACCAAGAAATTGGGTGGCTTCCGCAAATTGTCCTTGTTGCTTTGGCGCCTGAGTACAAGAACTTAACATTAGTAACGCCATCATCAGGCACAGTATCATCTTCCATTGATGTTTCATGCTTCATCCTCCATGTAGCGGCTAGCTGCCGCGGAGTTTAGCGGTTTTTCAACTCGCAATCCAAACACTGTAACGATTGAAAAACTACATTTCTTCACTTTGTCACGATATTGTAACATTTCATGTGACTTTCGTCAACTATTCCTTTTGATTCATTTCAGAAACTTAATCCGCCAAAAAGTTAGCGCAAATCATACCGCTGCCGTGCTTTGATACTTTACAATTGCCCGTTTCTGTGCTACTATATCCCTCAATGGCAATGATGGGGACGGATGCCGCAAATCACTTAGCAAAGCGAGCTTGGAGACGGTGTAAGCCAAGCGCTAGGGTACTGCATCAAATCACCTCTGAGCTATCTGCACAATGGTTTCATCACCGCAAGGCAGATCGGGTGCTCCCGTGACAGAGCCAGCCGAATGAATCGGCGCCGAGTGGACAGCTATGCTGTCAAAATGGGTGGTACCGCGGAAAAGTATGTTTCCGTCCCGTTTTCATGGGGCGGTTTTTTCATGCCCCAAAACAAAAAACCGTAAGAGCTAAACTTAGGAGGAATACCAATGTATCGCAAGGTATCAACAGACATGAACTTCGTGGAGCGCGAGAAGGCTGTGCTCGACCTCTGGAAAGAGAACGAGATCATCGACAAGAGCTTTCATCACCGCGAAGGTGCTGAAAAGTGGACGTTTTATGATGGTCCCCCAACGGCAAATGGCCGCCCGCATATCGGTCATATCGAAACACGCGCTATCAAAGACCTGATCCCTCGCTTTCAAAGCATGAAGGGCAAGGACGTTATGCGCAAAGCAGGCTGGGACACACATGGTCTGCCTGTTGAACTCGAAGTTGAAAAGCTTCTGGGACTTGACGGAAAACCGCAAATCGAAGCATACGGCATTGAGCCTTTTATTGCCGAGTGCAAAAAAAGCGTTTGGAAGTACCAGCGCGAATGGGAAGATATGTCTGACCGCGTTGCTTTCTGGGCAGATATGAAGGACCCCTATGTCACCTACCACGATAACTACATCGAGTCTGTCTGGTGGAGCCTCAAAG
>LFRM01237062.1_pt1 | contig 15026 bp, 9 predicted proteins | sample 618341 | NCBI WGS metagenome assembly LFRM01 (sample SAMN03654438, study PRJNA283298) | anaerobic digester metagenome | isolation source: pool of bioreactors CSTR01a, CSTR02a, and CSTR03a thermophilic anaerobic... | place: Denmark: Kgs. Lyngby | collected 2014-05-21 | reverse complement strand
CCACCAACGGATGTGCACTAACACGAATGGCGACGCTATCATGCTCACCGCTAATCCATTCCGGTACACGATTATGGTGCGGCACCAGCCAGGTATTTGGGCCCGGCCAACTGGCGCTCAGCTGCGCCAATTGATCGCTCGATAACCCCTCAAGCAACCCGTCAAACTGACTTATATCCGCCGCCACTAAGATCAAACCTTTATGCATAGGCCGCTCTTTCAACGCCAATAAGCGCGCCACTGCCGTTGCATTAAAAGGATCACAGCCTAAGCCCCAGACTGCTTCAGTGGGGTAAGCAATTACCGCACCCTGGCGTATTTTTTGTGCGATCTGTTGCAGCTGCCAGGTATTACTCATAAATTTATCTGCATCATTTAATTCAATATAAAGTCATTTTACTTAAAGTCAGCATAAGGCGTTATCGGCTCAATGGGTAATCTTAAATCACCCTGCCACGGAACAAAAGAATAACGCAAATAGAGCATGGCCCGACTGGGTGAATAATCTTCGCTATAACGCCAATCTAGGCCCGTACCTAACACCCAATAACTGCTCAATCGACGCTCAACTAAGCCGCGGATGCTATAGCCAACAACCCCATGACTGGAGCCTCCTTTAAAGCGATTATCAGCAATAAAGTTTTCATAAGACACATTCTGACTGGCCAGATCGCGCCATGGATCTGCGATTAAACCCTGCTGCGGATAATAATCCATACCACGGCTTTTTGAGTCCGAGACAGACACACTGCCCTCTAAAACATAAGACCAATCCACAGTCCGTTTAGCATAACTGACCGGTAGCGACAGCGAGGCGTAGCGTTGCGGACTGTAATAACCGCCATGCCCTAAGGTGTATTCACTTAAGTCCTTTTCATAACGCCAGAGCATGGTATTCACGCCCACTGTGAGCAACTCATGCGGCGTATTAATCAAGCGATGATAATAGCCGGCCATTAAACGTGAGCGTGTGTTATCCGCAACATTTTTACCCTTCAGCTGGTGATAACTGATATCAGCCCACACTCCATCCGCGTTACCTTGATCCCAACTTAAACCCAAGGCTGCGCCATTGGCCATCACACCGCCCCACTCAATCCCCGTGCGCGGATCTTTAGCGCCAGCAAAAGACAGTAAGGAATTGGATAATGGCCTGCGTGATGCGGTTAGATTCCAGCCGGTCACGCCGATTTTATCGGAATAGCTGATACCTCCGACCCAGTTCTGCACAGTAAAGCCATAGGGTGTACTGCCCAAGTCAAAGGATAATTGCTGATCAGACCAACCGGCAGAAAAACTAGTGCCTTCAGCTTTTTGTGTGAGGCCATGTACGCAACCGGCTAAGGATTGCCTATTACCTTGGCTATCAGTACCAGCAAAGTCACAGCTACCAAAGCGTCCATCATAACGACCATCCGCAGATGTCTTTAAGCTGCCAGCATCCATGCGCACATGGTCTGCGCGCAAAAATGCTCGGCCATCACTGAGTGGAAACTCGAAATGCGCCATGGTTGTATTGGCATTGAGTTTAGATAAACCCGAGGTGCCATCATTACGCCATGCATGATCGTTATGCAGGGTAAAGGTCGGCATTTCACGCAAGTACAGTTCTTCAGCTTCAGCACGTAAACCGCGGGCCAACCAATCGTCTTCCGCGTTGACGCGCATGGCCTGGGTAAAAGCCTCGTCATTACGTACCACGGTCACCACAGGATCAGGCTTTACAACCTTAAAAACCTGAGTCACTGGCGTGGGCTTCACCGGAGTCACAGCGGTCACAGGCGTAACCCTGACAGCCGTCACAGGTAATAACTGTGCATCTCGCATACTGACCGCATATAAATCAAGCGCTTGCTGCGCATCTTGCTCAACAGTCAGACGGGCTAAATCTCGATACAGCAATGCATTTGGCTCAGTCAGTAAAGCCACTTGTTGCTGTAAAATAATTTTTGCCCGGGCCTTTTTACCGACCAGTAGCCATAAGTTAGCTAAGCGGCGATATACATTAGCCGACTGACTGTCAGCGCTTAACTCAACATGATCTAAAGCTGTACGCACCTGCTCTACTTTCCCCTGCGCCGCCCAGTTTTCCAGCCGCCCCAAGCGTGCATCAAGATTATCAGGCTCAACTTGCAACACCTGCGTGTAATACGTCAGCGACTGAGCATAATCAGCTAACTCATAAAACCATTGTGCTAACTGTAAACGTGTTGCTTGCGATTTAGGTGACGACTCCAGCAATGCAAAAGCCTGCTTAGTTTTACCACGCTCATATAGCTGCTGTGCCTGTTCAATCAGCTGCGCATTGCGTACACGCTGCGCTACATCATGCATTTCGGGTGTCCACGCCTCAGCAGGGATGGCATTCAGCGTGGTTAATGCAGCGTCCCAACGATCGATCGCCGTTAATAACAAAGCATGCGCATAACGGCTCGTGGGCATCTGTGGGGATATCGACAAATGCTGCTGATAAGCCTCAAGCGCGGCGGCCTCCTGCCCCTGTTCACGCAATACTACGGCCAAGCGATAACTGGCCCAAGGATTGGCTAAACTCAACTGCTGGATTTTTTTTAAGGCGTCTAACTGATCCTCTACCCGCCCTTCTTGCTGAGCTAGTTCAGCACGCTGCTCAAGTAATGCAATATTAAGATTAACCTTGGCCTGCACAAACATCGGCGCATTGCGTGGCTCCAGTGTGGTTAAGACATTCAATCCCTGCTCAACCGGCAGTGTTGCGATATAACGCAAGATACCCGCCTGAGCGCTTTCATCTGCCGGAGCCAACGTTAAAGCGCGCTTAAAATAAGTGAACGCCACATCCGGCTGCAGTGTTGCTAAGGCGGTGTCGGCTAAGCCAACTAAAGCAAAGATATTACGTGCATCACGCTGATGTGCTTGTTGATACAGCTGCTGCGCTTGCGACCAATCACTCTGCGCCAAGGCCTGATCAGCGCGACCCAGCAACAACCAATATTCAGTAGAAGCAATCAAACTGATCCATTTTGAGGTTTGATCATCACGCTGCTCTTTGGCCTGAGCTAAGCGAAAATACTGCAAAGCACGGGTGCGATCGTCGGTCCGCAAATAGGCTAAACCTAAAGCGCCATACAACTCAGCATCATCAGGGTACGCGGCGATGCCCTGTTTAAGCTGGGCAATCGACTGACTGTTGCGACCTTGCTCCACTGCACGCAAACCCGCCTGCCCAGCTTGCCAAGCGCGATCACCCAGCAACGCGCCTTGGCGATTCGATTCACTTTGCGCCCTAGTGGCCACATCAAGCTCAGCATAACGCTGAAGAAAGTCAGCCCATAAACTGTGGGTTTGATTGCTGACCGGCAGTGTTATTAAGTAGTCATACTCACGATTTGCGGCAAAATCACGTTGGGACTTTTGTTCAGCTAAGCGATGTAAATACTCTAGTGCGGGCTTGGGCTGATTTTCCTGAAAATGATAATTCGCTAAAGCGCGCAACACACTCGGATGCTTAGGAAAAGCCTGCAAACTCGCCGTCAATGCGGCAATTGCTAAAGGACGCTGGCGTACTTGCTGGGTGCGCACTTGCCAATATTCCACGGCAAGATCAGCATCCGGATAGTTGCCTTGCAAGAGCCCATCATACATCTGTTGTGCTTCGCTAAAACGTCCAGCCGCCGCATAGAGTCGCGCTTGTGCTAACTGTGCCCGAGCATCTGCTTGGGTTAACTTCACTAAGAGCTCAGCCTGAATCAAGGTGTCTGACTTGGGCGCAACCTGCTGCAATTGCGCCAATAACTCATTAGCGCGATCCAGCTGATCCAAACGTACGGCTAAACGCAATTCAGCCAGCAAGCCTTGCGGATGCTGGGGAGCAATACGGTACAAACGGGCTAAGGCATCGTTGACAATATCATCACGAAATAGCGCCTCACCCAGCTGAATCTGCTCCAGCATATTTTTTTCAATACTGGCAACGCCTAATGGCTCAACACTGGCCTGTGCATAACTCGCACTCAGCGTAAGACAGACCGCGATATTTAATAACAACTTATTCATTGCAGTTCGCCCACGCTGGCACTAAATAGCCATGCTGATCAAAAAAATAACGTTTGTCGTCCCAGCTTTGGCCAAACAACATCAATGCTTGATTGTAATAACCCAATGTGTGCATCGGGGTGTCGTGTACACGCTGGCGCTGTAAGGCTGCGCTGGGCGTATCACTCAACAAAGGTAACAGCGCGGCAGAAAACCCCACAGGGCCAAGCCCCTCTGCTGTCCCCAGCAGAATCGCTATTTTTTCAGCCGGCAAAGTCTGTGGTTGCAGTGCCAGCAAGCCCTGCTTAAAGTGCGCTTTTAATGCGCTGCTGTGCAGGCTATCGGGATGCAGCATGCCGATCCATAAATACACACGGATCGCATCATAACTACCGACTTTTTCATCAGCGCGCTGATAGCTCCAGCCCTTCTGCGTGCGGGTCACCCAGTCCGGCGCCAGCCCAAGCGGCGAAGTTTCTAATAAAAAACGCGGTGTGTTCGCCAACAAGTCTGTCCAAGGATGCTTAGGCTGTTCCTGTGCAATTCTGGCCAGCAGTTGCGGCGGTACATAACTGGGATTTAAACGCCAACTGTGTTCCCCACTAAAGCCAGACTGACCGGGCATCAGCACATAACCAAAATCTGGAATATCCAGTACTTCCTCCTGCGCCATGCGTTTGAGCATTAAATGCCCCAGTACGCTATAGCTGCGCTCATGCCATAAACGTCCGGCCTCAAGCAAACTGTAGGCAATCCATAAGTTTGAGTCAGAAGCAGTATTGCGATCCAACACACCCCAAGTATTATCAGGCTTTTGCCCCCATAACCATGCCGGTAAATATGCGGTTAAATCACCTTGCGCTAGATTATCTTCAGTCCAGCGCACTAAGCGCCGAAACAGCAAGGGCTCATTATTGACCAAGGCAAAAAACATCGCATAGCTCTGCCCTTCAGAAGTAGTAATCTGCCGCGAATCAGAGGCATCAATCACCCGCCCCTGCTCACTGAGCATCATCTGCTGAAAAGTCTCCCAGTCTGACCAAGTCGCCACAGCACAGCGATCATCACTGGCCTGAACTAGACAGCCATTCAGCGCCAGCATTAACAGCAAAAAGAATCTAAGCATCATGCTGTAAACGCCTGCGCGCCATCGCTCGCAGTGCACGCCATAAAGCAATAGAGATCAACAGGACGATCAGAAACGCCGTACTGGCGAGCAATATAGGTCGCTCAGACAAGTGGTACCACGCCCATTCCCACCAAGGTAAATCACCGACGTAATACACCGGTCCGACACTGTGATAGGTCACGCCTGATTCACGGATCAACGCCACTGAACCTTTAATTTTATCGCGCTCACTGACGTTATTCAGCGCAGTGCGTAATAAGGCAAAATCCTCATCACTGCTGGCTAATAAACCCACAATACTGCGCTGCGGGTGCGTATCTGACTCTAGGCCAATAATAGCTGCCATGGGCGCTGCAGACTGCACATCCACCATCGACAGCACATCTCGTGCAGACGGATCTCGTTGAGCTAGACGACTGTTTTTTGCATCGGTATCGGCATCCGCCACACGCGCTTGGCGCAAACGACTTTGCGTACCTTGCAAGAGCATATGCGCATCAGGTCGCTCTTTAATCGCCTGCGGCATACTGCCAATCAATAACAGATCCGCATCCAGTGCACTGGCCGCTGCCCAATCATCCATCATGCGAACTTTTAATGCGGGGTAACCAATCTGCGCACCCATTTTGCTGAGGACTTCCAGCACCAATCGGGTTTGCGTTGGGTTAGGATCTTTGGGTAGCACCACTACTGTTTCTGACAAATCGGCCATACGGCTGAATGGAAAAGCACTGCCAGTAAAGGCAAATAAATTAGGCATGGCTAGATAATGACGAAAACCAGAAAAATCAATCACCGAGTTTTCATCTAGGGCGGCACGTACATCCACCGGCAGCACCGTTTGGCATTTATCGCGCTGTGAGCTGGCGACGGTGGTGGCAAAAGAGAAATCAAAACGCACCTGATTGGTCACTCCCACTTTAAGCGCGGGAATTAACAAACCCTGATTGGTACTGGCGCGCTCATTATCACGCAGCGGTAAACGCATTTTAGTCAGCAAGCCCTGATCGTTACTTGAGCGCAGGCTGTAACTGTGAATATAGTTATCGTTGATACTTAAATTCAGACGCGACTCATCCTGAGTGGATGGCTGTGAATAGCGATAAATAATCGATGTGGGAATACCACTGTTACGCCAAATAAATAAATCCGGTGGCAAGTTAAGACTTAATTCGATCGGGCGCGGCATCAAGCCAGACACCTCAAGTTGACCGGGATAAGTGGCCAATTCGGAGAAAAATACCGGCCGCTGAGTACTCACCCAGTTCGGTGCATCATAGGGCTGGCGTGGGGCGATCTCTTGCACTGCATTGATACTGACACTTTGCCCACGAAACAGTGGATTACCCACTGCTAACGCAGACGCTGCCGTGATTAAATCACTGTCGTCGCGACCTAATACCAAAAGCATTTTATGATAAGCACTGCCCGGCACGCTGATTAGATCAACCACGGGGCCATCCACTGCTGGATAATCTTTCAAGATATCCGGGCGTTGGCTGTTAGTGGCAAACACAATCACATGCTGCTGCGGCACACTGTTGTAATGCACCGGAAAACTTAACTCACGCCACTTGGCTTGTGTCCCAAAATACGAGGATAAAATTGCTCCTGCTTGCATCTGCTGAGTGCTGGGTGCGCTGGCAAATACAAAAGGCAGCGCTTGCGCTTGCATATCACCGGCATCAAAAAACGGCTCAGGGAAAAATGAGAGATCATTGGCAATCGCCAGTGCTTGTTGATTGACTTTAACCTGAGTTTTCTGGCTGATATCCAGCCATAAGGATGAGTGCGCTAGATCTTCACAGATATCCGTGTAATGCCCAACAAACTCGAGGCGGATACGGTTAAATGTCATCATCATGCGCGGATCCAGCGGCAGCGTTTTGCTGACCTGCTGCCCGCTTTGCGCATCCTCAACTTGTATCACACCCATCATCTCCTCATTGAGGTAGACGCGTAAATGCGACAACTTAGGTAATAAAGCCGGTGATGGCGTAAAGACCAAATCCAATTCAGCACTGGTGACCAGCTGATCACCACGCAGAGTAAACTCCAACTGCTGAGTATTACGAATGCCCAGCAGTTTAAATTCATTGCCTTGAGCCAACTGTTTCAGTGAATAACGCTCACTGCGCAAGGGTACTAAGGACTGAGCAGTAAGCGCCGTAGCTGCAGACTCTAGCCGCTCGGGTGTAGCTACGGGTTGCGCATAAGCTGAGCTATAGAAAAAGCACGAGAGCAAGCCCAACAAGCCCATATGTAGTTTATGTAACACAGGTTTTGACATCATGCTTAATCAACTCTTATACGTTATAAATAGGGCGTGTGCGTGGCAAGAACGATAACGTCCAAGTCACCAACTGGGTACAGCGCGCAACAATCCAGCTCAGCGGAAAAGGTAAATAGCGTGTTAAGTGTCGGTAACCCGACAAGCTGAGCAAGGTCACATCAGCCAAACTCTGCATCGGCCGATCCAGTGAGAAATCATTATTATGTGTCAGCCACGCATCCGCACGCGCAAAGGTGCACTGCACAAAATCAATTTCTTGCTGCTGCGTCAGGCTCTCAAAGTGGATACCAATACTGTCACCCATACGGTGGGTAATACGTCCTGGAAAACAAAACTGTCGAGCGCCACGGGTTAACACCAACTCCACTAAGGCGTTCGCCTGCAATGGGGCAGCACCTTCCAATTGCAGTCCCACACCAGCATCGGAATAATCCAACATCACCCCCGCATGCATATAACCCTGAGCATCAATCACATCACAAGGTAAACGCGTGGTAATGCGATGACTGTGGCGCACTTGCCGTACTTCAGCGGCAACGCCGACTGCGCCACCTAAAATAATCAAGTTATACACGACCCACAGCATGGTAATCAGTACTGTGGCCTGCTCATTCACCGGTCCTGCCCATAAACGCCAGACACCAAACAGCAAACCTAAGAGATTGAGTAAGGCTAAAAACATATAAGGCTGGGCCATTTTCCAATCAAAATAATCCTTCTCGATCAAGCCGCCTTTAGCCGTGACATTAAAGGTGCCTTTGTGCGGTGAGAACAGCGCTACGGTGGTGGGTCGAGCGATATACCACGATAAAACTGTTTCATAAATCTCACCCCAAAAGGTGCGTCGATAGGCGCCTTGGGTGACCGAGTTGGTTAAATTGGCATGAATCATATGCGGCAATACATAGAGCATAATCGCAATGGCGGGCGCATAAATAATGTAAGAATGAAACAGCAGGAACGCTAGCGGTGCAGTCAAATAGATAATCCGCGGAATGCCCGCCAAGAAATGCATCATGGCATTGGTGTAGCACAGGCGCTGAAAGGCACTTAAGCCTTTACCAAATAAAGGATTATCAGTACGGAAAATCTGCGCCATACCCCGCGCCCAACGAATACGCTGACCAATATGCGCCGAGAGGCTTTCTGTGGCTAAACCGGCTGCCATCGGAATGCGTAAATACGCTGAATTATAGCCATTACGGTGCAGGCGCAGTGCGGTGTGCGCATCTTCTGTGACGGTTTCTACCGCAAAACCACCAATAGACTGCACAGCACTGCGTCTTAACACGGCGCAGGAACCACAGAAAAATGCCGCATTCCATAAGTCATTGCCGTCTTGAATCAGGCCATAAAACAGCTCGTTTTCATTGGGCTGTTTACCAAAGTGGCCTAGATTACGCTCAAAGGGGTCAGGCGAGAAAAAGTGGTGCGGAGTCTGTACTAAAGCTAGTTTTTCGTCTTTTAAGAACCAACCCACTGTCATTTGCAAAAAGGAGCGGCTGGGCACATGGTCGCAGTCAAAAATCGCCACCAGATCAGCATCCGTATGCTTTAAGGCATTATTCAGATTACCGGCTTTGGCATGCAAACCATTGGCACGAATGATATAGCCGACACCCGCTTGCTCAGCAAATTCGCGCACCCACTGGCGGCGACCATCATCGAGTACATGAATACGTAATTTATCCGCCGGCCAATCAATACCCAGCGCGGCATACACCGTGGGCTTAATCACGCTCAAGTCTTCATTATAGGTGGGGATCATCAAGTCCACCGTGGGCCATAAGCTGCGATCAGCAGGTAATGACGCGACTTTGCGCTTTAAAGGCCAAGCGCCTTGAATATAGCCCATCACTAAGACAACCCATGAATAGGTCTCAGCAATCAACAAAATCACGCCAAACATCAAGTCCAGCTTGCTGTTCCAGTTTAAGGTCGAGGTATAACGCCACCAGATATAACGCGCCGACACGGTCAGTGATAAGACAATCAGTAGCAGCGACGAAAAACGCCCTGGCACGCGCCGTACCAGCATGGCGGCGCCCCACAACAGCATCACAAAAATAAATTGCGCCACTAAACTAAAGGGCTGAGTCACCAATAACAGCGCCAGCAATAGCACCACAGCGGCTAATATAAAAAAGAGCGTTTTTTTCAGACGCTGATTGGCAATACGGCTCAACCAGTCGGGACGAGCCAAAAACTGCTGAATCGCAGTGGGACCCACACGAGGCTGACTCTCACCGGCTAAAAATTGATAGGCTGCATGACGCCAACGTAACACGCTCGACCATAAGGCTTTCACACGGCCACGCGAGCGCTGTACCTGCGCGACAGGAGCACGTATCAACAGCAACCAGAACGCCTGTACGGCATAACGTAGTGGATCTGCCGGTTGGTATTTTTTATTCAGTAAGTGATTAAACCACGGCTGATAACGCTGCCATACACCTTGCCATGCAGCCCCTTCTAAACGTAAAAACGTGTGGGCCAATCCACTCAGCAATACAAACAACCACGCGGTTAGCACGCCCATACCGTGCTGGTGCGCCTGCTGATATTGCTGACGCAGAGCGCCGATCATCGAACCACTCCGCGCTGAACTAAACACCAGGTCGCCAAACTAAAAACATCAGCAACACTGCTCGCATTGGGGAAATACGTGGTCGCTGGCATTTTATAGGCAAAGGCTTCTTGCACATGTAAATCTTGACGCACGCGCACGGGCACTAAATGCGCCGCGTAACGAATACTCCAATCAAGCAACACAGCATCACTTAAACGCTGGCGTACATCTAAATCATTGACCAAAATTTTAGTCTGTGGCGTTAAAGGGTACTGTCCCAACAAGATATGGCTGGCGGCATCGGCATTAGTGACTAAAAAATCCAACTGACTGCGCGCACGAAGTGCTTGATAGCGCGGATCATAATGGGGTAGATCAAAAATCACCCATGAGCAGCCACTCGCCGCAGCTAAATCGTGCTGCACCCACTCGGATATATCGATATCAAAACCATTTATATCTTGATCTAACCCCGCCACACCATGGCGGCCATAGGGCAGTACATATAAATTGTCTTTCACCTGATAGCTGTGCTGCTGCAAGTCGCTACCCTGCGCTTGCGCACAGGCCCAGCCCTGCTGATCAGCATAAGGAATATTAAAATGCAGGCGCAGCAAATCACTAGGATTTAAGTCAATAACTAACACTGACTCACCCAAAATATTCAGTGCATCAGCCAGCATCGCAACCATACTGGTTGTGCCTACTCCGCCGCGTAATCCACAGACTGTGATGTGCATAAATAGCCTCTTAAGACTGCATCCAACAAACTGAAAAATGCTTCACCGCTGACTCCATGCATCCCATTCAGCCAATAATGGCCATTGTTTTAATGCCTCTTGCCAAGCGGTGAAAGAAGCAATATCAATGTAATCAAAAGAGCCTGTTTTAATATTGCGCTTTAATGAGGCGATGTCATCCGATAATAAAAACTCTGCATCCACTGCTGCATTTTCAATAGTATTACTGTGCATATTTAATCCAATCACGACTGCCTAAACGAATATAAGAAACACCTTGGTAGACCATCATCACCGTTCCACTGTTTTCTGACACAGCTTGAGTCTGCGGCAAACCTGATGTTAAGGCTGGCCAATCCACCTGTGGCAAATCAAAAATATCACGACTGACCGTTCTGGAAATCAACTCAGACAGAGCCAAAAAGCTGCTCGGCGTGGTGATATGAATGGTGTCTTGCGGTTGTGGTGAGCGTGTTCCAATAAAGCGCACTCCGACTGGGACATGAGTAATGGCTAAGGTCGGTATTTCGCGCATCCCTGACATTTGCATACGGTCACCTTCCAGCGCAGCACCGTGCTCAGGTACAAAGACCACCATTGCCTGACGCCCGCTGGCTTCAACTTCTTGGATAAACACATCTAAATCATCCAACAATTGTTGCGCACGTTTTTTATAGGGCGAGGCTCGGCTACCACCATCTAAAGTGGCTTCACGGTTACCATCATGCAAAGAAATCGTATTGTAAAAAAGCGCAGTGGACGGCACTGTATTTTTTAAGCGCTCACTCCACCACATTTTTAAGGCGTCGTAATCACCCCAAATCGGCGTGCCGTCAAAGGCTTTTAGTTTAGGACGTAAGCCCTTAGGGATTAAAGGTGGCGCGGACAGACCCGCAGCATTCAGCTCGCCAATAAAGTTTTCAAATTCGCCGGTGTGATTCAATGCCGAGCTATCGGTAAAGCCCAGTTCCTTGAGGTTCTCAAAAATATGGCATTGATCAGATGCCGGCTGATACAAGGCTTGATGCGCAGGCTGGCCACAACTGGCGCGCATTAAACGTATCACCGCAGGCCCGCTATAAGCGGTAGCCGAGTTAAACTGATCGAATATAATATCCATTTTTTTAAACAATGGATGCTCAGTTAATTGGCTTATTTCTAAATCCGACCAAGCCAGCGAACATATATTCAGCAGCAATACATCAAATGGCGCAGCATCCGCCACCGGCAGTGAAAACTCAGTACGACGCGTTTGCTCCGATTGATAAAAAAGCTCCAGCTCCTGATTGAGTACAGCATTCATATTGTTTTTAGTCAGCGCTACTACTTGCGGACTGTCGGTGGATATATTTAAGGGTTGCGCCACCATCTCTGTTGCCTCCCCCCAGGATAAACGCGGAAGACCCGGCATACTGGGCAAAACGACTAAGAGCATGGCGAGCAGACTCCAAGCCGTCATCCGTAACCATTGCGCTAGAAACAGATAGATCACTGAAAAAATCAAACCCGCACCCAGCAGATTCCAATTAATAAAACGTAAGAGCAACTCAAGCAGATACTCAGTAGAGAAATTTAAAACTTCGGGCTGCTCAAGCAGTCGCTGAATGGGCGGCAGCCAGCTGTCGTAATACAGCAGAGCAATCGCCAGCGGAACAGCAAGTATATGGCGCACAATACGCAGTGCTGGGGGGCGTAACGGCAGCAATAAAAATGCAGCAAACAGCACATTATAAAAAATATTAAAATTAATAAAGCCCGCCCAATAGAGCGCCAGCTTCATCATAAAATAAAAATTCCAGTGGCCAAAACCATGCCATAGCGCAGCAGTTGTGTTGTGCGCATCCGTCTTTATATTATTGACCACTGTCATCCTTACTGAGTAACTCAGATGCATTACGACGACGCACTGAATGCGTTTTTAAATACTGGGCCGGCAGCAGTCGCTTAGACAGCCAAGGCCGTACCTTTTGATACAGCAGCGTGAGTATGCAACCGCACACTGCACCGATAAAAAACACACCCATACTCATCACCCTAAAGTTTAATGTCGCTGAGAGCTTGTAACTGCACAGGCTTAAGCCGTGGCGTAAAGAGCACAGTGGCCCCATTCGCCCGTAGCGGCGCATGATCAGATACAGGTGAAGGCTCAGCGCTGCTAGGCGCTAGGCTGCTTTGTCTGGGTATGTGATCGATTTGTAATAACTGCAAACGCCGTACATGGTCTTCAATACTGCTGCGATCACTGTGCACAACATAGTCAGCAACGATATCTGTAAATGGCAGGGCAAAAATCTTATGCAAGGTAATCTCAACAAAATCCAACTGACATCCCAATAAAAACAAGTACACCACACCCTCTACAGCACAGGCGGCATCACCTTTACGCACAATACGTAACTGCCCCAGCAACTGCTCAGTACTCAGCATGCCAGCTGGGCGCAGACTCAATAAAACACCCTTTTTGTGGACTGCAGTTGTGCTGGCTAATAACTCATTGAGATAAGCACTAAACTCAGAAACAGACACCACACCTTTGATCTCAGGCACTCGCATTTTCGTCAAAGCGAGCTCTAAATCATCGATCAGTGGACTGCTATTTTTTTGTGATGGAATGCTTCCAAGCATACTAAAAAAGCGTGCTAAGTTTATATCAGCAGAAATAACTGTCGCTGCACCACAGTCTAATAACAGTTGTACTTCTTGACGGCGTAACGCTTGCTGTGTTTCCCGCACAACCAACTTAACCGATGTGCCGCGCTGCTGACGCAAGTCATATAAAATGCGCGCTAAGGCTTCAATTTCACTGCTGGCCTGCAAAGCAAAAACAAAGGTGCCGCCCACCACGGTCAAGGCCTCTTGCGCAAGCGCGTACCAGTCTTCAACAATGCGCCACTTTTCTGCAATATAGACAGGTGCATCTTCTAAGACGCTACGCTGCAGATACACTTCGTCTGAGGCTGCCTCCACTGAATGTTTAACCGTCTTAACCACTTCCAAGCACGAGTTTTTGTCCTGTAAGACAAATTCTGCCGCACTTTGCACGCCTAAATCATTGATCCAATAATCAAGCTGGTAGATAAAACCATCGGTTTGAGCTTTTAAATGTGCTACACCGGATAAAAAACGATGCTCAAGCGCAAGTGTTTTATAGGTACTCTGATTATGTTTACCATAGGCACATAGCACTAAAATACAGCCATTACTTTCACACCAATCACGCCAATTTCTCAGCAGTGTAGGCATAGCTTTTCCTAGAGACTTAAGCGTCTCAGCAGTTAATAAACAGATCATCAGACGCTTGCGGGGATTGAGCTTACGGTCTAATTGCTCAGTCAAATGCATCACAGCGGTTGATTCCGTTCCACGCCAAGCATAACTGCGTAAATCAGCTGGCCCCTGTTGATCAGTTAAAGCTGAAACAACCACTGAAATCTTCTCACAACCTAATAAAACAGCACGATTATTAAGATCTAAGCCCGCCAATATTTGTCTAGCAACATATAACGCCTGAACTTGGGTATCCATGCTTAGAAAATAGACTGAACCTGCTCGCATTTGTTGGTGCTCTTGCAGGCAGCCAACAATGCCAAGCGATGGCGCTACAGTCCATACCCAGTTGCTGTTTAAAGAGATCATAAGAGAGCCTAGTATTCTATAAAATCGTGCTGTGCTTATTATTTTTAACTAGCACAATATATAGCTATTATTAAAAAGAACTATACATTAAAAATTATATTTAATAACTGCTATGGCGCATAACTTTATAGAAAAAAGCCTTATAAAAACCTTTTTAATACCCGCCTAACCACGGTATAACCACATGCCACCCTCGCATACGGCCTGCCCCTCAATCTCAAAATCAGTCAATGCAGATAACACCTCATGCAAAGGTAACTCGCTTAACTCAACCAACTGATCTATATCCAACGGCTGGGCTTTTAACAACTGCAAGAGTGGATGCTTAGGTTGACGTTCAGACTCAAACACTAAGGTTTTCTGCACGGCGGGCTGCTGAGCAGGTGCAGTCAATTGCCAACCTTGCAGCGACTCTAAAATATCGCCCACGGTTTCAATCAAAGTAGCACCATCACGAATCAGCTGATGACAACCGCGTGCACCCGGTGAATGAATCGAGCCGGGGATGGCATACACCTCACGGCCTTGCTCTGCAGCGAGGCGCGCGGTAATCAATGAACCGCTGGATGGACTGGCTTCAACGACTAAAACGCCCAAGGCTAAACCACTGATAATACGATTGCGCCGCGGAAAATGACTGGCATG
>LFRM01063056.1_pt1 | contig 15033 bp, 13 predicted proteins | sample 618341 | NCBI WGS metagenome assembly LFRM01 (sample SAMN03654438, study PRJNA283298) | anaerobic digester metagenome | isolation source: pool of bioreactors CSTR01a, CSTR02a, and CSTR03a thermophilic anaerobic... | place: Denmark: Kgs. Lyngby | collected 2014-05-21 | reverse complement strand
TAGCACACTTGGAGCTTTCTTTTATTTCATCTACTTGACCTACAATTACTGTACACTACCTTAGTATAGGGGAGATATTGAGAGAATTATGTGGTTACAAGGGAGTAGAGCTCATTGAAGGGCATTTGATGCCCGACCATGTCCACATGCTAGTGAGCATTCCCCCTAAGCTTTCAGTTTCAAGCTTTATGGGATATTTAAAAGGTAAAAGTGCCCTCATGATTTTCGACAAACATGCAAATTTGAAGTACAAATTTGGTAATCGACATTTTTGGGCTACAGGTTATTACGTTAGTACAGTGGGTCTAAATGAAGCGACTATAGCAAAGTATATCCGAGAGCAAGAAAGCAAGGATATAGCATTAGATAAGCTAAGTGTAAAAGAGTATGAAGACCCCTTTAGGGGTTAGCTGGTAATACAAAAGCCCTTTTAAGGGCGGCAAAAGTGACAAAAACATAGGGGTTTGAACAAAGTGAAAACCAGCGCCTTGAGACGCTGGTTGGTAGCAAGGGCTTATAGCCCTACCCCAAACCACCCTTTTTAAGGGTGGTCATGATTTTTCTAAAAGATTAACTATCTTCACTTAACATTTGCTGGGCCAGCTCAATCAAAACTTCTAGTTCATTTTTCCCTAGCCTTACCCCCTTACTCATTCTTTCTCTACCAGGACTCCACTGCCTGATATCATACTTAGCCTCTAAGCCATTAAAGCTAATCAGATTAATTTCTAATGTCCATCCACTGTCTGTCTTAGAAACAGTTCCACCCTCCTTCAAAATCCTATACTCTATTGCCATAAACCCTCCTTAAAACAAATAATAAAAAAAGATGGGCAAAAAGAAAAGGCTTCTAAAAGCCCTTTCCATTAAGTTATAGATTTAGTAAGTTAGTGGCTAACCAGAAGTAACCAAGCAAAGAGGTTGAGTCGACTATAGTTGTAATTAGTGGACCTGCCATTATTGCTGGGTCCAATTTAAGCTTCACAGCAATCAGGGGCAGGGTAGAGCCAATAAGCTTAGCTGAAACTACTGTGATTATAAGCGAAAAACTTACTACAAGTGCTACTGTAGGATTTACGCTAGTAAAGATAAGAAGCCTAGCATAGTTTACCAAGGATAATAATATAGCCACTACAATCGCAGTTCTAAACTCCATCCAAACTACTTTAAAAAAGTCCTTAAATTCAATTTCACCTAGGGCCAGTCCTCTAATTATAAGAGTAGATGACTGACTACCTGAATTGCCCCCTGTATCCATCAGCATAGGGATAAAACTAGTTAAAATGGTCATCTTAGAAAGGGCGTCCTCAAAGTTTAAAATAATATTGCCTGTAACTGTGGCAGATACCATTAAAATCATAAGCCAAGGAAGTCTTTTAATAGCATGACCAAAGGGAGAAAGATCTAGATACTCATCGTCAGTAGGAGAAATAGCCGCCATTCTCTCAAAGTCCTCGGTATTCTCCTCCTGGATAATTTCAATAATATCATCAACTGTAATAATACCAGTTAGCCTATTCTCACTATCTACGACAGGCAGGGCCAAAAAGCCGTATTTCTTGAAGGTTGAGGCAACTTCCTCTTGGTCTTCATCGGTATGAACAAAAATTACATCTGTATCCATTATATCTTCGAGTATCTCATCATCATCACTTATAACGAGTTTTCTTAAAGATATAATTCCTTCAAGATGATTAGAAGAATCAGTAATATAGTTCGTGTATACCGTTTCCCTGTCAAGGCCAATCTCCTTAATATGGGCCAGGGCTTCCTTAACAGTCATCTGCTTTCTAAGCTTAACAAACTCAATTGTCATTATGCTTCCTGCAGAATCTTCAAGATAGCCTAGAAACTGGTTTATCATCTTTCTCTTTTCTGGAGTGGCTTTGGTAATTAGACTTTTAACCAGGTTTGAAGGTAGGTCCTCCAAGGCATCTATCATATCATCAAAATAAAGATCCTCAATAACAGTAGCAAGCTCACCTTCTGTTATGCCAGTGGCAATTTCATTTTGAGTAGCCTTGCTAAACTCTGCAAAAACCAGTGCTGCCTTTTCCTTACTAAGAAGTCTAAAAACCAACAAAGTATCCTTGGTATCTAGCTCATCCACATACTCAGCAATATCTGCTTCATTGAGGTCTTCTAACTCTTTTTTAAGCGTAAAATATTCTTTGTTTTCTATTAATTCAAGTAGTCTTTCATAGCTCACAGTACCCTCCTACATATTTAAAGTTCCAAAGCAATCTCCATCATTTGAGTAAAGGTCTCCTGCCTTTCTTGACTAGTTGTAACTTCACCTGTTGGTATTAAGTCAGATACTGTACAGATAACCAGGGCCTGAACATCTTCATATTTCGCTGCCTGGGTAAGAAGCTCTGCGGCCTCCATCTCAACTCCAAGCACTCCATACTCAGCCCATCTCATAACATCTTCTTCTGTATCCTCATAGAAATTATCTGAAGAAAGTAGGCTACCAACATGAACAGGAACCTTTTTTTCAATAGCTAGATTATAGGCCTTGTATAACAGCTCAAAGCTTGAAGTAGGAGCGTAGGTATTGCCATAAAAGCGTCTAGAAACCAACTTGGAATTTGTGCAAGCACTCATACCAATAATAACATCTCTAAGTTTTACCTTTCTACCAATGCCTCCGCAGGAACCAATTCTTACCAGCTTCTTACACCCATATACATTGATTAGCTCATGGATATAAATGCCAGCAGATGGCATACCCATTCCTGTTCCCTGTACCGAAACTTTCTTGCCTTTATAATAGCCAGTAAAGCCCAGCATCCCTCTAACGGTATTGTACTGGACAGCATCCTCTAAAAAGTTCTCAGCGATAAACTTAGCCCTAAGGGGATCCCCAGGAAGTAGAACAAATTCAGCTACGGCGCCTTCAGGGGCCTCAATATGATAATGACTCATTTTTTCCTCCTTATTAGCACCACGGATTCTAGGGGTGCTATCCATTTTTTCTTAAGAGCAGTTCCTAGCAGGTTGACTTTGAAATTTTCCAAATAGTAGTGAGCCTGATCATAGGGTAGCTTCTGCTTTTCTAAACTTGGGTTATGGCCTATAAAAAGTTCCTCTTCTCCTAGGTCAAGGCCATAGTAGATAACGGGACTATCAGGATAGAAGTAGAGTTCCTTTTTAATCCTAGCACTATCATAGGAAGCCAGGTTAAACTTTCTTCTAAGGGCTATAAGACCCCTAACAAGATCAACTAGATCTCTATGTTTATCTAACTCTTTCCAGTCTATGCCGTTAATACTGCAGCCTGACTTGTAGCTATTATGATCCATGGATTTAGATCTCATAAATTCCGTACCTGCATGGATAAAAGGTAGCCCAAAACTTAGAAGTTGGATAGAAAATCCAAGAGAAACTCGTTTTTTAACGAGCCTATCATCTTCACCTGTTGAATAGCTAAGCTTATCATAAAGAATCATGTTGTCATGGCAGCTCATATAGTTAATAGTCTCCCAAGGCTCCTTACAGTAACCATAAATACCCTGAGAATAATCTATATCTCCAACTATGCCTGTTAAGACATGGTTCCTTGCCTTAATACTGCCTTGGATAAAGCCCAGGCTCTTATCATCATTCTTTCCTCTTAACCCATCTCTTATTCTATCATTAAAAAGGGCAAAGTCCTTACCATTTTGAGAGCCAAAATGAAGAAAATTATCAGGCCGGCCATTTGCTGCCCAGGGTTCGCCATAAATAAGTACCTGGGGATTAATGCCTCTAAGGACCTCAACTATTTCATGGGCAAAATCCTCTTCCATCAGGCCCCATAAATCAAACCTAAATCCATCTACTCTAAACTCTTCCATTAAGTAAACTAGGCTATCAATAATTAATTTTCTCACATACTTCTTTGAGCTGTCAAGTTCATTGCCACAGCCAGAGCCATCAAGGAAAACTCCTTCTTCCATCCTATAGTAATAACCCGGTGCCAGGGCTTCAAAACTACTCTTTTCAGTATGGTAGGTATGGTTGTAAACCACATCCACAACCAGGCCAAGGCCAAGATTATGAAGATGGTGAACTGATTTTTTTACCTCTTCTAGGGCCTTTAGGGGTCTGTCCACATCCACTAGATAGCCCCTGTGGAAGGCAAAGAAAAACTCTGGGTCATAGCCCCAGTTATAACCCTCTTCCTCTTCAAGGCTCATTATAGGGCTCAGGGGTAGAAGATGGATATGGCTTACTCCAAGTGAAGCCATATAATCACTTCCTAGGAGCTTCTCCTTAGAAGGACTCTCAGTAAGGGAAAGAAGCTTTCCTGGATATCTAAAGCACTTAGCCTCCTTACAAGAAAAATCCTTAATATGCTGCTCATATATTATTGCGTCCTTAAAACTCAGTTTTGGGTGGGGCAGCTCTCTAAAGCCCGGAGGATCTGAAAGCTTATCTGAGACTAGGATCCCCCTCCTAGCCCCCCTAGAAACATACTTAGCATAGGGATCAACTATTAGCCTGCCCTCATATTCATAGGCATAGGCCCATCCCTCAAACTCCCCTTCAAGGCTTAACTCAAAAACTTCTCCACTTCTTTGCATCTTGTAACTCTTGTAATCCCCTGCTTCAGCCTGGGGAAAAAGCAGTAAATTTAAATAAGGCCTAGTGGAAAAGACTCTAAAGGTCCACTTCTTACCAGTGGAAAAGGCGCCTAGTTTACTTTTCATAGACTTTCTCATAAAGGGCAGCTGACTCCTTCCAGCTCAGATCCTTCTCCATGGCCTGCTTTACTATCTTCCACCAATTCTCTTTATTATTAAAGTGGTAAATTGCATCCTTTATAGTATAGAGAAGCTCGTGGGCATTATAATTTTCAAAGGCAAATCCTGTGCCCTTGCCAGTATATCTGTTGTAAGCCTCTACTGTGTCTGCCAGCCCACCAGTCTTTCTAACAACAGGTAGTGCTCCATATCGCATGGCTATAAGCTGACCTAACCCACAGGGTTCAAATCTAGAGGGCATCAGGAAGATATCGCAGGAGCCATAGATTTTTCTAGCTAGATTATCTCCAAAGAGGATGTTGACGCTGACCTTATCAGGATATTTTTCCTGAAAAAGTCTATACTGGTTTTCAATGTCAGCTTCACCTGTACCAAGAAGGACAAATTGTATTTTTTCTTCCATTAACTCTTCAAAGATAAAGGTTAAGAGGTCCAGGCCCTTGTTATCAACTAGCCTTGTCACCATTCCCAGCATAGGAATATTTTCATCCACCTCAAAGCCAAGTGACTTTTGAAAGGCTTTTTTATTCTCTAACCTTCTTTCAGGAAAACTTGCAGTATAGTTAACCCATAGGTTGCTATCAGTGGCAGGATTATTATCCTCATAATCAATACCATTTACTATTCCACTTAACTTGCCCTTTTGGTGAAGTAGAAGGCCATGGAGTCCTTCCCCATAATAGGGATAGGTTATCTCTCTAGCATAGGTTCTAGAAACTGTTGTCACCTCATCGCTATACTGTATACCTGCCTTCATAAAGTTTAAAGAGCCATAGTGCTCTAAGCCCTCATAGGTAAAATAAGAGTCGTTAAGGCCCAGAAAGTCCTTCATAACACTGTAGGGAAAGATTCCTTGGTACTTAAGGTTATGAATGGTGAAGACTAGCTTTGTATCCTTATACTCATCCCTCCACTGATAGGTATCCATAAAGAGGGGGGCAGCTGCTCCAGTATGCCAGTCATTTAGATGAAGGATATCAGGATAAAAGCCTACCTCATCCATTAGTCTTAAAGCGCCATGACAGAAGAAGGAAAACCTTTCACCATCATCAAACTCGCCATAAAGCTGATCTCTACCAAAGTAATACTCATTATCTATAAAATAGTAGGTAACCCCATCAAGATCATGACTAAATATACCAGCATACTGATTTTTTGTAGGCATATTTATATGAAAGGCCCCCAGGTACTGGAATTTAGCTCTTAGCTGGGAGTTTATTCTTCTAAAGTTTGGGATAACCACCCTGACATCATGACCTCTCAAAGCTAAAGCTTTAGGTAGAGAGTGCATAACATCTGCTAATCCTCCTGATTTTATATAGGGTACAGCTTCACTGGCAGCAAAAAGTATCTTCATATAATCCTAGCTCCTTTCCCAACAAAGTAAGGTAGTCCACCATCTCCCATCAAAATTTTCCCCCTGCCAATTGTGGCTCTCTTATCAAGAATTGCAAAATTCACTTGGGAATTGCTTTCAATGACAGAACCTTGGAAGACCACTGAATTTCTAACAACAGCTCCTTTTTCAACTCTTACATTCCTAAATAGAATGGAGTTTTCTACGGTTCCTTCAATAACACAGCCATTGGCCACCAGGGAGTTTGACACCTGGGAACCCTCCATGTAAAGGGCTGATGGAGCATCCTTAACCTTGGTGTGAATCCTGCCGTGTTCATAGAAAAGGCAATGGGCCTTATCCTCTTCCAAAATTCTTAAAGAGGCATTGTAGTACTGTTGTAGTGAATAAATGGGAAGGATCTCCTCTTCCAGGCTATAGACTTGGACACTATACTTTATTAACCTTCTTGCAATGGCAGCACTTAGGGATTTTTCTTTTCCAAGCTCCAGAGCCTCCTTAACAATTTCCATGAATACTTCTCTTTTTATAAAGTACATCTCTATTCCCATCTCAAACTCATCCTGGTTGCCTAGATTTTGACCAATGTAGGTCTTGCCATTGTCTTCAACCAGAATATCAAGGCCTAAAAGGTCCACTCGAGTCTTGCCCTGAGTGACCTTCTTACTGAGAATAGTAATGTCTGTATCGGCCTTTTCATGGGCTTCAAAAGCCTTCTTGAAGTTGATATTACCTAGGTAATTACTCCTAGTTAAGAGGATATGGTCTTCTTTCATCTTCTCAAAATATATCAGGTTGGTCCCCAGCCTCTGCAAATCTCCATCAAAGGCTGTTTCTTCCTTTATATCAGGATATAGGATCCTTAGGCCCCCTGTCTTTCTATCTAGGTCCCACCACTTCCCATAGCTCAGGTGGTCATTTATAGAGTGGAACTTATCCTTAACCAGAATTGATATAGTCCCTATGCCACTATTAATCATGCTAGATAGCATAAAGTCTATAAGGCAGTAGCGGCCAGCAAAGGGAACCGTGGCCAAAGGCCTATACTGAGTTAGCTCCCTAATATAGGTTTCCTTTTCTCCAAGATTTATAAGTCCTGCTACCTTTTTAGTCATAACTCCCTCCTATTGATCACCATGCCATAGTCTTCGGCTCCGTAGATAGTAATCTCATCACTAGTTATTACAACTCCATCTTCCACAGTTTCATGGCTGAGGACAATTACATTTTTAAGTACAGCGTTTTCACCAACTATAGCTCCAGGTAAAAGAATAGTTCCCTCAATTTGAGCTCCCTTCTTTACTACAGCAGAGGTAGAAAGAATACTGTTTTTAACCTGGCCATGGACTATGCAGCCTTCATTTATTAAAGCCCTTTCCACCTTTGAGGAAGGGGAAATATACTGGGCAGGCACATTGTAGTTATTGGTAAAAATCCGCCAGTCCTCATCAAATAGATTGAGTGAGTTCTCAGGATCTAGTAAGTCCATGTTGGCCTGCCAGTAACTCTCGACAGTCCCCACATCCCGCCAATAGCCACTAAAGCTATAGGCATAGAGGTTAAAGCCCTCCTCTAGCATACCTGGTAGGATGTCCTTACCAAAATCATGGCTGGACTTGGGGTTCTTTTGATCCTTAATCAACCACTCTCTTAAAATGTCCCAGTTAAAAATATAGACTCCCATTGAAGCTAAATCATTTTTAGGATTTTCTGGTTTTTCTTCAAATTCATAAATCCTGCCATCTTCTAAGGTATTTAAAATCCCAAACCTACTTGCTTCATCTAGGAGGACCTGAATAGCAGAAATGGTCACTGCTGCATTTTTTTCAATATGAAAGTCCAGCATCTTACTATAATCCATCTTATAGATATGGTCTCCTGAGAGAATAAGGACAAATTCTGGGTCTCGCATATCAATGTAATCAAGATTCTCATAAATGGCATTGGAAGTTCCAGCATACCATTGCCCCCCTTGGGTGGTCATATGAGGCGGTAGAACCTCCACTCCCCCTACCTGCCTATCCAGGTCCCAGGGCCCCCCTATCCCAATATGCATACTTAGTGCCAGAGGCTGATACTGGGTCAGTATACCAACATTTCTTATCCCAGAGTTGGCACAATTTGATAGAGCAAAATCAATAATTCTATACTTGCCTCCAAAGTGAACAGCTGGCTTGGCATTCTTTTCTGTTAATTCTTTGAGTCTAGTGCCCTGGCCCCCAGCCAGAAGCATGGCTATCATCTTTTCTTTATTCATCTGCTACCTCCAGTATGAGACCGCTATAAGGGGCTAATCCAACTAGGAGCCATCCCTGGCTCTCTAGAAGACCATAGGACCCTCTGTTTTGTCCGCCGTAGTCTTCCCCATCGGAATTGAAGACAACCCTATAAGTTCCCTCTCCAATCTCCAGAGGATGGTTAATTAGTTCATTAGAAGAGAAGTTAAGTAAAACAATTAGTTCCTTATTATTGTTATCTCTGCGCCTATAGGCTATATAATTCTGCTGGGGCCTGTCTACCTCAATCCAACTAAAGCCCTGCCAGTTACTATCATTTTCATAAAGAGCTGGTTTTTTATGATAAAAATTATTAAGGTCTCTAACAAAGTTTTGAATGCCCATGTGGGAATAAAAGCCCAGAAGATTCCAGTCAAGGCTAGTAAAAGCATTCCACTCTGCAAACTGGCCAAATTCTCCTCCCATAAAGAGTAGCTTCTTACCTGGCATGGTGTACTGGTACAAATAAAGCAGCCTGAGCTGGGAAAATTTTTCCTCATAACTTCCCCTCATCTTATTAATAAGTGAGCCCTTCATATGAACAACCTCATCATGGCTAAGAGGAAGAACATAATTCTCGCTAAAAGCATAGACCATGGGGAAGGTCAGGAGCTTATGATTATGGCTCTTGGCAAAGCCATCAAGCTTCATATACTCCAGAGTATCGTTCATCCAGCCCATGTTCCATTTATAATCAAATCCCAGACCCCCTTCTTCAACTGGCCTGGTTACGCCTTCGTGGTCAGAGGAGTCCTCAGCAATAAGAAGAAGCTTATCCTTTAGGGCTGAGGTCATCTCTACAAGAAAATTCTTAGAATGACCATGGACTTCCTTGCCTTTATCACCCCTATAAAGCATATGGGCTACTGCATCAACTCTTACCCCATCAATCCTAAACTCTTCGTAGAGATGAATAAGACTACCTATTAAAAAATTGCAGACATGGCGCCTTCCAAAATCAAAATTAATGGTATCCCACTGGCTATTGTAAGCATCCTTCCAAAAATCACTCTCATAAAGCCCACTGCCATCAAAGTAGGAAAGGCCTGGCGCGTCCTTAGCAAAGTGACAGGGCACCCAATCCACAAAAACAGCTAAACCTCTTTTATGGGCCTCTTCCACAAAGTATTTGAAATCATAGGGGTCGCCATGGCGACTAGTAATGGCATAGTAGCCCATCTGCTGGTAGCCCCAGCTCCCATCATAGGGGTACTCTGTTATAGGTAAGAGTTCAATTGCATTAAAGCCCAGCTCCTCTACATAGGGTAGAAGACTATGAGCTAACTCCCTATAGCTCAGGTAGTCACCACTCTCATTTTTTCTCCAGCTTCCCAAATGGACCTCATAAATAGCTAGATTGTCTTTTAAATCTACCTCTGCCTTAAAATCAAAATTAGAGGGTTTATAAAGAATACCTGGACTCTCCTTCCCCCAGCGAATCTTTCTAGCATAGGGATCGGTCTTCCAGTGTTCCTTACCCTCATGGTCGACTAGGTGATACTTGTATTCTTGGCCCTCCTTAGCATCATCAAGATAGGCAATGAAGTAACCTTCTTCTATACTCTCCATCCTATCCTGGCCTGGTGTCCAGTTGTTCCACTCTCCCACCACGCTTACCTGACGAGCCCTGGGAGCATAAACTATAAACCTAAAGCCATCCTGGGTATGATGGGCTCCAAAAATATCTGCCCCTCTATAAAACTGACCTTGGCGATAGGCCTTTAATTCCTCTAAGCTTGGAATCTTCATATAATCCCTCCTCTTTAGCTTATACCCAAGAACTGATTATCTTCCTATACTTCTTCAAGAAGTTCACATTCATACACCTTAACAACAGGTCCCTTTAGGATAAGCTGGCCACTACTACCCATCTCAACATATAGTCTACCGCCCCCAGTAAGAAAGGATTCTTCACCAAAGGCTTTATTTTCTTTATAAAGATGATAGTAGACCGAAGAAACACCTGTTCCACAAGCTAGTGTAAAGTCTTCTACCCCTCTTTCAAAGGTCAGGACCTGCTTTTCCTTGCCTTCTACATAAAAATTAACATTGGCTCCTTTAGTTAGTTTTTCGTGGTGTCTTAGCTTAAGAGCTCTCTTATGAAGCTGGTCCCTTTTAATCTCATCCACCCCTACTACTAGATGGGGAAGCCCAGGACTCCCTATTTCCACATAGGCTAGCTCTTCACCGTCTATTTCTACCAAACCATAATAACTTACAACTGGCATTTCTATGCTATAGTTTTGCTTATCTAGTCTTTTAGCCTCTACCCTGCCAGCCAGACTATCAAAAATGATTTCCTCACCTGCATAGCCCTTTTCATAGGCAAACCTAGCAAAGGACCTGGCTCCATTTCCGCACATTTCTCCAAGACTTCCATCGGAATTATAAAAGTCCATATAAAGCCCCGGCCTTTTTTCAAGAAAAATCATTCCATCGGCTCCAAAACTAAGCCTTCTTTTACAGAGTCTTCGGGCCATTAAAGACTTTTCTTCAGCCCCAAGACCTTCCTTGCTATTATCAACTAAAAGAAAATCATTTCCCGTTGCCTGCATCTTTGTAATAATCATAACTATAAATCAAACTCAAACTTCTTAGAAAAGAGGCCAAAAAGTCCACCGGTATGTATGAAGAGAATATTTTTGCTATCCGAAAACTCTTTCTTCTCGATGGATTCCACAAAGCCTTTAAAGGCCTTACCAGTATAAACACTATCTAAGATAAGTCCTTCCTTTCTTGCAAGATCCCTGATAAAGTCCATTTCTTCTGGAGTATTAAGGCCATAGCCCCTGCCGGCAAAGCCATCAAGCATGAGCATGTCCTCAGCCTCCATCTTATAACTCTTTTCAAAGTAGCTTGAAAACTCCTGCCAGATTTCTCCAACCCGCTTTTTGAAATATTCACTATCCATTACTATTGGCACACCATAGACCTTTTTGCCATGGCCACCAATCTCATTGGCAAAATGAAGACCTGCATAGGTCCCCCCACTACCTAGCGCAGTAACTATGGTATCAAAGTCTAAGCTCAGCTCCTTTTCCTGGTCTAAGATTTCCATAAAGGCATTGTAGTAACCCCAGGTACCTATAGCATTTGAAGCGCCTTCCGGGATTAGGTAGGCCTTCCTGCCCTGAGCTTCTAATTCCAGGGCCGCCGCCTCCATAATTTCCTGACGTCTTTCACTGTAGTCAGATGGGGTAATATGTCTTACTTCTGCCCCCAGTACCTTATCAAGGAAATAATTTCCCTCAGGGGCCTCCCTTACAGGACTTCTCAAATAAAGGATGCTATCAAGGCCCAGCTTCACCCCAGCAGCTACAGTGGCCCTGCAGTGGTTGGACTGAACTGCTCCACAGGTAATTAGCGTATCAGCGCCCTGATCTAAAGCCTCTTTAAGGCAGTATTCAAGCTTTCTTATCTTATTACCTGAAAATTCAATGCCTGTATAATCGTCTCTTTTTATGTAGATGTTTTTCCCCAGTTCTCCACTGAGCCTGTCTAAATGCTCTATCCTTGTAGGAAGATTAGCTAATTTAATTTTGTTGGTCAGCATAGGCCCTCCATTCTTAACAGTATTATAACAATAAACCAATAATTTTAACAGATATTTGCATATAAAAAGAGCCGCTTTAGCGACTCTTTTAACTTTTTACCCCTTTAACCTAATCTTCTAGGCATATTTCCTTGAAATATGGTAGCTCCTCAATCCACTTACAAAAGCTATGCCACTCAACAAGTTTATGATTTTTTCTTGCATGATAGATGCTAAGCAGGGTCTCATAGTTAAGGGTAACAGTCCTTAGCTGGTTAAAGCTGGTAGGCAGGAGTTTAATTATTTCCTCCCAAGTGGCCTTATCCTTGGTATCATTGTAGTCTAGTCTTAGTTTTTCCATATAGGCTAGATAAGCTAAAAAGACCTCCCTGCTTTCATCACTTAAACCCTCTACACTAAACATCTCCCCAACAAAGCCTTTTTTGTGGATGGTATGCATAGTAGAGGTTGAGTTGGCCACCGTAGCCACCTTATAGGTATCAAACTCCTTCCACCAATAGAGGGGACCCTCTATATCAACCCCAACCAGGATTTGTCTAAGGTACTTCCTATGGTCAGAACCGGCTTTCCTAAGGTTTTTAGCCAGCTTTAAGTCGTTTGGGCCAATAACCAGCTCTCCATCAAAACTAGAGTCATTTAGATTCCAACTGTCCAGGGGATTTCTCATACCTCTTAGAGCATTTTCAAAGTTAAAAACTTCATAATTAGAACATTTAAGCATTTAGCTCCTCCTTAAACGGGCCATAAGTACATGATAACGGGAATGCTGATAAAAAAGGTCATAACTGATACTAGCAAGCCTAGGCGCCAGTAATCTCCAAAGTGATATCCTCCAGGTCCCATAATAATAGTATTTGACTGGTGACCAATTGGAGTCATATAAGCAGAGGTAGAACCAACTAGGACTATCATTAAAAAGGCATCAGGATTTAGGCCAAGTAGCTGGGCCACACCTATTGCAATTGGTGCCATTAATAGCGCTGCTGCTGCGTTGTTGATAAGATTTGTAAGGGCCATGGAGAAGAACAAAAGAATGGCCAGAATAGCCCAGGGCTCCACCCCAGGAGCTATCTTTATAATAAGGCTTGAAATCAGCCCTGCTGCTCCTGTAGTCTCAAGAGCCTGGCTAACAGGTATTAAAGAACCTAGCAAGATCAGGATAGGAAAATCAATAGCCTCATAGGCCCTCTTAATACTAATTACATCTGTCAAAATCATTATCAAGGCTGCAGTAGTAAAGGCAATGGTAGCAGGTAAAATCTCAAAGGCCACAATTAGCAGAGCACCAATAAAAATACTCAGACTCAGGGCAATTTTAGTAGTAGACTTAAGCTCTATACCCCTATCAACAAGGGGTAGGACTCCTAGATACCTAATTGCCTCTTGGATAGATCCGCTGGTTCCTTGAAGAAGAAGAACGTCCCCTTCTTTTAGAGGGATTCTATTAGGACTCTGGGCCACCCTGACCCCTACCCTAGCAACCCCTAAAAGGTTAACTCCATGGTTGTTTCTAAGGTCCATATCCCTGGCAGTTTTACCAACAAAGTGCGAGGTCTGGGTTACTACAACTTCTGATACTATTACCCCATTTCCTCCTATTTCCTCGGCTGAAAGCTTCTTGCTACCAGATAGGGTAAGTTTACTCTTCTTTAAAAAAGCTTCTATATTATCTGTGGAGGCCTCTAGAATCAGCATATCATTTACTCTAAAATCCATATAGGGCGAAACCCTAGAATGCTTTCTTTCATTTCTAACATATCCAATAACGTTTACATCAGCGAAAAAATCTCTACCCAGCTCTACTAGGCTCTTACCGATAAGCTCACATCCCTCAATAAGTTTTACCGACGTTGTGTAGTCCTTAATCTCAAAAAGATCTTCCTGACTGACATTTTCCTTTCTTACTGGAGTTAGCTGTGGGGCAGCAAAAAGCATAATAGGTAGGATAAGTAGTGTCAAAGAGAGGCCCACAGGAGCGAACTCAAACATCCCAAATCCCCTGCCAATTAAATCCTCTCTAAACTGAGAGACGATAATATTAGGGGGGCTACCTACAAGGGTAATAAGTCCTCCCAATAGAGATGCAAAGGCCATAGGCATAAGGTACCGTGAAGGAGAAACGCCAGTTTTTCTAGCAGTCTTAATTGCCACAGGCATAAAAAGGGCCATGGCCCCAACATTATTCATAAAGGCAGAAAAGGCAGCTACTCCAAAAACCAGGAACAAAAACTGCATCCTAGGCCTTTTAACCTTTTTCTCCAAGGTCTGAACAGTAGCATCAACAAAGCCTGATCTAACTAGACCTTCACTTAATACTAAAATAGCAGCCACAGTTATAACAGCAGAATTGGCAAAGCCATCAAAGGCTTCTCCTGGGGCCACCAGGCCCAGTAGGGTTGCAATAATAAGACTTGAAAGGGCAACAAAGTCAAAGCGAAGTTTTCCCCAAATAAAGTTTATTAGGACTACCACTAAAAGAGTGATAATCATACCTTGTTCTCTAGTCAAAACTCACTCCTTAAATTAAATAATATAGTCTATTGTAACAATTATCATTCTTTTTGTCGACAGTAAAGACAGAACTAATCAAACCAAGCCTAACAGCTTTCAACTAAACTAAGCTAATTTTTTTAAAAGTAAACCAACCATTAGTCAACTAAAAAGCTCCCCATAATTGAGAGTTCTTACTTCCTATCTGAGCATTGAAACTACAAACCTGAGATTCTTACTAAGGCTGGCTGCATACTCTTAAGCAGGCCTAATGTTTCAAAATCCCTCCTCACAGTATCTAGGGCCTCTCTTCTGAAAATCCCAGGCTCTAGATCTACTATAAATAAATCAATCGATTAATCCTTCATAGATCAAAGGGGGGGGACATAATACCCTTCTTCTTTAGAAGCTCAGCCACAGTAGCTTAATCCTCAAAGAACTGGTAATGGATTTTCTTTCTCAAATAAAATACTACTATCGAAGATAAGAACCACAAATATATTTTTGTTAGTAATTATCAAAAAAATAAGACCCTCCGAAGAGGGTCTCAGACTGTAGACAAAGTACACAAAAGCGAGACATATAAATAAGTTAAAAGTCCGTATAAAA
>LFRM01404148.1_pt1 | contig 15034 bp, 18 predicted proteins | sample 618341 | NCBI WGS metagenome assembly LFRM01 (sample SAMN03654438, study PRJNA283298) | anaerobic digester metagenome | isolation source: pool of bioreactors CSTR01a, CSTR02a, and CSTR03a thermophilic anaerobic... | place: Denmark: Kgs. Lyngby | collected 2014-05-21 | reverse complement strand
GGTGGTCTTTGGTCTGGCGAGGAAGTAACCTATGCCAAGGCCTTTACAAGGTCCTTAGAGGAGCTGAGCCAGGGCTGTGTTCCCCTTGCAGTCTTTCATCCCGCCAGCCAGGAGGAGATAGATAGGCCTGTAAGCGAGGAAGGTATCTATCAGTTTTCTAAAATTTATGAGAGGGCTAGGGTTCTAGGAATAGAACTGGCAGGGGAGAACCTAAAAGAAGACAAGCATCTTCTGGCCCTGCTTGATAGCTTTGATATCTCCCTATGTCTAGATACAGGCCATTTGGGAGTATCGGGGAATTATCCCCTTCTTAAGAATTATTTTCATAGGGTAAGAAGCCTTCATATCCACGATAATAACGGAGTGGAGGACCTCCACCTGATACCCGGGGATGGAATTCTTGACCTAGAAAGCCTATTAAAAGAGCTTCCAGCAGATGTGGATCTTCATCTTGAGATAAATAAGGGCTTAAATAATCATTACATGAACATGAGTGAAGAAGAGTTTTTAAATAGAGCACAAAGAAGCCTTGAAAGGCTGGGAGGTAAACTTGGAAGATAATAAGGATTTGAAGTTTTTAAGGATGGTTTACGCAATAATAGGAGTTATCATGCTTCTAGTTATGCAGATAGTTCCCTATGAGAGCCCCCAGTTAAGGCTAAGACTCACCCTAATCGTTGCAGCAGTAATCTTTGGGGTGGGCTTTAATTCTACAAGGAAGTTAAAGAAGGCCCTGAGGGTTAAAAAGAAGGATGAAGAAGAAGTTATAGATAAAGAAGGCTCAGATGAGGAAGCTTAGGTCCTAGTAGGGCATTTTTTACTAATGCTCTTTGTCGAAACAGGAACAAAAGGCCAGACTAAGGGACTGGAAATTTTTGAAGGAACCCACTAGTAAGGATTGAGTGTTTTAAGCTTTTATTGACTAAAGGTATAATACATAGTAACATTAATGCATGAGTTTTTAAAACTGCATATTGGTTATAGGTTCATATAGATTAATAGGGAAATGGGTGAAAAGCCCATGCAGCCCCCGCTACTGTAAATGAGGACGAAACCAGCTTATGCCACTGGAGATTTCTGGGAAGGCGCTGGGACTAGGATGATTCATAAGTCAGGAGACCTGCCTGTAAACCTTGCAAGCGACCTTCGGCGGGAAGGATGAGCCTTATTTTTTTATTTTTATTCCCAGACTTAGGTTTGGGAATTTTTTATGGAGATTTATTAAGATATGACAAATAGTTGTCCCTACTTTATTGAAGTAAACAAGTTTAGTTTGGAGAAGATATGAAGGCAATTTTAATTGGAGCCCCCTCCAGTAATACAGGTAAGACCACCCTAAGTCTGGGTCTTGCTAGAGCCCTTAAGAATCGGGGCCTGGATCTGTCGGCCTTTAAGACAGGGCCCGACCATATTGATTTAAAGCTTCTAGAAGAGGCCTCGAGCAAGAGGGCGGGTAACCTTGATATGCATCTAATGGGGGAGGAGGGCTTGGCCCAGAGTCTGGCCCAAAACCCAGGAGACCTGGCCCTGATAGAGGGGGCCATGGGCTATTTTGATGGGATCTATAATGGCTTTGAAAACTCCAGTTTTGATATTTCAAGGAGGCTGGGTATTCCAGCTGTCCTGGTCTACAGGCCTCAGGGGGAGATATTTTCAGCCATCCCCAAAATCAAGGGTATGGTGGATTTTTCCCAGGGCAGGATAAGGGGCCTTATCCTAAATGGAGTCAGTGAAAAAATGTACCAGCTTTTAAAAGAGCAGGTAGAAAACTATATAGATATAGAGGTACTGGGCTACCTTCCCTTTTCGAAGGAGCTGGTGCTTCCTTCAGAGGGTCTGGGGCTGAGCCTAAGGGCCAGTAGCGAAGGGCTTATCTCAAGGGCAGCTGAGCTTGTAGAAAAGACTGTGGACCTTGATAGACTGGTGGGTCTTGCAGGAGAGCTTAGCCTTTATAAGCCTCAACCAGTAAGAAGGAGAAATATAAGGATAGCCCTGGCTAAAGATGAAGCCTTTAACTTTTATTACAATGAAAATCTCAGGCTGCTAGAAGAGGCAGGGGAGCTTATCTATTTTTCTCCTTTAAAGGATACCGCCCTGCCCCCAGCAGACCTAATATACATAGGTGGAGGCTACCCTGAAAACTATTTAAAGGAGCTCTCTGAAAATGAAAGAATGAAGAGTTCTATCAGGGAGGCAGTGGAGTCAGGGATCCATCTTCTAGCCGAGGCTGGGGGCCTTACCTATCTTATGGAAGACTTTGAGGGCCAGGCCATGGTGGGCCTACTTAAGGGCAGGGCTCTTATGTCAAAAAGACTCCAAAACTTTGGTTACAACCAGTTAGAACTTTTAGAGGATACAATTCTAGGAGAAAAGGGCTGGAGGCTTCCTGGTAATGAGTACCACCGCTCCTACATAGAAGGAGGAGAGCCAGGACTTATCAGGGCCAGAAAACTTGGAGATGAGAGCCGCCAGTGGGCCTGTGGCTATGGCTATAAAAGAGCCCTGGGGATTTTTTCCCAAATAAACTTTTTAGGTAATAGAAGAGCTTTTGACTACCTAATGGACAGTATAGAAAGGACCAGGAAAAGTGTATCTTAAAAACCCGATGTCAATTGAAGGTAGGAGCATGGATCTAATTGAGCCCCATCTAGTAGATACCTGCTTTAGCCCAGAAGAAAAAATTGTCGTTAAGCGGATGATTCATAGTACAGGAGACTTTGACTACAGGCATATTATTGAGTTTAGAGAGGACTTTTTAGAAAAAGCTCAGGAGGCTCTTAGGACCTCAAAACTTATCTATACCGATACCAGGATGGCAGCTGTTGGTATTAACCAGCAGGCCCTTGATAGGGCGGGAATAGAAGTAAGGACTCTTGTAAGTGATGAGCGGGCCTTTAAGCTAGCCAAAGAGAAGACCACTACAAGGTCTGCTGTTGCTGTGGATATGGCAGTAGAAGAGGGGATTGACATCTTCGTCTTTGGCAACGCCCCCACTGGCCTTTTTAGACTTTTAGAGCATGTTGATGCAGGAAGGGTAAAGCCAAGGTTTATTGTTGGGGTTCCCGTTGGCTTTGTTGGGGCTGCTGAGAGCAAGGAGCATCTAAGAAGCTACAAAATCCCCTCCATCTCAACTGTGGGCTATAAAGGAGGCAGCAATGTGGCGGCTTCTATTATAAACGCCCTTTTATATATGGTAGTGGGAAGATGAAACTGGATAAGTTTATTTTTCAGGATGGTAAGGAGCTGCGATGCGGCTATACAACGGGTAGCTGTGCTGCTGCAGCCAGTAAGGCCGCTGCCACTATGCTGGAAAGTGGTAAAAGGCTGGCCTTTGTAGAAATTGATACACCTGCAGGCATCAGGCTAAAACTTGAAGTTGCCAGCTGGCTTACAGGAGAAGACTTTGCCGAAGCTTCAATTGTCAAGGACGGTGGCGATGACCCAGATTCCACCCATGGCATGGAGATTTTCTCCAGGGTCTCAAAACGACAGGACTCCCAAATCCTAATAGATGGGGGAGAGGGCATTGGCAGGATTGTTAAAAAGGGCCTTTTTGGTGAGCTGGGCCAGGCTGCCATCAACCCTGTACCCAGGCAGATGATTGAAAAGGAGCTAAGAGAGGTCACGGATAGTGGCTATGATGTGCTTATATACGCTTCTATGGGTCAGGAGATAGGTAAAAAGACCTTTAATAAAAACATAGGCATTGAAGGTGGAATCTCCATTATAGGTAGCTCGGGCATTGTCTACCCTATGAGTGATGAAGCCCTAATTAAGACCATCTATATGGAGCTTGACCAAATTGCTCTAGAACAGGGCACTGAAGAAGTGCTTTTTGTGCCAGGAAACTACGGAGAAAAACTAGCAGATGAGGCGGGACTAGTAGGCGCCAAGGTAAAGGTTTCAAACTTTCTAGGTGAGAGCCTCCACTACGCCTATAGTAAGGGCTTTAAGAAAATCAATCTTCTTGGCCATGTGGGTAAGTTCTCCAAGCTCTCTATAGGCATATTTAACACCCATAACAGGGTCAGCGATGCCAGGATGGAGGCCTTTGTTTACTATCTAGCCCTGATGGGAGCCCCCTTGGAGCTTTTAAAGGAAATCGATGGCCTTATAACTGCTGAGGAAGCTCTAAACACCTGTATAGACAGGGGCTACGGTGGGGTTGTAAGGCTTATGGAAGAGGGGGCTAAAAAGCGTATTGCTAGGTATCTAAAGGATGAGGATTTTCCTGTAGAGGTCTACATCTACTCCATGGAAAGGGGGCTGGATATATGTTAATTCTAGCTGGTGTTGGCCCTGGCCATCCAAGACTCTTGACCCAGGAAGTAAGGGAGCTAATTGAATCTTCTTCTAGGGTCCTGGCCTTTGGAAGGGTTGCTAGGGGACTAGGGGAGCTAAGAAGTGATATTGAGACTATTAAGAAGGTGGAGGATGCGGCTTTACTGGTAAAAGAAGACCAGGATATTTTGATTCTGGCCTCCGGAGACCCCTGCTTTTATGGACTTCTGGAGTTTTTACAAAGAAAAGAGATAGTAATTGATAGGGTCCTGCCAGGCCTTTCCTCCTTTCAGTACCTTTGTAGCAAGCTGCAAAAGCCCTGGCAGCAGGCAAGTCTTCTTTCCCTTCACGGCAGGGAGGAGTCCCTTGAAAGTGTAGGGAAAAGTAGACTTAGTATAATCCTGGTGGATGGTAAAAACACCCCCCAGGTAATCAGTAAAAGACTTTTTGAACTGGGAGTTAGGGGCAAGCTTTATGTGGGCTTTAACCTCAGTTATGAAGATGAGCTTATAGTAAGAGGCCGGGTAGGAGAAGACATAGAGAACTACTCCTCCCTAGCAGTTATGGTGGTGGAAAATGAAGTTTCTTAGGGATGATGAATTTATCAGGGGCAAGACCCCCATGACCAAGTTTCCCATCAGGGTCCTGAGCCTGGCACTTTTAGAGCTGGAGCAGGGAGAAGTTTTTTTAGATCTTGGAGCGGGAACTGGGTCGATTTCAATAGAGGCAGCCCTTCAGGGGGCCAGGGTTCTGGCCATAGAAAAGGAAGCTGAAGCTCTTGAGCTTATCAGGGCCAATGCTGGTAAGTTTGGGGTTGAAATTAAGCTATTTAATGGAAGGGCTCCAGAGGCCCTTGAAGACACAAGGATTGACAAGTGCTTTATAGGAGGTTCTGGGGGCGGGCTAGTTGAGATCTTTGATTATCTTGATAGGAACCTCAGGCCAGGAGGCATAGTTTGTGCAAACTTCATAACCCTAAAGAATTTAAATCAGATGCAGGAGCTTTTAAAAGAAAGAGCATATAGGGATATTGAGGTTCAGCTAGTCCAGGTTTCAAACCAGGATAGGCTGGGGCTTCTCAGAGCAGAAAATCCAATCTTTTTGGTAAGGGGAGTTAAGGGTGATTAGTTTTGTTGGTGCAGGTCCAGGGGATGTGGAGCTTATTACAATTAAGGGCAGGCGGCTGTTAGAAGAAGCTGACCTAGTTATTTATGCCGGGTCACTGGTTAGTAGAGAGCACCTGGATTTCTGTAAGGCTGGCTGTGAAAAGTATGACTCTGCCTCTATGACCTTAGAGGAGGTTATAGAAAAGATGGAGGCTGCCAGTAGAAACAAGAAAAATGTTGTCAGGCTTCACACTGGAGACCCCACTATATACGGGGCCATTAGAGAGCAGATGGAGGCCCTAGACAAACTAGGCCTTGACTATGAAGTAGTTCCAGGTGTTAGCTCTTTTACAGCGGCCTGCGCCTCTATAAAAAAAGAGTTTACCCTGCCTGGGGTTTCCCAGACGGTTATCTTAACCAGGCTTGAGGGTAGGACCCCAGTTCCTGAAAAGGAGAGGCTGGAACTCCTAGCCAGTCATGGAGCCTCCATGGCTATCTTTCTCTCAGTCCAGGACATAGAGGGTGTGGTTGAAAAACTAATCCAGGGCTATGGCAGGGACGATGTGCCCGTTGCTGTAGTCTATAAGGCCAGCTGGCAGGACCAGGACTTTGTCATAGGTGAGCTTAGGGATATAGCTGGCAAGGTTAGAAAGAAGGGCTTTAAAAAGATGGCCCAGATTCTGGTGGGTGACTATATCATGGGGGATTTTGAGCGCTCCAAGCTCTATGATCCGGCCTTTAGCCATGGCTACAGAAGGGCTGAAAAATGAAGCTAGCCCTAATCTGCTTTACAGGTAGGGGCCAGGATTTGGCCCAGAGGATTAAGCTAGAGTCTACCCATCAGGTGGACCTCTTTATAAACTCTCAAATTGATGGGGGTGTTAGACCCCTTATAGAGGGCCTTTGGCAGGACTATGAGGGCCTGGTCTTTATCTCCTCTACAGGCATAGCTGTTAGGTATATAGCTGCCTACCTTAAGGATAAAAAGACTGACCCTGCTGTTGTGGTTATTGATGATATGGGAAGCTTTGTAATTTCCCTAGTCTCTGGCCATCTGGGGGGAGCCAATGGCCTAAGTAGGGACCTAGCTGGAGCTATAGGTGCCCAGGCTGTGGTCACTACAGCTTCTGATGCCAGGGGTTTTCAGTCCCTGGACCTCTTTTGCAAGGACAAGGACTATGAAGTAGAGGACTGGAAGAGCCTAACCAGCCTAAGTGGCCTTATGGTAAATGGTAAAAAACTAGGCTTTTATAGCGAGGAGGGAACTATTCCCGACTACCAAAATTTAATTTTACTTGAGAGCCTTGAGGATTTAGATAGAGAAATAGAAGGGCTTATTGTGGTTTCAACTAGGCTCCTTCAGCTTCCATCGCATTTACCTAGTGTTATTTTAAGGCCAAGGCGCTTTAATCTTGGTATTGGTTCAAGAAGGGGCGTGGAGGCTCAGAAGGTAACTGAGGCAATTGAAGGACTGTTTCTAGAGGGAGGTATTTCTACAAAGTCTCTTAAGGCCATGGCAACTGTTGAGGTTAAGGCTGATGAAGAGGGGATAATAGAGGCAGCTCAGCAATTTGGGGTGGATTTAAAGATTTTTAGCCTAGAAGAAATTGCAAAGGTTGAGCATCTTTTTGAGGGCTCAGACTTTGTTAAAAAGACCATTGGTGTCTACAGCGTATCAGAACCCTGCGCCCATCTACTGGGGGGCAGTTTAATAAGAAGAAAGGTTAGAAGGGATGGCATTACCCTATCCCTTTCTAAGGAGGAATAGATGGGAAAACTTTATGTAGTTGGCCTGGGGCCTGGAGGCCGCCAGCATATGAGCCTGGCTGCTCTTGAGGCTATTAGGGCCAGTGAGGTTATTGTGGGCTACACCCCCTACATTGATTATGTAGAGGATCTTTTGGAGGGTAAGGAAGTCCATTCAACTGGAATGAAAAAGGAGCTGGAGCGCTGCCAGCTGGCTATTGACAAGGCCAGGCAGGGCTTTACAACTTCAATAATAAGTACAGGGGACGCAGGTCTTTATGGCATGGCAGGTCCCATCCTTGAGATGGCAGAAGACATAGAGGTAGAGGTGGTGCCTGGTATTAGTGCAGTCTTCTCTGCTGCTGCAGAACTAGGTTCACCTATTATGCACGACTACGCCTCAATTAGCTTATCAGACCTGCTTACTCCATGGGAGCTGATTGAAAAAAGAATCAGCCTGGCTGCCCAGGGTGACTTTGTAATAGCCATCTATAACCCAAGAAGCAAGGGCAGGCCTCTGCACCTTAATAGGGCCACTGAACTTATCCTAGAGCATAGAAGCGCCTCCACACCTGTGGGAATAGTAAGGGATTCTGGCAGGCCCGGTACTAGGATTACCATGTGCCGGCTAGACTCCATTAATTATGAGGAGGTAGATATGCTGAGCCTTCTTATTATTGGCAATAGTAATAGCTATTTTAAGGATGGTAAGATGATTACTCCAAGGGGTTATAAGCACAAATGATTTGGATAATTGGTGGAACCAGCGAGGCCAGGGAGCTGGTGGAAAAGCTAGGTGATGTGGATTATCTAATTACCCTGGCAACAGAATCCGGGGGTCAGTTTTTTCAGGGCCTTAACTACCGCATAGGAAGGCTTGATAGCCAGGCCATGGAGGCCCTATGTACTAAAGAGGGGGTAAGCCTCATAGTGGATCTGAGCCATCCCTATGCCAGGATTGTCTCCGAGGAGGCCCGGCAGGTGGCGCAAAAACTTGGGCTAGACTACCTTAGATATCTAAGGGAGCCTACTAAGGCTTTAGGAGATGTCATCTATCTAGCCAGCTACGAGGAGGCCTATAAATTCCTTGAGGGAATTGAGGGGACCGTCTTTTTTACCACGGGCTCTAAAAATATAGGGGACTTTGAGAAGGTAAGAGGAAAGAAAAGATTTATCTACAGGATCCTTCCTGCTCTAGAGAGTCTTGAGATTTGTATAAGAGAGTCCATTGCCATGGAGGACATAGTGGCCATGCTGGGGCCCTTTTCCACTGAGCTAAATCTAGCTCTTTTTAAGGAGTTTTCACCTGACTACTGCCTGATGAAGGATAGTGGGAAGAGGGGTGGAACCCAGGAGAAGCTAGAGGCCTGTAGCCAGCTTGGTATTACTGCCCTAATTATAGATAGGTATGAAGAGAAGGGGCTTACAGACCTGGATAGTTTAGCTGAGGAGATCAAGAAAAGAAGTATAAAGTGGAAAGAATAAGGTTAGCCCTGGTCTCTATAGAGCTATAAATCATCCTATAGTAAAAAGACGAAAAGAAAAAAACATAAAAATAATAAAGGACTAGCAGCTGCCGGTCCTTTAAGCTTTATAGAAATAGTTTTCTTAATTGGCCTATTTGAGTGAATACTCCTGGTAGTAGACAAGGGAATCAACGTCTCTTTCAACTCTAATTCCCCAGCGCTCGAGGACTTCCTTTCCTCCCTGGACATGGTTCCAACCCTTATTAAAGACCTCAAGGATTTCATTAACCTGGGCTCTAAGATTTGGATCTTCTTCAAGAAGTTTTTTATCTAGGGTTTGGTCCATGTAATAAACTCTGATGGGACTGGAAGAGTCTACGCGGTAGTGGCCTATGATTTCTCCATCTTCATCTCTAAGAATTCTTTTGTCGTCTTTACTGATGGCACCTGCGGGTATGGCCCTGCATTTGGAGGGGTCTTCAAAGTTTTTAAAGATATCTCCATGGTCCTGGACCCAGACCTTAATCCAGCGGTTGCCTCCTGCTCTTTCCCCTTCTAAGTAGGCTAGAATCTCTTCATCGGTCTCAAAGCTCTCTTCAAAAAATCCGCTGTCATTTTCACCTGTGGTAATTATTACTTTTTTCATAGCTACCTCCTTGGTATATGCCTTAATCTTATCTGGTTAGGTTTTGAATTTCTTCTATCCATAAAAGATCCCTGTGGAGGGAGGCTGCAACCTCTTTTAAGCCTGAATCTCCTCCCACTAGAAGTATTTGGGATAACTGGCTGGTTTCAAGCATAAGTGCCTTTTGAGAGCCCTTTGTATGGTAGAAGCCATGGTCCATGGTGTAGCTTTTAAGCTCAACCTTTACTTTTTCATTCCTAAAGCTGGCTACCAGCCTCAGTCTTCTTCCATTTATTTTTTCTTCTTCTATCCTCTTTAGGCTTATACCCTTAATACCCTGGACATCCTCTTTTTCAAAGAAAATGTTTTGGTTTCTTACAACAGAGGCAAGAAGGGCCATTTTTATAGCTGAGTCAAAACCCTGAATATCCCTAATGGGGTCAGTTTCTGCTATGCCCATTTCCTGGGCTTTTTTAAGTGCCTCTTCAAAGCTAAGGCCTTCTTCCATGGCAGTTAGGATAAAGTTTGTTGTGCCGTTTAGAATGGCCTCCATAGAGATAATCTTAGAACCAAGGGTTCCGTAGTGAACCAGGGCTTGGCTGGGCAGGGCAGCTCCCAGGACTCCGCTTAGGCCTAGAAGGACCCTGTTTTTATCAGCACTATCTTTAAGGGCTTTATAGTCATAGAGTAGGGGCACCTTATTGGCAATAATAAGGGAGACTCCTTTATCAGTTAGTTCCATTAGCTGGGTGTGAATTTCTTTTGCCTCATCCTCTCTAGCGGGCGTTAGCTCAAACCAGCAGTCTATTTTTAAGTCTTCTAGCTGGTCTAGTTTTGTGTGCTCCTCCATAAGGCTCTGGCCCTGGAAGTTTTCCCCCCTCCACTGATGGCTAGAGTTTCTTACAAGGACTATGTTGGGGGGACTTTCCAGCTCTTCCCAGTGGGATATTAGGGCTCTGGCCACCCTGCCATAGCCATTAATAGCTACTCTCATAGGAGGCCTGCCTCAATGAGAATTTGTTCTAAATCCTTTTTAGCCTTATCATCTATCTCCATAAGGGGGCTTCTGACGTAGCCTCCCTTAAAGCCTAGAAGGCTAGCTGCAAACTTCAGGCCCGCCACTCCATAGGTGGCAGTTACTGCCTGGTTGACTGGAAAAAGCCTTTCGTAAAGGGCTCTAGCTTCCTCTCTTCTTCCGCTATCAAAGAGCTCTTGGACTTGGATACACTCCCTGGGAGCACAGTTGGCCAGGGCCATTATAGCTGCCTCTACTCCCAGGTCTAGGGCTGGATACCAGGCAGAAGCTGTGCCCACCATAAGGTTGAACTGGTCCTTATCAATTTCCTTTTTAAACTGGACTAGTTGGGGGATGGAGCCCGAGGAATCCTTCATGCCGATTATGTTTTTATGTCTTGAGAGCTCTCCAACAACCTTTGGGTGAATGTTAATGCCTGTGTATTTAGTTACATTGTAGATAAGAATTGGAATAATGGTATTGTCAGCAACCTCTTTAAAGTAGTTTAGCTGGGCCTGGGGGCCCATCTGATCAATGTAGTAGTTTGGGGTTAAAAGAAGGGCGCAGTTTGCTCCTGCCTCGGCTGCCAGGTTGGTTAGCCTAATAGTTTCTCTGGTGGATTCCAGCCCTGTCCCCACCATAATTAACTTCTCCCTACTGCTGGCAGCCACTGTAGCCCTGATAAGCTGGAGCTTTTCTTCCTCATTTAGGTAGGCAGCCTCACTATTTGAGCCTAGGACTAGGTAGCCAGCCAGGCTAGTCTCCTCCCATATTTTTAGGTTATGGAGGTGGGCATCAAGATCCAAGTCTCCCTTTTTAGTAAAGGGGGTTATCATGGGTGGCAGGGCACCCTTTATTTTGAAGTATGACATAGCTTCTCCTTTCTAATCCCAATAGTTCTTATTTTGATGATACAACATAGAAAGGGAGCCTGCTAGTAGAAGCCTAGATTTATGTAGTATAATAAGAAAAAAACAGGAGTAGAGAAATGATTCTTGTCTAATTTGAAGTTGTTATAAAAAAGGAATGCCGGAATAAGTATCTTGAAATAGCCGCCTCATTAAAAGGAGGCTACAGTATCAATGAGGGGTTTATAAGCTCTGAGAGGTTTTCATCAATTAATGAAGAGGGCAAGCTTTTAAGTCTAAGCAAGTGGAAGGATGAAAAGTCAATAGAAGTTTGGAGAAATAACCTTAAGCATAGGGAGGCTCAAAAACTAGGAAGGGATAGCTACTTTGAGAGCTATAGGATTACTGTGGTTAGTCCTATAAGAAGCTATACCCTTGATGAGAGGGATCAGGCACCCCAGGACTCTAATAATTACTTTGACTTAAAATAAAGCTTAAATATTTGATAATTTCTATCAATATGCTATGATTAGCTTAGCAAAAAAAGGAGCTAGCCATGATTGAAGCAGTTAAATATCTACTCCAAAGGGTACCCCCTTGAATTTTTATCTATCTTCTGCTGGGAGCAGTCTATTTAATCTACCTACTTGTTAGGTTTATTATTAAGCTTTAGCTTTTAGATAACAGAATTATATATGAAGGATTCCTACTTTGATGCTAGCCTACTAGGCCTAGTTGGCATCCGTATTTTAGGGTTATAATTACAAGCTAATCCTTGGAATAGCTATCCTTTGGTATTTATGGTTTTTTGCTAGACGTAAAGGTTAAAGAGTGGAAGACCAGCTAAAATATTTTGTATAGTAGAAATCCCCCTAAATTTTAGGGGGATTTTCCTAAAGAAGAACCATGCTTTCAATGTCAAAGTCTTCTCTTTCAATAAGGGTCTTTAGATTATCTTCCTGGTCAACCTCAGAGGCCCAGGAGATACCACAGCCCGAGGAGAGCTCCCGGGGAACTGGTATTAGTCTTCCGGGAATTTTAGCTTCCCCACACAGGGCCTCCATATGCATAGCATCAGCTATGGTATGAAAGGTTACTATGCACTTCATTAGGGTCTCGCAATAATTTCGTAGTGCTCTTCTAGTTCCTTGCCTTCATAGGCTATTTTTTTATCCTTTAGAAGGTCTTCTACATTATGGTAGCTGTGGGCTTCACTTACTAGGATTTTTAGCTCTTCTCCTGGGAAGGCTTTTAGCGCCATGTTAACTTGCATTACGGGTTCGGGACAGGAAAGTCCTCTTGCATCAATTTCTCTCATGATTATCTCCTTATTTCTTTCTTATATTTGTAATGGCGACGATGAATAGATAGACTATGGCAACAAGAACTGCGATTTTACCAGCAGGTCCTGGTCCACCAATTACAGCTTCAGCTTCAGCAGTTGCCTTGGCAGCACCTGATGCGGCTAGGCCAAAGTTATGGGCTGCAGCAGCTCCCACAAACATACCGAGTACTGTAACAACTGAGTCGGCTGAGCCTTGGCCAGCTAGGACTAGTTGACGGGCAGGGCAGCCACCTAGAAGAACTGCAGCAAACCCAACTACATAAAGGCCTAGGATGTTCCAGAGGTTTTGAGCGTGGGCAACGGGTCCAAAGGCCACAAAGGCAAAGTTATTTGTGGCTATGTTGTAGCCTGTCATAACAATAAAGATTCCTAGTAGGATGGTGGCCAGGTCAAAGTTTTTCATAAGGATTATATCTCTAAATCCACCTGCAAAACACATACGGCTTTGGTAGGCTATGGCGCCAAAGGCAAGACCAGCAGCTAGGGAAACAAAAACAGGAGCGTGAAGGCTACCAGGGCCAGCTTCACTCCAGGCAAAGGCTGCAGGAGTAACTAGTGTCATAATAAAAATTAAAGCGAATACTACGGGGAAGACTGGGCCACTTTCCTTTTTAATGGGATAGCTTCTTCCAAGACTAAAGCCTTTTTTAAGGAACTGGGCTCCAGTGAAGACTCCTAGGACAAAGCCTATGAGGCCTATGTAGGCAGAGAGGTCTCCAGCAGCCATTCTTAGGATCATTCTGGTGGGGCAGCCTAGAAAGACTAGGGCGCCAATCATCATGGCAACACCTAGAAAGAATCTTGTTCCTGGGGAGGAGCCGCCAGAGGGTCTGAATTCTTTTTTAGCCAGAGCCATAAAGAAACCTCCCAGAACTAGACCTAGAATCTCAGGCCTAAAGTACTGGACAACCCCTGCTGAGTGAAACTTCATGGAACCAGCTATATCCCTGATAAAACAGGCAATACAGATGGCCATGTTGGGTGGGTTACCCATGGCAGCAAGAATTACTGCAATAAGTCCGGCTAAAAGTCCATAGCCAAATAGTTTTTTGTTCATCTTATAATTTCTCCTTTGATATATTTTTTAAGGCCTCTAGTGCCTTATTTACCTCTTCTAGTGTGTTTGTATGTCCAAAGCTAAATCTTACAGCCCCCTCTTCAACTGTTCCAAGATACTCATGAACTAGGGGGGCACAGTGGGCTCCGCTTCTTGTTGCTATGGAGTAGTCCCTCATTAGGATGTCCGATACTTCTCCAGAATCAAGCTCACCTAGGTTAAGGCTTACAATCCCGACGCCCCTAGCAGGGGTGTCACTGTAGATTTTTACACCTGGGATCTTTCCTGCCTCTTCATAAAAGTAACTGGCTAGCCTTTGCTCTATATTTCTAATTTCTTCTAAGCCCACCCTTTCAATATAGTCCAGGGCTCCACCCAGGCCTGCAATCCCAACTCCATTTAGGGTGCCAGCTTCTAGTCTATCAGGCAGATGGGAGGGCATCCCCTTGTCAAAGGAGAACATTCCAGTACCACCACTGAAGATAGCTCTGGGCTCAGCTCTGTTTGAAAGTATTAGGCCTCCCGTACCCTGGGGCCCTAAAAGAGCCTTGTGACCAGTAAAGCAAAGGGCGTCTATGCAGTCCTTTTCCATATCTATGGGAAAGACTCCAGCGGTTTGAGAGGCATCTAAGATAAAGATTATGTCCTTTTCTCTTAGAAATTTTCCAATTTCTCTTATATCAGTCAACCCACCAAGGACATTTGAGGCGTGGGTGAGAATAACAAACTTGGTATCCTCCTCTAGATTTTCCTTAACATCGCTTAGGGAAATAGAAAGCTCTTTAGGTATAAATCTTTTTACCTCAACTCCCTGAGCTTCTAAAAAGTAGAGGGGTCTTAAAACTGAGTTATGCTCAAAGTGGGAGGTTAAAACCTTATCTCCAGGCTTAATAAGCCCAAGAATAGCCAGGTTAAGGCTATGGGTGGCATTGTTTGTAAGTACGGTTCTGTTTATCTTTCCCCCAAAGAGCCTTGCTAGTTTTCGCCTAGTATCATATAGGCTTCTGGCGGCATCTAGGGAGCTTTCAGTGATTCCTCTTCCGGAGTTGCCTAGGTCTAGGCCTCTTAAGAGGGCTTCCTTCATTTCCTGGGGTTTATGGATGGTTGTGGCTGCATTGTCTAGGTAGATCATTTATCCTCCTTTTCACACAAAAATTAGCCCTGAGTTAGGCTATGGGCATGAAGGGAGGCTAGTTTAAGAATTATGGGAATCTTAAGAATAAAAAAAGCCTTCTGAGTGCACTAACCTGGCACCTAGAAGACTAAAAGGTCAACTAAAAAGGTGAGAAAGGATAAGCACATCAAAACATTCTTCATGCCATGAAGTCAGGTCTTGATGTCAAGTGAAAAAACTGCTCAGCAAATTTGAGCTAGAATTGCTATTTAATTTGCCTTTTGATAAATCAGTCATTATTCACTCCTTCTTGTAGAAGTCTACCACAGTAAAGGCCTCAGGGCAAGGCCTGCTGACTCTTATAACCTAGAAAATCATGACCACCCTTAAAAAGGGTGGTTTGGGGTAGGGCTATAAGCCCTTGCTACCAA
>LFRM01059422.1_pt1 | contig 15035 bp, 12 predicted proteins | sample 618341 | NCBI WGS metagenome assembly LFRM01 (sample SAMN03654438, study PRJNA283298) | anaerobic digester metagenome | isolation source: pool of bioreactors CSTR01a, CSTR02a, and CSTR03a thermophilic anaerobic... | place: Denmark: Kgs. Lyngby | collected 2014-05-21 | reverse complement strand
GGTTCAAAAAGTACTCAATAGCGGTTTGATAGGGGTACTTTTTCAGTGGTCTCGGACGGTCCCCATCTGTCACCCCCCCAACTGTCACCATGCAAAGGAGCCAACCCGATAGGGTTGGCTCCATGATACTTCCGGATAAAATGCGGATTCTAGTATTTGAAGAATCCCTCACCAGTCTTGCGGCCGAGTTTGCCGGCGCGTACATATTTGACCAGCAGCGGGCAGGGGCGATATTTGGGATCGCCAAATTCTCTGTACAGGGTCTCCATAATCTTCAGGCAGATGTCCAGACCGATCATGTCAGCCAGGGCCAGCGGTCCCATGGGATGTCCGGCGCCAAACCGCATGGAGGTGTCGATGTCCTCAGCATTGGCAACGCCTTCCATCAATGCATACATACCCTCGTTCAGCATGGGGATCAGCAGGCGGTTTACGACAAAACCAGGGGCTTCATTGATTTCCACCGGGGCTTTGCCCAATTTGATGGCCAGGTCTTTAATGGTATCGAAGGTTGCCTGGCTGGTGTCAGCCCCCCGGATGATTTCGACCAGTTTCATGGCTGGTACCGGGTTGAAGAAATGCATGCCGATAACCTTGTCAGCTCTCTTGGTGGCAGCAGCGATCTCAGTTACGCTCAGGGCAGAGGTATTGGTGGCCAGAATTGCTTCGGGTTTACAAATCTCATCCAGCTCTTTGAAGATGGCCTTTTTAATTTCCATGTCTTCCAGAGCAGCCTCAATAACAAGGTCGCAATCAGCAGCAGCAGCCATATCTACCGTTCCGCTAATCCTGCCCATAACCGCAGCCTTGTCCTCTGCGCTCATTTTCCCTTTGTCAACATTTTTGCTTAACAGTTTGTCGATTCCAGCAATACCTCTGTCAACGAATTCCTGCTTGATATCGCGCACTACTACGGTGTAGCCGGACTGAGCGGCGACCTGCACGATACCAGCGCCCATGGTGCCAGCGCCTAATACCATAATTTTCATTCCCAATTCCCTCCTAAAATAAATATATATATTTTTACCGTGATACTTCCTTTCTACACCGCTTTTCCAAAATCCTTCTTTTTGATTATTTTTTCACAAGCTGAAAAGATTATCCTGATTCAGAATATAAAAGGGTGCAAAACCATTATTTCACCTGAGCAAAACCCCGGTATATTGCCCCGCGAGGGGTATCCACGGTGATCAGCATGCCATCGCCGATAATTCGAGTGGCATCCTGCACCCCGACCACCACCGGTATGTTGTAGTTGAGCCCGATAATGGCGGCATCAGAAGTGAGGCCGCCGGCTTCTGTTATAATGGCTTTTATTTTGCCGAGATATGGCACCAGACTGCTGCTGGCATCAGCTATGACGACAATATCTCCTTCCACCAGGCGGCGCAGCTCATTATCATGGTGTATCACCACCGCGCGCCCTATAACCGGCTCACGGCCAATGCCCATGCCCCGGGCAACTATATCCCCTACGATATAAACTTTGAGCAAATTGGTCCCTCCCGGGGTCCCGGCGGGAATTCCGGCGGTCAATACCACCAGATCGCCGTGTTTGATATAACCGCTTTCCAGCGCAGCCTCAACCGACTGCTCGAACAGTTCGTCAGTACTGGTGCTGCCCTCTATCAGAACCGGATAGACCCCCCATACCAGGTTCAGCTTGTTGAGTATGCGCGGGTTGGGGGTAGCAGCCACAATAGCCGCCTGAGGCCGGTATTTGGAGATCAGCCGGGCGGTGTGGCCAGTGTGCGTGGCACTTATTATAGCCGATGCATCCAAATTCATCGCCGTGGTACAGGTGGCGTAGCTTATGGCATCGGCCACTGTGGAGGTGCCCAAAAAGCGCTTTTCCCGCAAATAATCCTCATAAGGCAAAACCTCTTCAGCGCGACGGGCAATGCGGGCCATGGTCTCAATCACCTGCACCGGGTATTTCCCGGCCGCGCTTTCCCCGGAGAGCATTATGGCATCGGCACCGTCGAATATGGCGTTGGCCACATCGGAAACCTCAGCCCGGGTGGGGCGGGGATTGTTTATCATCGACTCCAGCATCTGAGTGGCAATGATGACGGTTTTCCCGGCGGCAATGCATTCCCTGATGATCTGCTTTTGCACCAGGGGCACCTCTTCCGCGGGGATTTCCACCCCCAGGTCGCCGCGCGCTACCATCACCCCATCGACAACCTTTATAATGTCCTCAAGATTGTCGACCCCTTCCTGGCTTTCGATCTTGGCAATAATATCTATATCAGCATGCTTTTCCTCCAATATGCGCCTGATTTCCAGAATGTCTTCCGCCGAGCGCACGAAGGAGGCGGCGATGAAATCCAGTTGATGCTCGATGGCGAACTCAATATCCTGCCGGTCCTTGTCGCTTAAAAAAGGCAGCTGGACCCTCACTCCAGGCACATTTATCCCTTTGCGCTCTCCTAATTCACCGCCGTTTAAGACCCGGCAAATAATGTCGGTAGCGGTGGTTTCCTCTACCTGCAAGCTGATCAGCCCGTCCGCTAATAGTATGCAGTCCCCCTGGCTGATTTCTTCCGGCAGATGGGGGTAGCTGATCATGACCTGTTTCTCATCCCCCACCACTTCACGGGTAGTAAGTGTAAAAATATCCCCCGCCTTTAGATAAACCACACCCTCTTTAAGAGTGCCGGTTCTTATCTCAGGTCCTTTGGTGTCCAGCATGATGGATATATTGGTGGCGGTTTCCCTGGCGGCAGCACGAATGTTGTCCAACCGCTGTTTGTGTTCACTGTGGGTGCCGTGGGAGAAATTCAGCCGGGCTACATTCATGCCGGCTCTAATCATTTTTTTCAATACCTCGACCGACTCGCTGGCCGGCCCGATGGTACAGATGATCTTGGTTTTACGCATCATAAGCCTCCCTTATACCCTTAATTAAGTTGATAATACCCGCGCGATCTCAAACATGCCCAAATCTGGTGTCTTACGCCCTTTTATGACCTCCCCCAGAGGGATAGTGAAGATGCGGTCATCCTGTCCGGCCACCATGACATTGCTCTTGCCGCGTATAATGGCATCAATAGCAGCCTTGCCCATATAAGAGGCCAGTATGCGGTCAACCGCGGTTGGGGTGCCGCCGCGCTGCACATGTCCCAGAATGCTGACGCGAGTGTCACGCCCGGTTGCCGCTATGATCTCCTCTCTCAGCTTCATGACCGGATAGACCCCTTCGGCCACGATAATGATGTTGTGCAATTTGCCGCGTTCGGCTCCGCTCTTGATTTTTTCTATAAGCTGGCCAATATCTGGCTCTATTTCTGGAATGAGGATGGATTCAGCGCCTCCTGCCACGCCGGAAGCCAGGGCAATCTCCCCGCATTGCCGGCCCATAACCTCGATTATGAAAACCCGGCCGTGGCTGGTAGCGGTGTCGCGGATATTGTTGATGGCACTTAAAGCGGTGTTTACAGCGGTATCATAGCCGATGCAGCGGGTGTAGACCACATCATTGTCAATAGTGGCGGGTATGCCTATCACTTGCAGCTCCGGGTTTTCCATGTACAATGCGTAGCCCCCGCGCAGGCTGCCATTTCCGCCGATAATGACCAGGCCTGTGATGCCCAGGCGGTCTAATTGTTCACGGGCCTTTTTGCGCCCTTCACTGAGCATGAAATCCTTGGAACGCGAGGTGTGCAGAATGGTGCCGCCGCGGTGTATTATATCGGCTACCGAACCGGCTGACATCTTTTTGAACTGGCCTGACATCAGCCCCTCAAAACCGCGGTATATCCCGTAGACCTCCATGCCTTCATAGATGGCTGATCTAACTACTGCCCGGATAGCGGCATTCATGCCCGGGGCATCCCCGCCGCTGGTCAACACAGCTACTCGTTTCATGAAGAACCCCCCTTGCTGCTCGTAGGGTTGGTGGTAATGCAGCAGTCAGGTCGGGTAGGAGTAACGAAATGGGGTTATTCTTTGGGATTGCTTTTGCTGGCAGCTACCCCGCCGCTGCTGGTGATGCCATAGCGGTGGACTATTTCTGCCTTGCCGCGCACCTTGACTGCTGATGTATGCTCGGTGAACTGAAATATCATAACCTCGCCTTTGTCGAGCTTTTCCGTGTGATGAAATTTGGTCTCCCGTCCTCGGGTCAATCCTATGATAGTAACGCCGTTTTCCAGAGCCTTGATGATAATATAGTCTTGTCCGATGTACTCATCATTCATGCACTATCCCTCCCTGCTGACACCGTATGTCAGGCTTTGTTCATGCATACCACGAATATTTCACCCCGGCGATCTCCAACAGCGATTGTTTTAAGGCAAGGTTGGCTTCAACGCGGAATTCATCATTGAGAACCACTTTTTTCCCGGGCATATCCAAAAACACCGGAACCCGGCCGGGGTGCTGCTTAAGCCTGGCCAACAACTGTTTTTTGGCGGCTATAGCCTGGTCACCGTTTAACCCAATATGCATCTCATTAATCCCGGACTCCAGTCTGAACGCCTTGCGCAGGACGATTTTGGGGTTTTCCTCGCGATGGTCGTAATATCCCTCAATCACCAGCCTGGCATCAGCCTGGATGATATCCATATTCTGCCTTAAAGCTGAGGGAAATACCAGAACTTCTATGCGGTCGCTCAAATCCTCCAGATAAAACTGTGCATATAGCTCCCCTTTCCGGCTGGTGCGGCGGGTCAGGTTAACCACCATGCCTGCCAGGCGAACATAGGAATCGTCTTTGAGCACAGCCAGATCAGCCACCTGATGGCTGATCAAGAGAGGGATCAATTCGCTGTATTCATCCAGGGGATTGGCTGAAACATAGAAGCCCAGGACCTCTTTTTCCCGTGCCAGGCGCTCTTTAAGCGGCATCTCGCCTTTTACCACCGGACGCGGCTCATCAACTACGGTATCACAGGGAGCAAATAGGGACATCTGCTGGCTGGCATGGTCCAGTTTGAGCTGAGCCGCAATTTCTATGCACTCATCCATGATCGACAGGGCTTCTTTGCGGGTAATCCCAATGCTGTCGAAGCATCCGGCTACAATGAGGTTCTCCAGCATGCGCTTGTTAAACTGGCTCAGATCGACGCGCTGGCAGAAGTCAAACAGCGAGGTAAAAGGCTGCTGCTTGCGGACCTTCACCACGTTTTTGACCGCATTGATACCAACGTTCTTAATGGCCCCCAATCCGAAGCGAATGCCCCCCGCGGTAACGGTGAAGTTTTCGAAACTTTGATTGATGTCCGGGGGCAGGACTTTTATGCCCATGCGCTGGCATTCGCGCAAATAGAATACTACTTTATCCTGGCTGTCTATTATGCTGGTCAAAAAAGCGCACATATACTCTACCGGATAATGGGCTTTTAGATACGCGGTTTGGTAGGAAATCAAGGCATAAGCAGCCGAATGGCTCTTGTTGAAACCGTAGCCGGCAAAACTCTCCATTAAGTCGAACAGGTGCTGGGCTACCTCGGGCTCGATTCCATTTTGGCCGGCTCCATTTACGAATTTGTCCCGCTGCGCCTTCAGTTCCTCGGGTTTTTTCTTGCCCATTGCGCGGCGCAGCACATCAGCTTCCCCCATGGAGAAATTGGCCAGTTCGCTGGCGATACGCATGACCTGTTCCTGATACAGTATAACCCCATAGGTTTCTTTGAGTATATCCTCCAGGCGCGGGTCCAGATAATGAATCTCCTGCCGGCGGTGCTTGCAGTTGATGAAATCCTCTACCATCCCGCTGCCCAGCGGACCCGGGCGGTATAAGGCGATCACCGCGATCAAGTCCTGAAAACGGCTGGGGGCTAGGTCTTTGAGGATCCGCCGGAGGCCGTCGCTTTCCAATTGGAACACCCCTATGGTGTCTCCCCGGGATAATAATCTGTATACCTCAGGGTCGTCCAGAGGCAGGCTGTCCATATCCAGGTTGATCTTGCGGGTGTGCCTGATGATTTCCACCGCGCGGTCGATGACTGTCAGGGTGCGCAGCCCGAGAATATCCATCTTGAGGAGCCCAATATCCTCTACGGTTTCCTTGGTATATTGCGTCACGATGTGGCCTTCAGGGGTCTTCTGCAGGGGCAATATCTGGCTTAAACTCTCCTTGCCGATGACCACGCCGGCAGCGTGTATGGAGGCGTGCCGGGGCATGCCTTCCAGAGCCCGGGCCATGTTCACGATTTGCTGGGTGTTGTAATCACTTTGATAAGCCTTGATCAAGTCTGCCGATACCTGCAGGGCCTTGTCGATGGTAACCCCTAATTCCGCCGGGATCATCTTGGCGATGCGGTCGACCTCGGCATAGGGGATATCGAGGGCTCTTCCTACATCGCGGATAGCCGCACGGGCGGCCATAGTGCCGAAGGTGATTATCTGCGCCACCTTGTCGGCCCCGTATTTTTCTACAATATAGCTAATAACCCGGTCCCGTTTTTCGAAGCAGAAGTCAATATCTATGTCGGGCATGCTGACCCTTTCCGGATTGAGGAAGCGCTCAAACAGCAGGTCATAGGCCAGCGGGTCAACGGAGGTGATGCCCAAAACATACGAAACCAGGCTGCCAGCTGCCGAACCCCGCCCTGGCCCAACAGGCACCCCGTTGTTCTTGGCCCAGTTGACCAGATCCTGCACAATCAAGAAATAGGCGGCAAAACCCATCTCGTTGATGACACGAAGCTCATATTCCAGGCGTTCTACAAGTTCCGGGGTCGGTGCGGGATACTTCTTTTTAAAGCATTCCCAGCTCAATTTGCTCAGGTATTCCTCCGGGGTAAAGCCCTGTGGAATATCATAATAAGGAAGGTGAAAGGTCTCAAACTGGAAGTCGAAATTGCAGCGCTCCGCGATAGCCAGGGTGTTGGTAAGGGCTTCCGGCTGGGCAGCAAACAGGTCTGCCATTTCCTGCCCGGTTTTTAGGTAAAACTCGCTGCCGGGAAAGCGCAGGCGCTGTTCATCGCTCACTACGGTTCCCGTCTGTATGCATAACAATACATCATGCACCTGAGCATCATGCTTCCTGATGTAGTGCACATCATTGGTTGCTACCAGGGGGATGCCGGTCTTTTGACTGATCTCTATCAGGGCTTTATTGACCACCTGTTCCTCGGGCATGCCGTGGTTCTGCAACTCCAGATAGAAATTGCCCTGGCCAAACCAGGACTGGTACTGCACAGCCAGTTGCAAAGCCTCGTTATGCCGTCCGGCCAGGATCAACTGGGGAATCTCCCCGCCCACACAGCCGGAAAGGGCCATTAACCCGGCACTGTATTGCTGCAGCAATTCATGGTCAACGCGCGGTTTGTAATAAAACCCTTCCAGATAGGCCCTGGTTACCAGCTGCACCAGGTTGCGGTAACCGGTTTCATCCCGGCACAGCAATACCAGATGGTATTGGTTGGCATCCAGGCGAGCATCTCTGTCCAAACGGCTGCGGGCAGCCACATAGACCTCACAGCCTATGATAGGCTTGATGCCCTGTTTTTGGGCCTCGCGATAGAAATCCACGGCCCCATACAACACCCCGTGATCGGTGATGGCCAGGGCCGGCATATCCAGCTCTCTGGCCCGTTCCACCAGCTCTTTGATGCGGCAGGCCCCATCCAGCAGGCTGTATTCAGTATGATTGTGCAAATGAACGAAACCGGACATCGCAGCGTTCTCCGTCCTGCTCATGGCACTACGGTAACATCACACCAGGTTCCGCCGGTTATAGCGGTCAACTGCTCACAGCTCACCGGCACAGCGGTGTTGGGTGTGCCGGCGGCAGCATAAACCACACTAAAGCGTTTTAGGCTCTCATCCAGGTAAATAGGCAATTCCGATTTCAGGGCAAAGGGGCACACCCCGCCCACCGGGAAACCGGTAACCTCCAAAACCTCATCAGGTGTTGCCATTCTCAGGCGCGAAGGGCTTATCTGCTTGACTTTCTTGTTGTCGATACGCGCATCACCGGTTGCCACTACCAGCAGGTACTGGCCCTTTTTATCCTTGAGCAAGATGGATTTGGCTATCTGAGCCACCTCGGTTCCCAGGGCCTGAGCGGCCAAAAACGAGGTGCTGGTATCCTGCTCGAACTCAATCACCTTGATTGACGGATCCTTGCTGTAAAGATATTGTTTGACTTTTTCGATGGCAGACATGCTTTACTCATACTCCTTGAATCTACTTAAATCTTTTTCATTATAACCCAAGCCTGGCAATACATGTAGAGTCACCATGGTTTTGGCCCAAGGTGAATAGATGTCTCCATCGCTACCGTTGGTCAAGCAAGTAAAGGGGCTATTCGGTTAGAACAGCCCCTTTAACCGTACAATTATTTATTATTAGAGGTTAGGGAAGGAAAATACCCTCGGGGTCTACACGGTTGTAGAGCAGGTAGATTTCCTCCTCGGTCGGTTTTTCGGTTTCGCCTCTGCACCTGGAGATATTCAGGTCAAAGCTGCAATTGTCTCTCACCTGTTCGGGGGTGAAGCCCGGATGAACGGTATCCAGGTACATAATGCCGTCATCGTCAAAACGGAATACGCCCATGTTGGTGATTACCGCAGTGGGGCCGCCCTTGTAGAACTTGCCGAAGACTTCCCGGCGGTGTACTATTTCGCCCGACGGCCACTTGGGCAGCCTCCAACCCGGGGAGGTGATGTAGTCAACATGTTCTTTGAAGCGGCGTTTCTCCTGCACCATGATGAAAACGGTCCTCTTGGCGAAGGAGTTGATATCGGGGTTGCCGCCGCTGCCGGTAAAGCGCTTGCTGGGGGCTGAATAATCGCCCACCACGGTGGTGTTGACGTTGCCGTATTTATCGATCTCGGCACCGCCCAAGAAGCCCAGATCCACATAACCGCTGTGCAGCTGACCATAGAAGGTTTCGGTCAAGCCAGCCGCAATGGAGGCCTGCCAGGCACAACGGGCATCACCCACGGAAGTGGGCAGATCCAAAGCCCTGCCATCCACAGTGCCAGCCTCGTAGATACACACGGCATTAGGGGCATGAGACACCTGCGCCAGCAGAATAGCCAGCATGGGGAGTCCGGTTCCGGCAAAGACTACGTCGCCATCATTTACCTCTCTGGCAGCCGCTACTGCCAGGAGATCAACGGGTTTATAATTGGTTGCATAGTTTTTCGCCATTTATCTCGTCCCCCTTTTCACAGATGTTGAATAGCCTAAGACCGAGTTGGCCCGTAGCTTCTGCAAGCGGTTAACACCCAGCTTTTCGAGATATTCTTCATGAGAGGAAACCCCAAATATCCACTCGGCTGCCCACTGATCGAAGGTTTCTTTGGTCTTCGATGCAGCGTAGAAGGTCCTTATGAAGTCAGCATCAACATCGTAGTAGTACTGTGACCCGGTGGGATGAGCCCCCCAGGGCTGTACAACTATATAGTCGATGGCATGTCCGGGTGCTATATTCCTATCCGGATCCTGGCGGAGATAGGAATCGGGAACCATTTCCTCAGCGATGATAATGACTTTATCGGCCGCTTTGATAGTTTCCGCATCAACATAGCTATGCGCAAACATCCTTACGGTGCCTTCATCACCGACCTGGGAGGCATAGATAATGGCCCAGTCAGCATTAACCGCAGGCATTAACAGGATTTCTCCTTTGTCATAAAGTGTGTCATGAATGATATCGTATTTCTTCAGAGGGATCTTGGGATTAGAACCGTCGCGCAGCCCGGCTTTTTTCAGATTGTCGTATTTGGGATTCAAAATATCTGTGCCCATGGAAAGAGCAGTGGGCATAAAGGGCAGGCCATAAGCCCCAGCCAGAATACGTGCCACGCACTGGGCATGACTGTAATCCTCGACTATGATTGTTCCTTCCACCTGTGCCCGGGCAACTGCTTCACCCAGTTTTCCGTACAGTTCATGACCAACCCAGCAGGATTCCCAGATCTTGACGCACCCGGCTCCGGCCAGGACCTCGGTGTGAGTACCGCCGTTGACTTCAAACAAATGCAGGTCTTTTTTACCCTGGCGCACCATCTCATAGACGAAAGCCATGGGCCGCCGCCAAATGGTGAAACCACTGAAGGTAAGAAAATCCCCGTCATTGATTAAAGCAACCGCTTCTTTCAGTGTGAGTTGTTGTGGTTTACCCATTAATTTACCTCCTCCTTGTCGCAAATCTCTCCTCTACCATTCCTCTTGCAAAGCCATCGTATCAACACGCCGTCAGCAGCCTGTATGGGGTTTTCCCGCCCCTGCAGCAACAGGGGCGGGAAATCTTGTTATTTCTATGCTTAGAAGCGGCCTATGACCTCACGGCCGATGATAATGCGCTGAATCTGGTTGGAGCCTTCATAGATCTGGGTGATCTTGACATCTCTCATCATGCGTTCAATGGGGAATTCATTGCAGTAGCCATATCCTCCCATAAGCTGCACGCAGTTGGTGCAGACCTCCATACTGGTGTCGGTGGCGAATTTCTTGGCCATGGAGGCTTCTTTGTTATGAGGCAGCCCATTATCCTTGAGCCAGGCGGCCCGATAGACCAGCAGCTGAGCAGCCTCCAGAGCCGTAGCCATGTCGGCCACCATGAACTGTACGCCCTGGAAAGCCGCCAGCGGTTTACCGAACTGCTGCCTTTCCTTGATGTAATTGATGGTATACTCAAGTGCGCCTTCACCTATGCCCAGGCCTTGAGCGGCTATGGTAATGCGCCCGCCGGCCAAAAGACCCATAGCTACCTGAAAGCCGTTGTTCTGTTCACCCAGCATGTTCTCTTTGGGCACTTTGACATCTTCAAAATACAGCTCTACCGTGGGTGAACCGTTCATGCCCATCTTGGCCACCGGCTTGCTCATGGTGAAACCGGGGGTGTCTTTTTCGATTATCAGGCAGGTGATACCTCTGCCCGGACCCTGGGTAGGATCAGTTTTGACGAAAGTACAATAAGTTGTAGCTACACCACCGTTAGTGATGAATATCTTGCTGCCATTGACCAGGAAATGGTCCCCTTTGTCTTCCGCTCTGCAGCGGATGGAAGCAGCGTCGGACCCGGCATTGGGCTCAGTCAAGGCATAAGCCCCGATGATCTCCCCGGTTGCCAGAGCCCGCAGATACTTCTGTTTGAGGTAATCCGAGCCGTAAAGCCAGATGCTCATGCAGCCCAGACCGGTATGAACGCTCATGATAACTGCGGTGGAAGCACATACCTTGGCCAGTTCTTCAACGAAGATGGCATAATCCAGATAAGTTGCCCCGGCACCGCCCCATTCCTCGGGAATTGGCAGGCCGCACAGGCCCAGATCAGCCATTTTCTTGAAAGTCACCATGGGAAATTCGTGGGTTCTATCTATTTCCGCTGCCAGTGGTTCAACCTCGTTCTTGGCGAACTTGCGGAACATGTCTCGCATCATTAAAGATTCATCACTCAGGGCAAAATGCATGTATAGTTCATCTCCTCCCCGTTTATTCTCCGTTATTTACCTGTGAAATTCGCTTTGCGTTTTTCTACAAAAGCCTTCATGCCTTCTTTTTGGTCTGCGGTGGCGAAGCATACCCCAAAGATGTCGGCTTCTATGGTCAGCCCCCGGTCAATGTCCACCTGCACACCCTCGTACATGGCCTTCTTGCACAATTGCACCGAGATCTGACCGCGACTGGATATCTTTTTGGCCAGGCTCATAGTAAAGTCCATCAATTCGGGCGCAGGAACCACATGGTTGACCAGGCCTATGCGCAGGGCTTCATTGGCATCAATAATGTCCCCGGTATAAAGCAATTCCGCGGCCATACCGGTGCCTACGATGCGCGGCAGGCGCTGTGTGCCGCCAAACCCAGGGGTTACCCCCAGTCCGACTTCCGGCTGCCCGAATTTGCCCTTATCAGAGCTGATGCGAATATCGCAGGCCATGGCCAATTCGCATCCGCCCCCCAGGCAGAAGCCATTGATAGCAGCTATCACCGGTTTGGCCATGGTCTCAATCTGCCGGAAAATGCTGCTCCCCAGCATGCCGAACTCACGGCCTTCCAGAGCCGTCATTTCCAGCATGTAGGTGATATCAGCTCCGGCTACAAAGGATTTGTCGCCGGATCCGGTAATAACCAGGACATCAATCTCAGGGTCTTGCGCAACCATTTCCACTGCAGCCTTGATATCCAATAAGGTGTCTTTGTTAAGGGCATTCAGGGCTTTGGGGCGATTGATGGTAAGCACACCGATCCTGTCTTGCTTTTCAAGTATCACATTGGCAAACTCCACCGTATTACCCCCCTTTGCATAGTTGAATTAATCAGTCCATGCCGGCCCAGGCTATTTGCTGTAATCGTAAATGCCTCTGCCGGTCTTGCGGCCCAACCAGCCAGCCTGGACATACTGTCTGAGCAGCGGGGAGGGACGGTACTTGGGATCACCATAACCGGTGTACATAACATTCAGAATAGAGAGTATGGTATCCAGGCCGATGAGGTCAGCTAAGGCCAGCGGTCCCATCGGATGGTTCATGCCCAGCTTCATGATATTGTCGATATTTTCCGCCGGGGCCACACCTTCATACAGCTCCCACAGGGCCTCGTTGATCATCACCTGCAGGACCCGGTTGGATACGAACCCGGGCACGTCTTTGCACCATACCGGCACTTTGCCCATTTTTATCGAGGCATCTTCGACAATCTGATAGACTTCATCGCTGGTAGCCAGGCCTCTGATAATCTCCACCAGTCTCATGACCGGCACCGGATTCATGAAGTGCATGCCGATAACCTTTTCCGGGCGCTTGGTGGTGGCAGCGATCTGAGTAATCGGCAGGGAAGATGTATTGCTGGCCAGAATGGCATGAGGCGGGGCAATGGCATCCAATTGTTCGAAAACCTTTTTCTTGATATCAAAGTTTTCTACGATGGCCTCGATGACCAGATCCACATCAGCTGCATCTTCCAAAGAGATGGAAGGTTTAATCCTTGCCAGTATGGCATTCATTTCTTCCTCAGTTTTTCTGCCTTTAGATACATCGCGTTGCAGATTATTTTTAATGTTGGCCAGGCCTTTTTCCGCCAATTCCATGCTAATATCATAAAGGACGGTTTCCCAGCCGGTCTGGGCTGATACCTGGGCAATGCCGTTGCCCATCTGTCCTGCGCCAACAACCATTACCTTTTTAATTTCCACAAAATTCGCCTCCTTAAAGTGTTACTAGACCGTATTCTGATCTGACCGCCGAAGAGCAGTGTTTATGGATCAACCCTGATCAGCATAGCATCGCCTTGAGCATGTCCGGAGCAAATGCCGCACACCCCGTAGCCTCCGCCACGGCGCCTCAGTTCATAGCCCAGGGTCATCAGGATGCGCGCGCCGCTGGAGCCGATAGGATGCCCATAGGCAATAGCCGATCCGTTGACATTCACCTTGGCTTCCATTTCTTCCTTGGTCATTCCCAGGATCTTCAAGCAGCTCACCAGAACAACCCCCGCAAAAGCCTCGTTGGCCTCTACCAGCTTGATATCATCTTTAGTCAGCCCGTTCTGCTCCAGTACCTTTTTAATGGAAAGTCCGGGGACTGTAGCGATATCCTTGGTCTGCTGCGACACTTCAGCATAGTCCACAATGGTGAACAGGGGCTTCAAGCCCAATTCATCAGCCTTTTCACGGCTCATCAGCATTACTGCGGCTCCACCGTCATTTACACCGGGGGCGTTGCCGGCAGTTATGCTGCCTGGTTTTCCGGTGACAGTGCTCTTGTGATTGAACACCGGCGGCAGTTTGGCAAGACCTTCAATAGTAGTCCCGGGACGGGGTCCCTCATCCTTATCCATTATTTCCTTGCCTCTTCTTATCTCCACCGGGAAAATCTCGTCATCCAGGTAGCCATTGTTCATGGCATTTACCGCCCGGCTCTGGGAGAGATAGGCCCACCAATCCATGTCTTCCCTGGTAACACCGAATTCATCGGCTACTTCTGAGCCATGGATGGCCATGTGCCGGTTGTAGAAAGCATCCCACAAGCCGTCATATACCATCAGGTCAACCAGTCTGCCATTGGGGAGACCCATGCGCCCGCCAAACCTATGGTCCGGGAGAGAAAACGGGCAGTTGGTCATGCTCTCCATACCGCCGGCGATAACTATGTCACCACGGCCCAACTTGATAAACTGCACCCCTAAATCTATGGTTTTGATACCAGAAGAACAGACTTTATTAACGGTTATAGAGGGTACCGATACGGGAAGCCCGGCCAATATGGTAGCCTGACGGCTGGGAACCTGTCCGGCCCCGGCAGGAACCACCTGGCCCATAAATACGTAATCCACGTCTTCGCCTTTAACCTTGCCTTCCACGCGGCGCATGACTTCTTTGATGGCCAGGGCGCCCAGCTGGGCTGCGTCATATTCCCTTAACTTGCCGTTGAATACCCCGTACGGAGTCCTCGCCGCAGCCACACATACTACTTCCCGTAACTTTGCATAGACATTGTCAATTTTTTTACCCATGCCTGAATAATCGGGTTTCCTTTCACCGAAACCGGTTACAGGCACTGTTTTGGGATAATCTTCCCTTCTCATTTCCAATTTCTGTACAAAATCTGACAAGTTGGTTGCCTCCTTTACTCCTTATTAACTATCGTGTCTTTGGCCAAATGGTCGGCTCTTCATCACAAAGCCTGGAAACTGTCCCCACCAGAGAAAATACATCCCTCCCTCCCTGCAGGTTATTAAGGCGTTGTTGCCCAAGGTCAAACCGGCGGATTTTCTGGCCCCTAACTGCCGGGGCCAGTGTCCCCGGTCAGTCAGGCCAATATGTGAACGGCTTGCGATACTGGCTTTGAAGTTCTGATAGCTGCGGCTTTTTATCTATATAAGTCAGTCATTTTAAAAGGGGGGTATTGCCTCTGGTGATAAACCCGGTTGACATCGGCTCATCACCATCAGGCAATACAATTAAAAAATCATTAGAGGAAAGTTGGGTAACTGAGAGTCGTAAAACTACCTGCCTGCACCTGATTAATGCAACTTGTATGCCATCGTCACAAGGCGTCACTTTCCATCCCTGCAAAATACGGGTATACATGGTCTACCAATAATTTTTTGCGGAGTTAAAACGCGGGAAAAAA
>LFRM01326093.1_pt1 | contig 15036 bp, 11 predicted proteins | sample 618341 | NCBI WGS metagenome assembly LFRM01 (sample SAMN03654438, study PRJNA283298) | anaerobic digester metagenome | isolation source: pool of bioreactors CSTR01a, CSTR02a, and CSTR03a thermophilic anaerobic... | place: Denmark: Kgs. Lyngby | collected 2014-05-21 | reverse complement strand
ATAAATGATCAACTCCTTAATTGGTAGTATTAACCATTTACACAAATCTAATTATATTCTCCCGCTTGGTTATGTATTAAAATTTTTCGTTAACTCCAGTATCCACTTAATCCAACCAGATATAGTTGAGGCACGTCTTCGAAATGTACTTTTTGACCCCACATTATATAGGTCACAACGTTTCATGATTTGTACAATTTCATCTATTGTAGGTATTTCGCCCCGTTTTAAAGATAGTTTAAAAGTTTCATTGAAAACCCTGTGTGACAAAATTAACTCAACTAATTTTAGTTGCCTTGGTTTATATTTAAGCCGCAACAACCTCCGCCCCTCATCGGTTAGCGAAAATATTGCCTCTCTACCCTCTCTGCGCTTATCTATTAATCCTAAATACCTTCCCGCATCCGTATAATAATTCGTCTGTCTTGGGTCAAAGTCATAATTAGCCGTTATTTCGTCTCTAGTTAAATCTGACTCGTTGAGCAATTCACAAAGATTAATTACTCTTTTAAAGGAGTCAGCCTGTGGGAATGGAATTTCTGGCTCCTGAACAATTTTTGTCCTATTAAACACCTCTGATATATCTTTAAGACTTATTTCTGTCTCTTCTATGCTATATCTCTTTTGCTTGATCAAAATTAACGAATTATAGTTTTCGGGCTCTCGGAACTCATACTCACAAAAAGTGAATATCCCGTTTGAGTATATCATAAAAATCGATTTAACTTTTTTACTAACCCTGCCATTCCACAGCCGGTAAGGATAGTATAATTGTCGTATTATAAAATCGTCTGACAATGAATTTTTAGCCTCAATTAACGAAAAAGTTTCTAACCCTTCAAACCCTCCATCGATCTCTATTTGAGCATTAGTTACACCGACTTGAAAAGGAGAGCCTGCAAAAGTGTTAATATTAAAATTAAAAGCTTCAGAGCTCATTCGCCCAGAAACTGTTGGGACTACCTCTTCGTCCTCAACAAAATCAGCTATTATGCCTGATACATATGCACAGCTTAAAGCTGTCGCCTCGCTTGTTATATTCTCATAATCAAGACTTTCGATATATGAAGGAAATGGAACTCGAACTATTTCAGTTTCCTTCTCCTCAATGTCTTGATAAGTTTCAAACTGTGAGATTATGTAACTTCCTCTGGAGACTGGAAGAATAGAAAGTTTATGTTTTTTAAAAATTTTTGGCAAATTGTTACGGTGATCAAACTTTGTCATCAACCTTGCTTCTCTAAACTCATTAATCTGCTCAGATGTAATCTCATAGGCACCATGTTCTTTAATTCTTTCCAAAATCTTATACTTTTCAAAAAGTTGTTTCCACGCAATGTCGTTTTTTGTATCACTCATAATTCTTCACCAGTACCTCATCAACTTCTCCCCTTCTATTTCCTTTGGAGTTGATGGGCCTCCGTGCCTGCACAATTGTAACATTATAATCCTTATACAAGTCCAAAATAAAGTCCGTGGCAGAGTTGGAAAGTAGGAATTTTACACCTCGCCTATCTATCTTGTCACACAACTCTTTTAATCTTTTCTGCTCTTCTTTGTCAAATCCGTTTATATCATAACCTGTAAAACTACTTGTATTGCTCACCGGGTCATACGGCGGATCAAAATATACAAAAGCTCCTTTACTAATACCCTTAACGGCCTCTTCAAAGTCTGTACATTTGAAGGTTATTTTCGCTTTGTTAAAATAATTGCTTACTGCCCGTAAAGTGGGTTCGTCCACTATGTTCGCGTTTTTATATTTCCCAAAAGGAACATTAAATTGTCCTTGTGAATTAACCCGAAATAAGCCATTAAAACAAGTCTTGTTGAGAAAAATTATCCTTGAAGCTTTTTCGATGTTGCTTAGTTGGTTATATTTTTCCTTGTCTCTGTCCAATTCTCTTATCATGTAATAGTATCCTTTTTCATTCTTATGTTTTTTTAAACTCTTGATTAACTCCTCAACATTATCTCTTATTACATGATATACATTTATTAGTTCCTCATTAATATCATTCACTACAGCTTTTCCTGGTTGTAAGTGAAATAATACGGCACCTCCACCCAAAAATGGCTCATAATATGTGAAGAACTTTTTGGGGATATGTTTTGAGATTTCTTGCAATAACTGCCTTTTCCCCCCGGCCCACTTCAGTACAGGAGCGACTAGCGGATTTTTCTTCATACCATCATCTCCACACTCGCTTAAATTATAACATAAATATTTAGCTGTAACACATAAAGAATTCCGAAAGTCACCCCGTTTCTGAGGGTGTCTTTATTTGTGCGCCCGGCATGGGCGTTAACTTGGTAGTGAAAGTCCACTGCAGGCGAGACAGCACCAGTCTGTTAGCCAAAGGCAAGGGTGTCCATCGCTAGATGGAATCTGAAGGAAGCTGACGGTAAAACCACTGCCCTACAAACAAGAACTCCATAAGAGGCTAATCCGTTCGAATGAGCTGGCGAAACACGCGCAAGGCTGCCAAGGGACGGCGGAGTATATGGGGCGGGCGCGGGGTGAAGGTTAACGTTCTTACCCGGGGAGGCCTGCCGGGTAAGCCACGTAGAGCTGGAAACGCGTGTCGAGAGGCACAGCTGAACCGGTAGGAGTCAGCAGAGGGTATAGTACCCTAGAGTTAAAGAGCTGGGGAAGGCCCGAACATCAAGTCAAGGGTCATGGCCATTTAACCGAACGCTATTCTTATCTTCGTCAAGCTTGGTGATCGCCGAATGCGGACCCGTATGTCTCGGTGGCGTAAGAGGACAGGGGCTAGCCGCCTCCTTCTACTCGATTAATAACAGGGGGTGCCAGGGTTGGTGAGAGAAAATGTACAGATTGAGCCTGCAGGTTCAGCGAAGCGAGGGCGCGAGATGGCCCGGCGGACACTTATGTCGTTACTGTTTATTTGGTTTTCTTGTCTAGCCCGCGCTACCGTCTATGGAAGCAGCGATTTGCTGAAGGCGAGAGCGATTTGTGGCGAAGTCAAAAAGTTCACTGCGAAGTGAAGGCCGAAGACGACCCTGCCGACATGGATGTCGGCAGCCGGCCTCTGACCATAGATGGGAATTGGCCGGGAAGGTCGTCAGAGGCCTGAGCGAGCCGTAGAACTTTACGAGCGGAACTCCGCCTACAGCAATCGCTGCTCCATTTCCATCTGAAGCGAGCACCAACCTTGCACCACCCCGGAGGTCAAGGCACGGGATCTCAGCGGGCTCATTTCATCCATTTTTGTGCCGGAGGAACTCGGCATGAGGATTAATCTAAAATAGGGTAGCGAAGGTTGGCGCTCGGCGAAGGCCAGCAAAGAAAAAAATTGTTTTTTTTTGCGCAATAGAGGTTTTATGGCAGGGATTAGCGTACAGCCTGTCGAACTATACCTAAATCGTTTTACATTGTTATCCAGGATTGGACGAGGTTTGCCAAGCTCTTTTATTTTTTTGAATAATTTGGCCGTATGTGCCGGATATTAGGAAGTATAATTTTTTTTAGGGAAAAATAAATAAAGACATAAAAATAAATAATCGAGGAGGTGTAAAGCCTTACAATAAAATTGCGTATCACGCACTATTTATTGTACAGGCGAAAAAAATGGCAGTAATTTATTATGACAAGGATGCAGACTTATCTTACCTGAAAGATGAAAAGATAGCCATTCTTGGTTACGGGAGCCAGGGGCATGCTCATGCCCAAAATTTACGGGATAGCGGCCTGAGCGTTGTAGTCGCCGATCTTCCCGGGACACCTAACTGGATACAGGCGGAAAAAGACGGGCTGGAGGTTAAGACTGTGGCCGAGGCGGTTGAAGCTGCCCAGGTGATTATGATGCTGCTCGGAGATAACGACCAGCCGCCGGTATTTCAGAAAGAGGTCCTGCCACATCTCAAGGAAGGAAAAGCCTTTGCGGTAGCGCATGGTTTTAATATTCTCTATAACCAGGTTATTCCTCCCGCCAATGTGGATGTGTTCATGGTGGCCCCCAAAAGCCCGGGGCATCTGGTCAGGCGCATGTACCAGCAGGGCAATGGCGTGCCTGCCCTGGTGGCGGTGCACCAGGATTATACAGGGAAGTGCCTGCAGAGAGCACTTGCCTATGCCAAAGGCCTGGGTTCTACACGGGCGGGGGTAATAGAGACAACTTTCCAGGAAGAGACTGAAACGGACCTCTTTGGGGAACAGGCAGTTCTCTGCGGCGGTGTTACGGCTTTAATCAAAGCTTCCTTCGATACCCTCGTCGAAGCGGGCTACCAGCCGGAAGTCGCCTACTTTGAATGCATGCATGAACTGAAGTTGATTGTTGACCTCCTATATGAAGGCGGCATGTCCTGGATGCGCTACTCTGTCAGCGATGTGGCCGAGTACGGTGATTTAACCCGCGGACCCCGGGTTATTGATGAGAGAGTGCGCGAAGAATTAAAAAAGCTCCTGCAGGAAATCCAGGAGGGGATTTTTGCCCACGAATGCATTACGGAATTTCGCATGAACCGACCCCGGTTCACTGCTCTGCGGAGGAAAGAGTCGCAGCATCTTATTGAAAGAGTCGGGAAAGAGCTACGCTCCATGATGCCCTGGCTGGAGAAAAAATAATTTCCAGGATTTACAGTAAAAAATATTTAAAAATTCCATAATATGGCCGATAGGAAAAAAGGATTTTCTACAAATTCCGTCGAATAAAATACTTACTTATTTTACAAATTACGCCATAAAACCTGGCAATTCCTGTAAAATAATTAAGTGAGGCCGTATTATGATCGAAATTTATCACCTTTATAAACAATATGGGCAAAACGAACTTTATGCCTTAAAAGATATCAATTTGATTATTGACCGCGGCGAGTTTGTGTTTGTTGTAGGCCCCAGCGGATCAGGCAAATCCACTCTCTTAAAGCTCCTTTTAAGAGAAATCCTGCCTACTAAAGGAAACATTAAGATCTTTGGAAGGGATATAACCCGGTTGAAAAACCGGGAGATTCCCTTTTTAAGGCGCAATATAGGTATGGTTTTCCAGGATTTTCGCCTGCTTAATGACCGCAACGTATTCGAAAATGTGGCCTTTTCCCTGAGGGTCATCGGGACACCGCCCCGGGAAATTCGCAAGAGAGTACCTCTGACCCTGGAGCTCGTCGGATTAAAAGATAAGGCTTATAAACTTCCCCATGAACTGTCCGGCGGAGAACAGCAGAGGGTGTGTGTAGCCAGAGCTATCGTCAACCGACCTGCTGTGCTTATGGCGGACGAGCCTACCGGCAACCTGGATCCGGTTACTGCCAAAGAAATTATGACTTTAATCCAGGATATTAATATCCGGGGGACGACAGTAATTGTAGCTACTCATGCCAAAGATCTGGTGGATCAGTTTCAAAAGCGTGTCGTGGTTTTGGAAAACAATCAACTAGTCAGCGACCAGGAGAGAGGGGTTTATTTTAATGCACATTAGGAGCCTCTTGTATTTTCTGGGAGAGGCACTTAAGAGTATCGTTCGTAACGGCTGGATGAGCATAGCTTCTGTGGGTGTTGTTTCCATTACTCTTCTGCTCCTGGGGAGTTTCATGGTTATAAGTTTTAACGTTGACCTCGTGACCCAGGATATAAAAGAACAGATCCAGATAGTTCTTTATCTTGACGAGGCATGCGATGAGGAGACCAGGTTGGAGTTGCAGAGGATGCTGGCTTTACATCCTCAGATGGAAGAGGTGCGCTATGTATCCAAAGATGAAGCGATGCAGCGCTTGAAGAAGCAGCTGGGCGACCGCGCTTACCTGCTGGAGGGAATTGATACCGGGGAAGAAAATCCGCTGCGTGACTCCTACGAGTTGAAGACCAAAATTCCTGAAGATATTCCCCTGGTAGCTGAGGAAATAGCGGATTATCCCGGCGTCGGCTACCTGGATTACGGCCAGGGTGTGGTAGAGCCTCTCTTCCAGTTTACAGGTATCATGCGCTGGATCGGGCTGATGTTTATGGCAGGGCTCGCTCTTACGGCGATATTTCTTATTGCTCATACCATTCGTCTGACGGTATATATCAGGCGCAAAGAGATAATGATCATGAAATATGTAGGAGCGACAGACTGGTTTATTCGCTGGCCCTTTATTTTTGAAGGCCTGATTCTGGGCCTGGTCGGGGCCGTGATTCCCTTGATTGTTATTTATTATGGATATCAGGCCGCTGTTATCTGGTTGCAGTCCAATATCTATTTCATTCCGTTAATTCCCACGGAAAACATTATGAAAGAGATTACTAGAGTTATTATCCCGCTGGGAGTAGTTTTAGGAGTTCTGGGAAGCAGTATATCCGTCAGGCGGTTTTTAAAAGTATAAAACCAGGAATTTTTTCGGGAAAGGGAGGCCATACCTGTGTTTTCCTCAAAATTACGCAATATTTTAATTATACTTGCGTTATTGCTCTTTACCTTCACCTTTATCCTGCCCGGCTACGCTAATAATCTGGATGAGCAGATCCGTCAAACCCAGAGTGAGCTTAACAGCATTCAGCAAAGGTTGGAAGACAGGGGCAGGCAACTGGCGGAATCTCAGAACGAAGAAAAAAGGTTGGAAGCGGAGCTGATGAAGCTGGAACGCAGTTTAACATCGCTCCAGAACGAGCTGGACAAGCTGAACCGGGATATTGAGGAAACAGAGCGCAATATTGAGATCACGGCACAGGAGCTCGCCGAGGCTGAGGCACAACTTGAGTTGCGGGACGCTCTGCTGAAAAAGCGTCTGAGAGCAATTTATGAAGAAGGCGACACGGGATACCTGGAGGTCCTTTTCAACGCTTACAGCTTTGCCGAGTTTCTGACCAGGTTAAACGACCTGAAATTGATTGCCGAGAATGATCTAAAGCTCCTGGAGGAAGCCTTTGCCGAAAGAACTCTCGTTCAGGAACGGAAGGATATGCTGGAGAAGAAAAAGGAAGAGTTGACAAACCTCAAAACAGAGAGGCTCAAGCGCCGTGAGGAGTTGAACGCGCAGCAGACTGAAAGAGAAAAACTGCTGGCAGTAGTCCAGGAGAACATAGAAGCCGAGGAGAAAGCCATACGGGAACTGGAGCAAGAAGCCAAAAAGATGGATGCACTGATCAAGCAGTTGCAGGAGGAGATGCGCCGCCAGACTGAACGGTTTACCCCCTCCGGAAAACTGTTATGGCCTCTGGCTGAATACGGGACATCATGGATAACATCCGGATATGGGACCCGTGTTAACCCCATAACGAAGCGTGCGGGAGAATTCCACGGCGCCATAGATATAGGTATTCCGCGTACACGCTGGCCGGGTTCAAAAAACTACAACGGCAACCCTGTCTACATCAGGGCGGCAGATAACGGTATTGTGCTCTTTGCCGGCATCAATGGGAGCCTTTCCTACGGTTACGGCCGGTTGGTGGTCATTGACCATGGGGGCGGCCTGGCCACTGCCTATGCGCACTGTCATTCAATTCTTGTAGCCCCGGGGCAGGAAGTTTCCCGCGGCCAGAACATCGCCATTGTCGGCTCCACTGGTTCCAGCACCGGGCCTCATTTGCATTTTGAGGTGAGGGTGAACGGTGAAAGAAAGAATCCCATGAACTATTTCTAGATATTAGCTGATTCATGAAGAAAAACTGCCGCCGCCTGGGCTTAAGAGGATTGCCTTATGTTTCCGGGCCGCGGCAATTTTTCTTTAGTCGCAACATCTGGTATTTTCCAGGCCAAAAAGGTATAATAAATTAAGAGAAGATTTAGCTGTGCAAAGTCCGTTTCGGAAAGATGGTGTTTTCATGAAACGACGGGAACTTGTGATTGTGTTGCTGTGTTTGCTTGTCCTGAGCAACATAGCAACATATCGTTTTACCCGTTTTTTCTTTTCTTCACCTGCGGTGGAGATACCCTGGGAGTGGGGCCAAGAAGGCCTCCTCCGGGAGGTATGGGCTATCCTGGATAAGAAGTATTTTCAGCCCCTGGATGAGGATAAGATGATCCAGGGGGCTATAAAAGGGATGCTCGAGTCTCTGGATGACCCCTATACGGCCTATCTTTCTCCCGAATCGATGGAAAACATGATGATTCATACAATAGGTTCCCTGAGCGGCATTGGAGTAGAAATTATCGAGGATGAGGGAGAAATACTTATATTAAGGGTCTTCGACGGCTCTCCTGCTGAGCAGGCCGGGGTGAGGCGCGGGGATTGTATCGTGGAAGTAGAAGGAAAGAGCATGGAAGGCGTTAAGCTGGATGATGCCGCGCGACTTCTGCGAGGCCCGAACGGAACAACAGTAAATATTGCTGTCCGCCGGGGCGGTGAAAAGGACCTTTTACAGTTCACGATTACACGCGCTCAAATAGATATAGATACCGTCTTTGCTCGTTTTCTTGAAAAGGGTGTCGGTTATATTAAAATTACCAATTTTGATCAGGGTACAGGAGAAGACTTTCAGGAATCACTGGCGTCTCTGGAACAGGAGGGTTTGCAGGGCTTGATCCTGGATCTGCGGGACAATGCTGGAGGGCTCCTGGACGAAGCTGTGGCCGTCGGCGAAATCATTGTCCCTGCGGGAGAAATTACCAGGGTTGTGGATCGCGAAGGCAATGTACAGGAGCGTTACCTTTCCAGTGCCGAGCCAAAAGATTATGAGATTGTTGTACTGGTCAATGAATATACGGCCAGCGCCGCGGAGATTATTGCCGGAGCTTTGCAGGATAGCAGTAAAGCTAAACTGGTGGGTATGCCGACCTACGGGAAGGCAACCGTCCAGCATTTGCACTATCTGAGCGATGGAGGCGGGCTGCGTTATACAATAGCAAAGTATTTAACTCCCAGGGGTTACGATTTGCATCAGCAAGGGCTGCAGCCTGACTTTACAGTGGAGCTGCCAACAGAATACTATCTGCAGTACTATACGCTCCCACGTCAGATGGAACAGGGTGATTCAGGGGAAACGGTGGCTCTTTTGCAAAATATGCTTGCTTTTCTGGGCTACCCTGTGGAAATTACCGGTGTTTTTGATGCAGCCACCGCAGACAATTTAAAGGAGTTTCAAAGAAAACACAACCTGCCGGTCACAGGAGCCATGGACCTCGCCACCAGGGAGAGCTTTCATGCCGCCTTGACAGAAAAAGCCGGTGAAGTGGATAAACAACTGAAGTTTGCCCTTGACATACTAACCGCCAAGAGCCTCTCCGCTCACAAAAACTAATGAAAAAGCCCCACTTGGAACCCGCTTTATCTCCCTCAGTGGTAGCGCAAGGTTATAGCGAGCGGGATGTGCAGCTTGAACCTGCAAGTTCAGCAAAGCGATGGCTTGAGCTGGCTCGGCAGACATGGACGTCTGCCGCTGTAGCGGCTGTAGTTTATTAGCTTTCTCCTTTAGTCCCTGCTACCGTTCTATGGAAGCAGCGCTTTGCTGTGGCGTGAGCGACTTGTGGAGCGAAGTCAAAAGTTCACGGCGAAGCGAAGGCCGGAGACGACCCTGCCGGCATGGACGCCGGCAGCCGGCCTCTGACCATGGACGGGAATTGGCCGGGTAGGTCGTCGAAGGCCTGAGCAAGCCGTAGAACTTTCTGAGCGGAACTCGGAGATCCGCCCACAGCAAAACGCTGCTCCACCTTTGGAAAGGGGCCTGAAAGATGGATTTTTGGTTTAGTATTTCACTCTTAATGCTTAAAACGATGTTTATGGCCATTCTGAATCCCTTTTTCTGGCTGTTTGTATTTATCGTGCTGCTGCAATACCGGCGGCTCGTGCTCATGGAGAAAAAACTTTTTGGACAACCGATTAACAATATCTGGAAACAAACATTTTATTCCGTCCTTTTTGGCATTATCGGAGGCGTTTTTGGCAGCTTTTTTCTTTTACTGCTGGGCATATCCTTTGACAGTATCGGCATTACCTATCTCTGGCCGGTAGCCATATTACTGTTGATGGTAAATCCCCGTTTCCTTTGCTTTGCCTACGCAGGCGGGATAATTGCCCTTGCCTCCCTGGCCGTTAAATATTTACTGCCTTTTTGGCCTGAACTGGAGAATGTCGCCTTTTTAAAAGGCCTAACCGGCATTCATCTTCCCAGCCTTTTAGCCTTAATCGGTATTTTACACCTGACGGAGTCTTTTTTAATTTTTATCAGCGGGCATCGCGGTGCCAGCCCCATCTATCTCAAATCTCCTTCGGGGGAGCTCCTTGGCGGTTACAGCATGCAGCGTTTTTGGCCTCTGCCACTGATGGGGCTTCTGGGCATGGTTGTCGCAGAAAACTCGGATATCTTTGTAGGAGGGGTTTCTATGCCGGACTGGTGGCCGCTGCTGGGTTCTGTCATGAATCCCCTGGGCAATGAAGAGCTTGTTTACCTTATGGTACCCCTGATAGCGGTGTTAGGCTACAGCGACCTTGCTGTTTCCAGTTTTCCCCGCAGCAAACGAATAAAAACAGCCGGCAATCTGGCTCTATACAGCGTGCTTTTATCAGCCCTGGCAATTGCCTCCGTTTTTTCCCCGTTGCTGGTTGTTCCGGCAGCTTTAATAGCGCCCCTGGGGCATGAATTTTTAATCAGAAAGAGCAATAAGGATGAATTTTCCAGGCCGCCGCTTTTTAACGCGGATAGCAGTTACGGTTTACAAATAATCGCCGTTATACCCGATTCCCCGGCTGAGAAAGCGGGCTTACAGTGTGGAGACCGGCTGGTGGAAGTAAACAACACCCGGATCGACTCCGAAATTGATTTTTGGAATATACTGCGTATGCATTATTATCGTGTGATTTTTAAAATTAGCAGAAGGGGAAGGGAGATCAATCTTCCCGTCCAGATTTATCCCCTGCCGGTAAGCCGGTTGGGAGTTATTTTCGCCCCGGGCCGGCTGGCGAGCGCCAATGTATATGTGGAGTTGACGAACAGCTCCTTTTTGAAAAATATCTGGCGGCGCTTTTCTGCCGGCAGATCCTGAAGACAACCTGCATAGAACAATAATTCCCGGGTAAAATTATTACTGTGGCCATGTTTTTGCCCTTTAAATAATTTAGACCCGGGGAGTATGCATATGCCGTCGGTTGAAGAATTGAATAATAGTCTGAATAAAGTGGCCGCAAATCTGCGCCAAAACCGCTTCAAGCTGGAGCAATTACTGATAACGATACAGGTGCAGCAACAGACGGTCATGGATAGCCTGCAAAAGATTATGGAAGAGCAGATAACCTTGCAGGGAATCGTCTCCGGAAGCCTTTCCCAGTTTGAAGAAAAAGCGGGGGCCAGCCAGGGCTTCCAGGGGCTTTTTCACGGTAACCCGCTGCTGAAAAATGAAATTATGCAAAAAAGGGTGGCACTGGAGCAGAACCTACACAAACTCCGGGAGATGAGCTACCAGCTACAGCAGAAAGTACAGTTGCTGGGGAAAACGATCCAGGATATCGGGCGTTATATTTCTCCGGAAATTGAACAGGATGAAAAAAAAGTGGAGGAGATCAAAGAGTCCCTGGAGCAGATGCCCGCACAGTCTCTTTTCCAGCAAAACTAAATGAACGCTCGTCTATTTTGATACCCTTAAACAAACCATCAATACTTCGTTGCCATGGCCCGTAGATGCCTTTTCATCCTCGTTGGACAGGTTTTTCCTTATTCTTCTTTATTCCATCATAGAGCAGTTGAAGATAATGCCCCGTAAGTGAACTTTTACCCGCATAGTTAAGGCTCCCTCGCCCTCCTTATCCATAAAAAAGGAGTCGGACCATTGGCCTTTGCCGGGCAAAGCCTGAACAGCTCCAGGATTTTTTCCAATTTTTCTTGTTCCGGCATCTTTGTTTGCCGGTACCTATTTGTGGTATAATATGCTGGCAGGCAGTGGCCTGAAGCAGTATTCAGCCCAAAGTAACCTGAGCATTACCGAAGATTTAAGAGAGAAAGGTATGTTAGCTATGGGACTTTTTAAACTTGTTTCGGAATTTTCTCCCCAGGGTGACCAGCCGCAGGCTATCGACAAGATAACCCGCGGGCTAAAAGAAGGAATGCGCCACCAGGTTTTACTGGGAGTTACCGGTTCCGGCAAGACTTTTACCATGGCCAATATTATCGCCGAAATTCAAAAACCTGTCCTGGTGATGGCGCCCAACAAAACCCTGGCCGCACAGCTCTGCAGCGAGTTCAGGGAATTTTTCCCGCACAATGCCGTGGAGTTTTTTATCAGTTACTACGATTATTATCAGCCCGAGGCCTATATACCCCAATCGGATACCTATATAGAAAAAGATTCCTCTATTAATGACGAGATTGATAAGCTGAGGCATTCGGCAACAGGCGCTCTTTTTGAACGCCGCGATGTGATCATCGTGGCCAGTGTCTCCTGTATCTACGGGCTGGGCTCGCCGCTGGAATACGGTGAGCAGGTCCTTTCTCTGCGGGTAGGCATGCAGAAAAGCAGGGAGGAGATCCTGCGCAAGCTTGTGTCTATCCAGTACGAACGCAACGATTATGATTTCAAAAGAGGTACCTTTCGCGTACGGGGTGATGTGATTGAAATTATTCCCGCCTCCTTTGCTGACGCCGCTATCCGGGTAGAGCTGTTCGGTGACGAGATCGAAAGGCTGCGGGAGATCGACATTTTGACGGGCGCAGTACGGGGGGAGCGGGAGCATGTGGCCATTTTCCCGGCCTCCCATTATGTAACGGGACAGGCGCGCCTTCAGGAAGCGATAAAAGATATTGAAGCGGAGTTGCAGCAGCAGCTTTCCAAGCTGAAGGCGGAAGGCAAGCTGCTGGAGGCCCAGCGTTTGGAGCAGCGCACCAGCTATGACCTGGAGATGATCCAGGAGATGGGATTCTGCAGCGGCATAGAGAATTATTCCCGTCACCTGGACAGGCGTCCCCCGGGCAGCAGGCCATATACGCTTATTGATTACTTTCCCCGTGATTTTCTCCTTTTTATCGATGAGTCGCATGTGAGCATCCCGCAGATCCGGGGAATGTATGCCGGGGACTACTCGCGTAAAAAGACCCTGGTGGAGCACGGTTTCCGCCTGCCCTCCGCCCTGGATAACAGGCCTCTGCGTTTCGATGAATTTATGGAACTGGTCCACCAGGTTGTATATGTCTCGGCTACGCCCGGCCCTTTTGAAATGAGCGTAAGCAACGCCGTCGTGGAGCAGATTATCAGGCCGACGGGCCTGGTTGACCCCGAAATTATCGTGCGTCCGGTGGAAGGGCAGGTGGAAGATCTTTACGGGGAGATCAAAAAAAGGGTTTCACGAAATGAGCGGGTGCTGGTCACAACGCTGACCAAGCGCATGGCCGAGGATCTGACCGATTACTACCAGGAGATGGGTCTCAAGGTTAGATATATGCATTCGGACATAGATGCCCTGGAGCGCCTGGAAATTATCCGGGGGCTGCGCACCGGTGAATTTGATGTTCTGATCGGGATCAACCTCCTCCGGGAGGGATTGGACCTCCCGGAGGTATCCCTGGTGGCTATTCTTGATGCCGACAAAGAGGGCTTCCTGCGCTCCGAACGCTCTCTGATCCAGACAACAGGCCGGGCGGCGCGCAATATTAACGGCCAGGTAATCATGTATGCCGGCGAGGTTACACCCTCCATGAAACAGGCCATCCTGGAGACCGAGAGGCGCCGGGAAAAGCAGATGGCTTTTAACCGGGAACACAATATTGTCCCCCGGTCCGTCCAAAAAGGGATCAGGGCGCCAATTGAGGCTACGAAAGTCATGGAAGAGAGCCCCATCTATTTATCTTCGGAAAGAGTCAGGGCCCTTGGCCAAAAAGAAAGGGAGAAACTGTGCCGTGAGCTGGAAAAAGAAATGAAGGAGGCTGCCCGGCAGCTTAATTTTGAAAGGGCGGCCGAACTAAGGGATATTATCTTTGAAATCCGTTCCATGGGCAAGAAATGGGCACAGACCCGCAACCGCGAGGTAGCAGGATAAAAGGATAATATGAAAATGGAGCAGCGTTTGCTGTAGGCGGGGCTCCGGTCCCGCATTTTTAAAGGAGATTAAACATGGAGAAGATAGTTATTAAAGGAGCAAGGGAGCACAATCTTAAAAATATAGACCTGGAAATCCCCCGCAATAAACTGGTCGTATTTACCGGCTTAAGCGGCTCCGGAAAGTCGTCGCTGGCCTTTGATACAATTTATGCCGAAGGCCAGAGGCGCTATGTAGAGTCCCTCTCCGCCTATGCCCGCCAGTTCCTCGGGCAGATGGACAAACCTGACGTGGATTTCATTGAGGGGCTTTCCCCTGCCGTCTCCATAGATCAGAAGAGCAGTTCCAAAAATCCACGTTCCACGGTGGGCACGATAACAGAAATCTATGATTATCTCCGTCTTCTATACGCGCGTATAGGCCACCCCTATTGCCCTTACTGCGGCAAACCCATAGCGGGGCAGACTGTCCAGCAGATTGTCGACCAGCTTCTGGCTTATCCGGAGGGAAGGCGGCTGCAGGTTATGTCTCCCCTGGTGCGCGGGCGAAAAGGAGAATATGGGGCCATGTTCGAGGAGCTGCGTAAAAAAGGCTATGTCAGGGTGCGCGTTGACGGTGAAGTGCGCATGCTGGATGAAGAGATTACCCTGGATAAAAATAAGAAGCACAATATCGAGGTCATTATCGACCGTCTTATTATACGTGAAGGTATAGAATCCCGCCTGGCCGACTCGCTGGAGACAGCGCTGGATCTGGGAGACGGGCTGGTGCTTGTTCAGAGCGAAGATGAAGAAAGGATTTTCAGCAGCAATTTTGCCTGTATTGACTGCGGCTTCAGTTTTGAAGAGATGTCGCCGCGTATGTTTTCCTTTAACAGCCCTTACGGCGCCTGTCCCCAGTGCAGCGGGCTGGGTATAACCATGGAATTTGACCCGCAGCTCGTTATTCCCAACCCGGAGTTGTCCATTGCCGAAGGCGCCATTCACCCCTGGGGAGTGAACCAGGGTTATTACAAGCAATTTTTAGAGGGTTTTGCCCGGCACCACAATATCGACCTGTACAAACCCTTTGCCGCCCTAACGGAGAGGGAAAAAGAGCTTCTCCTTTATGGCTCGCCGGAGGTTATCACCTTCCGCTATG
>LFRM01158878.1_pt1 | contig 15037 bp, 12 predicted proteins | sample 618341 | NCBI WGS metagenome assembly LFRM01 (sample SAMN03654438, study PRJNA283298) | anaerobic digester metagenome | isolation source: pool of bioreactors CSTR01a, CSTR02a, and CSTR03a thermophilic anaerobic... | place: Denmark: Kgs. Lyngby | collected 2014-05-21 | reverse complement strand
CTTCCCTAAAAAAAAAGTCAGATTAGCAACAATAACACCAAAAGCCAATAAGGAGCAAGTTAATAATCTTAATTCTGGAATCAAGACTAACAAAAGTCCAACGAATGATAAACTTATGAATATGTTAATGATGTTAAATGTATCGACCTTATATTTTTTAAGAATTAACATTATTAAGATTCCCAAAAAAGTTGCGCCATATAAAACCGTTTGACCGTGTTTTATGAAACTGGAAAAGCTAATAGCAAAGTATCCTATGAATGCTGATAATATTATTATAATTAATGATCCAACCAATACTATAGTAGATGGCTTATCAACTTGTGAAACATTTTTAAAAGTCGAATTAGTATTATCTGTTAAAAACAAAAATATAGTTAAAGGTAACAATAATCCAAACATTAATAAAAGAATAATCCTTGTATTTTCAATATTAAATAGACTAAGAGAAAAGTTTATTACAGAAAATAAAAAAGTTGAAGATAAAAATATTTTCCAAACAGTTTTATAATTAAAACTATATATATACATAGTTATAATGGAAACACACAAAGCTAGTTGTGATATCAACAATATATAGTAAATAAATTTAATATTCGCATCATAAATAACAATTAAGAGACAAATTAATATTATAGAGCACAACAAACGGGAAATAAGTATGTTTATTCTAGGCTTTGAAATTATAATAATCAAAATTATTAATAGCGAAGCCAAACACAAAAAAACAAATAAGAATTTATTGCCAACCAACAATGTGTCAGTGATTGTTTTAGGCCAAAATAAACGAAGTTGTAGTGGTGTTATTACAGATAAAACCATTATTATTAAAATATTTAGATTTTCTTTTTTTAGGTCATTCTTTTTCACATTGACCACCTATCGAAATAAATATATCATGTTTTTAATAAAAATCATACTATTAGTATGATATGTTTTTTATATATGGAATATTATAATTGTAGTAACAAAGATGTTGGAGGTGATGGTTGAAAGTAATAAGATTTATCCTGTAACTAAAAAAAAGTAATTTGTATGCCGAATTTTAAATTCTACATTTTGTATATGTAATATGTACTAAAAAAACTTGCGGCATAATAGAAAAAAATAACTGGAAATTGATCTATTATTTAGATGAAGATTGAAATCCAGTGCGCTACAAAAAAAGTAGTGAATTAAATAGAGTATACAATTATTTGTATATAGAAAGAGGAAAAGATTATGAATGGAAAAATTCAACCACACAAATCATCAATTGGCGATATTGATGCAAACATTATGTCGATAATCGCATATTTAGGAGGAGGACTTTTAACTTTTATTCCTGTCTTGAAATATTTTTCTTGGGCAGTACCTTTAGTTATATTCATATTAGAAAAAAAGAGTGCTTTCGTTAAGAAAAATGCTGTTCAAGCACTTATATTGCAACTTGCAAGTTCTATTATTATGTTTATCTTATATGTAATTGTAGGCGGTATTATTCGAGGTAGAGGCGTTTATAATGGAAATATTTATGGGTATTACAATAATCTTGGCGGTGTATTTTCAGGATTAGCAATTATTGGTACAATTGCAACTATCGTGTCAATACTATTTGGAGTAGTCGCAATTATTGCAATTATTAAAGCATATGGTTATGAAAATTATTCATTACCTTTAATTGGAAACTTTACAAAAGGAATAGAAAAAAAGTTAGAAAAAGTAGTTAATAGTTCTAAAGAAACAGTAGTCAACAAAGAAACTAAAGTTGAAACTACTGAACCAAAAAAAGCAGATTCAAATAATGACAATGAAAAGAAATGAGTTAAAAATGCCAAAAAGTATTAAAATAATATTATTGTTTGTTTTTATGGCAACTTTATTTGTTGGTTGTGGCAGTGAAGATAGTAAGGAAAATGACCAAAATAATAACAACAATAATAATGTCGTTAATGATAAAACAAAAGTAAACAATTTATCAGAATCATTTTCAAAGTTTTCTGAAATTAAAAGTGAAAAAATGGATGCTTTGAATGATCTTTCAGATAAAACAGATAATTATGTTTTCACTATGGCATTACTTCCAATTGCATTATCTGATTTGACAATTATACCAGCGTCTATATGTGGTATGGAAGAGTCGATAGCTGTTCAATCATTATTTCTATTTGAAAATGTAACATATAAAATGGAAGGAAATAAATGTACGGTTACTTATAGTGGTGCCGAAGGAAACACAAATAAATTTGTTGCTAACTATGATCCTAATACCGATTCAGCTACAATGGACTCTTACGAAAACAACGTTATTACTATGACAAGTGAATATGTCAAAATTAAAGACGGATACGGTACACAGTTTTTTATGAAGAATGATGAAGATGATAAGTTTTCGGTTTATAAAACATTATTCGAAAATGACAATATATATACTAGTATCGATCAAAATGTTGATAAACCTCAATCTATTTTTAAAAATAATGCCATAACTAAAGAGTTTGCAAAAAATGGTCAATATCTATATATTAGTATTGAAGATGGTTTTTCAAAAGCAATTTTAGAAGGCGAAGAAGTTGATTTTAATACTAAAACAGAATAAATAAATAAATATTATCAAAAAGGTAGGTTAATTACTAAGCATAATTAAGCTACTTTTTTTGTTTGTAATAGTTATCTTACAAAAAATAATTATAGATAAAACCAAATATTAATAATAATTGACATTTAAAATAAAATATGTTATTGTAGGCGGCAATTAGTTCAAGGGGGATTAATATGAGAAAAGTAAATAGTAATCTTGCTACAAAAATTCGCGAATTAAAGAACAAAGGCGTTGCAATAATTGTTGCCGGCGTCACAATAATAACAGGAATAGGCTATGCGTTGAGTGCGGAAGCTACTCAAGTGACTACCGATAAGGAAGTGTATTTAACTGATATCATGATTGAACAAAATCCTGAATTAGGTAAAAATATTGATACACAAATGTCAGTAGAAGTCGAAGCTGGTGATGAATACTTTGATGTATTTGATGATGCACAAGTATATAATCGTGCCGAAAAAATATTTGCTGAAGTAGCTAAATTACCGGGTCTTCAAGAATATACAGTTGAAGAAATTGCCATAATGTTAATGATCTATGGTGGAAGAAATCCATACAATAGAGATATTCAAATTGCCGACGTTTTAGATGCATCTGATCGTTTAACAAATATTATGGATAAAGAATCATTAGGAGTTGCCAAAAGATATCGTGGATTCGAAGGCGCTGAACTAGGCGCATTGATTCCATACTCATTAGGAATTCCAGATGGAACAAGGGGGCAAAAACAAACAATAAAACTTGAAGAAATGCGTCGTAAAATGTTATTAAGTCCAACGAGAGACGAAGCGTTACCAACTGTTGATGAATTTCTTCGTTATGTATATGATGTATATCCAACAAACGGAAGAAGCAATTTATTAGGTCATGACGAAGTTGAAAGACGAGGATACGGATTATACAACTTGAATTTAATGCTTAATACAGCCAATCTTGCTGGTTCAATTAATCCAAATGCTCACGTTCAAGCTGAAGTAAGAAACGAAGATGGAACAATTGAATATTGCGATATGACAATAGAAGAATTAATAAACAAGATAATCAGTATTCCTTGTATCGAGTCAGAATTTGATGATTTCGAATTTATGGTTAGCTATGTACAAGATTATATTTTTGGAACAGTAAGTCAAGCAGTAAATTCAACACAATACGTGTTGAAATAATCAGGGTCTAGGGGGAAAAAAATAATGGAAGATGATAAAATAAGATTTAATTGGAGAGATTTGTTTGTAAAAGTTCTGTTTTTATTAGTGTTTTTTATAATATTATTATTATTATATCCTAATAACAACTTATCAACTTTTTATGACAAGGTTTTCAATGAAAATGTTCAAACAATGAAAGATGCAGCTAAGAGTTATTATACAGTTGATCGATTACCATCTGAAAATGGTTCAAGTGAAAAAATGACTTTAGCAGAAATGCTAGATGAAAAAATGATATTATCATTTAGAGATAAAGATAATAGAACTTGTAATGAAGAAAAAAGTTATGTTGAAGTAACTCGTTTATCAGCAAAAGAATATGCTTTAAAAGTATCATTAACTTGCGGTAAACAAACTGATCATATAATGGATACAATAAGTTATTATGGAACTTGCGGAGATTGTGGAAGCAACAATGACAACACATCAAGTAATAATAACAACGATAATACATCATCAAGCAATAATAATGATGATAATAATGTTGGTGATAAAGATTTTGATAACGACAATAAATGTACAGCTTTAGAATACGAATATCAAAGAACAACTACTTTAGAAGAATTTGCTTGTCCAACTGGATATACAAAAGTAAGTAATTATTGTTCTAAATCAACTTTATTATCAAGAGTTAATGCGAAATTAATTACAACTCCTGATAAAAAAATTGTAACTCAAGCGAATGTTAATAATGGAGATAGTTACAAAGTATATTCTGATCCAATGGTTGATACAAAATATATTTGTGGAAGCCAATATGATAATGCTGGTACATATAATGTTCCAACACAATGTATTGCTAGTACATCTTCTACTGCTCCAGCTGAAAAGAAAACAACCTATACTTGTGGTACTGGTTATACAAATGCTGGTACATACACAACTTATACAAAATGTTATGCAAATGGAGTTAACTACACAGATGCAGTTGCTAAAACAACCTATACTTGTGGTAGTGAATATGACAATGCAGGAACTTATACAGTTCAAACAACTTGTAAGAAAACAGTTACTACTGAAGCAGCAGCTACTCCAAAAACAACATATACATGTTCTACTGCTTATGATAACGCTGGTACTTACACTGTTCAAACTATGTGTTATAAAACAACTCGTGTTACTGATCCATCGACTCCAATATATGCTACAACTTATGTTTGTGGTAGCGAATATTTGAATCCTGGAACATATACAACTCAAGTAAATTGTTTAAAAAACACAACTGAAACTGCTCCATCAACTCCAATTACTACTACAACTTATGTTTGTGGCAGTCAATATGATAATGCTGGAACATATTCATCTCCAACAACTTGTGTTGATACTGTGGGGGCTACTCCAAGTACAACTGCAGGATATTATACATCTTGGAAATGCGGAACTTGTGATGTTAAACGTTATACAACAGTTAAAACAAATACATCAACTACAAAATATGATCCACAAGGAACTGGTTATGGATATTCATGTTCAACACCGTCACAATGTCCTAATATAGTTTACTTATATTACTATATTGTTTATACAAGATCATGGGTTGCTCCAGTAACAACTTATAGTTGTCCAACTGGATATATTCGTAATAATCAAACTTGTACTTATTCTATCGCTGCAACACCAAGTAATGCGACAACATATCGTTGTGATGATAGTTATACAAACAAAGGAACTTATACTACACAAGTAACCTGTTATAAAACAGTTCAAAAACCATTCCCATCTACACCACAAACTAAAACTACATATAAATGTGCTGATGGTTATGCAAATGCAGGTGTGTATACTGTACCAACAACTTGTTATAAAGATACTACAATAACAAAACCATCAGAACCTAAAACAACATATACATGTTCTACAGCTTATGATAATGCCGGAACATATAATGTTCAAACAACATGTAAGAAAGTTACAGTAACTAGTCATACTGCTGTAAGCAAAACAACATATACGTGTGATGATAGATACTTAAATGCTGGAGTATATAATGTTCCAACAAGATGTGTTCTAACATCTCAATTAACATCAGAACCAACAATAGATAATAAATATGTGTGTGATAATAGTTATGATAATGCCGGAACATATAATGTTCCAACAACATGTACAAGAGCAAACACAATTACAACTCCTGCTAACCCAAGTACAACTTATACTTGCCCTACTTCTTATACAGAAAGTGGTACTGGAAGTTCAAAAGTTTGTTACAAACTACAAAAAAATAACGACACATATTATTGTTCAGACGCATCGTCTAAATTGGTTGGAAACACTTGTGAAAAAACAGTCAAAGCTACTTCAAAATATGCTTGTGAATCAGGTTATATCTTAAGTAATAAAGAATGTTATAAATACACAAATGATTTCAAAGAAGCAAATCAAACTGAATGTAAAGAAACAACTGAGTACATTTGGAGTCCAACAGAAACTCTTGAAGGCTGGGTAAGAACTGGCGAAACAAGAAATACAGATGTTAGATGTCCAAAAATAGTAGATTGCTTAGAAGATGAAGGTTCAACCGTTTGCGATCCAGATTACGAAGCAAAATAATAAATAAAAAGCACAAACATATTGTGCTTTTTTTGTTTGTTCAATTATGATAAAATATATATAGAAAGAAGGTATACTGTGGAATTAAAAGGAAGTAAAACAGAAAAAAATTTATTAGAAGCTTTTGCTGGCGAAAGTATGGCTAGAAATAAATATGATTATTATGCATCAAAAGCCAAAAAAGATGGCTATGAACAAATTGCTGATTTGTTTCAAGAAACAGCATTAAATGAAAAAGAACATGCTAAGTTGTGGTTTAAACAACTTCAAGGTGGAGATATTCATGGAACTCTAGACAATTTAAAAGCAGCAGCAGCTGGTGAAAATTATGAATGGACAGATATGTATAATAATTTTGCTAAAGAAGCCGAAGAAGAAGGTTTTAATGAAATAGCAAGATTATTTAAGGGTGTTCTAGAGGTAGAAAAACATCACGAAGAAAGATATAACGCTTTAATTAATAGTGTTGAAAACAATACAGTATTTCACAAAGATACAGAAGTTGTTTGGATTTGTCGTAATTGTGGACATGTCTATTATGGAAAAGATGCATTAAAAATGTGTCCGGTATGTTCTCATGGTGAAAGTTTTATGGAATTAAGAGCAGTTAATTATTAATTAACTGTTTTTTTATAGATCTTTTTATCTTTACTATGAAAATTATCGGTGTTATAATCTAATTGTAAAACAAAGAAAAGGATTAAGTACTTAGTTAAGTTCTTTTAAGAGAAAAAGTATCGTGGTTGAGAATACTTTTAGATAAATAACTAAAGAAATTTCACCCTTGGAGTTTTAATCGTATTAAGGCGTTAACTTTGAAAGAGCTAGATAATCTAGAATTTGGGTGGTACCACGGATATACTTCGTCCCAGTTTTAGATTTTTTTAATGGAGGATTGTATGAAAGAAAAAGTAGAATTAATCTTAAGAGAAGCAGAAAGTGAAATTGAGAAGGTAACAAAGGAAGCAGATTTATTAAATGTAAAATCAAAATTACTTGGTAAGAGTAGCAAAGTTAATGAATTAATGACTGATTTGAAATCAATGAGTATTGAAGAAAAAAAACAATATGGTAGAGTTATTAACGAATTAAAGTATGACCTAGAACAAATGATTCAATCAAAATATAATTCATTAAATACCAATGAATTTTTAGATTTTGATCACACATTACCAAGCAATCAAGACCACGGATCATTACACCCAGTTACAATTGTTTCAAAAGAAGTGACTGATATTTTAACCAAAATGGGTTTTATTATTTTAAATGGTCCTGAAATGGAAAGTGAATATTATAATTTTGAAGCCTTAAATATTCCAAAAAATCATCCAGCTAGAGATATGCAAGATACATTTTATTTAGATAATGGTTTAATTTTAAGAACTCATACATCAACTAACCAAGTTCGTGGAATGGAAAAGTATGGAGCTCCAATTAGATTATGTGCTCCAGGAAGATGTTTTCGAAACGAAAACATTGATCACTCTCATGATAATACTTTTTTTCAATTAGAAGGCATGGTTATCGATAAAAATGTATCGATAGGTAATTTGATTTATGTTATGAAAGAATTACTTGATAATGTATTTAAAAAAGATGTTAAAGTTAGACTTCGTCCTGGATTTTTCCCATTTGTGGAACCTGGATTTGAATTAGATTGCAGCTGTTTAATATGTGAAGGAATTGGTTGTCCAACTTGCAAGGGTAGTGGCTGGATTGAACTATGTCCTTGTGGTATGATTCACCCTAATGTATTAAGAATGAGTGGAATTAATCCAGATGAATATAATGGATTTGCGTTTGGTATGGGTTTGACTAGATTAGCAATGATGAAATATAAAATTGATGATGTTCGAGTATTAAATTCAGGTGATTTAATGTCTTTAGAAAGGTTCAATTTAAAATAAGGTGAAAAATTATGAAAATATCATGTAATCGTTTAAAAAAATATATTAAAGATAGTAATCAAATTGATTTTATTTCAATTTGGGACCCATTTACAATACGTGTTGCTGAAGTAGAAAACATTGAAATAAAAGGAAATGATATTGAAAATGTAGTTGTTGCAAAAATTGTTGAATGCAAGACACATCCAACCAAAGATAAATATCATGTTTTAAAAGTTGACAATGGCGAAAGAATTATCAACATATTATGTGGTGCTCCTAATGTTTATGAGGGAATGATTGTTCCGTTAGTTAACGTGGGAGGAAAACTTGGTGAGTTTACAATTGAATCTAAAGAAATAGCAGGTTTTCTATCAGAAGGTATGCTATTAGCAATGGATGAACTTAGTATTGGAGAAGATCATTCTGGGATTATGGATTTACCTAAAGATTGGATTATTGGTAAACCACTAAAAGAATATTTACCAATCGAAGATATTATTGTTGAAATAGATAATAAGTCATTAACTAATCGACCTGATTTATGGGGACATTATGGAATTGCTCGAGAAATTGCCGCAATTACAAATCATGAACTTTTACCACTAGATGTTGAAGAATTAGACAATAATAAAGAAGACTTAGATATCAAAATATTACACGATTATTGTTTAAGATATGTAGGTTTAAAAATCGATAACATAAACGAAAATGAAACTCCTTATGCAGAAAAGATTTTCTTATATTATGTTGGAATGAGAAGCATTTCTTTGGTTGTTGATTTAACTAACATTATAATGTTAGAACTTGGAATGCCAATGCATGCATTTGATGCAAATTATGTTAAAAAGATTGAAGTAGGATTAGCCAATACCAATGACAAGTTTATTACATTAGATGGAGTTGAACGAACATTAACAAATGAAAATTTAATGATCAAAAGTAATAATGAATATTACGCAATAGCTGGAGTTATGGGTGGTAAGGAAAGTGAAATTGCATCCGAAACAAGTTCAATTATATTAGAGAGTGCAGTTTTTAATGCAACAAGTGTAAGAAAAACAGCTACATATTTAGGACTTAGAACAGAAGCAAGCAGTCGTTTTGAAAAATCATTAGATCCAAATTTATGTGAAACAGTTATTAAAAGATTTGTTAAATTATTAAAAGACGTTGACTCATCGGTTGTGGTTGGTTCTAATTTAACCGATCACTACAAAAACAAACTAACTTGTCCAAAAATCATTTTACACAAAGATAAATTAGCGATGTATATGGGCAAGATTTTAAACGATGAAGAAGTAGTAAAAATTTTAGAGGCTTTAGCGTTTGAATTAAATGTAATGGATGATTGTTATGAAATAATCGTTCCATCATTTAGAGCTACAAAGGATATTAGTATTGAAGAAGATATAGTTGAAGAAATATCTCGAATATATGGTTATGAAAATATTGAACCAGTACCACTTAGAGTTGAATTATTAGCAAATATGAAAGAAATTGAGTATGAAAACATTTATGATCTAAAAAATTATTTATCAACTAAATACAATTTAAATGAAGTTCATACTTATCTGTGGGAAAAAACCAATGTATTAAACAAATTAGGTGTCGAAGAAAATAATCCCAAAATAATTGGTAAAACTGAAGATAATACTTTAAGAAAAAACATGCTAGGATCTTTGATAGATGTAATAATAAATAATTCGAAGAAAAAAGATAAAATTGGAGTTTATGAAATTGGAACAATAATCGATCAAGATATAAATAAAAGAGTATTATCAATTATGCTTATGAATGATGACAAAGAGATTAATAAAATCTATTATAATTTAAAAGAGATAATAAACAACATCTTTGCTTCACAAAAGAATATAAATATTAATTTTAAACCAATAGAATTAAGTGATTTATATCACAACCAATTATCTTTAGGAATATTTATTGATCACGAACAATATGGATATATTGGCGTGCTTGAAAAAACATTCGTTAAAAAGAAATGTATTATATACTGTCAAATTGACATGGAAAAATTCTTGTTATTAACTAAAGCAGATGCTTTATATGAAAGACAAAGTAGGTATCCCGTTGTAGAATTAGACTATACCATTGTTACACCTAAAGATTTTACATATAACCAAGTCGATTCTGTTATCAATAAGTTTACAAATGATATCTTAATGAAATATGAATTTAGTTATCTATTTGAAAATGAAATGGAAAAGAAATTTACATTCAGGTATACAGTTGGATTATATGATCGAACACTTACGGGTGAAGATTTAGAAAAGTTTAAGCAAACATATATAAAATATATTAGGGATAACAATTTAGAAATAATAGAATAAGGTGAAAACATGGAAGATTATTTACTAGCCAGAAGTAAAAAAATGAATAAAATCACTAATATAGCTAAAAGGATTGGTATTAGTAAAAGAGATTTAATATTATACGGAGACTATAAAGCTAAAATTAATATTAAAGATCACGACCAAACCAGTAATTTGATATTAGTTACTGCAATTAGCCCAACTCCTTTAGGTGAAGGTAAAACAACTGTTGCGATTGGTATTCACGATGGTATGTATAAATCCGGTATCAAGAGTTCTCTTGTTTTAAGAGAACCATCAATGGGGCCGGTTTTTGGTATAAAAGGCGGGGCAACAGGTGGAGGAAAATCACAAGTATTACCAATGGATGACATAAACTTACACTTTACAGGTGATTTTCATGCGATAACTAGTGCAAACAATTTAATTTGTGCATGTATTGATAATTCACTTAAACATGATAATCCATTAAAAATAAATCCTAGTACAATTTCTTTCTGTAGAACCTTAGATGTTAATGATCGTGCATTAAGAGAAGTTGAAGTTGCTTTGGGCGGTAAAATTAACGGACTTCCAAGAACTGACTATTTTACTATAACGGCAGCATCGGAAATAATGGCTGTATTTTGTTTAGCAACTAATATGGAAGATTTAAGAAGACGGTTAGGCCAAATTATTATTGGTAGAAATTATGATAATGAATATGTATATCTTAAAGATTTAGAAATTGTTGGATCTGTGCTTGCCTTATTAAAAGATGCAATAAAACCAAATCTTGTTCAAACGATGGAAGGAAATCCAGTTATTATTCATGGTGGTCCTTTTGCAAATATTGCTCATGGATGTAATAGTATTATTGCAACTAAAGCAGGAATGTCTTTAGCTCCCTATACTATTACCGAAGCTGGTTTTGGTGCTGACTTAGGTGCTTTGAAATTTTTTGATATCAAGTGTCGAAAAAATAATCTGAATCCACTAGGAGTAATATTAGTATGTACGATAAAAGCTTTGAAGTATCATGGCGGTTGTTCATTAGATAAGATTAAAGAAGAAAATCTAGAATATATTAAATTAGGATTTCCGAATTTAGAAGTTCATATTAGTAATTTAAAAAAATTCAACACTAATATTATTATTACGTTAAATAAACACGATACAGATTCAAAAAAAGAAATTGATTTAGTTAGACAATATGTTGATTCTTTGGGATTGCCATTTACTGTTAATGAAGCTTACGCAAAAGGCGGTAAAGGAGCTGTATCAATTGTAAATGAAATAGTTAAATTAAAGCCAAAAAAATTATCTACAATTTATAATTTGAATGAATCTTTATCTGTGAAAATAGAAAAAGTCTGTAAAGAAATATATAGGTGTAAAGATATTGAATACAGTGAAGAAGCACACAAAAAGTTAGTTGAGTTAAGTGATAAATTTTCTAATTATCCAATTTGTATTGCGAAAACTCAATATTCAATCTCGGATGATAAAACAAAGTTGGGAAAACCTGAAGGATATACTTTACATGTTACTGACCTGAAAGTATATAATGGAGCTGAGTTTATTACTGTTTTTCTTGGAGATATTATGACTATGCCTGGACTTTCTAAAAATCCGGCAGCGACAAAAATAGATGTAGACCAAGAAGGGGAAATAGTTGGTATATTTTAAAATAATATTATTGGATAAAAAACTTAATTCTTGAATTATTTGAATTTTATTATATAATAGTGAATAAGGTGGTAAGAAATGGCAAAAAGTAAAATTAAAAAAATCGTTAAGACAAAAAATATAGTCGATGATGAAGATGTTAAGTTCAGAAAATTAGTTATTATCTTCGCAGCGATGATTATACTATGTGTTGGCACTTACTTATTAACAGATGTATTAATTGAAAAGAAAGATAAAGAATCAAGTTCATCAAGTGAAATTGAAATCGACTATAAAAAAATTCTTCTTGGAGATTTATTAAATCAAAAAGAAAATGAATATTATGTTTTAATAGTTGACTTTGAATCTAAAGACTTTGAAGACTATGAAACTATTCTTCAAGAATACGAATATGAAAGAGAAGCAATTCCAGTCTATAAAAGTAATTTAAATGACGGAATGAACAAAAAATATATAGATGAAAAAAGTAATCCTAAAGCATCAAAGATAAGTGAACTGAAAGTATCGGGGTCAACTCTAATATTAATTAAAGAAAAAGAAATTTCTGGATACTATGAAGGGGCAATCAAAATAACTGAAAAATTAAAATAATTTTTAGGCCATGTCAAAGACATGGTTTTTTATTGAATAATCACGATTATTAGTTTATACTTAACATAGAAAAGAGAAGTGTTTATATGAAATCAAAACAAAAGATTTTTAATATATATGAAATGATAACTTTTATGTTAATTACAACTGTAGTTGCTAGTTTAGCATGTGGGTTTATTATGTTCAAACTATACGATAAGAAAGAAGTTAAACCAGACTATAGTCAGTTAACTAAGGATGAATACTTAAGTGATTTTATTGATAGTTATAGTAAAATCATTGATAGGTATTATGATGGCGTTGATAAAGAAAAATTAATTGATAGTGCTATTAGCGGAATGTTAGATTCAATTGGCGAAAAATATACAGAATATTTAAATGAAGATGATTCTGCTGATTTATTAGAACAATTAGAAGGCGAATATACTGGTATTGGTGTTAGAATTGATACCAATGAAGAAGGAAAAGTTCTGATATATGAAGTTTTTCCTGGATCTCCTGCCGAAACTGCCGGAGTCAAAGCGGGCGATATCTTTATTAAGATAAATGACATTTCAGTTGAAGGAAAAAATGCTGAGGATATTTCAAAAGAAATCAAGTATGGCAAATCAGAGACATCGATAATTGTTTTCGATCGTAATGGTAAAGAAGAAACGATAACTATTACTAGAACAAAGGTAACAATTCCATCTGTAGTTGAAAAGATTATTGATTATGGTCGTTACAAGGTTGGTTATATTAAAATTGCAACCTTTGCAAATACTACTCCTGAACAATTTAATAAGGCAATGATTGTTTTAAATGAAAATAATATTGATAAATTAATAATCGATTTACGAGGGAATACTGGTGGATATCTCGATAGTGTTTCTTATATAAGTGAACAATTATTAGAAAAAAACAAAGTAATTTATTCAATAGAAACAAAAGAAGGTAAAGTTGAGGTAAGAGATACAACCGATCAAATGGCAACTCAAAAAATAGTTATTTTGGTTGATTCTATGACGGCATCTGCTTCAGAAATATTGGCTGGTGCCCTAAGAGATAGTTATGGTGCTAAATTAGTTGGAGTTAAAACTTTCGGAAAAGGCAAGATTCAAGAAACTGATTCATTGTCATCTGGCGGATTAATTAAAATTACAACTGGTAAATGGTTTATCCCTAGTGGGGCTAATATCGATGAAATTGGTCTACTTCCTGATTATGAAGTAGCTATTGATCAAAAATATTTGCTTGATCGAATTGAAAGTAATGATAATCAATTACAAAAGGCATTAGAGGTTATTGTTAACTAAAACATCTTTATGATGTTTTTTTATGTATATATATAAGGAAAGAAAATTGTCATTTTAAACTTAGTAGTGTATAATATGTCCTAGGAATGAGTAGATATAAATGAATAGTATTAAAGTAGGAGATGAACTGAAGATTCATTGTTATAAGCATAACGGAAGAATTCATCGAGCATGGGACGAAGCGACTGTTTTAGAAATCGATGACGAAAAATTAGTTTGTGCTAATTTTAAAACAAAGGTTACTGAAAGCGACGGAAGATCACATCGTACCAAAGAACCGGCTGTAATGATATTTTATACAAATCACTGGTATAACGTAATTGGTCAATTAAAGAAAAAAGGTTTGTTTTATTATTGTAATATTGCATCACCATATCTAGTTGAAGATGGAGTAATTAAATATATTGATTATGATTTAGACTTAAGAGTTTTTCCCGATGGAGGATTTAAGGTGTTGGATCGCAATGAATATAATTATCACAAACAATTAATGAACTACTCCGATAATTTAGATAAAGTTATTACTAGTGAGCTAACTGATTTAATAGATAAGAAACACAAAGAAAGTGGTCCTTTTGTAAAAGGCTTAATGGAAGAGTATTATAATCAGTACAATATAGTCAAAGAAAAAAGTTCTTTAAAAGACTAAAAAATAGCTATTTACTAAAATTTTCGATTAATTTAAACCAAGTTTTCAACAAACAACATAAAAAACGACAAAAAGTGAAAAAAGTTGTTGACAAAGAACTTGGCGTTTGTTATATTAACAATGCACACCGAAAGACTGTGCAAAAATGATCTTTGAAAACTAAGTAAAATGTCAATTTTTGAGTAGCTTAGATTGAATTCTTAAAAGATTTTTTTTATTTTGAGAGTTTGATCCTGGCTCAGGATGAACGCTGGCGGCATGCCTAAGACATGCAAGTCG